>OBXC01000552.1_pt1 | contig 28184 bp, 25 predicted proteins | sample 1538111 | NCBI WGS metagenome assembly OBXC01 (sample SAMEA2580137, study PRJEB22360) | human gut metagenome | biome: human gut; feature: human-associated habitat; material: faeces | place: Denmark | collected 2008/2010
CTTTATTTTTCCTCTACTGATTTAAAATTTATTTGACGCTTACTTTCCATTCATCTAAAAAACGGTCGCCGTTATTTGTGGTAGGGTTCACCATTAATAATTCTATACCCCCTATAAATCTGCTCTAGTAACATTACTCTAAAGAGCTGATGGGGGAAGGTCATCTTAGAGAAAGATAAGCTTCCGTTTGCTCTTTTTAATACCTTATCAGCTAATCCTAATGATCCACCGATCACAAATACAAGGTGGCTGTTACCTTGTATTCCGCAGTTTGAAATCATTTGGGCGAAGGCTTCTGAGGTAACCATTTTTCCGCCTAAGTCTAAAGTAATTACATAGGCAGTGTCTTTAATTTGAGCAAGGATTTTATCTCCCTCTTTATCTTTAATTTGAAGCTCTTCTTTTTCTGAAGCATTATCAGGTGTTTTTTCATCAGCTAACTCAATAATATTAAGCTTGCAGTATCTACTTAGGCGTTTGCTGTATTCATCTATAGCTTGCACTAAGTATTTTTCTTTTAGTTTTCCTACGCATACAATATCTATCTTCATGTCATTCTCCTTATGAGTCCATTTAGTAGCCTTATTATATCATGTCTTTAGCTTGCTATCATGGGTGTTTTCTTATAAGGGTAAACCTTTTTGTTTTTAACCATATAGATGCCATCATACTGCTCCTCATGTTCTTTAAAGAGAACATGACTTATGTGAATAACAGTCACATCCTCCAATTCTAAGAGACTTTGTTCTATTTCACGTGCCTTGTCGTAATCTAAAGCAGAAAAAGCTTCATCTAATAAAATCAAATCTGCATGTTCTAAAAGCCCCCTTGCTATAGCAATACGACTTTTCTCTCCTCCTGATACATTCTTACCATCCTCATAAATCATATAATCTAGGCCCCCCTCATGAGTCTTTACAAACTCTTTAAGTCCTGCCTTTGTCAGCGCTGCCCATATTGCCTCCTCGCTATAATCTTTATAAAGGGTCAGGTTGTTTCTTAGTGTATCTTCAAACAAAAATACTTTCTGCTCCACATTTGTAATCTTCCTAAAGTAAGCCTCTTTCTTAATCCCCTTAAGAGGCTTATGATCAATCCAAATGGTCCCTTTTATAGGGTTGAAATATTTTCTTAATAGCTTTAGCAAAGTAGATTTGCCTCCACCACTTGGCCCAATAATAAGATACTTGCCTCCTTTCTTAAAGGTTGCATCTACTTCAGCTAAAATCTCATCTTGACCTTCATAGGCAAAAGTTACCTTATCAAAGTAGATGGCTTCTTTTAAACTTGCTTCCTCTTCATGTTCTTCATACTCTACAGTATTTTTTAGTGTCTCTTCAATCTTTTCTATAATCCCTTTAGTACTAAGCAAGCCTGGCATGGCTTCACTAATCATATTAATAGGCCACAGAATACGGTACATTCCTTCTACGGCAAGTAGCACACTTCCTACTGTACCACGCCCTGTTAGTGCAAAATAACCTGCTATCCCTATAACAATCAAGACCATCAAGTCCGAAGAAAGATTTTGAGCGCCATATACATAGGTAAGCATCCTATCAATAAGATACCCCTTATGCTGCAAAGTCTCACTTTGTTTTCTAAAATTATCTTTGATGCGGCTGTATAGATTGTTATTTTTAATAATATGAAAAGCAGATAATACTTCTTTAATATAGCCTGTATAAGTTTCAAACAGATCACTTCTAAGTTTGGTCTGCTTATTAATAGGTTTATTGGATAATACAGTAATAGTTGTATTAACGGTCACCAAGCCTAATCCTATAAGTGCAAACCAAGGATTAACTGTCCAAATCATCCATAATCCTGCTACAAAAACTGTTCCAAAATCAATAATCATATAAAGTGAATCAATAAGTTTCATCTCTATTGTATTAAAATCATTCGTTAAAGTAGATAAATACTTAGCATTGTTCTGTGCATGAAATTCATTGATATTCTTACCATATATGCCTTCTAAATAATAATATTTCATACTTTCGTTGGCTTTTTTCTTAAATAAGTTTTTTGAAAGTGTCGCTGCAATAGCGAGTGGCACTAGCATTAATGCATAGCTTAATAATTCTAAACTATAGGTCTTAAACATATGCATCTGTTTACTCAAAGCCAAATCCAATAAATTCATAAGCCTAATCATCATATAGCCTTCTAGCATACCTAATGTCCCTGCAAGTATTACAGTTATAAGTAAGTAAGGCCATGTTTTCATTAATTTTTTTAGCATACACCCACCCCCTCAAAATAGGTTTTCGCTTCATGAACTTTAACATGCCCACCTTGAAGCTCTAATACATAATCATACCTTTCACTCACGCCTTCATAATATCTATGGCTAATGGCAATAACAGTTTGAGGAAGTGATAAAAATACCTTTTCAATTTCCCTTCCAAGCTTCTCATTCAGGCTTGCCGTACCTTCATCTACAAATAAAAGTTCTGCTTCCTTGGCAATGGCACGTGCAATGGCAATTCGCTGCCTTTGCCCCCCTGATAAGTTTTTGCCATTTTCTAAAATAGCTGTCTGAAGCCCTTCTTCTTTTTCTCTAATAAAGTCTTCTAAACCAGCTCCTGTAATAGCCTTTTCCATAATCTCGTCATTTAATGGCTTGTAAAGACTAATATTATTCTCTATAGTATCTTCAAATAAGAAGATATCCTGGTCGATAACGGCAACTTTATCATTGAAATCCTTACTGCTAATACTTTTATAATCTACCCCATCTACCTGTATAGTCCCCTCATAGTCATCATAGATCATCTCTAACATTTTTAGTAAAGTAGACTTACCACTCCCACTTGCTCCTTTAATCAAGTACTTCTTGCCTTTCTCTATTTTTAGAGAAATATTTTTTAGAAGTGGCTGATCCTGTTCATAACCAAAGCTTACATTTCTCAGCATCATATGTTGATTAAAACAAAATGGCTGCTGCCCTTCTACCTCTATCTGCTCTTCAATCTGTGTAATCTTATTATAAATTTTACTTGAAGAATGGATTACATTTAAAAGTGGAAAGGTATCCATGGTTCTAAAGACTACTTGATTACTAAGTTGGAATAAAAAGACTGCACTCCCAAGGGCCATGCCTTCTGCAATACATAAACCTAAATGCCATACTACTCCTACCATAACAAGGTAGCTTGCAAAAAGTAGTACATTTTGCTGAACTTCTGAAAAGTTATTAAAAACAAATTTCCTATGTTCTACATGAGAAATTTCCTGCTTATTTTTATCTAGGAATTTATCTTCAATATTACCTAGTTTAATGATTTCTAGACCATTAAAAGTATTACTCATATTTAAAGTAAACTTTTCGTTTTCTGTAGAGACTTCTTCTTGAAGCTGCTCTGTACGCTTTAAGAAAAGCTTGCAAATAAAGTAAACTATTAGTGAAACAGCAAAAATCCCTAATGCTAACATTCTATCCATAACAAGTAAAATGACCAATCCGAAAACATATAAACCAAGTCCTGAAATAAAATTTAAAAGGCTTCTAAAAAACTTTTCTTCAATTAAATTAATATCATTCGTTAAACGTGATACATAGTTCTCTTTTGAAATCTTACTAAACTGCTTTGGTGACATTTTTAGTACAGTTTTAAAAGCTTCCATACGAATATCTAAAAGTACATTACGCATATATCCAATACGTAAAAAACGTGATACAAAGTATAAAAAACTCATAGTTCCTAAAATAAGAATGCCTAGCACAATACGATTTATAAATAATGTTAGACTCCCCTTCTCTAAGGCATCAAAAATCATAGAAGATAAACTCATATAAAGTAAATCACTTACAATAAATAAACAACTTGCTAAAATATACACCATAAAAACCCATTTTCTCTTTAATAATAACGCTTTCATAATTCCCTCCTTACGACCTAATTGGAGTTCCTCTGCAAATAGCGTTTTGGCGCGCACAAAAAAAGCCATAGGTAGTCCTTCCCTATAGCTTTAGATCATTTAACCGCATAGGAAAGCACGAATATGAGCTTATTCTACTATCTGCATGAAAAACACACCCCTTGAGGCTGTCTATATAGACTTCCCCTAGGCTTCCAATTATCTTATCTTGTTTGAAATGTGTTTTTTCACTAACAATACTTTCAAAGTATTATTTAGCAGTATAGTATTCTACTCATGTTCGTACTTTCCTCCTATTTTTTATTTGATAGAATTGTATCACAATTTTACATTCTTGTAAACTATTAGATTTATACTCATTTTTAATAGCCTCTAACTTTTTTTATTTTTAACCTATTTTTAACGTAATACACCTCTACATTTTACATACTTCTTTTACAATGTATCTATCATCAGGTATGGGAGCTACTCTGATGAATTTCTTCAACTTATATCCTCTCTAGATTATATGTGAGAAAAACTACCAGTAAACGTGATCACCTTTACTGGTAGTTCTTTTTTATCTAAATTAGTTTTCAGTTTCTTCTTGTTTTGCAGCTTCAGAAATAATAAGCGCTAACTCATCTAATTGTTTCTGATCTACAACGTTTGGTGCTTCTGTCATGAGGCAGCTTGCATCTTTTACTTTAGGGAATGCAATAACGTCACGGATATTATCACGTTTTGCCATAAGCATTACAAGTCTATCAAGACCGAATGCTAAACCGCCATGTGGTGGTACACCATATTTGAATGCATTGAGTAAGAATCCAAAACGTTCGTAAGCTTCTTCTTGTGTAAAGCCAAGAAGGTTGAACATTTTTTCTTGAACATCTTGTTGATAAATACGGATACTACCACCACCAAGTTCATAACCGTTAAGGCAAAGGTCATAAGCTTTTGCACGTACTTTACCTGGCTGTGTTTCCATAAGAGCAATATCTTCATCCATTGGCATTGTGAATGGGTGGTGCATTGCAACGTATCTGCCAGCTTCTTCATCATACTCAAGAAGTGGAAACTCTGTAACCCATACAAATCTGAATTCATCTTTATTAACAAGCTCAAGACGTTTTGCAACTTCTTGACGAAGTGCTCCAAGTGCTGCGTAAACAACAGATGGTTTATCTGCTACAACTAAGATAAGATCGTTGTCTGTTACGTCCATACGCTCTTTGATTGCAGCAATTGTTTCTTCATTTAAGAACTTCGTGAATGAAGATTTTTCTTCACCATCTGGTCTAACTTGAAGCCAAGCTACACCTTTAGCACCAAAGTCTTGACCTACTTTTACTAAGCTATCGATTTGTTTACGGCCGATATCTCCCATACCTTTTGCATTGATTGCACGTACTGATCCACCATTTGCTAAAGCATTTTCAAATACAGCAAAACCACTACCTGCTACAACATCTGAAAGATCAGTAAGTTCTACACCATAACGCATATCTGGTTTATCACTACCAAAGCGGTCCATAGCTTCCTGATAGGTTAATCTTTGAATAGGAAGCTGAACATCTACATCAAGAACTTCTTTAAATACTGTTTGGATAAGTTTTTCGTTAATACCGATTACATCATCTACATCTACGAAGCTAAGCTCCATATCGATTTGAGTGAACTCTGGCTGACGGTCAGCACGAAGGTCCTCATCACGGAAACATTTTACGATTTGGAAGTAACGGTCATAGCCTGATACCATAAGAAGCTGTTTGAAAATCTGTGGTGATTGTGGAAGCGCATAGAAGTTACCTGGATGTACACGAGATGGTACAAGGTAGTCACGCGCACCTTCTGGAGTAGATTTTGTAAGCATTGGTGTTTCGATTTCAAGGAAGTTATTTGCTTCTAAGAAACGTCTTACAGCACCTGTTGTTTTGCTACGAAGCATAATGGTGTTTTGCATATCTGGACGACGAAGGTCAAGGTAACGGTATTTTAAACGTAACTCTTCTCTTACATCGCTGTTTTCTACGATTTCAAAAGGTGTTGTTTCTGCTTCTGATAAAATACGAAGTTCTTTTACTTCGATTTCAATATCACCTGTTTTCATTGTTTTATTAGCATCTTCACCACGTGAACGAACAGTACCTACTGCTGCAATAACATATTCACTTCTAAGTGTTTCTGCTTTTTCAAATAAATCTTTATCTGTTTCTTCGCCAAAAGCTAATTGAAGAAGGCCACTTCTATCTCTTAATGTGATGAAAAGTAGTTGACCTAAGTTTCTTCTTCTTTGTACCCAACCTGTTACTGTAACAGTTTCCCCTACATTTGCAGCGCTAAGTTCTGTACAGTAATGTGTTCTTTTTAAACCTTGCATTGATTCTGACATTGTATATCCCTCCTGTAGATTATTTATTTAATTCTTGTTTCATAACAGTTACAAGCTCGTCAAAAGCTACTTCTTTTTCTTCACCTGTCTGCATGTTTTTAAGATTAATCACTTTGTTTTCGAGCTCACTCTCACCAATAATGGCTGAGTATTTGGCCCCAATTTTATTGGCATATTTCATTTGTGCTTTAACACTTCTTTGAAGATGATCACTTTCTGCACTAACGCCTTCTTTTCTTAACTCATTTACAAGTTTATAAGCCCATACAGTAGCGCCTTCACCTCTGTAACCTAAAAATAAATCTCTTGTTGCTGGTGGAAGTGTGTTACCATTTTCTGCTTCTTTGGCAAGAATAAGACGTTCCATACCTGCACCAAACCCAACAGCTGGAGTTGGTTTGCCACCAATTTCTTCTACTAAGCGGTTGTATCTACCACCACCACATACAGTACCTTGTGCACCAATTTCATTTGATACAAATTCGAATACTGTTTTTGTATAGTAGTCAAGTCCACGTACAATCTTAGGATCTACTACAAATGGAATTTCCATAGCGGTTAAAAGTTCTTGTACTTTTTCAAAGTGAGCTTTACACTCATCCCCTAATGTATCAAGTACAGTTGGCGCATCTTTAAACATTTCTTGGCATGCTTCATTTTTACAGTCAAGTACACGAAGTGGATTTTTCTCACGACGTTCATTACAAAGTGGGCAAAGACCATCTTTTTTACTTTCAAGAAAAGCCTTAAGTGTCTCATTGTATTTTTTACGACACTCTGTATCCCCTAATGAGTTAATATGAAGTTCTACTTTATTTAGGCCGATACGTCTTAAAAGTTCATAGCCAATACTAATAATTTCAGCATCTGCTGTAGGTGAATCTGTACCAAACATTTCTACACCAAATTGGTGGAACTGTCTTTGTCTCCCTGCTTGTGGTCTTTCATATCTGAAGGTTGGAGACATATAGTAAAGCTTAATAGGCTGTACGTCTGCTCCCATATTGTGTTCAAGGTAACTACGTACTACTGGCGCTGTACTTTCTGGTTTAAGGGTAATAGCATTATCCCCTTTATCCACAAAAGAGTACATTTCTTTTTGAACAATATCTGTAGTCTCTCCTACACCTCTTTGAAATAAGTTTGTAAACTCAAAGATTGGTGTACGAATTTGGCTAAATCCAAAATCATTACATAAGTTTCTAATGGTCTCTTCCATATCGAGCCATTTTCTCATTTCTTCACCAAAGATATCTTTGGTACCTTTTAATGCACGAATCTCCATAAGCATCTCCTTTTCTAAAATTGTACACATTTTTTATTTTATTTCTTTAAATTATACACAATTACTCAAATATTACACACAAGTATGTGAATTGTCTATAAGATTAGCAATAAAAAACGCCCCTAGCATAATGCCAGGGACGATATGTCGCGTTGCCACCCTGATTCAAAGTTTAAAACCTAAACTTTGCACCTTAAGAGCCTATAACGTAGCCACCCGTTGTATCCTACTTAGGGTTCAGATACACACTCCGAGATGTCTTCAGATCTAGTGAAGGCTTTCAGCCAAGGCCTTCTCTCTGCGGGGATAGATCATACTCCTTCTCATCTTCGCTTTATTTTATCAATTATTTGTTATTTTATAGCTGCTTTTGTATTTTGTCAAGGATGCATTTTGGAATAAATTCAAGTCTATTGCAATTTAATTAACCTATGCTATAATACCTCTATCGCTCGTACTTTACAAAAACATTAATTTTTTACAGAAAGAGGGATTTTATGATTCGACGTGCTATGTTAACTGACCTTGAAAGTTTATTAATGATAAAAGACCTTGTTATTACAGATATGGCTAAGTACAATATCTTTCAGTGGGATCATTCATATCCTACTGCTGTGCATTTCGAGCAAGATATAGAGAACGGGACTTTATATGTAATTGAAGAAAATAATATGATTTGTGGCTTTGCTTGTATTGATCAAAAGCAGGCTCCTGAATATAAAAACTTAGATTGGCATAGTTCAGAGGATGCTTATGTAATCCATCGCCTTGCCATTCACCCTGAATGTGGTGGACGTGGCTATGCTTCTCAAATACTTAACTTCGCAGAAGAACTTGCATTAAAAGAAGGTGTCCATGACCTTCGCATTGATACTTTCTACCAAAACCACCGTGCACAGGCTTTATTTAGAAAAGCTGGCTTCGAATATATTGGAGATGTAATCTTCCCAAGAAAAAATGAACCATTCTGTTGCTTCCATAAAACAATTTAATGGTAAATAAGGGGTAGCACTGACAGCCTATTGCCAGTACTAGCCCTTATTATTTCCAACTTTTTTATTTTTATTATCTATATTTCATAAATCCTTCGCGTTTGCGTTCTATCATTTCATCAATGCGTGTAATATAGTCTTCTAAACTTTTTACATTAGCAATACGGTCAATGCGCTCACCATTTTGGTAAACCATCTTTGTGATTGCACCTGCCCCTGCAGCAATAATGCTTTCACTTTCTTCCATAATTTCTACATTGTAAATACATTCATAACCTGGCTTAGCATAGCCTACATTCTCAAAGTTACCTAACATATTTTTTTGTCTGTACATATAGTAAGGATTAAGGCCCATGCTTCTGCATGCTTGTTGACTTAAATCTAGCATGGCTTCAATTTTCTTAGCTTGTGCAAGTTGGTAAGCCATTTCATCAGACTTTCTAAGCTCTTCTTTTAATCGAGACGCACGCTTAATAGCCATTGTATGCACTGTAATATTCTCTGGATTTAATTTTTTAAGCTCTTCTAATGTATGGGCTACATCTTCTACCTCTTCACCTGGGAGACCTAAAATAATATCCATATTAATATTGTCATGTCCTAACTCTCTAGCTATTTTAAAGACTTCTTTAATTTCTTCTACAGTGTGGTGGCGCCCAATAGCATCTAATGTTTTCTGATTCATACTTTGAGGATTAATTGAAATACGTCCTACATTCATACGTTTCATAATCTCAAGTTTTTCTCTTGTAATAGTATCTGGTCTACCCGCTTCAATTGTATATTCTTCAATCTGTTCAAGTGCAAATACATTTTGAATATGATTAAGGAGTCTTTCAAGTTGCGCTTCATTTAAGCTTGTAGGTGTCCCCCCACCAATGTAAAGGCTACGGATTGGTTTACCTTTTTGAGCCTCTGCAATAAAGCTAATTTCTTTGCAAAGGGCATCTAAATAAGTTTCTACATGATTTTTCTTAGCTTCTAAAGAATAAGCTGTAAAGGAACAGTATACGCATCGTGTTGGGCAGAATGGAATACCAATATAAATACTGATTTCATCTTGCTTGTTCTTATTTAAAATCTCTTCTTCTGCCTTAGCTACCTCTATCATCAGGTCTACTTTATCCTGTGAAATATGATAGACTTTATCAAACTTCTCTCTAAGATTAGCTTCATTTATACCCTGCTTTTGATAATCATGGACAATCTTAGTCGGTCTAATTCCTGTTAGCATCCCCCACGGCATAGCTTTGCCTGTAAGTTGGTAAAGGACCTCATAAACCGTCTCTTTAAGCATAAGTTTCATATTTTTCTTAGCTTTAAGCTCTGTATCGGCCTCATCTATAGGGCTTTGTTTTTCAAAAATCACATTGTCTTCTTTAATGAGCTTGGCTGTGGCAAGATTTTTTTCGTAAACGCTTTTAAGCTCATAGTCACCTTCTATATAAGGCTCAAAGAGATGGATAATATTATTAATCTCATATTCTGTATCATGATTTATACATTTTAATTTTATCATTTTAACTTTCCTATCTATTCAAACATATTAAAGTATGGGTTATTGAGTACTTCAAAACCTACTGTCGTTGGGTCTCCATGTCCTGGATAAAGTGTCACTTCTCTTACAAGTGTGAAAATCCCTGCCCTAATACTTCTTATAAGTGTAGCCATATCTCCACCTATAAAATCAGTACGCCCAATAGAACCTTTGAAAATAATATCCCCTACAAAGGCTGCTTTATGTGCATCATTGTAGTAAGCTACGCCATCTAATGTATGCCCTGGAGCATGAATAACTTCAAACTTAAGGTCAGTACCTTCTACTTGTACGACATCACCATCTTTCACATATTGGTCAGCTTGAAGAGTCATAGCTCCATCACCAAATGCTGTAGACAAGTTATAGCGAGGGTCTTCTAAGTAACGCTTCCCTTCTTCATGAATAACAATTTCACAGTTTGTGTGCGCTTTAATAGCTGCAGCTGCTCCTATATGATCAAAATGACCATGTGTAAGAAGAATCTTCTCTACTTTAAGTCCATCTGTATCAATTTTATGAATGAGTGCATACTCATCTGCACCCGGATCTATAATAAAAGCTTGTTTTGTTTTTTCATCAATAGCAAAGTATGTCTGCTCCTGAAGCATACCTACTGTTACACGTTCTATTTTCATTTTTCCACCTCTTCTAAATCTGATATGGCATAAGTTCTAAGAACTTTCTTACCTTCTTCTAAGTCGTTTAATTTCACACATCTTGTAGGAATCCATACTTCTTTATTATTTTGTTTCACCACAATGATATAATACGTTTTCATCTTAATATCTTTAATTTCTTCCCGTTTTAACGTATGTTTTACAAAAAACCAAGTATACCAACTTATGTAGTTATGTTCCAATTCTAAGTACTTCATTCTTGAAGTATAAAGGAAAAGCGCTCCGAAAAGTATCCCCCCTATGCTACAAATTAAATCCACACTATTCATATGCCCTAATACTTGATACATCTTAATATTATTACTAATAAGTAGTACTGATGTCATAATACAGGCAAAAGATACCCCTTTATCACTCCATGTATTTCTACGACGAATAATCATAAGTTCACCCCTTTATCTACTCATACTTTAAAAAAGAGGATAGCAGCTTTTATGGCGCTATCCTTCTTCTTTCTAAAATGTTTTACTACTATCTAACAAGATGGTAACAGGACCATCATTAATAAGTGCTACTTTCATATCTGCTTGGAACTGCCCTGCCTCAAAAGGCACACCTTTTTCCTCAAGCTTACTCATAAAGCACTCATATTTTTTTCTAGCTTCCTCCACACTACCTGAAGCTGTAAAGCTTGGTCTCATACCTTTAATAGCATTGCCATAAAGCGTAAAGTTAGGTACGATAAGAAGCTTACCTTCCACATCTTGAACAGACAAATTCATCTTGCCTTGTTCATCTTCAAAAATACGTAAACCGCTTATTTTATTGAGGATATAATCCATATCTACTTCTGTATCATCTGCCTTAATCCCAACAAGTACCATAAGGCCTTTATTGATTTGTCCTACAACTTCACCTTCTATTGTAACGGAAGCTTCTAATACACGTTGCACAACTGCTCTCATATTATCTCCTTACGATGAAACACGTTCAATTTCTACAACATCTGGTATCTGCATAACTTTACGTGTAAGCTCATCAAGCTGATACGTATGCGTAATTTCAATACGAATATTGAAGATTGCTTCATGATTTTTAGTTGTTCTTGCATTGAGTGATTTAACAGGTACTTTCATATCCGTTAGGATTTTTGAAATATCTACAATAATACCCAGACGGTCACTACCTGTAATTTGAATTTCAGTAATATACGTACGGTGGCTCTCTTCTTCATTAAACCACTGTGCTTCGATAAGACGCTCTTTCTCTTCTTCACACATATGCACAATATTTGTGCAATCCTGACGGTGAATGGATACTCCTCGTCCTCTTGTAATATAACCAACAATATCATCACCAGGAAGTGGTCTACAGCATTTAGAGAATCTAACAGCTACATCTCCTACTCCTCTTACGACAATACCACTCTTACTCTTCTTAGGCTGCTTCTCTTCTACAAAGCCGTCTTTATCACTATGTGCATCTAAAATCTGCTGTGGTGTAATTGGCATTTTCTTAAGCTTGATATTTTCATCAATAAGACGCTGTATAATCTGCCTTTCTTTAATGCTACCATATCCTATCGACGCACATACAGCATCCCAATTTTTTAGCCCATAGCGTTTGTAAACATTCTCTATACACTGCGAGTCAGAAAGTGCTGATAAGCTATAACCTCTTTGTCTTGCACATGTTTCAAGAAGTTCTTTACCTCTTATAATATCTTCTTGTTTAAACTGTTTTCTAAACCATTGGTTAATCTTATTTCTAGCTTGTGTGCTCTTAACAATGTTAAGCCAGTCACGGCTAGGGCCTCGAGAATTTTGAGAAGTTAAAATCTCTACTCTATCACCATTTTTAATAATATAGTCGACTTTGACAATTTTGCTATTAACCTTAGCCCCCACCATCTTATTACCAATATCACTATGGATATAGTATGCATAATCAATCGGTGTGGAACCTTTTGGTAAGGTTAAAAGCTCACCTTTTGGTGTGAATACATATACCTGATCTGTATATATATCAAGGTCTAGCTTAAGGGCATTCATGAACTCTGTATTATCATCCATATCCCTTTGCCACTCAAGAATCTGCTTAAGCCAAGCAAGTTTTTCCTCAGCTTTAGCGCTACCAACAGCTTCTGTATGATTACCATCTTTATATTTCCAGTGTGCTGCAATACCATATTCTGCCGTTCTATGCATCTCTTCCGTACGAATTTGAATTTCAAAAGGCGTACCTTCACTGCCCATAAGTGTCGTATGAAGAGACTGATACATATTAGATTTAGGCATGGCAATATAATCTTTAAAACGCCCTGGAATTGGCGTATAGAGCTCGTGAATAATACCTAGAACGCCATAGCAATCTTTAACATTATGCACAATTGCTCTTACCGCAAATAAATCATATATTTGATCGAGTGTTTTATTTTTATTAACAATCTTTTTATAAATACTGAAGAAATGTTTAGGACGCCCTTCAACTGTACATTCAATGCCCGCTTCTTCTAACTTGGTCTTGATCTGCTCTACAATCTGCTCAATGTAAGCCATACGCTCACTACGCTTCTTAGCAATTTTTTGAGCTAAATCATAATAGACCTCCGGCTCAATATAACGGAGGGATAAGTCTTCAAGGTCTGCTTTAATTTTGCAAATACCAAGTCTATGTGCAATTGGCGCATAAATTGTAAGTGTTTCTTCTGCTATTCGCTTCTGCTTATGCGGTGGCATAAACTTAAGTGTCTGCATGTTATGAAGTCTATCAGCAAGCTTAATAAGGACTACACGGATATCTTGCGCCATAGCAAGAAACATCTTACGGTAATTCTCTGCTTGTATTTCTTCTTTTTGAAGTTCTTTATTAGCTGATGCATATTTTATAACGCCCAGTTTAGTTACGCCATCTACTAAAAGAGCGACTTCCTTATTAAAAAGTTTCTCAATATCTTCTAAAGTATAATCCGTATCTTCTACAACATCATGTAGAATCCCTGCTGTAATGGATTCAATGTCTAGCTCTAAGTCTGCTAATATATATGCCACTTGGAGAGGGTGGATAATATATGGTTCTCCTGACTTTCTAAGCTGGCCTTCATGGGCTTCTTTTGCAAGCTTATAAGCCTTTTCAACCATGCTGACATCATCCGACGGATGGTATGAACGTATTCGGTTAATGAGCTTTTCATAAATTTCATCAGGCATCGAGTCTACCCCCTTTTTCGTCACTTGCATATATTTATTATATTATTATAGTCATGTTAGAATAAAAATTCAATGCCATTATTGTAGAAACTGTTGAAATATGGGGTGTAGGGGGGAAAGTGGAGAGTGTGCGGCTCATTTTTCCACCTAACACTTCCACTTTTTAAGAGCGGATACTCTTTCTCCGTTCCATAACCTACCAAACTTGTCTATGCCTTAAACATAGCACGAAATGCATCCTGCTTCCAATTTCGTGGAGATTTAGAAAAAGTTCCAGATATAGGCTCCAAGCCTCTCTACTTACATTACCAGATCTAGTTATAAACAGTACTAAATAGATGCTATATAACTTTTAGGGTTAAGCTACTAAAAAAGACACGTAGTGGATGGACTACGTGTCTTTTTCGTGTTAAATCATAATTAGTATTTAAGTAAGGAAACGATATTTTGTCCTTTGAGGAGTTCTCTACCGTTTAAGCCTTCGAGTTCAATAAGATAAACGATCTTTACAACTTCACCACCAAGTTTTTCTACAAGGTCAACGATAGCTTTTGTTGTACCGCCTGTTGCAAGAAGGTCATCTGCAATGATTACTTTTTGGCCTGGTTTGATTGCATCAATGTGCATTTCAATTGTGTTGCTACCATATTCTAAATCGTAGCTTTGGCCAATTGTTTCATAAGGTAATTTACCTGGTTTTCTAACAGGAACGAAGCCTTTTTGAAGTTTATAAGCTAAAGGAACACCAAAAATGAATCCTCTTGACTCAGGTCCAATTACAATGTCAAAATCAACATCTTGTACTGATTCTGCCATTTTATCTATAGATTCTTGTAAACCTTTAGCATCTTGTAATAATGGAGTGATATCTTTAAATAAGATACCTTCCTTTGGGAAATTCTCTACATCTCTAATTAATGTATTTAAATCCATATGCATCCTCCTGATTACTTCTTTTTCATACTTTGTGCAAATTCTTGCAAACTCATGTACCGCTTAGAATGCTCTAGTTTGGTTTTATTACCTGTTAATAATCTATATACAACTCTTTCTTCTATGAGCTCATAACTTAATAGCTCTAGTTCTGTAAAAACATCTAGTATTTGTAGTAATTTATACTCCGTCATTTCATAACTTGTAAACATTTGTACTAATTTGTGTAAGTAAATGTCTCCTAGATTATGCTTTAAATACTTATAGACAATTTTACAATCAGTATAACTTGGTACCATCTTAGATATTTGTAATTTGTGCTGTTCTAATGAAGTACTTAGACACCTATATGGCCCTAGAGTTGTAAAATCCCATTCGTAACAAAGCATATCCTTCCTGGCTTTCTTGTTTGGCATTACACAAATCATCGGTTCCTCTTCTAAAGACCAACAATCATTATAACACACTTTTCCTAAGATAGTAATATTTTTTTTATACTTACTATAGTGTTTAATCGCTTCTTTAAAACTATGCTCTGTATAAACTCCAATAGGTGGTATAACAGGCTCTTTTTCCTTAATAAGTTGTAACTCTGAAGGTATCTGTGGTACTTTACATGCTTTATAAAGAGATAAATAATACTTACTCTTTAATATACTTTCTTCACTTGAAATAATATCCTTAATACGCAGCTGTACAGATGTTTTATTATTCCATACATTCTTAGTGACTTCACATGCTACAATAACCTCTTCGCCTTCTGTGAGGCAATCAGCCAAATAGCCTTTATCAAATCCTATACAATGTAATACAGTATGATTTTTTTGAAGTGCAACTTTTAAATGCTTATCCCCACCAATTTTCTGAGCATATTGTATAAAACCTCTTACTGCGAAAGTAGGCGTTGGATTACATACCCCAAAAGGTTCCATTTTATCTAGCTCATCGCATACCTTAAGCGAAATACTGTCAGCTGGAAGCTCTAAATCAATATCTAAGGAGGGGGTAAGGAGCTCTTCATTTAAAAGTTCCTTACCATAGGCATTAAGTTCTTTTCTAAAAGGTTCAAGTTCTGCTTCCTCTAATGAAAGCCCTGCTGCCATTTCATGACCACCAAATCTTATCATATGCTCCTTCACATGATTTAAAGCCTCAAAAATATTAAACCCTTCTACACTTCGTGCAGAACCAGAGTAAATACCATCTTCTAAAGTTAAAATAATCGTAGGCTTATAATACTTACTTAAAATACGTGAAGCTACAATCCCAATAACACCATGGTGCCACTCTTTACCAGCTACAATAATAATATCTTCATTTTTCACATCTACATACTGCTCAATATAAGCTTCCGCTTCCTTTAAAATAGCCATTTCCATATCTTGACGCTTGCGGTTTTCATTCTCTAAGGCTTCTGCAATAGTCTTAGCTACTTTTTCATCTTTCGTTGTAAGAAGCTCAACTCCTATCTTAGCATCACTAATACGTCCTGCTGCATTAATACGTGGCCCAAGCTGATATCCAATTAAGTTAGATGTAATTTTAAGTTCACCATTTCGTACCGTATTTAATAAGGCTCTAAGCCCTGGATGCACGGTATCTTTCATTCTTTCAAACCCAAAATAAGTGATAATACGATTCTCATCTCTAAGCGGTACCACATCAGCAATAGTCCCAAGTGCCACAATATCTAGATACTTCCATATCTTCTCTACTGCATTTTGAGCTATAGCTAAAGCATGTATAAGTTTAAAAGTTACACCTACACCAGCTAAACTATCGAAAGGATATGTAGTATCAGGCCTTTTAGGATTGATGACGCAAAATGCCTTAGGTAGGCTCTCCTGACATTCATGATGGTCTGTAATAATAATGTCCATACCTATTGTATTTCCAAAATCCACTTCTTCATTAGCTGCAATCCCCGTATCTACTGTAATCATTAAAGAACTATATTCCTTAATCAGCTCTATGGCACCTTTATTAAGACCATAGCCTTCTTCCGTACGGTTTGGAATATAATAAGATACTTTATAACCTTGTTCCTTTAGAAACATATATAAAATAGAAGTACTTGTTACACCATCTACATCATAGTCTCCATAGATTACAATATGTTCCTCTAAAGCCTTTGCTTGCTGTATACGTTTTACAGCTTTATCCATATCATTTAATAAATAAGGCGAATGTAACTGCTCCTTGGAAGGTGTTAAAAAACGCTCTATTTCTTCATGATCTTTTATCCCGCGTCTATATAAAATTTTCTCTATAATATTTCCTTCTGTACTATCTATCTGGCTATGCCATTTATATTTACTTGGTAGCAATCATTGTTCACCCTCTCTCATTCATAAGGTTATTATAACATATTTTTCTCCGTCTTTATTTATTTTTATATCTATACAATGGTTTTATTCTTATGATATAATTTATACGTTATTTACTATATTAGGAGTGTTATCATGACTGAAAAATTTCAAGTAGGACAAATTATTGAAGGTACAGTAACAGGTGTTAAAGCGTTTGGAGCATTCGTTTCATTAGACGAGAAAACTCAAGGACTCGTGCACATTTCACATATCACTCATGGCTTTCTAGAAAATATTGCTGACGCAGTTAAAGTGGGAGACACTGTGAAAGTAAAGATTTTATCTATTGACCCAGAGACAGGTAAGATCTCTCTTTCAATGAAAAATGCAAAGCCAGCACCACAAAGAGCGCCTAAAAAAGAAGCGCCACCAGCAGACTTTGAAACTTTAATGAAGGGCTTCCTAAAAGATTCAACTGATCGTCAAACAGACATTAACAAAAGACTTAATCGCTAAGAGCTTCTATAAAAGGCAGGTACATAGTACCTGTCTTTTTGCATGTCTAATATTTCATTTATATTATAAATTTGACTAAATCATAAACTTAATGTACGATTTGTGAACTATTTTAAACTTTCATCGAGAGCCCTTGCTAAGGCTAGAATTGAGTGCTATCATTAAATCATCCAAAAGCTAATACTCATTAGCTTATTCATCTCCCCTTTATTTTGAATATATAGCACTAAGCCCCATAAGCATCTGCTTATGGGGCTTTTTTACTTTCCTTTATTTTCTTCCGCACCTAACTAGAAACATAATGCCTATGCCTGTACATACTGCAAATAGAGCAATAAGAAGCAATTTGCTCACCATTGTTGCTTGAGTCTCTACAAAAAATATTGCTGTTGGCCCATCTGCTCCGCCTATTATACCTACTGTATTTCTATTTCCTCCCACAGTCCTTGCAAGTTGCCATTGTACTATCCATTTAATAAGTACATCTGATAGCAATGTAATAATCATCCCCCAGACCCCTACTATAGTTAAAATAGCCGAGCCTATTAGTTTACTTTTTTCTGCATCATTTCTCTCTCCCTTCTTATACTTTTATATTAGCATATTTTTCATAAAATAATTTATATAAAAAAGACTTAGAGTTTCCTCTAAGCCTTTATTTTATAAGTTATTTCATCTTCTTTTATAAAGCTTTCTTGCCCCTCTTCAATAAAGCCCTTAAGCCATGCTTCTATTAAGGCATAGTAGTTTCTTACATTCCCGCCTACTTCATCCCAGTATTTCTCATGTACACATACTCTTCTTTGCCATACAATTTGGTTATCATCTTGCTCTACTACTACTTCTGCATGATCACATGGCATACCATTTAATAATGTATCTTGAATCACCTTAAATAACTGCACCGCATTTAAGCCTTTTTCTAATGTCTTTCTTTTTTCTACACCTTGTTTATAGAAAATAGCTTTAAGCTCTTCTAATTGCATCCCTTCTTGTTTTAATAACTCAGTGGTGCAATAAGCTAATTTATATTCAACTCTTGAAACCTGTATCTGTAGCCATCCATGAATATTACTTTCATCAATTACTTCTTCTAAGCTTCTTCTTTCAGTTAATCCATATTTTTCGTTACATGTTTCTTCTAAAGAAAGAGAATATTTTTCTTTCCCAAATGCGATTACTTGATCTACTAGTGACTGCTGATGTTGTATTTTATTATATAACCAATAGTGAATAGGTCCTAAAAAAGCACTCATTGTCATCCTCCTTACTTCTTTTATGTCTTTAGTATACGCTAAATCCAATTTTTATGAGGTTGCCATGGCTACAAAATACTTTTTTCTATAATCCTCTAAAGAATATTTTCATCATACAAAGCACGAGAACCGCCAATAAATTTAGGTCGAGTACGTGCAGCTAATAAGATTGCATTTCCTATGTGATCTACACTTAGTCGAATAGGTACAGCAACTTTCTTAAGGTGCATTCCAATAAGAGTCCCTCCAATATCTAAACCTGCATCTGCACAGATTTCCTCGACAGCAATAGGGTTTTTAAACGTATGGTAAGCTGTTGTTGCAAAAGAACCACCTGCCTTTGGCTGAGGTACTACATTCACTCGCTCAGCAAAAGGTACAGCTTCACGCTCTACAATAACTGCTCTATTAAGATGCTCGCAGCACTGAGCTGCAAGATAAACTTGTTCTTTAGAGAAGACTTCATAAAGTCCGTTAAAAACAGCTTGAGCAATTTGAGGACTAGAGTGTGTCCCAATATGTTCCCCCCCTACCTCACTAGAAGAACAGCCAATAATAACAATTTGACCTGGCTGAAGCTTGGCTTTTTCACATAACTCTTTAGCTGCTATTTTAGCTTCTCTATAGATCTTTTCTAATAAATCCTTCATGATTTTTAATCTCCTTAATCGCCTTATTATGTTTTATAGTTTATATTATAGAATGTCTGTATAATCTTTCAACAGGATTATAAAGTAAACTCCCTCATAGCTATGCTACTAGAGATACTCATTTCTACTTGTCTCCCACATTGAATACAAACTACAGATTCCTCATCAATACTCTTACCACACTACGTACACGATTTTAAGTAGCATTCTCCCTTCTCTGCTCCCCATCTTATAACCTTCACGCTTACAATTAGTCTAATGAAGCCTATTCATACATTTGTTTATCTTTGTAAAATCTCCCCCAAACAAATAGCTTCTATATTTACTCAACCAACTTACAAAAAGAAATATAATTCACAAAAAAATATTAAATTTTTACAAGTTGTAGTATGATAATAGTAAAACTATTAATTGCAAGGAGAGTGGTTCATTATGAGTGAAAAACTACTAGACTATTTAAGCGAAGGAATTGTTATTTTTAATGACGATTATAAAATTCAGTTTTGTAATTATAGTCTATTAAAACAATTAAAATATAGTAAAGACGAGCTCTATAATGAACATCTACAAAAAATAATATCTGGGCCAATTGACATGATCATTAGTGAAAAGGAAGTACTCACAGGGCAAACTATTGATATTCTATTAAGTGGTTACCAACTCCCCCCTATTCAAGTATCAGGTAAGCTATTTAGAGATAAATGGTGTGGTCAAGAAAGCTCTTGGTTAGTAATCCAGGAAGATACACAAACTAAATATAACACTAAGGAATTAGAATTAATTATAGAAAATATGCCCTATGCTGTGTGGATAGCCGATGAAGATGACAATTATAAATACAGTAATGCTAATACACTTACAATGGTCAATCAACTTAGCTCTACACATAGGTTCTCTGCTACAAATGAACTCTTACAACAGCATCCAAATAATGTATATAAAGATGCCTTAGATAAAAATATATTCAAAGATGATCAAAGCGTACTTAGAAAAAATATTATGATTAATGAAGAACGAATTATAAGAAATGAGGATGGTAATTTACAATATCAACTCATAAAAATCCCAATATTTAATGATCAGCAACTTTATCAAGGCTATATAGGCATTAGTCAATATAGTATTTTAAAACAAAATATAGATATCACTAAAGTCATAGAAAATAGTGATCCAAATTGCATCGTAGATAACCAAATGCTCTACAGTCAATTAGTGAAGTCCTTAGACTTTAGTGCAAGAGCCGCTAACCTCTTTCAAGGAAATAGTATTATTATATTAAAGTTTAATAATATTACTCATCAAGTAGAAGAAATTTGTAGGCTACAAAAAGATGGCAAAGAATTTCCTCCGATACATTCTCTAAATATGAATGGCGATACACTATTAGAGTTACTACGTGAAAATGTAGAGTGGTCATTAGCAGATTTTGAACAGCGTGTGCACTGTAGTATACAAAAAGATTTAAAAACTCTAGAGTGCAACTATATACGAATTAATCCTATTGAATATAATAGTGAATTTATGGGCGCGATTTTTACTACCTATACATCTAAACTCCAATATCCTCTTATGGAATGCTGTATCATTGATAAACTCTGCCAACATATAGCTATTATTTTCAAGAGTCTAGAATACGCATTAGAGTTAAGAAAAGAGTCCTTTATTAGAAAAGAAATAGAAGCTGAAAAAACAGCTTATAAAGAGGCCTTACAGCTAGAGACACTCAAAACAGAATTCTTAGCGAATATGTCCCACGAGTTAAAAACACCACTCAATATTATGTATAGTATGATACAAATGTTAGAACTAGAATTAAAAGACATAGCTAAGAATGGCCAGATAGATATGGATATTACAAAAATTGATAGATATCGAAACATTGCGAAACAAAATGTATTTAGATTACTAAGGCTCATTGACAATATTACCGATATATCTAAAATTGGGGCTGGTTACTACGAAGCTAAATTAATCAATTGCGATATTGTAAGGCTTATAGAAGATATTACTATGTCAGTCATTGAATATGTTAAAAACAAAGACCTTTCTATTACTTTTGATACTGAAGTAGAAGAGCTCATTATGGCTTGTGACCCAGAAAAAATGGAACGAATTATACTCAATTTACTTTCTAATGCAGTGAAATATACAAATAAAGGTGATTCCATAGAACTTAATTTAAATATAATAGATGATAGGTTGATAATCCTGGTAAAAGATACTGGAATTGGTATACCAAAAGAAAAACACGCCATGATCTTTGAACGCTTTGCCCAAGTTGATAGTTCTTTTTCCAGAAAGCAAGAAGGATCAGGTATTGGATTAGCACTGGTAAAATGCTTAGTAGAATTACAACAAGGAACAATCTGCGTAGAAAGTGAAGAAGGAAAGGGTTCTACTTTTATTGTAAGCCTTCCTATTACTCAAGTAGAAGAAAAACAGATTGTACATGAGACAGATTGGATTGAAAAAGAAGAACAATTGACTTATAAATGTAGAATTGAATTCTCCGATATTTATGATTTGTAAATTTTAAATTTAACTTTAACTTGAATAACACTTAAAGGATTAAAAGCATCTGCTCGTAAGCAAGATGCTTTTTTTAATTAACTTAATGATTTCACCTCATTTTTCACCCATTTTTCGCCCCTTTTTCACTCACCTACTTTTGTGAAACCTGGTGAAAAACGTGAGGAAAAGTGAACTAAATCGCAATAATTTACCCCTAGTAAACAAGGCTAAAACCTTTAATACTAGGGGCTTTTCTGGTATTATCAATTAGTGAACCGTCTGGGACTCGAACCCAGGACCCTCAGATTAAGAGTTATATTTTTATATTATTTTAACTCTATTAACTTTATAATGTGTAATGTTTTCAATGGTTTTAACATGTAATTTATGCTATAACTTTTTAAACTTTTAACCAGATAGCTGTCAAAAAGGTGTCAGCATTCTAACAAAAACACTTCCTTATTATATAGCATCTATTTAACCTCCAAATCCGCTTCATAAGCACAATATCCTTTACTGCATCTAATAAGATTTAGTGCATGGTATCTTTTAAGATTAAGGAGATCTTCTACTGTAAAACCAAATTGCTTAAACTCTTGTTCTAAATAATTGAAGTTTGCCTTATCTGTACCTTGTAAAAGTATATATGATGCTCCTGCACTCTTTAAACCTGTCATTAATTCACCTAAGTCTGCAAGTTGATGGGCTGTAAAGCCTAATCTTAATTTAAACTTACGACACTCTCTTAATATGTTACTTAGTGGCTTATATGCTGTAGGTGCTTGGAATATTTCATCTAGCAATATGTGATAAGGCAATAAATTATCTTGTTGCGCTCCCCTAATATTACAAGCTAACCATATTTTAGAAATAAAGAATGTCACTAATACATTTCTTACATGCTGGCTTCTAAACTTGTCGGCAGGCATTTTAATTATGATAACTTTACCCTGGTCCATGGCTTTAGCAAAGTCTATATTATCACTAGAAGGTTTGTTAAACATCATTCTCATACGTATATCTTCTCTTAAGCTATTTATCCTATCAATAATATGTTCTATTTTACTATATTTTGTACCCTCTACTTCCCTTCTGATTACTGTTACTTCATTACCATTATCATCTTTTTTCTTTTCTTTATATTCTTTCACTTCATCTAATTGTTTGAGAGTTTCCACCTGGTCCTCTAAATAAGGCATAAAATCTCTTGGTATCATATCAATAAATTCTTTTCTAGCAACATGACTTTCTAAACATCTTATAACATCTCTTAGGCTCATATTGTCATTAATCAAAACAACATCTGCTGCACTTGTAAAAAACTTACGCATCTGACCACTCAGTGGCTCACCTGTGTATACTGCATCTATTAACGCTGTTACTTGTTGTTGGTGTAGATTAGCACTTTCAATTCTTTCAAAGACTGTATTACCTGTAATGTGATATTCATTATACGCAAAAGCCTGTAAGCACTCTTCTTTACTTAAATCTATCTCTAAAAGTTTATCTGGTGGTGTAATAGCCTTAATACTATCAGCTAACTCACATTTCTTTATATAATCTATCACTATCAGTCCATGTCCAGCCTTGATAACATCTTTAGCATACTCTGTATTCTGAAATGTTTTACCTGCTCCCATTGGCCCTAATAGTATAAAAGGCAAGTTAGAAATTTCTTTATCACTGCTAAAATAAGTCTGAACTGTATTTCCTTTATAAGTGCTTTTACCAGCTTTGATAATTCCATTTAAAAGTTCATCTTCTACTTTACTCTCTAGCACATTTACATGATTAATTTTATGCTGCTGCAGTAGATCACGACCAGGTAACTGTAATAAACAGCTACTTTCCTCTACTCCTATCTTATTTTTAGCGTATTTATTAGGCTGACACTTGTAATATTCAAGCTTGTTATCTCCATCAAGACTTCTAAAACTTTGACAAGTCATAATAGCATTTTGATTAGCTCTAGTCTTATTGTTGGCATAGCTTATAACACCTATATTTAAGCCTAGAACAGCATCATTTCTTTTCTGTAATGATTCACTAGACAACTTCTTAGAGTCCATTGTAAGTGCATTTTTTAGCTCTGTGAGAGGGTTAGATTCTGACACATTCATATTTAGAAGCTTATTTGTTAAATCGTCTAAGAAGTCACATATTTTATAAAGCAGATTAAGCCCCACAGCCCACCCTGTAGGCTCTTTTGGTATAGGAATATTGTTAAGGTATTTATTCTGTATCTGCTCTGCTTTAGTCTGCCATCCCCAGTTATTTGTATAAGCGAAGTTATACATAACTGTTATTCTATCACCTTGTTCCATAACGTCTATTACATTAAACATGTTATTCAGAAGTGTATTGCTTTTCTTGTCTACTGAAAGAGCCAGTGCATCATTCTGTTTATATTGAAGTGTGTAATAAACACTCTCACTACTAAACTTCATTTCTTCTGCACTTTCTTCTATAGTAGCTGTGGGCCATGTAGCACTCAGTTTTTCTTTAACCATGGTCTTATACATAGTAGGTACTACAAAGTAAAATTTAACATCATCTTTATAAATATCTATCATGTAAACGCATTTCATCTTAGTTTCTACAACATATTTCTTCTCTTCCTTATGTATCCTATGTCGTATTGTAGACATAGTTTTTGCTATCGTACTGCTATTATAGTTTCTACAACTAGAGTGTGGTGTAATCCTAAATGTTGTATAAGTTGGGTTTATCACTTCAAAATATTTACTGAGTAGCATTGTCTTCACAATACCACCGCCTTTACAATCTCCCATGTAATAGCCACTATGCCACTACCTACAGCTATATCTCTGCCTTTTTGTATCTTGCAAATATGCATAATAACTCCTACCGTTCCAACTATCTTACACATAGCTAACATGCAAACACCTCCTAATCAAAGAATCCCTTTGCCAGGTCAAATATATCAGGCAACCCATATAATACAATTACAGCTACAAAATACTTCAATACTGTTGATACAATACCACTTATGTCTTGCTTCTTAAAGTTCTTTACTATATCTATACCAGCGAATACTATAGCGGCCCAGTATCCTATTGTCTGTAGTGCAATTAACACTTTAGAGCATTTTTCATCTACCTTATTTGTAAAATTATCTACATTAAATTTTGCGTAAAGCATATTAGCTGTTGTAGCCATGATAAAAGTAGCCCCTATGATAATGTTCTTAGCTTCTGCTAATGTAACTTTTGCCATTGCCTCCCTAGCAAGCTGATACTGGCTCTTATTGTATGGTATATAGCATACCTCTATACTTCCTAATCGCATAAAATTCCTCCTAAAAATTATTTAAATCTCTTGCATATAACTCGGAAAAACTGGAGATACTTAAATATAATAAATCAAATGAGGTGAAATAAATGTTTCCTATTATGTTAGGCTATATTGCTGCTTATGCTGTAGCATGTGCTGCAGTAATCTTTTAATTGCAAACAATTTGTTAACATTTCAATAGACACCCAGTAGACTTGCATAATTTCAAAATTTCTAGCATACGCTTGTAGTGTGAGCGGATGTGAAGCACGTAGTCGAGCATACGTCACTCTACTGCATCGTGGGTAAGTGCACCCTTAAATAAGACTGCCTTTAGGTGGTCTTTTTTTATTTAATTAACTTAGTGTATTCAGTTAAAAACTTCTTTTTCCCTTCTACTGTGAGTATGTGGCTCTTATTTGTCTCTATCTGGCCCACCACCTCTTTATACTTGGCTGTTGTATCTTTTATTTCCCCATTTACTAAATCAATTAGAGCTGTGCCTCTAACCCCTAGACAGTTCTGAAATGAAAATTCCATCACTTCTACTTCATATCCATCTTTCTTAAGATTTCTTACTATGTTTTCAAACCTCATACAACTACCTCCTATCTTTAAAGACTTCTTTTACTAGATCATCTAATACAAGCTTTAACTGCAAGTAATTCTGATTGCATATAGTAATCTCTCTTCTACATTCTGTGGCTATTTCTTCTACATATCCTGTAGTAGCATACCCTTTTTCTTGTGTGTCCAAATAAAGCAATACAGCTTGCTCTATAAGCCTACTAGCATTGTCACTCTCTGCTAGTGCTTTTTCTACTCTGTCATTTATAACACTTATATGTCTTTTAGCCATTGTGTACCCCCTTTATAGCCACTTTTAAATGTGGTGACTTTGTGGCTATCTCTTATACACTACTAGATATATGCCGATATAACTTCATTTATTCCAAGATAACTAGAATTATTTTACAATTAATGGTATTTTTGTATTAGAGTTTATTTATGGGAGGGTACATATGATAAGTTATATAGGATTAGAGGAGATTTTAAGAGAGCACCAAAAAGACAGAAAGTATCTACACGAGCATCTAGGCTTAAGCTGGGACACTATTGCTAAGTTTAAGAAGGGTGAAAGTGTAACGCTTGCTACTATAGAAAAGATCTGCATACACTTTAATTGCAACATAGAAGATATAGTAAAAATAAAAAGGCCCTAGCATCTAAAAGCTAGGGTTTTGCCATGTAAGCCTTGTCTATCAATGCGTTTATGCAATTTAACAAGAGTTACACGGTTACAATGCCGGTTACAACTTTTTAACCATGTAATTCCTTATATATATAACCACAACCCATTGAAAAGATTGGGTTAGTATATATATAGTAATAATGCACAATGTAACTGTGTAACTATGTAACTGGTTTTAAAAGAAAATAAAAAAGTATAAAAACATGCATTATAACAGTACGATTTACGATAAATTATAAAAGTCTGTAGAAAATAAGTTACAGTTACAGAAATGCTATAACCATTGATCCCCAACGCTTAGAGACGTAACTGGTAAAGTTACAAAAAAATAAACCCTACCAATTAAGGTAAGGTCTTTTAATTATTCACCAATACTATAATACTCCATATCTACACTCGGTATAGTTATAGTGGAACCAAGAACAGATTTATAGCTTGTAACACCACTACATATACCCCATATAGTTATATTATCTTCTTCAAGTATCTTGCTTTCACCATCACTATACTTATAATTTATCAAGTATATATCTTCATCAAATCCAAGTTCATCCTTTCTAGATGATACTCTTAGTGTAACAGAATTAAATAATCCCTCGCTTACCTGTATTACTTCGCCATCTAATTTCATGTGCTTGCCGTTGAAATTATCAGGATTTCTAGCTATATCTTTATAAGCAAACCTTTCACATTTAGAAATAAATTCTTGTTTAATTTCCTCAGGTGTTTTTTCTGGAACCTTAGGTTCTTCAGGTATCTCTATGTCTTTTTCTTCCATTGATTTATTACTTGCAACTTGAGCATTTACAGTAGTTGTATCATTTAAAGGTATACCTTCTTCTTCTTCACCAAATATTACACCTATAAAGCCTATAGCAAATACTAAAGATACCATGACTTTAGCAACTTTATTCCAATTAGATTTCCACATTAGGTAAAGACCTACAGGAAAAAATACAATCAGCATTAATACAATAAACCAAGTCCTAGATACAACTCTATTGCTATTTTTAACTTCTACGGCTGAACCACAAAACTTGCAAAATTGATCTTTCTCCATTAATTCTTTACCACACTTCTTACAATTCATATTAATCTCCCCCTTTTTTCTAACAATATATTATTACAAATTTCGGAATAATACAATCTCTTTATGTAAAATAGAGTTTACCAAAATTTCAAGTAATCTCATAATGCAAATATATAGCAAAACTTAGACTCATTACACACATTGCTTTTAATTTTATGCCATGGTATATTATTTTTGTCCTAATTTAATTTGTATTTTTTAATAATGTTTAATTCTTTAACTCATATGAACAATAGAAAGGTAGCCTACGGGCTACTTTTTTATGCTTAAAATTTATTTACTTTACATACGTCGTAGTATTATAATTTATATCGTTGTAACATAACTATTTCTACATAATGTCCCCATGTAGAACAACTTAGGAGTAGATTAGTCTGCTCCTATTTTTGTGCAAATAAAAAAGATACTAATTTAACTCCCCTTTAAATTTAGTATCTTTTTATATATTATACTCCCCTAAATAACCCCCAA
>OBXC01000553.1_pt1 | contig 28184 bp, 24 predicted proteins | sample 1538111 | NCBI WGS metagenome assembly OBXC01 (sample SAMEA2580137, study PRJEB22360) | human gut metagenome | biome: human gut; feature: human-associated habitat; material: faeces | place: Denmark | collected 2008/2010
TATGAAAAGTCACATTACTTTTATGCCAAATGAGTTTTATAGAGTAATATCTTTTTTATATTTTTAAATCTTCTATGATACTGTCATCAATTTTTCAACTAAAACCAGATCCGCCGGCAACCACTCCCCCCCCCTAATTCCTCCTTCTTCAACCACCTCCACCCCTCATGTTCTAACAACCGAACTACTCCACTTTTCAAACTACACCAATAACACTTCATGCTTAGATGAAACTCCGTATAATCGTATTCAACCACATCAATCAGCTCATGTACCTCAATATCTACTCCCAACTCTTCTAGTATTTCTCTCTTTAACGCCTCCTCAGGGCTCTCACCAACTTCAATTTTTCCACCAGGGAATTCCCAGCCATCCTTAAACGCACCATATCCCCTCTGTGTAGCTAAGATCCTACCATCGCGTACTATTACCGCTGCAACTACATTAATCTGCTTCATGTAAAATCCTCTTCTTACTTTTTATATTACTGGTACATGCTAACCAGTTCATCATATGTCACGCAAATTCCCACTGACTCTAAAAGGTCCTTTCTTTCGTCATAAAGTTTCTTCAGTAAGGCTTCGCAATCACTTCCATAGTGAAGCAAGTTTTGACAATTGTTACAAAGAGACACAATATTCTCTTCTACATCCAGTGACACATCAAATTTTTTATGTTGAGACAATGGTATAAGGTGATGAGGCTCCATATAACGCTCATTTCGGCTTCTTCTTATAAATGTATTGTGATCAGGGTCTATTTCACACAAAAATTTTGAATACATTAAAGCATTAAAAGCAATCTGTCTATCCCTTGATTGTACCTCTACTCCAGCAATTGTTTTTGTCTCTTTTTTAGTTCGAGGACACCTTTCATATTTAAAATCAGGTTTTATTGGTATAAAAAATGTTTTGTTTAAATCATTTTTTAAGCGATCATCATAAGAATCATTTATTTGTTGTATCTGCTTTTGAGATATAGGATTCAAAAATTTTAGTACTTCATGTCTATCTATTTCATTTTGTTGCAGTTTTGCAGTTTCTCTAATAATACATTCATACATCTCTTTAGTCGCAGAAAACAAATACCCTGTATTTCCTCTTCCACCACAATGAAACGGCGCATTTTTTTCGCTTGAAGTGATACTAATTGTTCCATATGATCTGATGTAACAATTTTCTGATGAAACAGATAATATTCTGTGTCTACTCTGCGCCCCTCACGCTCCCAATCATCAAATCCTTCTTGTGGTCGTTGCCCATAATAACAATCACTTATGGCAATACTCACTGCCACAATTGACTTGTGAAAACTATGAATAATCACATCTCCATATTCCACTTTATCCATTAGCTCCCACGATGCGTTACGTCTATTATTAGCTGTACGAAATGGGGCCCATAGAAATCCCCCTTTTCATGTTTTCTATTTTTATTCTATCATCCACTTTGGCTTAAAGAGCACTCTGATTAAGCTGTGCGCAAACGCCTCTTTCCTAATTATAAATTAATACGCTCCCCCAACACCTCTACTAATATTAGACAACCCTCATAATCTGCTCATACAGCACTGCAAACCTCTTCCCCACATTCCGATTCTCATGATAATGTCCAAAAAACCATTTTCCAAACTCACACCGCCCCATTATCATCTCAAAATACTCTGTCAGTTCATTATTCTTACATCTGTCACCACAGACCTCCTGTTGAATCGAAGTTGCACAGCAATGACTTACAATAATATCCACGTTCCAGCCGCACCGATCCATACTTTGAACTCCCTCCTCGAATTCATTTTTATCCGGCATCTCCTCCTTCCACCAGGACAAGTGGTTAATGCGATACGGTTCCCAGCCGTGATCCAGTTCCTTTTTCTTCCGTTTAAACTCCGGATCATCGAGTTCTAAAATGCCGCCAGAGATATCATGGCTCCTGGCGCCTCCGAATGTAAAGAAACGCAGCCCTTCAATTTCAAATATTTGCCCCCGCATCAGATGTACGATATCAGGTGCAATAAACTGCACGTTTCCACCCTTCCACTGTTCCACCGGATAATTCTTTAAAAGATCATAATTTTCATGATTCCCATCCACCCACAGGGTTGTAAACGATTTGTGAGACAGCCACTTTCTCCAGTATTTCTGTTCCCCCGATTCATCCCAGAATCCAAAATCACCGCAGATAATCACAAAATCATCTTTCGTCATTGCCTTCTGCTCAGGAAAGATATCCGCACGAAAACGGCGGTAATCACCATGACAGTCTCCAGTTACATATATCATCCCCGTTTTTCCCGCCCATCTCTGCTTTATATTCTTCCCATTTGTACTCACCAGTCATCCTTATGTGATTCCTTCCAATCTGCATCAATCCTATGTCAAAACCACTTTTCCAAACTCCTCAGCCGTAAATAAATTTTTATTAATCCAATCGTATCACAATTGCCTCCAACGGTCAATTTCACAGTTCTCGATCCTATATTGCCCGCTTCATACCGCTGCCTCCAAGTTACCAAATCCATTCAGACAGAAAAAAGACACCCCTATCTTTCATACATCGAAAGAATCAGAATGTCTTGTATGCCTTCCTTCAATTAAACACAAACAAAATAGCAGATTTGTTCGAACCTAAACCTCATCAATCCTCCCATCCATATAAGAAACCTGTACCTTCCCATACTCCGCCGCCACCTTTGGCGGATTATCCAGAAACAGACTGTCCGGCACTTCCACAAATTTCGCGGTTCCATCCAGTATACCCTCAAAACAATTTACAGCGTCCTCCAGCGCATCCGCGTACAAAGTCTGTCCAAAGCCTCTGAAATCATGGTGGGCATTGTAGAAATGCTCATACTTCCCCTTCATGGAGATCAGGCGCTCAAGTCCTGCCTTGGCTGTTCGGATCTCATCTCGTGGATCTTGTCCAAATCCACGGCCCATAAGAAGATTGCAGTTGCATGCGTCTCCCAGCAACAGTGTCTTCGTCAGGTCATCGATAAAAACCATCTCTCCTGCCGTATGGCCTGGACAGTGATACGCAGTCACCCGGCGGCCGCCGAGATCAAAGACCTGTCCGTCTGTCATCTTCTTAAGCTTCGGGGTCTTCTCCCACGGCCGAATGTCCGTCTCCACATCATAATCGTAATTCTTATTCTCTCTCCGCCTGATCGTTCCCGCATAATCCTTTCTAAACTCTACACTCGGCGCCGCCTGGCCGCTCCAGTCCATATCGGCCGCATGGATCCACACCTCATCAAAAAATCCTGCTCCGCCTGTATGATCCCCATGATTGTGAGTCAGTACCACATCATACGGTTTATCCGTGATTTTCTCTTCAATTATCCACTTCAGGTTCCCAATTCCAGTACCTGTATCCACAACGAGAGCTCTCTTTTCCCCTACGATAACAAACACACTCACACAGTCAAACTCGTCGATCTCATAAATCCCATCCTCTATCTCATAAAACGGAAGCTTCCTGCTTAACATATAACCCCCCCCTTTCCTTCACACCCTTCTCTCACGCCTTTTTCTTACTCTTTGCCTCATAACAATCAATCGCCACTGCTAGCAGAAGTATAATTCCCTTTACCACACTCTGAAAATTAGAATTAACGCCCATCAGCACCAGCCCATTATCCAGCACGCCGATAATAATAACACCAATGACCGCTCCTGATATTTTACCCTCGCCGCCCGCAATACTGATTCCACCCAGGCAGGCTGCGGTCATACAGTCAAATGGATAGGAGCTTCCGGCTCCGGGCTGTGAAGCATTGGTTCTGGCTACCATAATAAGTGCCGCAATACTTGCCGCAAATCCCGCAAACGCATATACCATAATAGTCAGCTTATCCACATTAATACCCGCCAGTCTGGCCGCCTCTTTGTTGCCTCCCAGTGCATAGATCATACGGCCCAGATACGTCTTATTCATCACAATCCAGCCAAAAAGAATAAACAACACAAATATGATAACGGGAATCGGGATCGGCCCTATATATCCCTGGCCCAGCATCAAAAACGGCTTCGGCATACCGGTAATCGGATAGCCGCCCGTGATCAGATAGGCAACCCCCTGCAGAATCAGCATCGTGGAAAGCGTAACGATAATTGGCATAATTTTTAACTTAATGGCTACAATTCCATTAACCGTACCAAACGCAATTCCAGTCAGTATCCCGATGAGCGCCGTCACCGGAATTGGCAGTTTTAATTTAACCAGCAGAAACCCTACTACCATCCCCACGACTGCCATCTGTCCGCCAACCGATAAATCCATTCCACCGCCGATCATAACCATGGTGACGCCAATTACCACGATTCCAAACATGGATACCTGACGCAGAATATTAATTAAATTGGACGCTGACAGAAAATTGGGAGCTGCCACAGAAAAGAAGGCACATACCACCACCAAAAAGATATAGATGCCGTATTTCTTATATAAATCTATCCAGCTTGTCTTAGTTTTTTTCATTTTCTTCTCCTCCTGAAGCTAAATCCAATATATAATTCTGATCAAATTTCTCTTTCGGCAATTCACCCGTCTTACGTCCCTCGTAGATAACCACAATCCGGTCGGACATACCGAGCAGCTCCGGCATATCGGAAGATACCATGATGATAGAGTGTCCGGCTTCCGCCAGCTCGTTCATCAGCTTGTAGATCTCGTGCTTGGCTCCTACGTCAATTCCCCTCGTCGGTTCGTCGAAAATAATAATCTTACTGTTGGCTGCCAGTGTCTTCGCAATAACCACCTTCTGCTGATTTCCTCCCGATAAGTTGCCGACCAGCTGATCCAGATTTGGAGTCTTGATCTTGAATTTATCCTGATATTCCTCCGCTGCCCTAGCCTCGCGTTTCTTATCTACAAAAAGGCCGTTGGAATACCCTTTTAAATTGTTGGCCACCGTATTCCATTTGATGGACATTCTTAAAAATACACCGTGATTCTTCCGGTCCTCCGGGATATAACCGATTCCACACCGTATCGCATCCTGGCAGGATATTATCTTTTCTTCCTTTCCATTGACAATAATACGGCCCTTTTCTTTCGGATTTGCCCCATAGATGACTCTCATAAGCTCCGTCCGCCCTGCACCTACCAGACCGGCAAACCCCAGAATTTCCCCTCTCCGAAGGTTAAAGGAAATGTCCGTATCCCCATTTCCAGTCAAATGTTCCACCCGCAGTACTTCTTCCCCAATTTTACATTTCTTTTCAGGATAACTCTCGTTCAGCTCTCGGCCTGCCATCATGGAAATCAGCTGCTTCCTGTCTATCCCCGCGATGTCCTTTGTATCCACAAAACAGCCATCCCTCATGACCGTGACACGATCCGCGATCTCAAAGAGTTCTTCCAGTCGGTGAGAGATGTAAATAACGGTAACTCCTTGGCTCTTTAAGTCCTTAATGATGCGGAACAGCGTCTCCACCTCGCTGACTGTAAGAGGCGCTGTGGGTTCGTCCATAATCAGAATCTTTACCTGTTTGCTGACAGCCTTCGCAATCTCCACCAGCTGCTGGTGGGCCGGGGACAGATTTTTCACCGGTTTTGAGACATCAATGTCCACATTTAACCGGTCAAACAGTTCCCTGGCCCTCTTCTCCCTCTCCTTAATATCTACGAATAATCCCGGCTTCGTCTTCTCACCGAGAAATACGTTCTCCGCCGCGCTGATTCCCGGAACCAGTGTGAATTCCTGGTAGATGACCTCGATTCCCTGCTCCTTTGCAAGCTTTGGAGTCATGGAAGCAAACTCTTTCCCGCATACACAGACAGTTCCCTCATCCGGGGTGATGGCCCCCGACAGGGTCTTGATCAACGTGGATTTTCCTGCTCCATTTTCTCCGATCAGAGCGTGAACCTCGCCCTCTCTTACATCCATGGAAAAATGGTTAATCGCGATTACACCAGGATAAGTCTTTACGATGTTTCTGACGCTTAATATAGTATTCTCCGGCATTTGACCACTCCTCTCTTCCTCTGCCACAATCGCTCTTTCAGTAATTACAAAGGAGTTCCGTTTCCAGAACTCCTTACATCTCCTACTCCGCTGTGTAAAATTCTGAAACGTTAGAAGAAGTGATCTGCTGTGTTGGGAAATCAATAGGATCAGGGAATGTCTCGCCTGCCAGCAGCTTCTCGCTGTATTCAGCCATGATCGGCCCCATCTCCTCGAATTTAATGGTTCCATGCATCGGATCGTTTTCTGCAATTCCCTTTAACGCCTGATTTGTTCCATCACAGGAGAAAATACCGAAGTTGTCCCCGCTCTTACCTGCTGCTTTGGCAGCCTCCGAGGACTCCACCGCCGCCGCGTCGCCATAGGCAGCGATACAGTTGAGTTCCGGATATTTCTGAAGCATGGTCTCCGTCGTCGTAGTGCCAGAGCCAACCACGTCTTTTCCGATGTCAACAACCTCCAGAATCTCTGCATCGGGGGCGGCGGCCTTTAGCCCGTCCTGGATCCCGTTTCCGCGATTCTGCATATCCGTGTTCTGGAAGGTGGTATAAACGACTACTTTTCCTTTTCCATCCAGTGTACTGTTGATCCATTCCCCAGCCATAGTGCCGATCTCTTTGCCGATCGTATATTGGTCTGTATTCAAACAAACGTCAAATACTTCCGTCTGCACACCGCATTCAATGATTTTTACTCCGGCCTCCTGTGCCTTTCTTAAAGCATCGTCACACGATTCATCGGATACCATGGCGACAATCACATCACACTTTCCGGTGACCATATTTTCAATAGAAGTAACTGCTGTCGCAGAATCATTGTCAAAGCTGACCGCTACATAGTCCCAGCCTCTGGCCTCGCATTCCTTCTTTAAACCGTCGTCTATGTTAATAAAAAACTCGGTCTGAAGAGTTGGCGCCAGAAGACCAATTTTAGCCTTCTCTGACACGGCCTTTGTGCCTTCACTTTCCATGCCATTCGCTCCGCTCGTTTCCGCATTGGTCGTCTTTGCCGCGGTGGTTGTCTCCGCTTTTCCCTCAACCGGTGAATTCATGGTACAGCCGCTGAGCGCTGCCGTTAAAAGCATGGTTCCACAAAGTAATGCTGCTAACTGTTTTTTCATTTTTGCTTCCTCCCTGAGATTTTTGATGTCTTAATGATACCCTGTCGTACCCAAACTCTCAATGAGAGGATTTTCAGATTTAAGGGGACTATTTTCAGTTGTTTGCAGTTTTTCCCGCCAATAGAATGGAAATGATGATAATCAGGCCCTCCAGAATCGTCTCAAAGCTGCTCTGGATTCCCAGAATCACGATAATATGCATGAACATGACAGCGCTCAGAGTTCCCAACCACGCACCAAATACCTTTCCTCTGCCATTTAAAAAGCTGATTCCTCCCATACAGGCTGCCGCGATGACCGGATAGAGATAATGGCTGCCGTTAGATGAGCTGCCCGATGAAGTGATAAATAGCAGAATCATGGCCGCAATTCCATAAAAAACCGAGGCCGCCATACTGATTATCATCCGGATAGCCGTATGATTCAGTCCGCTCTCCCTGACAGCTGCCGGATTTTCTCCCAGCATCCGAAGATATTTTCCATAATAGGTTCTTTTGAGAAAAAAGCACAAAAAAAGACTGGAAACCACGGCCAGGACAAAGAGAGACAGCCAGAAGGCATGGCTCGCATACACATCCTTTCGGTTGAAAATAACCATGTGGTCACCGGTAAACAGACCTGATAAATTACTCACTATGATCTGAAGCGCCAGGGTGATGATGACCGGATTGACGCGCAGACTAGCTACCAGAAACCCTTTTAAAGCTCCCAGTCCCAGATGGCACACGAGCACCGCAGCCATCGCCGGCGCGAGAGGCATCCCTGTACGCAGCAAACAGGCACCGATACAGGTCGATGCCGATATTTCAGCGGCAAATGACAAATCCAGCACGCCGCTTATCATCTGAATCATAAGGCCAAATGTCATGAAAATCATGGTCAAAAGCTGCCGTGTGACGGACCAGTACACATTACTGGACATACCGGCCGCCCATATAATAAAAAACACGGCCCATACCACGATATTCAGAACATTCACCCGTATAGCCTTTCGTATCTTCATACCTTATCCACCGTCCATACTCTGTCGGAAAAGCCGGAACAGAATGCCGCCTCATTTTCCAGCAGGATCACGGCAGTCCCCCTCTCCGCCATCTCGATCAGCCGCTTTTTAATCCAGTCCCGCTCCCATAGATCCGCTGCCGTAATACAGTTATGAACGATCAAAACACGCGGATTAAAAAGCTTCCACCGGTAAAAAACCAGCTTCCACCCATTTTTTTCAAAATCAATATCATCTAAGGCTTCTCCATCCTCAAACAGAAAGTTATCTCTTAAGATATACGAGGATGCTTTGCGGTAAAATCCCAGCCTGCCGCTGATCTTCCGGTAAGAAGGCATCAGAATGTTGTCCTCTTTAGTCAGATTTCTCATTACTCCCATACGGGATATCTCACAACTTATCATTCCCACTCTGTTTTTGACCAGATCAGCCATTGTATGGGACGCAACCTTTTTTCCGTCAATAATGAACTCCAAACCGCTGTCTGAGGACCGCTGGCACTGATCCCAAAAGCAGTCTATAGGCGCGGCCTCACGAGAAACCAATACAATCTCTCCCTTACAGACCTCTATGGAAACCGTGCGTCCTCCTGCCTTCAATCCGTTAATACGTATGGAAGCTACACCTTTCGTCTTCTCCTTCTTGCTTCCCTCCCTGGCATTTGTTCCGCGGAGAATGATATCCGATGCCTGCGGAAACTGCTCTGGATCGTAAATTTTCTTTGCGATCTTCCTGTGTTTGAAAATAACAAGGCGGTCTGCCACACAGTAAAATGCCTCGGGATTATTATCTGAAATCAGAATTCCGATCCCTTCCTTCTTAAGTCTTTCAATCAGAGAAGTGAGACGCATCATTTCTTTTTGGGAAAATGCCCCCGACGTATCGGAAAGCACAAGCAGCCTCCCCCCCTGAGACACGCTTCTGATTATTCCGATGATAATCTTATCCGCATTGCTTAAGGTCTCCGAAGCCGTGTCCAGATCAAGCTCTATATTATATTTTTCAAAATAGTATTCCGTCTGGCTTCGGATCGCACACTCATTGATTACAACCTTTTTTAAGCTGTTCCTTCTGAGGAGAAAGATATTTTCACCAATATTTAAAGTATTCATATACGGTGTAATCCTGCTGATCACAAATACCTTATTTTTCTCCAGTGTTTTCCTGTCTGCCTGGTTCAGTTCCATTCCCTTAATCCTAATGCTTCCGGAAATCTGTTTTCCCAATCCCTGCAAAAACTCCACAAGGACTTCCTTCTGATGCACCGCACTGACAAGGCAGAAGCACTCTGACTCCCGCAGGATCAAATCCACATCGTACAGCCTGTTACTGCTGTCTACACCCTCGACAGTCACTTTTTTTAATAACAACAGTTCTCTCTTCATATCAAAGACTTATCCGTCATAATCGGCAGAATGATTTCTACATCCGTGCCAATTCCTTTCGTACTGTATAGATTCAGTCCATAATCCTCCCCGAAAATCAGCTTAATTCTCTGGCTGACATTGGTGAGCGCGATTCCATTCCCCCGTTCTCCCGGAGATTTACCCTCCTGATCCGTTTCTTTCCTGGAGTTTTTTAGCGAATCCCGCATCCGCTCCAGTTCCTCTCTCCCGATTCCCACACCATCATCCGATACAATAATAATCACATTCTTTTCTGTCATCTCTACCCGGATCGTAACCTTTCCCTTATCCGGTTTCGTCTCCAGCCCATGGAAAATGGCATTCTCCACAATCGGCTGCAGGGACAGCTTGGGAATCAGGCAGGAATATGCTTCTCTGTCCTCCGGCGCGGCCAAAATCTCAAAAGAGAATTTATCATCAAACCGATAGCTCTGAATCAGAAAGTAGTTTTCGATATTATTGAATTCCTCCCGGAGTGTCACAATATTCTCCTTCTTGCTGATACTGTAGCGGAAAAAGGACGCCAGTGCCTTGGCCATTCTGGCAATACTGTCACAATCATAAAGAAGTGCCTCACTCCGGATGCACTCCAGCGTATTATACAAAAAATGGGGGTTGATCTGACTCTGGAGCGCGGAAAGCTTAGCCTGCTTGTCCACCATGCGGACCGAATATTCATCCTGAAGTTTTTCCTCCAGCTCTGACAACTGGCGTTCCCGTTCAGCTTCCACCTTTTTTATCCTATTTTTTAAATAAAGGCAATACAGCCCCAGCAGCATACAGGCTGCTGTCGCCAGCACTGCCGTCGTCACGGCAATCTCCATCCTACTTCTCCATCTCTTAATAATAAAGCTTCCGGTATTCCATAGGCTTGATTCCGACTGTCTTCACAAACTGCTGGCTGAAAAATTTTGAATCCTTATAACCCACGGCCCCCGCCACCTCGTAAACAGGCATATCCGTATCCCTAAGAAGCTTTTTAGCCTCCTCCATCCGGACATCCGTCACATAGGCGGTAAATGTCTTTCCCGTCTCTTTCTTAAACAGTTCGGAGAAGTAATTCATATTGAACCCTCCCTGCTCAGCAATTTCTTCCAAAGAAAGCTTCTGGCTGTAATTCTTTTTGATATACTCTGCCGCGGTTAAGACTGGTCTCCGCTCTTTCTCACGGCTTGCCTCCACACACGCCATAAGATCGGCGGTTACCTGTTCTGCTACATATTCCGTTAAGGCCGGAACAGAATCACAGTTTCCAGCACCCTCTTTCCAACGTTCCTTCAGTTCCACATTATCTGCCGGACTTTTAAATGGATTAAGCTCCAGATAACACTGAAACAGGAGCCCTGCCAGTTGATAATACTCACTTGCAAACGCCCTGCGCTTTCTGGCCTCGTGGAACGCCAGTCCGATCATATACTTCACATCGTCGTATCTTGCGGTTTCCACTGCTCCGGCCAGCTTCTCCTCCAGCTCCCCGCAGATCTCCTCCGCACAGACTGTAGAATCCCGTTCTATGGACCGCTCGTCAATCTGTCTCCCGGCTCCGCCCAGAATCCGGCACGCCACAGCTTCCCTGGCTGTCTCCACTGCCACATGAAGTCTGCCGAATTCCCCGCATTCCGAGCTCAGTCCCATCGTCAGCTCGTAGTGTTCAAATCCGCTTAAGTAGTCCATCTGTGACTGAAACAGCCTGTCAATCCGCTGTTCCACCTCGTCTCTGCATTCAGCCGTATAATTGATGACTGCCGTAACGGCAGAATTTTTCTGATAAGTAATAGCAATGTCGCGTACACACCCCTGAAACGCCTGTTCCACCAGTGCTCCCGTCTTTTTTAAGATCAGGTTTATTTGCTGCTCATTCTTCTCCACACGGTTGTCGCCGTCCAGTTTACAGCAGATAACCCGAAACAGACCGTCTCCGAAATTCAGGCCATAATTCTTATTGACCTCCTCCAGATTCATCTCCCAGTCCCCGGATATGGAATTTAAAAACTCTCTGTGAAGGATATAACGGCTGTCATGAAGTTTTTTTACCATCGTATCCACGCTGCGGCTCTCTTTCTCCCTGTTTGTCTCCGTGTCCGCAATCTTCTTCAAGATCTGGTTTAGCTCCACCTCGTCAATCGGCTTCAAAAGATAGTCCTCCACACCATATTTTATAGCCTGCTGGGCGTATTCGAAGTATTTATATCCGCTGATTACAATAAAATGGACACTGCGTCCCTCATCAATCACCTTCTTTATCAGTTCCAGGCCGCTTAAAACCGGCATACGGATATCCGTAATCACAATATCCGGGGCGCACTCGCATATCTTCTCATATGCGGTCACCCCATCCTGCACAAGCCCGGCAAACTCCAGATTCAGCTTATCCCAATCAATTAACTTTTTAACTAAAAAGCCTACCTTATATTCATCGTCTGCAATTAATACTTTAAGCATGTATTTCTTCATCCCCCGTATCTTTCATCTGCTGGTTTTATTCTGTCCTGCCGCCACTTACTGACTGCCCGCCGATTCTTTCGCCGCCCCTCGCAGAATCTCCATAAACTCCTCCTTCGACCCAATCACCTCGCTGATGCTTCCATCCGTTATAATCTCCTCAGACAGCCCCGCCTTTCTCTCCTGCATTTCCAGAATCTTCTCCTCCAGAGTGTCCTTCATAATCAGCTTATACACCGTGACCACCTGCTGCTGCCCGATTCTGTGGGCGCGGTCTGTGGCCTGGTTCTGGGCCGCCTGGTTCCACCACGGATCGAAATGGATCACGATACTGGCGGCAGTTAAGTTAAGCCCCGTTCCTCCAGCCTTTAAGGAGATTAAAAAGACAGGCGGTCTATCCCCGCTAAAGGACTTCACCAGTTCATTCCGCTTTTCCTTGGAGGTCGATCCCGTCAGGATGTAATAACCGATCCCCTCCTCATCGAGCCGTCTCCGGATAATATCCAGCATGGACGTAAACTGTGAAAACAGAAGAACCTTATTTCCCGCTTCCACCGCATTATTCACCAGTTCCACACACGTATCCACCTTTGCCGCCCCGCCGTTATAGTTCTCATACACCAGCGACGGATCACAGCAGAGCTGGCGCAAATGAGTCAGCTCCGCCAGTATCTGCAGCTTTCCGACCCGGTACTCCTCCTGGCTCTGTTTCGAAAGAGAGTCGAGAAGCCTCTGCACTCTGGCCTCATAGATTTCCCTCTGCGCCGTCTCCATGCGGGAATACACCACCTCTTCCAGCTTGTCCGGCAGTTCCTTTAAGACCTCTTTCTTCAGACGCCTCAGGATAAACGGCCTTATCATCCGCCGCAGCCGTTCCGCAGCCACCTCATCCTGTCTCGCAGCCACAGGCTGCTCATACTTCTCCTTAAAATGCTTATAGCCTCCTAAAAATCCGGGCATCAGAAAATCAAAGATACTCCACAGCTCACTCAGTGAATTTTCTATAGGCGTCCCGGTCAGCGCAAACCTCCGGGCACAGCCAAGGGCCTTCACCGCTTTCGCTGTCTGCGTTCCATGATTTTTAATATTCTGCGCCTCATCGATGAAAACAGTATCAAACAGAGCTTCCTGATACGCCTCCACATCCCGTTTTAATAAGTCATAGGATGTGAGCAGAATATCCGCCCTGCTTTTCCGTATCTTTTCCTTCCTGCTCCCGGCCCCTCCCACGACCGTCTCCACAGTCAGTCCGGGCGCAAACCGGTGTATTTCACTCTCCCAGTTATAGACAAGGGAAGCCGGGCAGATAATAAGGCTGTACCGGGGCGTATCCCCCTCATAATTTTCCTTCACCGCCACCAGATACGCGATCGCCTGAACAGTCTTCCCGAGCCCCATATCGTCGGCCAGAATTCCGCCGAATCCCATCGCCCCAAGAGTCATGAGCCATCGGAATCCAAACTTCTGATACGGCCTTAGCTCCGCGTTCAATCCGGCCGGGACCTCATAGTCGCTGTCCTCCACATTTTTAATGGACCGCAGATATGCCTTATAGGATGAACTGCGTTTAACTTCTACGATCCCTTCATTCTCCCGCAGAACCTGGTCTAAATAGAAGGATCGGTATTCCGGTACCCGGATATGGCCTTCCTCCAGTTCCTCCACACTCAGTTCCAGCCCTTCGGCCAGTTCTGCCACTGCCGACAGTCCATTATCCTCCAACTCCAGAAAATCCCCATTCTTCAAGCGGTAATATTTTCTCCTCCTCCGGTAGCTGGACAGCAGTCCCTCCAACTCTCCCGGCTCTAACCGCTCAGTCTGGAGTGTAATATCCAGCAGTCCGCTGTTCCTGGTAATTCCCATGGTTATTTTAGGTGACTTTAAGACCCTCAGCCTTTTTAAGGACTCAGAAATATATACCTCAGCTATCTGCTGAAACTGCGCAATTCCGGTGCTGAGCAGACGATACTGCGCCTCTTCGTCCTCTTCCGGAATATACAGCAGATTTTTCTCCTCGTCTGCATATTGGAAATAACTGCCTGCCAGCTTCGCCGCATACTGCTCCTTTTTCATATCACGATATAAATCCTTGACCTCCAGTCCCTCAATCAGATTATAACGCACCTCTCCATACTGGCTGTAAACAGATGCAATCAGAGTCCGGTCCACATAATCCAGATATAGGAGTATTTCACACGGCTTCGGCATATAACGTTCCAGTGAATCCGGCTTTTTAAGGACTGAATACTCCTCCAGCGAAGGCAGTACCGAGGTACAGAGCACCGGCATATCTTCTTCATTTACATGATATTCCTGTTCCTTATACGGCTCCATCAGACCACAGATACCACCCATATGCGTTCCGAACTCCTCACTGCATAAATATATGGTATCTTCTGTAAAAACACACAGCCCGTTTTTACTTACAAACGCTTCCCCTCTGGGAACGGAAATAAGACAGCCGCCACTACTCCGTTCCACAATAGAAAATCCAAGTACAGGATCCTTTTCCACAATCTTTATCCGGGTCAGATTGGAGAATCTGGATTGAAGCGCAATGAATCCCGGCCCCACTGCCTGCAAAAAGCGCACCATTTTATCACCTGACAGAACCAGATTCCGTGCAGAAGCTGCTGTGGGCAGGTAACTGCGCCGCATCACATACAATTCCGTAATAAAGTCCTGCTCCTGATTCACACAGTCTTCCAGAAAATCCACCAGTCTGCGGCTCTCCTCAGTAAATGCGCTTTTTACATGGTAAAATGCCAGTTTCTGTCCATAGTGTACATACTTTTCTTCTTTCAGAGCATTTACCATAGCGGTAATATCCTTTAATACATACAGATGATCCGAACCGATTTTAAACTCAACCATCCACCCCTCTGCATCCCGGTGCAGAATAGGAACCAGCCTTATATTTCCATTTACCTCAGGCTGGAAATAGCGGGCATTTTCCCGAATAGTGCTGGCAAATATCAGTTTTTTAACCGCGGTATCTGTCGGCGGCTGCTTCAGTCTGGCGGGCGCGCACGGTTCAAAATATCGATGGTGTCACAGCCGGTGTCGCAGCCGGTGCGGCAGCAGATACTCTGTCTGCTTCCCCAGATACTTCTTCTCTCCCCGCATCACGTTCCATCATCTCCAGCGCGACCGCGACACAGTGCTTGCACATCCCGTCATAAGACTGGTAGGCCGGACATTCACAGTAGTACCGTGTAAATGTATGGCTCTTCAGACTGTATGTCATTTCCACCTGGTAGCGGTTATCATAAGATCCCTCTACCCATGCACTTGCCTCCAGCTTACCATCGATATTCTGAAAATCCAGATCTTCCACCATTCCTCTTCGGTACAACTGATTTCCTTTCGTAAATGACTGAGGACTGGCTTCCACTCTGATTGCCTTAATCGTTATCATACTGTCTCTCTACCCCGTTTTCTCTCTGTCTGAAACTGTCTTCCCTACTGCTGCCCTGATTCTATATTCCTGCCCATATCTGGGTCTCGGACCGGACCGGACGCCCCGGACTTTTCAGCGCTTCATTGACCAGGATCAGCGCATAGGCGTCCTGAAGCCCTTCCGCCAGAGGATAGCACTCCAGCCCCTCTTCGATATACCGCCTCATTCCCATCATGAGAACGGCAATGGCGGTCTCGTCCTGAGGCAGAACCTGTTTCAGTCCCATATGTACAAATGGGTTTACATAAAGCTGCTCCTCTCCCAGGGAAATCCGGATGATGCCGCTGCCGGACGCGTTCCGTTCCACGCTCATCGTCTGTTCCATCGGCAGGAAGCGCCTTCCCGAAGGCTGTGCCTCTTCCTTCACATACCGCACTGTCCAGTCATTTAATTCCCCCGTCATACCCTGAACGTTCAAATGCCTGCTCCTGATATAAGAATGGTACTGCACACTGCTGAAATCATAAAAAGCCGTTTTCCCGTCTTCAAATTCAAATGTAACCCGCCGCCTCATCCGCTCCGACATGCGGCCGTCTGTGATGGCCCCATCTCTGGAGTCTGTCTCCATCAGCGTAAACGGGTATTCCTTCCCGTAAATGGTCATATTCTGAAGTCCCGTCCCCAGCATACGGCGAATGATGCTGGCGCCATGGTAGTCGTGAACGGCTGACAGCGTCATCATGGAGGCCTCTCCTAAAAATCCGCGCCTGACCACTTCCGCAGCTGCGGCAAAGGAAGGGTAGAGAAAATACTGCTCCGCCACCTGTATTTTTGCGCCTTCCTCCATCTTCATACGCCAGAGTTCCTTAAGCTCATCCAGTTCCAGCGCCGCCGGAGTCTCGCAGAGCACCGGAAAGCCCTTCCCGGCCCATTGCTTCGTTACCGGAAAGATCGACGCCTTGTTTACTGCCACCACCACGAAATCCGGCTTCATGGCCTCACAGGAGGCCTCCGATGTCACGGCTGGAACACCGTACTGTTTTCTCATGTGCCCGGCCTTCTCTTCCGTCCTGCAGAGCATCGCCTCCATGGTAAACAGCTCCGGATACGCACAGGCAATTCTCCAGTAAAACAGAGAACGCCAGCCGGAACCGATCACCACAAAGCGAAGCGGCTTTTTCTCCAGTGCAGTCCTGTCTATCGTCATTTTCATAGAAATCTCCTTTCCGGTTATCGCACCTTCAGACTTTCCAGGAACAGCCGGTCCAGCACGTCCCAGCTCTCTCTCCTGTCGTCCGTCTTTTTGTCCAGCAGCGTTTTATAGTAATCCAGCTGTCCTTCAATAAAATGGTTCAAAACTTCGATCCGTTCTCCTGATCCGCTTTCCGGCGTCATTGCTTTGATCTCCAGCAGCTTTTCGATGGCCGCCAGGACTTTTGCCAGGTCACCGCAGCCGCGGACCGCTTCCATCAGCTCCGAAAAAAGCACCGGCGGCGGGCACGCGTGTTCCTCAATCCATTTACACGCCAGGACCGGACGGATCACATAGAAATATTTCTTATATTTCACCGTGTCTCCCTGCAGAAACTCCAGGAAGTTGCTCTTCGCCGTTCCGTAATAATGGTACATGGCCGCCTTTTCAGAAAAGTACACGGACGCCGCCTGGTGTATCTGCCTCCATTCCTCTGTCGTGCGGTAGATGACCGGCGAGTTCGCCCATTCAAACAGTGTGGAATTCGATCGATGATACTGGCGCAGTGCCTTCTGCAAATCCCAGCCATTGATATCGAGCGTTTCGTCCAGCTCCCACTCGATCACGTCGCGGGCGGGTTCCAGCTTTAAGTAATCCTCCGGACGGCGCACATAGATAAACCGAACGTCGTAATCGCTGTCCGGGGATGCAAATCCCCAGGAACGGCTTCCGGATTCCACTGCGTGAAGAATCCGAACGTGTTCCTTTTCCTCTATCTCCTGAAGCTTCTGTTCCACCAGTTCCTCCAGCGTTCCCTCAAAATCCTTATATCTCATCTCTTACCACCCTTTCGTTGACGCTCATAACGAACTCCTGCACGCGCTCATAATCCGGCTCATCCGGAAGTGATGTGTTCGCAGCAGCCTCATGAAGCCGCTTTTCGTAGTCTGCCAGAATCTCATAAAATTCCGTCCGGTAGGTGCCGTCCTCCTTCTGAAATTCTCCCCGCCGGATTTTCATCAGAAGCTCATGCTCGTCCTTCCGATACGTAATAATATCTTCCTTCTCCAGAATATCAATCGCCATCATAAACAGGCGGATCAAATGCATGGCATGCTTGTTTAAATGGTTGTCGTCCTTCTTCCTGTTCCGTTTTCCAATCTTATCATACTCTTTAACAATGTTATTCATCTCACCCCATATGTTCCGGTAATCCCGAAGCGGATAGTGAGAAACTAAAGCATCCAGAAATATCTCCGTGTCCATCTCCGGATTTTCAGCCTCATCGATATAAATGTTCAGAGAACCGTAATCGGTAATCCGGTAGCGCTCCTTAAACTCATACATGGCGTTCTTCACGGAATTGTAGATGTGTCTTTCCCGTTCCTCCGAAGCCATCCGGTCCCGCGCCAGCGCGTTCTGGAGCCGCCTCAGCTGCTGGTCCGCGTATCCCCCGAAGGACTGAATCGCCCTCCTGGAAAGGAATAGACGGCGGTTGGCCAGAAGCTCCCTCCCGATGGGAGACAGGTATAAATAGTGCTCTTCATTCAGCCCCAGCAGCTCACACGTGTTGGGATTGCACTCCAGCAAAAGCCGTATAATCTTGTTAAACGCATAGATTACCGTGTCCGTATTCTCATCTGTATACTGGTCATAAGAGGTCATTCCAATCAAATCGGACCTCCTGTTTAATGTCACTCCCCGGACATCAATATCACTGTTTTCCTGATTCGTCCCATAGGCATAACTGCCCGCCAGCCCCAGCAGAATAATATGTTTTCCCAGATGGGGATCCGTTTTCAAAAAGCCGTACTGCGGTTGTGCCAGAAGCTGCTGTGTTAGATGCTGCTCTGTTCCACTCATGGGGGTTCCCCCTTTCCTGCAAATATAATACTTATAGTATAACTGCTCCCCGGAAAAATGCCAATAAGCGTTTAAAAATACCCGATAATTCCATATTCGGGAACCATCGGGTACTGCGTGACCATATCTATTGACTTTTCTTTAAGAGCCATTCAAGCACATTTCTTTTTTTAATTCCTTCATAACCCACATTATTAAACAATTCATCCAGTGTTAAGAGATACTTGGGATAATTGTCCTGGATCTTTCTGAGAGGTGCAAGTTCCCTTTCCAGCGTCGATTCCTCCAATGTGGTTGCCGCCACCTGATAATAAATGGTTTCCTCCGAACTTATCGCCACAAAATCCACTTCGCCGTCACTCATCTGTCCGACATAAACCCGGTACCCGCGGCGCAGCAGCTCCAGATAAACAATATTTTCCAGGATATGTCCCACGTCGCTGTCCTTTCCCCGCACAAGGACATTTCGCAGACCGATATCGACCGCATAGTATTTGCTTTGCTGTGTTAAATACTGCTTCCCTTTTATATTGTAACGCCCCGCGGAAATGAACTAAATTCCAGATACCTGGCAAACTTCTGCTGCATGGAAAGATCGGTCTCGGTCAGCGCACCACAGAATTCTGAAAAGGAAAGAGGCAGCATCAACAAAAGTCAGGATTTAATTCCTAACTTTTATCCTTCTCATTCCATTCAAGGATTATTTTCCTGATTATTCCAAAAAACGGAAACTGCCTTCTTCAATCCGGCCATTTCCGCTTTTCCACACATTATCTTCTGTTTTTCCAATCACATCTCAATACTATTTCCTACCGCTTCTTCCCGCAGCACTTCTTATATTTCTTCCCGCTTCCGCACGGGCACGGATCGTTAGGATAGATTTTCTGAACGTTCCTGCGCGGTTCCGCGGCCTGGCTGAAGCCTCTGATCACCATCTCATGAGGCGTATACCCACGGTTCAGTACCATACGCGTGCTGTTCCACACGTCCATGATCTGGCTGGTGAACTTCTCCAGTTCCTCCTGCCCGCGGAATATGACTCCATAGGTCTCAAGCTCGTCTACCACGGTCTGTAAATCGGAGCCGACACTGATTGCAGACTGGACATCCCGTAAAATATACGGGATCCGCTCGTCCCCGACGCCTAATCCTTTTGTTAAGAATTCTCCAAATTGCTGCAGCTCCCTGCTCATCAGGAATCCGCCGTTGTCCGCCATCCACTCGATTTCCCGCGGATTCGGAATGTAGTAAGGGACGTTCCGCTGTCTGCTGTACAGTTCGTCATACGACTTCTGCTCGGCCAGCACACAGTCCACGAACCGGCCTTCGATCAGTTCCACCTCGGGACGGGCCGCATACAGTATCCTGTACGCGTCTGTCAGTTCCTCTTCCGTCAGCTTTTTCGCTTCATACTTATTGAATATCTCCAGAACCAGGGAGACCGGAGTCACCGCGTACAGCGCGTTGGCGGCGCACAGATAATCTCCGATGCGGCTGATCCGCCTCCTTACCGCCTGAAACGCTTCCGTATTGATGACTTCATACGCCTGCTTCACATCGTCAGCCACCATATAGAGTTCAGGGCTCATCTCCATTGTCACATAGCCGCCGGCATAGAGATAATCCATATTTTCCTGTTCAATATAGGGAATATGGCCTTCTCCCTGCAGAACCTGTTCAAACAGCCTGATCTCTGCATCTCTCGCACAGACAAAGTAGTCACTCATCACCTCCGGACAGAGCATGTATTCCGCCGTCTTACGGATCAGCTCTTCCTTTTTAAGCTTCGAATATCCGCTTAAGCCGTGGCGCTTTGCCAGCTCTGTGATGGTCTCCTTGTCGTAAAACCGGAAGATATCGGCCAGCTTCACACCTTCCTGCTCCGGCATACTGCCATCAGGGAAAGCCAGCTGTTTAAGCGCTTCATTGACCAGATCCGCATCATACTCGCGCATTCCCTGGCTCTCGGCCCACTCTTTATAATCAAATCCGTTTTCTTCGTTATACGCGGCCAGCCTCTGCGGGTCCGCCAGCGTATCCAGAAGCTGATAGTATCCGCAGATTCCGCCGCAGTCCTCCGGTATGACGTCGCCCTTATACTTCGTCACCCGCGCATACGGCTCCGTATCTTCCTCCAGAACCTTTTCCACCTCGATGGTATGTTCCCAGTTATCTCCCAGATCGTATGTATATGTAAATTTCTTCGTATCAGCCACCAGTTCATCGATAACCGTACCGCTGGAGATGGTCCCGGGCATGTCAAAGTCTTCCTCCATCCTGTCATCTCTCACCCGAATTCCCATTGTACGGAACTCAAACTCATAGAGATGGTAATCCGACCAGCAGAATACGGCCTGAATAATCTGGTGCAGCTGCTCAAACGTAATCCCCTGAGGAACCAGAACCCTTCTCCAGATTGGTGGTTTACTCCCTTTTATAACGATCTTGAACTGATAAGCTCCCATGAAAATTTCCTCCTGCTTTAAATAAAGAGTCCTGCGCCTCGCCTCATATATAAAAAACGGCGCCATGACAATTTACCACAAATCTACTGCTCCTGTCCAGTCTATTCGCATATTTTTCTTCGAACCGCCCGCTCCCAGACACATAAAAGCAGGCAGCCGGCCGCATAACAGGCCAGATCCTTCACGTCAAACACCGAACCGAGCACGATTCTGGCGAATCTGCTGCCGGATAGTCCCAACAGCGTCACAAGGTCAAAATACTGAAGCACCTCCACGCATGCCGCGAATAAAAATACGTAAAGCGGCATCCGCCGCACCTTCACCGGGACAAATATCCTGACGAAACAGTATACTACGAGAACCACCAGCATGTCCCCCACATAGGGCCGTACCACTCTGTCGTGAACATACAGGGCAATCAGCGTTTCCACCGCCATCAGCACCAGAAACGCAGCTCCGTACAGCAGACGCAGCTTCTTATCTCTCTCTGTCATTTCCCTCATCGCGAAAGCCCCTTTCCTCTTTATACGTACTATCATAGCGGAGAACACGCATGATTGCAATAAAAAGAATACCGCAGCAGTTCCACGCCTCCGGCCGTCTCCGGCCAGTCACTTTCCTGCTGCGGTACTATGATTTTTATCCTCTTTCCATTCTCTGTAACCGGAGCATCATCCGATGATCTCCATCTCCTTGGAATCCCGGTTCAAGCTTACGGCGCCGTCCGCCGTAATCAGCATCAGATCCTCGATCCTTACCCCCAGCTCGCCCGGAAGATAGATTCCCGGTTCACAGGAAAAGATCATGCCCTCCTGCACAACGTCCTGGTTCGCAGAAGAGACATCTCCTGCGTCATGCACCTCGATTCCGATGCAGTGGCCGAGACGGTGTGTAAAATACGGGCCGTACCCTGCCTCCGTGATGATGTCCCTTGCCACCTTATCAATCTCACAGAACTTCATGCCCGGCTTCATGACCGCCTGTGCGGCTAAATTAGCCTTCTTGACGATCTCGTATACTTCCCTGCCCTTTTCACTGGCGCTCTTATAAAAAAACGTTCTGGTCATGTCGGAGCAGTAGCTGTTCTTCTTGCATCCCACATCGAAGAGCACGCAGTCGCCGTCTTTTAAAACGGTTCCATCCGGCTTATGATGGCCGATGGCCGCATTGGCCCCAAAGCTTACCAGCGGGCCGAAGGAAGGCCCTTCTGTCCCCAGCTCCTTGTAGATCGCACACATTCCGGCAGCGACCTCCAGCTCCGTCACGCCCTCCTTTATGAGACCGCGGAAACGGCCCATGGCCTCGTCATTTAACCGGGAGGCCAGAATCATCCTTTCTTTCTCTTCCCCGTCCTTGATCCGGCGGGCTCCGTCCACGCATTCTGAGGCATTTTTATAGGAGGAACCGGCTCCCAGTTCCATCAGCTCCAGGAGGAATCTGGCCGCCATCTTCTTATCGATCCCCAGCGGCTTCTCATGGTCTGTACAGTCCGCGATCATCCGGCAGGCCGGGTCCGTATCGGAAAACCACACCTTTTCGATTCCGATATCACCGTCCACGGTAAACAGTTTATTGATAAATAGCTTATTGTTTCCATTTTTATTTAAATACAATGCCAGCAAACGTTCATTGGGCAGAATCCATCTGCCGGTCAGATAAAAGACCGACGGCGGATCGCTGATGATCATCTGCTCCAGCCCCATCTCTTCCATATTATGTAAGACGCGGCTTACTCTCTCTTCAAACATATTCCTGCCTCCTTTGTTCCCTTAAACTCCGTAGAATACAGGCGCTCCTGGTCCTAACGGCAGCCCAATGATCATCCAGACAGCTAAAAGCAGCGACCAGAAGAATAAGAATGCCATAGAGTACGGAAGCATGGAGGAAACCAGCGTTCCCCACCCGGTATCCTTGTCGTATTTCTTCATAATTGTCAGGATATACGGAATCCATGCGATAACCGGGGCGATGATATTGGTAGTGCTGTCACCGATCCGGTAAGCCACCTGGGTCAGCTCCGGAGATAATCCCATCTTCATAAACATCGGCACGAATACCGGGGCAAAGATCGCATATTTAGCGGAAGCGGAAGCCATAAACAGATTCACAAAGCCTGCAACCAGGATAAAGCAGATCACAAGAACTACGGAGTTGACATTTAAGCTCTTTAACAGTTCCGCACCCTTGAAGGACAGAACGCGGCCAATATTGGTATAGCTGAAGTAATTGGTAAACTGGGCCGCTACAAACGCCATGGCCACAAAACCGGATATGGAAGCGATGGCCTTATTAAAGGAAGAAACTACATCCTTATCGGATTTGAAAGTGCCGCACAGTTTTCCATATACAAAGGAAGGAATAAAAAACAGCAGGGTGAACAGCGGAATAATCGCGTTCATCAGGGTGGAACCGTCGATTAAGCTGCCGGTCTCCGGGTTTCTCATAAAGGAATTTTTCGGAATACAGCAGATGATGTAAAATACCGCGATTCCTACGAATACCCAGTTAGCAGCCTTCAATGCCTTCTCTTCCTTAGCGGAAATGCTGTCGGACGCCTCGATTAAAGTTCCGTCTCCATTTTCCTTATACGGCCCAAGGCGCGGGATGATCACACGCTCGGTGATATAGGTTCCCACAATGGTAATCAGGATGGTCGATACAATCATAAAGAACCAGTTTCCCAGCGGTGTAACCGTATAGGATGGATCCAGAGTCTGAGCCGCCGCAGTGGAGAAACCGGATAAGGTGGCATCCGCGGAACCGATCAGTAAGTTTGCGGAGAAGCCGCCGGATACACCGGCAAATCCGGCGGCGATACCTGCCAGAGGATGCTTTTTGTATGCCTTGAAAATCATGGCTGCCAACGGGATAAAGACAACGTAACCGGCATTTTCCGCTACGTTTGTCATAACGCCGATAAAAACGACCATCGGTGTCACCAGCGCGGCCGGTGTCACCTTGACCACCTTGCGGATCAGGCCGTTTAAATAGCCGGAGCTTTCCGCTACTCCGATTCCCAGCATGATAACGATGGTAAAGCCCAGCGGCGCATAGCTGGTAAAGTTGGTTACCGCGGAGGTCAGCATATACTGAAGTCCCTTAACGCTGAACAGGCTGACGATGGATACGGTGGCCTCCTCCACCGTGCCGCTGCCTGAATTGTACATTTCGCCTGCGGCGCTCCACCCAAGGGCTGAACCGATACCGGAGACGATGACTACTGCCACTGCCAGATAAAAGAATATGGTGAGCGGTGTCGGGAGTTTGTTCCCTGCGACTTCGATCTTATCCAGAAAGCGCAGGATCCAGGAACGTTTTTTTGTCTTGGTTGTGTTTTTCATACTTTCTCCTTTATACATTATATTATTTACTGCCTATTTCGCAGTATTTGACGCGATCAGCGCGGCATCCCACACACCGGAAAACGGCGGGGAATAACATAAATCCATAAATCCCATCTCATCCACGGTCAGTCCGGCGTAGATGGCGATGGCGTAATAATTGGCCCTCGGAACCACGATTCCCTGTCCGTACGTCTCCGCCCCCAGGATCTTTCTCGTATCGGCGTCGTAGATCAGCTTAATATTCAGCTTCTCCGTGCCGTAATAGGAAGCGTAGCTGTTGCCCGTAATCATATGGGCCTTGTAATGAAGCCCCCTTGCCTTCGCCTCCTTCTCGGATAAACCGACCTTGGCCGCATCGATGCCGAACAGCCGCAGCGCCGAGCTTCCGATCAGCTTAAACGGCTTCGGCTGCACACCGCCTAAAATATCGCCGATAATTCTGCCCTGTTTGTTGGCATTGGTTCCTAAAGGCGCATACAGATAGTCGCCGGTGACTGCGGACTTCATGATGCTGCAGTCGCCTGCCGCGTAAACGTCCGGGATACTCGTCTCCATCCGCTCATTCACGCAGATCGCCCCGTTTCTGGCCTTCTCCACATTGGTGATAAAGGATGTGGCCGGTGCGATTCCCGCGCTGTTAATCACCAGATCCGCCGGGATCTCCTCGGTCTCTTCCCCGCGCTGCAGCACGGCCCGTACGATGCGGCCGTCTTCCTCGACCAGACTCTGCACCATGGTTCCCACGCGCACGGTCACGCCGTTTTCTGCAAGCTCGGCTTCCAGCGCCTCGCTGATCTCGGTGTCAAAGGCCGGAAGCACGTGCTCAGCCAGCTCCACGACCGTAACCTCTTTGCCGTAATGTCTGCACGCCTCGGACAGCTCCAGCCCGATGAATCCGGCTCCGACGATGACCACATGGCGCTGGTTCTCATCCAATAACGCCTGTTTCACCCTGGTTCCATCCGCCACGTCGCGGATCTCGAATAAATTGGTGTAAGAACGGTCGAACGGCGGAAAATGGCGCACCCCCGCTCCGCTTCCGATCACCAGCTTGTCATAGGTATCGTCAAACACCTCTCCAGTCTGCAGATTCTTCACGGTCACGGTCCTGGCGTCCGTATCCACGGCCGTCACCTCATGGTAGATTTTTACCGGGATCCCGCTCTTCGCAAATTCTTCCGCCGTCCTGGCGATCAGTTCCTTCCCCTGTTTGATATGATCGGAAATATAAAACGGAATTCCGCAGGCGCCAAAGGATACCTCTCCGCCCTTCTCATAAACCACGATCTCGACCGCATCGCCCAGAAGTCTTTTTAACTTGGAGGCCGCCGACATTCCGGCGGCAACTCCGCCGATAATCACTGTTTTCACTCTCTCACCCTTCTTTCTACGATAATCGCATTTGTCATACAGCCAGTTACATTGATGAGTGTTCTCGGCACATCGCCGATGGGATCGACGGCGATCATCGGTCCGAGACCGTTCACCGCGCCGGTGATTCCGCTGCCCATCACGGCTCCGAATTCCGCCATGGTGGCCGTACCCGGAACACCGGTAATCCCATAGGAAACCAGTACGATAACCACCACCAGACCGAACACCAGCGCCGGTGTCATGGTAAGTCCGCTTAAGCCTGCGGCAAATACCGCTGCCATCGCCGGGAACATGGCGCCGCATCCCTGCATTCCTGAAGAGATGGCGTAGGCAGATACCTCGTCGGTAATCTCCTTTTTAAGCCCCAGACCGGCCGTCAGCGCTTCCTGCGCATCGGGGAGGCAGGCGGAACCGGAACGGGTAACCAGCGCCTTTTTCATCGCCGCCTTTCCCGCCCGGAAAAATGCCGTCGGGCTCACACCGGAAACCGCGCACAGTACCAGTTGTACCGCCAGCATGATCAGAGAGGCCGCACAGAGAACTGCCAGCATCTTCACCAGCATGAGGAGAAACGCCGGGCCATACGCCGCCGTAAACGACGCCATGACAGCGGCCGCCCCCATGGGCTTGTAGGCGATAACGGCCTTGCACACACTCGTTATTACAGAGAAAGCGGCATCTGTAACGTCCAGAAACGGCTTTACCGTATCCATATATTTACCGGACATTCTCCGGGCTGCAATGCCAATCAATACGGCAAACACAAAGATTCCCACCACATTGCCGGTAAGAAAATCGAAACCGATTCCCGATGGAATCAGATGCGCAATCGAATCGGTGATCTTCTGTCCCTCCCCGATTTCCCAGGAAAAAACTGCGGTATCAGCTCCCGGCGCCGCGCCCACCTTAAAGCAGAGGCCAAGGCAGGCCCCAATCAGGGCGCTGACCGCAAGCATCAGCGTATTAACCCATTTCTTCCATTTTATTAGCGGCGTCTCTGTCTTTACAAGAGGCGTGTGGATAACAAGGCGTACCCCTGCGACAAAGATGGACGGAGCGATCAAAAGCTGAAACAGGGAAACATATCCGTTCCCCACCAGGGAAAACCAGCGGCCCAGATCCGCGGCATATACTCCTGCGCGGCCGGACAATCCCCATACGATCAGCCCGTATACGGTTCCAATCCCTGTTCCGATCAGCACACGGGCCGCAAATGTAAACTTTTTCTTCGGCAGGCGGCTGATTCCGAACAGCAGACCGAAAAACACGATCACTCCCGCCAGGCTCTCCACCCTCGTTAATCCTAAAAACTCTATTATATTCATGAATGGTTCCTTTCTGTCAGCATTCCGTCATAATACGGATTATTTCCTTATCGGTCTCTCTCATTCCATCTTTTCCGAGACGGCCCACATTAGTGATGGTATTTTCCACTCCCTTGGACACGATGCCGTCGCCGCCTTTAAACTGCTGACCATTGATATACATATAGTATCCCATGATTCCGGCGTCCACCGCGGCCGCGATTTTACCCGCACAGGACGGCTTGGCGCCGTCGCAGATAATGCCCGACACGATGGCAAGGCCGTTGACAAGGGTATGGGCGATGGTCTTATAATCGGCCCCCAGCAGGAAGGCGATTCCGCATCCGGCCCCGCATCCCGCGCTGACCGCTCCGCAGTAGGCGGACAGACGGCCGATTCCCGTCTTCTGGTGGATCGTGATTAAATTCGAGAGCACGAGAGCGCGGTAGAGTTCTTCCTCGCTGGAGCCCAGTTCTTTCGCATACTCAATCACAGGCAAAGATGCGGTCATACCCTGATTCCCGCTTCCTGAATTGATGATAACGGGAAGCTCGCATCCGCTCATACGGGCGTCCGATCCGGCCGCAGCCACAGCCCTTGCCCGGACGCGGATATCGTCACCGTAGGCCTTCAACAGGACACTGCCGATATTGGCGCCCCAGTCGTTCTGAAGGCCGTCCTCCGAGATCGCGCTGTTATAGGCAATCTGGCGCCCTATAACGTCTCTCACATCCTCCAAATCAACCGTTTTGGCAAAATCGTAGATATCTTCTACATTTAAGAGGCTCCGGTCCGCCATCTGCGCCTCCCTGGCAGCCACGGCTCCCACTTTGTAAAGGACCTCTCCATCTTTCTCGATCAGCACAATATTCGTATGATACCCGGCAATCCGCACTTTCACGCAGGAACCGCCGCCGGATACCGTCACTGCCATGTCGAGGATCTCGTCCGTCTCCAGCGGCCTCACAGATATCTCCGCATTCTGTAAATACGCTTTTATCTCTACCTTCTGTTCCTCCGTCACACTTGCGATAACTTCCAGAATTCTGGAGGCATCCCCGGAGGCGCAGGCCACCCCCGGCTGCAGGCCGGGCCGCCGCCGCGGCTTCAATGCCCTTTAAGCCGCCTGTGTTGGGGACAATGACACTCTTTACATTTTTCACTATATTGCCGCTGGCTTCCACCACGCAGCGTTCTGGAAGGCAGCCCAGCACCTCTCTGGCTTTCGCCGCACAATAGGCCAGAGCAATCGGCTCCGTGCACCCCATGGCAGGCACGAGTTCCTCTTTTAGAATCTGTACATA
>OBXC01000572.1_pt1 | contig 27234 bp, 34 predicted proteins | sample 1538111 | NCBI WGS metagenome assembly OBXC01 (sample SAMEA2580137, study PRJEB22360) | human gut metagenome | biome: human gut; feature: human-associated habitat; material: faeces | place: Denmark | collected 2008/2010
TCCGGGGTGGATGCCAGCTTTTCGCCTGTGAAACCGGAGGACTCTCCTGCGGGCTGCGCATAGTCCTCATACTTGACCAGATGAATGTACTGGTCCTGTTTCCACTCGTCCAGTTTGTAAGGGCCTGTGCCTATATATTCCGTTATACCCTCTGTTCCTGCAGAATCAATGACGGATTTCGGATAGACTGCAGGGAACTGAATGGATGCAGCTACCACGGTCATGGCATCGGCATACGCCTCCGGCAGTGTCATGGTAATAGTATAATCATCTGCTTTTTCAAATACGGTTCCTTCCAGAAGGGCCTTTGCCTTGCCGGATAATTCCAGCCAGCGGGACATGGATGCAACCACGTCATCCGCTGTCATTTCCTGTCCATTGTGAAACTTGACGCCCTGGCGCAATTTGATTGTGTAGACTTTTCCATCTTCACTTACAGTGTAGGAATCAGCCAGTACGCCGGCCGGCTCATAATTTGCATCCATTGCAAACAAAGGCTCATAGATATGGGTGCCGATTCCTCCTACAATGTTGGAATTGACGCCGTGAACATCCAGTGTTGGCGGATTTGCGGTGATTGCAACGTTCAGCTCCGTCTTATATTCTGTTTCCCCTGTCCCCTGTGCAGTTTCTGTTCCCTGGGTGTTTCCTGTTCCCTTAGCCGTATCTCCCGCAACCGCAGAGGTGGCCTCCTCCTTTGCCCCGCCGGACTGGCCACATGCAGTCAGCATCACAGCGCTGAGAGCCAGGGCAATCAAACGGAACCATTTCCTGTGTTTCATAATAGTAAAACCTTCCTTTCCGACAGATACAGATACCGTTAAAACAGCCGGCAGCTCTGTATCCAGAGCGTTGAATGATGTAAAAAATGACGTCCTGATTATAACATTTGTGTATTTTCTTGTCTACTTCCACCAATTCCAGGGTTAGTCCAAATATTTTTTCACAATTTTCAGAATTCCTGTCAAATTTCTGTTCTTTTATTTTAATTCAACAAATCCTATATTTAATTTCAACTATAAAGATGAGTATTTATTGGACTTTTGAAGGCCTGACTGAATTCAATCGTGTCCCGAATAGAAATGTTGTATAAACGTACTTTTTGTTCATAGAAAAAAACTATGTGTTTTTGATTGACTCCTGCTCCCGTGCCTGGCTTTCCAGAGTATTTTAGCAGAGTATTTTTATTTCAATGCTGTTGACAATTTCTTTTTCAGGCTATAGAATAAGAATTTAATGCTAAAATGCCATACAGGCTTTCTGCGGAGGATAAAAACATGATTACATTGGAGCATATCTGCAAGACATACCGGGTGGCCAGGAGGAATTCGGGTTTGTCGGCTGCTTTTGCTTCCTTGTTCCACAGGGAATATGAAACCATCCACGCGCTGGAGGATATCTCCTTTCATATCCGTGAGGGGGAAATAGTGGGTTATATAGGCCCTAACGGCGCAGGAAAAAGCAGCACCATTAAAATTATGTCCGGCATCCTGGTCCCCGACAGCGGCCAATGCCATATCAACGGTATGAATCCATGGAAACAGCGGAAGGAATATGTAAAGGACATCGGAGTGGTGTTCGGACAGCGCTCCCAGCTGTGGTGGGACGTGCCTGTGGCAGATTCCTTTGAGCTTTTAAAGGACATATACCGCCTCTCAGACCAGTCCTACCACCGGAATCTGAGTTATCTGATTCAGCTTCTGGACATTGGAACCATCATAAGGACGCCGGTCCGCCAGCTTTCCCTTGGGCAGCGAATGCGGTGCGAACTTGCTGCCTCCCTCCTTCACTCGCCGCGAATCCTCTTTCTGGACGAGCCTACCATAGGGCTGGATGCCGTCTCAAAAGTTGCGGTCCGCAATATTATCCGAGAAATCAACAGGGACCAGGGCACCACCATTATCCTTACCACCCATGACACGCAGGATATAGAGGCGTTGACAAACAGGATTCTTCTCATAGGAAAAGGCCGCCTTCTATTGGACGGCGACCTTCAGATGTTGAAAAAACATTATTCTTCTGCCAAACATATTTCCATTGATTATACACCGGCCCCCCTATGTGGCAGGGCTTCCGACTTACTGGACATCCTTGAAAACGGGTTATCCGTTATCAAGGATATGCCCGGCCATCTGGAAGTCCTGGCCGATACAACTACCGTCAGCGTGTCCCAGGTCATTTCCATCCTCAATTCCCAGCTGGAAATCAATGACCTGTCAATCACAGGCACCACCATGGATGAGATGGTTGTTTCCCTCTACCAGGAGTATTCAATATGAAAAAATATGCTTCCTTTTTCAAAATACGTTTCATACAGGGACTCCAGTACCGGACAGCTGCCTATGCAGGCATTCTGACACAATTCATGTGGGGAGCCATGGAAATATTGCTCTTTTCTGCCTTCTACCGCTCTGAGCCGGAAGCGTTTCCCATGGGTTTTTCCCAGCTTGCATCCTATTATTGGCTTCAACAGGCGTTCCTGGCCCTGTTCATGACCTGGCTCATGGAGGAAGAGATATTTCAGGCCATCTCCAACGGCACAGTGGCATATGAACTCTGCCGCCCGGTGGACATCTACTCCATGTGGTTCGTCAAAAGCCTTGCCAACAGGGCTTCCAAAGCAGTGTTAAGATGCATGCCCATTCTCTTGACAGCCCTGCTCCTTCCAAAGCCATACGGGCTGGCTCTGCCTCCAGACGTCAAAACCGCTGTCCTGTTTCTTTTATCCATGATACTGGGATTCCTTGTGGTAGTGGCATTTTCCATGCTGATATATATTGCAACGTTTTTCACCCTATCCCCCCTTGGAATCAGGGTCATATCCCTGTCCCTTGTAGAATTCATGTCCGGCGGAATCATTCCCCTTCCCTTCCTTCCCGGCAGGATACGCGGCATCATGGAGCTGCTTCCCTTTGCATCCATGCAGAACGCTCCTTACCGGATTTATTCAGCAAACATTGCTGGTGCAGCGGCTGTAAGCACTCTGTCCCTTCAGCTATTTTGGGTCATTGCCCTGACGGTCCTGGGCCATTATCTGATGTCACTCGCTTTGAAACACGCAGTCATACAGGGAGGTTGATTATGTTACGCTTATATTGCCGCTATTTCTCCATACAGCTGAAAAGTGCTCTTGAATACAAAGTTTCCTTCCTCCTCACGGCCCTTGGACAGTTTTTTGTTTCCTTTGCCGGTTTTCTGAGCGTGTTCTTTATGTTTCAGCAATTTCATGCAGTGGATGGCTTCACCTACCAGCAGGTTCTTTTGTGTTTTTCCGTTGTCCTGTCCGCCTTCTCAATAGCGGAATTATTTGCAGCAGGCTTTAAAGGGTTCAGCCATGTGGTTTCCAATGGTGAATTTGACCGGATTATGCTCCGGCCCGCTGGTACCCTTTTTCAGACCTTTGCCTCCAAAATTGAATTTTCCAGCGTGGGACGCCTGCTGCAGGCAGTCGTTATTCTTGCTTATGCCATATGGTCTAGCGGTATCCGCTGGACCATACAGGGAGTTCTTCTTCTGCTTTTCATGATTCTGTGCGGTATTTTTCTATTCATGGGATTATACATCATCTATGCCACACTCTGCTTTTTTACCATAGAGGGGCTGGAGTTCATGAACATCTTCACGGACGGCGGAAGAGAATTCGGACGATATCCTGCCGGCATCTACGGAAGTTCCATATTAAAGTTCCTCACCTTCATCGTCCCTCTGGCCTGCTTTCAATACTATCCCCTGCTTATTCTTTTGGGAAAAAGCAGCCGGAAGCTCTATGCTGCCGCTCCCATCGTATGCCTTATATTCTTCGCCCTCTGCTGCATATTCTGGAGGGCCGGAGTAAGCAGATATAAGTCGGCAGGTTCATAATAAGCCGTCAGGAATATACCTGCCGGCTGTGCCTCCTCCTACCCTCCTTACCAAACTTATCAGCTTCCGCCCTCGCAAGGTGTGCAAACAAGTAACAGCTTCCACGTCCTTTATTATACTTTCTTCTCTGTTCTAAAGTTAAATTGGTCCCTTCCTGGCGGCCCATCCTGCCCCAGGGGGCGGCCCACATCATAACCGGACTTCCCCCCTGGCGTGACATTTGTATTTATTTCAAAAGGCGGTACAGATTTGAGCTTCTTCCTCCGTTGTCCCGCAACCTTGTCTCCTTTTGTATAAAGCCAGCTTTTACTAAATCATCAATTCCACGTTTCACAGTATTCCTCGATAACACAAGTTCTTTTGATATGGTACCGATAGAGGGATAACACGTACCATTCTTATCGGTCCGGTCTTTCAGGTACATATACACACTGATGGCACGGTGCGGTAATCCCGACTGATATAGTTTACGGAAATATCCCATTCCTCACCCCCCTCTAATCCACGCGGACCGGCAGCTTTCCTCCAATCGTCCCCGGCCTCCCATGTTCTTTTTTAACAAGCATACGCTCTGAACATCTTGTTTCTATTTCACTCATATCCTCCATCGCCGAGAGGTTAACTGCCAGCTGCCGGTTCATAATCTCCATCTCCAGTTCCAGTTTGTCCGCATAGCTTACCCTCCTGGCGGCCCGTTCCTGCAATTCATAAGGTTCTTCAAATGTAATCCCCCATTTCAGGAACAATTTCAGCGTTGCCTGCATCGGATGTGCCCCAGTCTTCGTAACGATAAATGTTCCCTTTTTCAGTGCCTTGATTTCATCCGGTGTCATGAGCGGACGCGCGATCATCTGCAGGCTCTGGGACGGATCATTCCTTCCCCTGCTGACATATCCGGACAATACGGTCCTGTTTCCCATATGTTTTGACAGCACTTCCGCTGACTCGGAGTTTGGTGCAAACCCACCAAAAATGCCGTCCTGACAGTTATCAGTAATGATTTCACTCCCCTCTTTCCCATAGTTTTTCTGGAGTTGGGCAAAGCTCTGGATAATGGCTACAATGGAACACCGCCTGGACCGAACAGCGCTGAATGCCATCTCCAGTGATTCGATTTTGGGTATGGTCCCTATCTCATCCAGATAGAACATCACACGGTTTTTAAGCTTCCCTCCCTGTTCATCCGCGACCGCCAGTAGCTCCCTGTATAGCTGCTGGACAATCAGCGACGCCATAAAATACTTGGTCGCGTCTTCTTCCGGAAGGACAACAAAGATCGCAGATTTCGTATTGCAGAAACGTTCCGCGTCAATTACTGTATCAAAGCACAGGATCTGCTCCAGTTCTGAATCCAGGAAAGCGTTAAGACGGGATAACGCGGTGGACATAACGGAAGCCATGGCCTGGTCCCCGGTATTGAGGGCGGATCCCGCAAACCATTTTGCTTTGTGGTCCGGGGGCAGCTTATCCATCAGCAGTTGGAACTGATTCTTTCCTTTTACGCCACTTGGCGCCAGTAAATCCTGAATTAGTTTGAATACTGAGATGATATGCCGCTTTTCCGGAGGACAGTATTCCGCAATCAATAGAATAACCGCAGTCAGAAGACCTTCCGCCGCATCATAAAAATAGGCATTCTGTCCATAAGATGCCGCGTCCCCTCCACTGGAATTGATAATGGTCTTTGAGGTGATTTTTGCGTACTTTTCTGCTTTTGCTTTTGCAGCCAGATTGCTCGTATCTTTCTGGTACTGGTCCATATACTGGTTGACCAGATGCAGCAGGTTATTGCCATCACTTCTTGTGGGATTTCTCAAATCGATAACAGCAGCCTCGTATCCATAGTACTTCTTTGCTATACCTGCATAATTCCGAAACAAATCCCCCTTTGTATCGGTTGCCAGAAATGACATTCCTGACGCACAGGCATATTCAATGTTCGGATACAGAAAATACGCTGTCTTTCCTACACCGGCTGACCCAATCATGAGTGTGTGGACATCATCCGTATCAACCAGCGCAGTTACTCTTTTCCCTTTAAAGACTCCCCCCACAACCAGTCCCTGCGCTTCCGGTAATCTGCTTCCCCTGCGCCACGCTTCAGGGAGATATTCCACATGCGTAAATGTCCTTTGGATTTCCTGTTTCGTTGCAAAACGGGCCGTTCCATGCTGGCCGTCCCCTACTGTCTTACTTTTGATTCCATCCAACGTATAATGGCAGGATAACATTGCAATCCCGCTAATCACTGCAAACATGAAGAGTCCTATGACAATTAACAGTGTCACACCAGAACCATCCATCCCGCTACACCTCCTGTTCATGAATCCCTTCCATTCGGGTAACTGTCACATTCCTATCAGACTCTTGTTGCTGTTCTTCAGTTATCTTGCTGATCTGGATGTAACATTTCATACAGGCCATGATGAACGGTCTGAAGGCATCCGTTCCTGTTTCCATATCTTCTTTCGTACATTTCTGCATATCCAATGGACAAATGGATTCGACTGTCATTTTTAATTCCTCTGATTTTACCCGCATCCTTCCTCTGTCCCGGTGTGGCTGATAGGCTCTAAACAGTTGGTTTGCAAGCTGCTCTTTTGTACAGGATGGTTCTTCGTTTCTATGGTTCTCCAGCAGTAGATGGAATCCGGCGGCAGACATATCCTCCAGGCACATGAGCATCTCCGCTCCATGGTCTTCCCCATATGTCACCTGACGTTCCATTGCCATACTTAAGTGGTGATAGGAGTCCTGAATCTGCTTTAGAGCTTCCTCATCTGTATATAACTTATCTTCCTGATTCTTCAACCACAGGCATAGCTTCATACACGTTAAGAGTCCTGGATGTTCCCTTGCAGGCGCTGGATGGATTCCGTGCATTTCCTTCAAGTCCTCGTTCCAATCCTTATTCCTGGATGACAGACGCGACACGTTTTTATATCCCTCTCCCTCCAGGATCTCCTTCAGCCGGTAGCATCCCTCAATTCCAGCCGGGTCATGGTCCATACAGAGAATGACTTCCTGTAACCAGGGATGACTGTGCAGCATCTGAAGCATTGTGTGTTCGGATAATCCGTCCAGACAGATATAACTCTGTTTCTTCCATTCAAGGGGATAGAGTGTCAGGAACGACAGAAGATCAATGGCTGCCTCAAACACGTACAGTCTCGGACCTTCCCCACAGTAACCGAATCCATAGGCGGGATCTGAGCCCTCCACATTCAGCCGGAAGCTTTCTCCATTTGTGTAGGCTCCTTTCATATGCGCATGGCGCGCCTTGCCCTGATTGTCAAAGCCTACGAACACTGCATTATGCCGTCTCATTTCTTCATAGATGGCTCCCCGCTCAATGAAGAACATAAGGATTTCATAATCAACGAAACGTGTCCGGGAAAGATAAGCCAGGACACGTTTCTCATTCTTATATGGTTCCGGTAGTTGGAATTCCTTTCTGCTTTTCGCCTTGAGGCATGTACTCCCGTCCCCAGTTTCCCGGATGACCGGCTGGTAGTTACCTTCCAGCAGACACTTCATCGCTTCAACATACGTCATGTCATAGAATTCCTGCAGGAACTGGATTGTTGAACCTCCGTAGTTACAGCTATGCCGATACCAGGTATTATTACGTACTGTCACGCTGTCATGCCGTTTCCAACGCCATTCACTTCCGGACGGTTCCAGTTCCTCCCCCTGGCGTAAGAGAAATTCCACCAGGTTTACTGCTCCTGCGCGTTCCTTTTCTTCTTCTGTGAAAATGACATATTCCAATCATGATCCCTCCTATCCCCGGATTCCCTGTGCTATCTTCTTTTCCTTAAGCTTGCGTCCTCTCTTGCGGTCAATCCATTCATGCATCTTGTTATGCTCTTCCTTCTCTTGTTTATCAAACAGAACAGACAGATGATGAAATAAGCGGATAACTCCTGACCGGAGCCGTATCCTTTCCCACCCATCCTTATGTTCCAGAAGATATACTGCATATGGATTACCCTGGTCTGCGCAATTCTGCAGCCAGAAGATGCCGCTCTCATCATCCCTGACCGTTGGTTCAAACAGGTATAGCTTTCCCAGTAGATACTGTGCGTACGTATTCCCATGACCTGCTCCCAGGTTCAGCCAGTAAACGGATGCTCCCAGATTCTTTTCCATATACAGGTCGTCATAATACAGCTTCCCAAGCCGGTATTCCAAATAAGCAGTTTCCTTTACGGTTTCAGCATTTAGGAAAACGCGGAATGCTCTGTTATACCATGCCTGGGATACTTCCGGATCCGGTTCGCATCCTCTCCCATAATGCAGCATCTGTCTAAGGTCACACATTGCAAACGTATTTCCCTGTTCAGCTTCGGAGTACATCATCTGATTGGCTGTTCCTACGTCCGGCTTTTCTCCATCCGTTCCATACAGAATATTCCTCGTCTGCCTGTATTCGTCCGTCCATTTGGCATAACCATCTTCTATAAATTCCACAATACAGGACATATCATCATCTGCCACAACATCATCCGTAAATTCAGTTTCATCCGTGATCTCCATATCCTCTGCAATCATCAGGCTCACATCATCCATCGGCTGCTCAGAAATACATTCCCCATACGATTCCCATTCTATAGCCTCCCTGATAATCATATTTTTGATTTGCTTAAATTCCTTCTGCTTGGAAAGCGGGGGCGGCTCCGGCGTCTGATCTGAATAGATGTGTAAAATCTCCAGTCTGGATTCATACCATTTTTGATAACATTCAGCTACAGCAGGGTTCGTGGACAATACATTCACAATACGGTCTACCTGCTGCTTTACCCTTGGAGGCAAGTAACCATATACTTTTCTTCCCTTTGTCTGTTTCAGATCCGCTGCCAACTGTGTCATCAACTGCTCCAGTTTACCACTTTCTTCCCATCTTCCTTGATCCTGTCCGGATAATTTCTTCAGCGGGTCTGCGCTGGCCCTTACCAGCTCGTTCCTCTGAACCGTCTGATTCTGATACATCTCATACATATCCTGATGGAATATTTCTTTTGCGTACATGGCGCGCATCTGCTCAATCCCCTTTTCCGTCAGGAATCCTTTACCGGGGTCGCGGCTGTACGCAATCATATGGACATGTGGATGGTGTCCTGCTTGGTGGAAAGCCGCATACCATACCAGATTCTCTGGTGACATCTTCATGGCCTCCGCCATCTGCATACGCTTACCGCGCAGCAAAGCTTCCCACCTTTTTACATTATCGTAACCTAATCGCACTGCATCCTCTCTCCGTATGGAAAGTATGAAGGTCCATACGTTCCCTTCATGTCTGGCGACTTCTTCCTGTACTCGTGACAGTATGACCGGCACACCGGCATCGGTAAACAGTCCGTGTGTCCCCCTTTTCTCTACCCCGGGACGGCTGGCTATATAATCCACATAATTTTCCTTTTTTGCCACCAGGTCCATATTCTGTTCAATGGAAATAGCAATGAACGCCGATGCGTTACCCATGGTAGGATTCGCCTGATAATCATGGTATTCATAAGACTCCTGTGTTTCAGGAAGGGCCCGGAGCAATTCATCGATCAGTTGTTTTTGTCTGGCAGTTGCCGGCAGATGGTCGTGGGTATCCCTTGCCATCTCCACACCTTCCCGTGTGGCAATGTAACGGACCAGATGCGCCAGATGTGCTTTCTCATGCTTCAGGTAACGGCATTTCAATATGATTCTAGGCATCCAATCACCCCTGTTCCAGAAGTATCCCATGCCATGTACAAGTTCTATTTTCCTTTCTGATACGCCATAACAGATTCAAGATTCACCGAACCATTCGTATGCTTCACATCCTGGATGCACTTTCCCCTCAGTTTTTCCAAAATCTCCTCCCCCACATCACTCTGGGCCGCATACAGATTCATGAGCATGGATAACTCCACTGCAAGTTTGAATAACAACCTGGATGTCCGGTTCTCAGACGCTTCCACGATACCGGACATGGCCGAGGTAAGAATAACCGGCAGATAGGGGCTGCTTTCCTTCGATAAGAGATATCCGTTATAAAATGACACTGCATTTTCAATGTATTCGCTCCGGCTCTTACAGTTCCCCAAGTCCAGGCACTCATCCATCCGCTTCAGGGTCTTCGGATATAACCAGACCGGAATTCGTTTCTTCGTGTCGTCCTCCAAACACTCACCTCCATTCCAAAATATCCCCTTCAGAGCTTTCGTTTCACCCCCTTCATTTACAAACAAGAGCTGAAGAAAATGGTTTTTAATCAAAAAAGACCGCCACCTAATGTGACAGCCTAAACTGTGAGCATATAAACATTTCCATTTCACCTATGCATAGAGCAGACGGCCTTTCGGCTCTGGTATCTCACGCCCTATGGCTCTTGCCGTTTCAATCCACTCATCAATGATGGTTTCAACATTCTCCAGCGCTTCCACCGGTGTAGCCCCATCCGCCATGCACCCGGAGAGCTCTGGTACATCGACAATCCATTTCTGATCTTCCTCGGACCAGAACACAATGCGCTCATATCTATGCATCCTTACACCTCCAACTTCAGCAAATAGTTACCTATCAATTGTCGGCATGGAACTCTCCTTCCACTTCCTGTCATTAAATTATAACATCATACTTTTTTGATTACAAGCCACGATTGATCCCATCCAGTATCTACATACCTTGTCTTCATAATTCAATTCTAAATCACATTCTTTTGGATTCATAATCCATATATCATCTTCATCAAACGTATTCCATCCTTTACCCCTTCCTCATATAGATAGAGCTGGCATTCCCAGTTCTCTTCCAGCATATCATCAATGCAGTCCTCAATCCCATCACGTTGTTCCCCGCTAATCTGTTTAAGCCACCCATCCAAACGCTCATTCACCTTTTGCTGGATGATACGTTCTTCCGGTGTCTTGTTTTCCTGCCATTGACTGTCCAGTATTTCTACCCTGAAGGCCAGAATCTCATCTTTGGTTTTACCTTTTTTCTGTTTCATCGGTACCTCTCCTTTTCATTTGACACCACAATACCGATTATACTGATAAAAGTCCATATCCATATGTTATAAAAAACAAGGGATATATCTGACAGAACCACCTAAAGGGTGTACCTAAAAAATGGGCAGGAATCCTGGATTCCCGCTATTTTTCATGTATTCCGACCACCTGGCAGGTGACCAGAACTCCAAACCGGTGCACCTTGGCGGATGCGGAAAACGCCCGCATTGCGGGCGTTTGTGACTGGGAGGAGCGCCCTTGGGTGCACCTCCCTTTAACCTGCACACAAATCGAACGCCGGAATCACCTCTGAAATCTACGTGGCAACAACCCATGATACCCCCGTCTCTGTACGTGATTTTACACGATTTTCTCAAATCCGCCCAAATTCCGTCGCGTTCTCCTGGCATGCCCGGTACTCCCACTCTCCCCCGCAAAAGCCCACACGCTGCCTTACCGTGCGTTACAAGCCTGGTTTATCCGACACCCTGTCTGGTCGTCCTCCAGGTATTCGCTTTCCATTGCCTGTACCATCCCGATTCAAGGTCTGCCTATGGAAAGATGGGCCACATCTTCCCTGTCCCCATACGCTGTCTTACGTATTCTCCGTGCCCCATGTTCCACCCCCTGTTTCCAGCATTCCCTCATTCGCCCGGTTTCCCGTGTTTCGCCGTTCCTGGCTCCTTACCCCAATCCTCCCTTCACTTGATTCCCGGCTTTCAATATATTCCCTGACAGCTGGCGGCACATATTTTTCATATGATTTCTGCAGCGTATGCAGAAGTTCGGTCTCCAAGTCCACCTCTTTCTTTATCATATACTTTTCCAATGCCGACAGTTTCTCTTCATCATATTTAAGCTGGATGATTGCCTTTTTCACGATAAACCTCCCTAATATCCCATATTTAATCCTTTATTTAACTCAAAAAATTCATCCGTCCCACATCCGGTCCGTCACTCATCTCAGCATCCATTTCGATTTTCTCGCCTGCCTGATGGATGGACAACTCCTGTTTCTGGACATCATAATAGTAGACGTGGTCTGATAGGATTTCCTCCTCCCGTACTTCATTTTTGTTAACGAATCGGACTATATCTTCTAAATCATCGGATATACCAACATCAGGTATAACAAGCCATTCATGAATGGACGATGGCAGAAGGAGAAAGTTCCCTCCCTTGGCTACAGCAAGCTCCTTCACCGCTTCCGGATATAGGATGCAGGAAGCACCAAATAATCCATCCTGTGATGTCAAAACGCTACAATCTAAAAACGAATCCAAACCATCCTCTTCAGGATTTTCTTTCATTCTCAGGCTTTCGTTTAATCCATGAATGACATCCTCTAGGTTCTGGATGACGCAAGGGGCATTTTCTCTACGGTTATCCATGGCCATCCGAAAAAGCTCATCTTCATGGATTCCCATTCCGGCAATCGTATGGTTGGTCAGTGTTGCGCCGATTATCCCCTCCCCCGTATCCTGAATGATATATTTATAAATGACTGCAAGGTCAGCAACCATCCGATATGGTACATGGGATAGGAGTTCCCGATTCCGGTCCGCATTGATCAATTCCATACGTATATTCCTTAAGATTTTGTCCTTTGTAAAAAGGGAACCATTCAGTTGGATTCCCAAGTTTTCCTCCTTAACTGACTTTATGAGCTGATCAACAATCTCGTCCATTTTCTTTTTTCCTTCGTTAAAATCAGCATAAAAGGAATCCATTACAATACCCGGCTGTTGCAGTTGTCCTGGCTTTTTTACGACAATTGAAATACTATTTTCCTGGTTCACACTCTCCCGTTTCTTAGTTGTCACCGTATAATCCTGTCCCATCTCCTTATATCTTTCTTCCATTCTCCTGGCAACTGTTGATATAAATTCCTGAAAAACCATGTGAGTTCCCCCTCCTTCCACAGGATATCCCGGTACCATTCGGCCACATACTACATCCCAATCTGCATGCCAAGGCCCTCTTCCTCCTGTACGTTTTCATCTAACTTGGTCTCATCTGGTTTCTGTACAACCGTCTGACCGGCCTGACGCTCCTGCCTTTTATTTCGTCTTGCCTCTTTTACCACTTCCTTTGTTGCTGATGTATTTTCCTGTCCTGCTTCCTGATTTTCCTCTGTTTCAGGCGCAAGCTCACCTGTCATCTGGAACTGAATGAAGTCCCTGGTCTGTTTCGGTACCGTCCGGTTATACAGTTTGTCCAGCTGTTCTTCCAGCATTGGTTCCAGATTCTGCTGCTCGCGATTTAAGAAATATAACAATACATTCAGTTTTTCCTCCGGGAATCCAATTGTGATGTTCTTCTTTGCCATGGTCATATCCTCCTTACATTCCAATATTGGTTTACATTCGCTTAAATGACTATACCTACTGGTATTCACTCAAACCACATCATCATTTCGATGATTCTCCTGTTTATCTTTCCCAGCAGTGCTGAGCAGAGCCGGTCGTCCGTATAGAACCTGTTTGTCTGCATCGAACAGGTTTCTGTAAACTACTTTGCCACGTGAGGAGGATGCGTCAACGACCATTCCATTGCCCGCATACACCCCTACATGGGTGATGTTCATGTATCTTCCATTGGGTTTATGGGACCAGAATACCAGGTCCCCCGGTGCAAGGCTGGCTTTTGTCACCACCAGTCCATGCTCCACACAGTACTGCGCCTGCCCAGCTGCCGTGCCTGGAAGAAAGACACCCAGCTGCCGGTAGGCCCATAGGGTAAGATAGCTGCAGTCCGTATAAGACCCCTGTCCACGCTTTGCCTGGGAATATGGATCTCCCAATCGGGTCATGGCAAGCTGCACGGCCATACTTCCTGCCTCCCCCTCCGGCAGGTTACTACAGATAGCCTCGTAGGCTTCAGGCGACAAGGTCCCATTCCATTCAGACCATTCCCCGAATCCATCCCCCTCCGTGGGTGCGCCTACCCCATACACCATCCGGTAATATATTTCAATTGCATTGGCCTGGTCCATGTCATTTACTGCCCTAAGGCGTGAACGGATGTTGCTATAAATCTCTGTCTGACTGGTAAGTGGAACCGCCACCAGATAGGTTTCCTCTGTTGTATTTCCATCATCATCCGTCTCTTCCCTTGTCCGTTCTTCATATCTCACGAAGCAGTCCACGAACTCCTGTATCACGGATAATGAAACAGGGAGTCCCTCATAATCATAAAAAAGGGAATAGAAGATGGACTTTACCATCATTCCATCTATCTCTCCTTCCTCAATCATTACAGTGACTTCGTCGATTACATTTCCTATCCGGTTGAAGCTGTTCTGCATCTCTATAATGAATGCCCGGTATTCCTCCGGTGTTCCTTCCGGTACTTCTCCATTCTCGAATGCAGTCCTTACCGCATTCTGGTTATGTTTGGTCATCCCGGAAAGCATCCCCATCATGAGTAGAATGACCACGAGGATAGGGGATAGAATGACCCCCAATACGGTCGCCATCCGTTTCCTATGTGAATCATCGGTTACCGCAAGGACGGATGCCTTTGCGATGGCTGCCAGCACGGGTGCTGCCATCCCGACTCACCTCCTTTCTGCTCATCATCGGAGGGAGTCCATTCCTGTCATCCCTTCCTGCTGGCCATCCTCCTGCATGGCCATCTGTTCTGAAACATTGACAGCTATCTCCAGAACTCCTTGGTCAAACCCTGCGTTCCGATAGCCTTCCTGAATGATACCCAGGTAAAGGGATGATGGGCGGCCAAAGGATTGGCCCGGAGTCATGACATATATCATGGCCTCCATCTGCTCTCTTCCTATGGATACCTGCACCTGTTTCTTCTCATATAGGTGGGGATAGCCCTCATATCGGTCCAGCGCCAACTCATCATCCCCCTGGAGCCTCCATATCATGACAGGTACATGGCTGCCCTGTTTAGGCTCGACGGTTGCGAACGCATTTTCCCGACGGCCTCTGAAGAGCAGCTCATATCCATCAGTTCCGCCAGCCCAATGACCCTGGCAGTGGGGCAGCGGCGGCTCATCTGTGTCAGGCTCAGGTTCGATCCATACGCTACATATAACTTTCCCTCTTCCATTTTTTCCTCCATTCCGGTTTTCGTCATAGGATTAGATAAGTCTCTTCCTTCCAATTTGTCCTTTCCTTCCTGTTTCGTATCCTTCTCTCTTTCACGTCTGGCCCGCAGACGTTCCTTCTGCCGCTCTGCCTGAGCCGGGTCCTTCCATGCGATACAGCCATCCAAATGCTCAAGCAGATGCTTTCTGGTGTTGGCAAACTCCTCCCCAATCAATCCCAGGCGAAGCAGCCAGGTACGGAAGGTATATTTTTCATTTGTGCTTGTAGTCTTCCTTCTACTGGCGCATTTCTGGATGAGCGCCTGATAGCTAATGGCCAGGCATAGATGGATATATGCCTTTACTTTTCCGGCGTGGGTCGTGGAATTAAACAGTCTAAACTCAATCGTTCCCTTTTGGAATACAGAGTGCAGATTCAGGCAATGGTAACGTGTCTTATCATAATGATTGCTTCCCCTGCTGCTTCCCCCATACCAGATCCTGCTTACCTCATCCATATTTCTCGGCTTCTTCCGGTTCATCTCATCTAAAAAAGTCTCATCCACCGGTCGGCAGTATTGGTGTTTCCGTTCCACCTCAACCTGCAATGCTTTATAGATTAGGTCCTCTTTGCTGGCCATGATGTTCGTGATATTCCTCAAAGTCCGTGCATTGTGAGGGGTGGCATCTACATGGATATGAATACCGCAGGACTTATTAACGATGGCACCACCGTGCCGAAGTTGGCGGACAATCTCCTGTATATCCGGAATATCCGGGTATCTGCAGATGGGACTTACCACCTCCACCTTGTATTCGTCATTGGCAATCCCTCTTTTGCATTCTACCTTTATACTGCCATCAAGCACAACGCGCCACTGACGCCCTTCCCTGTCCGGTATCTCATAGACGTAATAAAAACCGCCAATATAGACTGGTGTGGTTCCCATATAGTTTCCAATGATGTCGGCAGCAGCCTTGCGCGTAAGTCCGGTCAATTCTATCTCAATCCCAAAGCGCTGGTCACGCATCTCTGGCACCTGAGTGTTTTCCTGTTGCTTTGTCATCGCCCTCCCGCCTTTCCGAACAGCCTGGCCTTATAGGGAGGCGCCTGGACCATCAGATTATACCGTTCATTCCCGCATTTATAAAGACATACGCCCCGCTGGGGATACTGAATCAGGTTGTATTCGCTTCTCTCTAACTGAAGGGTATCCATATAGAAGCCTGCATCCACTGCCCCTGCATTAAACAGGAAGCTATGGGTTGGGATGGCAAAGAGGGGTTTAGTATATTCGGCAATTCCCGGCAGGTTGTAGTCCTCCAGGTTCTGACTCGACAGAATGACGGAGCTATCCTTTTTGCGGACTCGTTTCATAAAATTTCTGACGTACTCGACCGCTGTCAGGTTGCTGAGGAACAGATAGAATTCATCAATACTGGCAGCCGTCCTGCCGTTGGTCAGAAGCGCATCACTCATGTAGGAAAGAATATTAAACAGCATCGCATTGCGGATGTTCTTGCTGACCTGCAATAGTCCCTTTACACCGAACACGATGAAATGGTTATCCGTGATATTGGTATGCCCATCAAAAAAGGGAGCCTCCGCTCCCCTGCACATCGAGTGAAGTCCCAAAAGGATTTCCTGAAGGAGTCCTTCTGTGAACAGCTGGCGCCTGGTATCATCAAAGGTCTGATACTCCTCCTCAATCAGCTGATACAGGTCAGAAAGAACCGGATAATCCGTTGGTTCCAGGCTTTTAAAATCAGTTCTGTCCGTAAAACCAAACCGTTCATACAATTTCCCAACCATGATTTCAATGGCGTCGATATGCTGGTCTGTAAAATCCTTATAGGACCGGAAAAAATCCTTCAGGAATGAAATGTGCTGACTCAATCTGCTGGTCTGGCGGAATGCCATGGGAGCTCCTGTGTCGTCCGGGCTTCCATCCTCGTCCCAGCACCGTATCTGCAGCAGGTTGATTTTGTACTCGCCTGTCATGAGGTCAATGTAACAGCCGCCCAGGTTTTCCGCCAAATCCTGGTACTCGCCCTCCGGATCCAGGCATATGACATCCATGCCCGCTTCACGCATGATGCAGAGAATCAGTTTTAACAGATATGATTTTCCCTGACCACTGTTTCCAAGAATAAGGATATTGGCGTTGGTCTTATCCTCCGCACGCCGGTTAAAGTCCACGATGATGTTGCTTCCAAACTTATCCCGGCCCAGGTAGAATCCATTCGGATCCGTCTTTCCGGAATAATGGAATGGATACAGGTTTGCAACACTGCTGGCTGGGAGCACCCGTTCATACTGTTCCCTGAACACGTTCCACCCGGATGGCATCACACTGAGGAACCCCTGCTTTTGCCTCATGAGCAGGCGGTCCACGTTCAGTTTGGAGCGTACAAGTTCTGTCAGGACTTCCGTCTGAAGCAGCTTAAGCTGTTCCGGATCCGCTGCCGTCAGTTCAATATATACAGCTGTATGCAGAAGCGGTTCTTTATTCCGATGCATCTGTGAAACAATGTCTGCCACATCCTGCAGGTTGTTGCCTGCTGTGATGGTATCCTGAAGGTTCTCCGTACTGCCCTGTCGCATCCGGTTTTTATTGGCAGCATTGCTGATGATTTTCCGTTCTTCTGCCGGGGAGACCTGCCGGGTATAGATGCGCAGGGTCACTCCATCCTTCTCCCCCAGGTTCCGTAGGATAGCCTGTTCCTCAGTGCTGGTCGGGTACTCCCTGAGCGCCCATACACACCGGTAGGTGTTCCCACACACATAATGGTCTATCTCAAACTGGATGACGGAAGGGCTAACCATGTCTATAAAATCCTTCACATATACCTCATCTTCCCTCCGATTCATTCTTTTTCTTCCGATTGCTACTCCCTCCTCTCTATCACTGGTCATGAAATATGACCCATCGTTCACCATCCGATTCCTCGAACCGCTCCGTAGTCACGTTCTGTTCAAAATACACAGCCAGAACTCTGCGGATGTCATCTCCATTTGCCCGTCTTGTGGTGAATCCCTGGTCATTCAGGGTCTTTTCAATTCGATTCAGATACGGGGATACTTCCTTTTCTTCCTCTCCCGGAAGCCGCACTACAAGAATGAACTCCCGCGCCGTGGCCATCTGCACCTGGATCTGGTCCAGGAACTTAAGGTCCGCCTCAAGAAGATTTCGGATGGCAGGATTTTCTTCCTCCTCTACCCGGTCCTGAATAAATTTCTTATTATCCTCAAAATTCTCTTTGCTGTTCAAGCATAGCATCTCAAGCTCTGCCATTCCTTTTAAGACCGTCATGAGACCGTATATCCTGGCAGCCAGGCTTGACTCCGACAGGACAGACAGGTTACTTGGATGAATCAGGAAAAATACCAGCTCACCATGTTCCATGGTCCGCAGGCTGTATTCTGTTATCTCCCGGATACCAATTAGTTGCCGTGTCCCTTCCTTCTTCTGTCCCGTCCTTTTATCCTTTTTCTTCTTCATTTTCTTCTCCATTCATACTCCTGCTGCTGGGTCACAAAAAAGGCACATGCATATAGGATAAAATCCCGGATGCGTGTGCCATCAAACTGGATGGAGAGGAAACCATATACGGTTGTCAATACCATGGGAACCAGGATACCACTGACTGAAAAACAGGCGATGGACAGCACTGCTCCTATACCTATGAATCCGATATCCCTTAAGTCCCACAGCCACAAGGTGGCCCTTGCTCTTAGATGATCCGGATATAGATAGGTCATCTCATTTTCCTCCTCCCTCCATTCATCTTATTTCCATTCCTGTCAACATTACCTGCCGTTCATTCACCGAAGCATTGATTTCATCCCGTCCCACGAACCTCACCTCCTTCCCAATCCCATTGGCATAGGCCAGTTCCTGCTTCATTCCTGCCGATACATAATCCCCACATATCCATACACAGTCGCAGACTTCCATCAGCCTTAATCCCATTTCTATTCCCAGCCCGCGTTGTACCGGATCTGTATCGTCCAGGAACGCAGGATACATCATATGTGGAATCACAGGTATGCCGCCCTGCATCATACAATATCGGCCTGCCTGTCCTGCAAAAGCAAGGTTAGCCTCCACATCTCCCGCATAAGGGCTTGCTATATACACCATCCTGTCATCATTTTGGTATCAGCGTCACCACCGTTCTCGTAAGATTAATTGCACTCTGGGCAGCATAGACGGAGCCCATCAGATTGGCCCTCGTACTTGTGTCCATGCCAAACTGCCCCGCTATCCTTGGCACCTCGCCACTTGCCAGCATGATTCCAATTCCCAATAAAGCATGCTCCCGGATGACCAAGAGTCCCGCTGTCAGGAGAGTCGCCTGCAGGAAGGCCGTGAGACACAGGCCAATCACCTGTTTACACCAGTTCATGAAACCATCCACATATCCCCTGGGAACAGAAAACATATATAAACTACCTACTGTAATCTGTGTGAGCAGGATTCCCCCTCGTTTAAGGTTGGCAAAGAACACCTTGATGATTGCATACCCCATCATGATAATAATGAAGATGGTAAAGACTCCATTTCCAGCAGGGTCCAGACCTCCATATAGAGCGGACAAGTCTACATCTCTCAATGAACCGGCGGATGACAGGTTATCCATGATGCCTGCTGCAAGTTCTGTGACTCCAACACCCTGTCCTGATATGGCAGCGCTTACCTGTACCTGCAGTGTGATAGCCAGACGGTATAACTCCACCGGCACACTGGAGAACAATCCTACTGCCATGAAGCCTTTGATTGCATTGATGGCCGTATCCTTCACGCTCCCCCGGCCTGTCTGATATTCAATGGCACATTCAAATACCGCCACCACCAGTCCGGTCACATATAACGCCCAGGCAAGATAGACAAAAAAATGGACAATCCCCTGAACCCACACCAGATCAAATATCTCTGCACCCATGTTTCCCATCATCCCGAAAAACGAACTCAGGAAACCCACCAGTTGTCCATAAAACCATTCAATGATATCCTCAAATACCGTGTCTACCACAAAATCCCAAATGAACATTTCCTCTTTCCACTCCTTCCCATCTGGAGGACCGGATTATCAACACATCTGCTGGCCTTGTATAGGTTCTTGGAATGTCTCCACATACATCCTAACCGCATCAGCAAGCTTTTGGTAGTCATCCTTGTTCGGCTGGTACACATACCACTCGGTTTTTTCCCGGTACCTCCATATATGGGGGCTAATCCCCTCCCTAAAGTTGGGATTTCCTGTTTTCTTTATTCCCCACAGGTCATGGAAATGCAGCGTCATGCTGTCTATCTCACCCTCATTTCGGTTCAGCAGAGTGACTTTTAACGCTTCATAATGGTCTGCGACACCACATGTCGTAAAACGAATTTTTATCCGTATGTTATTGTCCAGCCTTCCATAGCATGCATTTCCAATGAAACGTTTGTCCATAAAAGCAGTATCATCTGCAAAGAGTTTTTTAAGTTCCTGTTCAAAAAAAGTCATAGCATCCTCCAATCCTATATGCAGTTACGTATTCAAGCCACATGATATATCCTGACCTATAGGAATACACTCCTGGTTTTTCATATTGACCAGTTCAATCTGGCTGCCTACCGATGAGAAAAGCACATCAAGACATCCTATCAGGTATGTCATATGTTCCTGCCAGCCCACCCAATTCTCTTCCTTAAACCAACCACCCCACTTCCTATCTTGTGATTTCATGTGTGCCCTCCTTTTACATCTCTAATTTAATTTCATAAGAATTAATTACTTTTGTATCTTCTTGTTCCTGGTACTTAAACGAACTGATATCATTTATGCAAACATTTTCATGTAGTAAAATGATATTCAGTTCACTGAAAAAATCAGCCAATTCAGATTGGAATAAATCCAAGTACAATGGGATTAAATGCTCCATCATTTTTTTCTCAAATCTTGAAAGGTTGAGTTCTGGCAAATAATCTTGTTCCAACGTGCTGAGATAAAAAATTGCAAGCCTTGAAGTATAGTGTTCTGGAGCACAGTATATATTATGGGTGAGCTTTTTAAGCAGGTTTGATTCAATGCACACACTACACTCGGAAGATTTCTTCATTGAACCATCCGTTTTTATGATATACCGATATTCTTCATCAATGAGAAACTCAAAAACAAATAAATCCTTAAATGTACTGTTTGTAACCGCAGCACTAAAGGATGCTGATTGAAGCGCCATCTCAAAGCACTTATTTATGGCCTCCTGCTCATCTAACTCAAATTCTTTTGCTATTAATTCGTCGCTATAAAAATAAAGCACGTCGGAATCACTACATGTCCAGACAACATCCTTATGGCAAAATCCATTTTTCATTATGCTGCGATAGGCTTCTGTCGTTGTACCATGATACAGTCTTATCATCTTTCTACATCCCCAAAATCTGCCATATATAAGTTGGCGCTGTCAGAGTAAATACCAGACATGCAAACAGTATCGCCGGCCCGCTCCATTCAAATTGGCCATGTTTTCGGAAATCAAAGTACGCGGTTCCCAGTTTTCCAAAAAAGAATACAGCTAATACCAGGTCGATTGCAGGGAACACGACATGGTCAACGACTGCCCGAATCTGTATCAGTGCTGTTTTCCAGGTCTCCTCTATCGCCCCGGATACATTCCCGTCCGCATAAGATACCGTGCAGAGCAGAAAAGACAGCAGCCATGAGGTCATGACTACTGTCCCTAAACGCTTCTTCCATTTCATAAGCTTCCTCCATTATAAAATTGTCCAATCACGATACACCGTGAGTAATACGAGTAACATCACCTCATACCCTTCTCCATCCTTACTGTGCAGGATAGTCATGTCTAATAAATCGTAAAACTCCTCCTTTGTCAATTTCTGTCTGCCTACTCCACAGACGGATCTCCATGTCTCCGGATTTTCCATAATCCATCGAACTGCTCCGTTTTTCATTCCATCCTCCTTTGCTCAATATACTGAGCCTATTTTTTAGCAGTATAACATATACTAATTCAAATACTCAATATATTGAGCAAGAGAAAGGAAGCCTGTCATGCAGAAGTTAAAAGTTGACATGAATATCGGTGCCAATTTGCGCAGCCTACGCAAAGAACATGGCTATACCCAAGACCAACTCATAGCCCATATGGCACGCTACGGAGTGGATGTCACCCGCAGCTACTATTCACGTTACGAAACAGGCGAACTTAATATACCTGTTCAAGTACTGGTTGCCCTGCATCAGATCTACGACTGCCCGTATGACCGCTTCTTCGATAGTCTCTTGCTGAAGCGGCTCTCATAATATTTGTCCTCCGTACTCATGGAATTTACCGTCTGTAATCGTAAGGACTGACCGGTCCAATGTGCCAGTCCAACCATAAATCCCCCTGTATATCCACATCGTCTGAAAGGTCAAGGGATAACATACCTTTGGGCGTCCAGCAATCCAAAAGCCAGGTATATGCCGTATATGTTCCATCTGGCATCCATATTGGCGTAAAGTGGGTACGTCTGCTAAATGTTGAATACTCATTCTCCTTAAATTCAAACCGTGCATGATAATCACCGCTGAGCCTCTCCAACAACCTCCAATATGTCTGGTAACTAAATTCCGGGAAATATGTCACAGCGTTCTGTGCCCCTGTGACCGCACTGGATTGGGTGGTATTTACATCAGCCGTGACTTCCTGGTTGATTCCATAACCGCTCTTGATTCTGTTATCGGATGCTGTGGGATTTTTCTCATCCGGGAATATATCCATCCCTCCCGACAGGCTGGCCTGATACCAATCCTGGTCAAATTCCCACCAGCCCTCGTCTTCCCAATATCCATCCTCATCTTCCCCTCCATCATGGTACACCCAATATTCATGCCACCAGGGCCTCCATATGCTCCACCTGGCTTCCTTCATCTGACTGTTAGATGGGAGTGAGGTTGGGCTCACATATGAATCATTCCTATCATCTGCAACCGGATTTGGGGGAGGATTCTTGTCCAGGTCCACTACCTTAACATGGATGGTTCCCTTGCTTGGATATCCTCCTCCACCTCCACTAACCTGGATTGTGATATCCTGAGGCGTTTCCGGTGTGGTCCACCGAATCCATGCCAGCTGCTCACCTCCTTCTGGATAGTACACATGATTTACAGTGTAGTTCTTACCTTTTATATTAAATCGTACACTTGCAGGGTAATCCGGATCGGACTGGCCACCTCTCACAGTAACAGACGTAATGACCTGTGTGTTGACACGGTAAATATAATCATAGGACACTACTTCGCCTTGTTCCGGCTCATGTTCCTGAAAACGGATGATACCCAATCCCAAAGAGGATATGATCTGGTCCTCGTTAACCAATTGGTCTCTTGGTCCCGACCATGCCGGATAACCTAAGTCGGAAGTCTCCAAAAACATGGAAAGCGGTACGTTCTTAAATAAAACATTAGGCAGCATATCACGGATGTTGGTTCCCATCCTTGAATAATATGCTGCCTCGGTTGCTGTCATTGCCATGCGGATTCCATTGTAGGTCACATAAGCTACTGGTTCCAATAAGATTTTATAATCACCGTTTGTTATGGTTTCAAAGGGTATGCCTGTATCCTGTGAGATTAGCTGTATCATATATTCAGAGCAGAAGTATCGCTTTATTTCTTCAATACTACTATGTCCGCTGGCACTGGTGACAATTTTAGGTAACTTAATAGCAGGTCGTGCATAAACATAAGGAGTGGTGTCAACGGCTAACCGTGTACCGTTTCTATACGTAATCTTGTTTACTGTTCCAAAATGCAGTTGAATATCTGGACTCTTATTCGTATAATCAATCGATTTTGATATCACTGCTTGGTCTGAACTTCGTATAATCGAAATTCGAACCCCTTCATCACCTACAGACCACTTATTTTTCTGGCTCGTACCTTGCGACATATCTCCACCACCGCTATCTATATTGCCATCGCCAATGGCATAGGCATTACTGGAAAGTAATAGGGTTAATACAAATACAATAAGACATTTTACATATCTCGCCATCTATCTCCTTCACACAAAAAGCCGTTGAAACCAACGACTTTTTTATTATGATATCAATTTAGTTTTGTCTTGCTATAGTATTTTGTTCAATCCATTATACCAACCTGCTTATTTATATCACCATCCGAATCTACATCTCTACCTATAGAACCGGAAGGCGTTACCCAACCAAATCCCGGTACATATATCATTCCTTCCTGAGGCGCAGATTCCGTTGCTTCGGTCGGAGCTTCGGTTGGCGGCTCTGTTGGTTGTTCTACCGGCTGTGGGTTCGTAACCACCGGCGGTTCTGTTTCCGGGGTTGGTTGCGGTTCTGCAACAACTGGATTGGTTGGTGTCACAGTCTCTCCATTTGGTTTCTTCGTTGGGTCATGTCTGTCCTCATCCTTTGGCTTTGCAGGCTTCGTCACCTCTGGCTGTATTTGTTGGACTGTTTCATCGGTTTGGTCTTTCGCAGGCGCTGCCGCTGTCTCTGCTTTCGTCTCCACCTTGACCGTTTCCCGGACTTCTTCACTGCTCTCTATCATAGGTTCAGCAACAGTGGTCTTTTCTGCCTGCGTGGTTTCCTGAACAGCTGCCGCCGGCTCACTTTTAAACTGGCCCGCAATCAGGAGCACCAAAATCATGCACACAATCACAGCGCTCACAATTATCATCCATTTCTTCCGCTTGTCATCCAATTTCATATACATCCCCTCCTCTTCCCTGTATCTAATTTCAACCTACCATAATAACGTTCTAAAGTCCAGATTTATTCTCCATTTTAAGGAAACATCGTATAATTATCAGCCAAACGCATCGCCAGATATCTTTTTCAACTATCCCATCAAAACACAGGCGTATAAGCTGCCTGTACTTTCATACGGATCTGCATGTCCGGCAGACGGCTCCCGCCAAAATGGACCGGCACCCGGAGCAGGAATGTGGCATCTGCCAGAAAGCGTTCGCTGCTGTCCGAGGTTAAAGGCACATTCTGTATAGTCACATCCAGGTCCGATATACGGTACTCTTCCTTTCGGCCTCCGTCCATCCGTTTCACATGATAACTTCCATAGTCCTCCATTCCCAAAAGGTCATCCAGGAACCCATATACGTCACCATAATCCAAACTTTCATCCCAGCCTCCCCCGGATGGATAGTAACCGCCTGAGTACCCCTCACGCACACCATGGTATACATCGTCATAGTTATCATTGACTGTGGACAGGATAGCCTCCTGAACCGCATCCCTGACTCCCGCTGCAATGAGGTTCAGCCTGACATATTCTGATATACCGCAAAAGAGGAACAGCACCACCAGGGCAGATGCAACGGCCAAAGGGATGCCATTACCTTCCTGCCCTGATATCGCCTTTCTCCATCCTGCTATTTCCAGTATACTTCCCCCTTTCCCTGTGCTTTGGCGTGGAGAGTGACAGGATAGGTACCAAAGCCGCCAAACAGGCCAATATCCATCCGCATAGTCAGTGTCACCTCCACCTCCTCATTTAACTGGAACGGTCCATCCTCCGACCATTCCACCTCTGGCGTGAGTCCTGTCTTTTCACGAAGGACGGCCTCCCTTCTGCTTGTCTCCGGACCAATCCGGCCCGCCATCTCTGCTTCCCTGCACAGTTCCTGTGCAAACGTGTCGAGTTGGCTCTTTGCAACATATACAGGAAGCACGTTAACGGCCAGTCCCAGCATCAGGAATACGCACAGCACCAGGACACACACATCGATATATCCCTCCCCGTTCTCATTTCGGATGATGTTCACCAGCTCTCCCCCTTTCTTAAAACATGTTTCCCAGTGACTTAATGATTTCGTACCCAATGATAGCCAGATATGTCATGAGAAAACACAATAACATAAGAAATGAGAAGATACGTATTTTCGGTGGTATCTTCTGAGCCTCTTTCTTTAGCCGCTGAAGCTCCATCTGCTTGAAATCGTGGCTTAACAGCTGAAAATAGGCTGCGCTGTCATCTCCCCTTAACACACCGATAAGTCCCCTCACCACATCTGAAAGCATAGGAGAATTCATACGGGCCTCAAACCGGGTCAGCGCTGCCTCATAACTTCCGGAACGCATGTCTGCTGTCAGGATATCAAGCTCTGCCCGGAGAGTATCGCTGGTATTCTTTTTGAAGTTCTCCAGGATGGACAGGACATCCCTGCTGCTCTTAAGGTCCTGCTCAATGGTTGCTACGAACCGTGGCAATTCCTGCTCCACCCTATCCCGTTTTTCCTTCAGTCTTTCTTCCGGCCTTCCGGATTCTCTGAAATAAACAGCCACCGCTGCAAAAACCAGTACTGGTGTCACAAGAGGCAGGAACAGTAAACACGGCAGAATGGGGATAGCTGTCACACCTGCCTTGACCATACAGGAGGCAGCATGGACCTCCGGGGTCATCCCCATCCCTGCGGCTTTCAGGATATTGCCCATCCTCCGCTTTCTGTACTCATCCAAAGTGATATGGCTTGCCAAAAGGACCGACAACTGGTCCATCCCGTCCTCCAGGAATCCAGCAGCTTTCTGTTTCCTGTTCCCATGTTCCGCAATCGCCCTGGCTGCTCCCATGCTTGGCAGTCTTAACAAACCCGCAGCCAGGAAATAAAAGCCGAATGCAAGAGACAGTCCAAATACAAACAGTAATGAAATCATGCTACCTCCTATATTCAATCGGCTTAGTAAGACGTATGACGGCTGCTGTAGACACAAAAATGACAGCAGCCGTCATAGCCAGTATGGCCTGCCCAAACAGGGTATACATCAATGTCTGGTACCAGTCATGGTTCAAGGCATACATGAGCGGAATATTCCCGATGACAAAGATTACCATAGTGATGAATTCTTTCCTTGGTTCAAACACCAGGTTTTCCAGCTCCCCATTCACTACACGCATGTCGGACAACTTATTCACGATGGGCGTGAGCGTAGATTTCAGGGAACGGTCATACTGGCAATCACCGATTGCATCCACCCACTCCTCGAACACATCATTGCGTATCTTCTTCCGTAACTCCTTCAGCGCCGCCTCCATATCCGGATTAATGACCTTGAGCCTCACCAGAAAATCTTGAAACGCACTGCTGACTGGCGGGTTCAGGTAGTGGATATTCTCATTGACTGCGGTCAGAATATCCTCGCTGCGCAGATAGGCGGTTGTAATGATGCTTAGGGCTGTCTCCAGCTCCGACGCAACAGCTTTCTTGTAATGGTGTTCCATGAGCCGGATATACCAGAAGGGAAGGAACAGGAATCCGGTTGCCAGGACTGGAATCAGGAACACATTTCCCAA
>OBXC01000573.1_pt1 | contig 27176 bp, 18 predicted proteins | sample 1538111 | NCBI WGS metagenome assembly OBXC01 (sample SAMEA2580137, study PRJEB22360) | human gut metagenome | biome: human gut; feature: human-associated habitat; material: faeces | place: Denmark | collected 2008/2010
TTATATATTATAAAAACTATTCTCATAATAAAAAAAGCTTACCTTATAACAAAGTAAGCCCCCTTCTTTTATTTCAATTTCTAACAAAAGCCTTAATAAATACTATCTTTTCATTATTAACCGGTCTAATTGTATATTTTCCTATTGCACTAGGGATAATAAACGTCTCTGCATAATGAACAATAAACGGTTCAAATGCATAATTTGGACTTTCAACAATTGCTTCTTTACCTTCGACTAAATTCAACATATGAACACCTTCTCGACAAGCATGATAAGTTATTGTAGATGTAGTAAATCTTCTTGTTTCAATAAATTCTAGTTCATGTAAACCGGTTTTTTCTTCTAAATAATCACCATCATAAATAACTTGAATGTTATTGACAAGTTCTTTTTCTACCCAACTAATTGTACGATTTTGTTGAATATTTTTAATACCATCATCAAGATGAATCGGTCTTGGTAATCCATCTAATCCTAATCGATTCCAATCCCAAAGTTTAAAAGTAAAAATATATGGAGTTGCACTTATTTCTAAAACCATACACCCTGCTGATGAGCAATGAACAGTTCCAGCAGGAATTAAAAAATGATCATGTTTTTTTGCTGGAAAATAATTTATATATTTATTTGCGTCAAAGATTTGTTTTCCATCTTCAGCAAGTTTTAAATCCTTAACCATTTCATCAAAATTTATATTTTCTTTAAGTCCCAAGTAAACTCCACCATCAGCACTATCTAAAATATAATAACTTTCATCTTGAGTATAAGTCATTCCAAAATGTGATTTAATATATTCCATTAAAGGATGTACTTGTAAACTTAAATTTTGTCCTTCAATCGTATCCAAAAAATCAAATCTAATTGGAAATTCCGCTCCAAACCGACAATAATTTTTCATTCCTAATAACTCTACTGGTAAATACAATACAAGATCCATTGCTGGAATTTCTATACGGGTATTATTATAACGTAGATACAAACTATTCTCTTCTAATACCCCATCAAAACTCCAAGCATAATTCTTTTCATGAGGATCTAAATTACAATGTTTTTTCATCCATTGACCACCCCAAACACCTGGATCAAAATATGGTACTAATCTAAATGGTTGTTTTACAATTTGTTTCAAGCCTTCTCTTAATGCTTCTCCTTTTACCATTTTAGGATTACCTTTTTGATTACTATCAATTAGATAATCAATTTTATCAAACATTTTAATTTTATGTTTATCACTAATTCGCCATTCTATAAAATAACCACGTTTTACTTTCTTTAAAAAATCCTCATCAAAATTATCACATTTAAAATTCGGCATTCCTTGGCGATATCGCAGTTGAATTTCCCAACGTGCTAAATCACAATAAATATACAAATCACCCGTACTAATTAACCCAGCACCAACTCCATAAATTAAAATTTTCTTAGTTTCATTAGCTACTAATTGTTTTGTTTCTTTTAATCTATTATCATCGACAAAATCTTCCATGACCCCATAATACATTACTCCTCTTACACGATCATCTGTAAGATTAGACTTCATCTTATCGTTTAGCACTTCATTATCGTAAAAAATATCTTCACTTTTAATAATAACTTCCGGTTGATATACACTTTTAATTAGCCTAAATATTTCATCATCAACCCCTGGATAACAATCTACAACTAAACAATGTAAATCTTTATATTTTGATAATTCTTGGTAAATTGCTTGCTCATCATTAAAAGCTTCATCATCATAGCCAATTATTTTTGTTTCTGGAAAACGATCGTAATTCATTTTATAACTCCTTAATTAAATTTAATTTTGATAATGCAAAATATATTCCATCATGATTGTTATCTTCAGTTACTTTCATTACTTCATTTTTTATTTCTAATGGTGCATTTTTCATTGCAATTCCATAACCAACTGTTTTTAACATTTCTAAATCATTATATTGATCACCAAAAGCAATTGTATTTTTAACATCGATATTTAATAAGTCACAATATTTTTTTATTGCAAATGCTTTGGAAATATTTTGATGTGTTATTTCAATAAGCATATTTGATGATTTAACAATCTGACATTCTTTAAACATCGTTTTTAACTTTATTTCTAAATCATTTATCTGTTCAGGATTACAAATACATAATATTTTATGTACTTTAGATAATTTTTTAATTTCCATCCTGTTTCCTTGTCGAGATTTAGCTTTAACAATCTGTTCCTCTTTTATAATTCTTGGATCTAAACAATCTTTAACAAGCCAATCATCAAATGAATAAATGCACCAAGCTATATCAAAATTATTAACTTCAATATAATTAATAATCTTTAATGCTAATGATATTTCTATTCCCTGTTCAAAAATAATTTTATGATCTTGATCTAAAATCAAGCCACCACCATAACAAATTATAGGACAAGTAAAATTATTTTCTTTTAAAATTGGATAGATTCCTGAGGGACTACGTGCAGATACAATAACAAAAGGTATTCCTTGTTTTTGAATTTTTTCAATTGCAAGAAGTGTCAATGGGGTTATACAATGTTGATCATTAAGCAAAGTACCATCAACATCACTAAAAACCACTTGATACATATATATTCTCCTTTTTAAAAAGGTTTTATCCTTAAAAGAATAAAACCTCATTTATCTAAACTATCAATAATTTTATTAACATTATTTCTACCGTTTTTATAGCCAAGTAAAATCAATATACAAGCAATAATACTTAAAACCATTCCAATTATACCAATAATCTTACAAACAAAACCAAGTGATGGGCTAAAAAGGACAAATGCGAAGGATAGTGAGGAAAGGATAATTGATATTTTTAACCATCTTTTTAAATTATTTAACATTTTTGTTTGAAACTTAATTTCTTCAATATATGATTGTTTTAACTTAGCTTCCATAAACGATTTCTCCTTTAATATGTTAATCCTGGATTAAAGAATCCAATTAATACCCCAATAAAAGCAATAACTACTAATAATAACATAACTTTAATTGGTGACATTTTTTTCTTAGCAAGTAAATACCAACATAATAATACAAAGGCTGCAGTTAAAAAACCTGGATAAACACCATCAAGTGTTTTTTGTAATTCTAAAAACGGTTCTTTTGCACCTGCTGCTGTCATTTCAAATGATGTCTTAATAGAAACCCATGTTGCAGCAACCGCACCAATTACAATTCCACCTAACATTGTAATTGATTCTCTTAATGCTTTACCTTGATCTCCAACTAGAAAATCAACTGCTTTACCACCTAATTCATATCCTTTAAAGTATAAGAATTTCATTCCAAAGTAAGCAAATAAATTCCAAACAATGATATAGAAAATTGCTCCTAACGGTGAACCTCCAGTAGACATTCCCATAGCAACACCTAATAAAATTGGAATCACTGTACCAACAATCAATGAATCACCAATCCCTGCTAATGGTCCCATTAAACCAGCACGTAAACCATTAATTGTTTCATCATCAACATCTTCAGTTCCAGAAGCTCGAGCTTCTTCAAGTCCTGCTGTAATCCCTACAATAACAGAACCAATCTGAGGTTCAGTGTTAAAAAATGCTGTATATGTCTTCATCGCTTTTTCTTGATCTTCTTTTTTTGGATATAACTCTTCTACAATTGGTAACATTGAGCATAAGTATCCAAAAGTTTGCATATGTTCTTGTGAAAAACAAGTTAAGTTTCCATAATACCAATTATGAAAAGATTTATTTAGATTTTTCTTAGTTAATTTCTTTTCCATCTTAAATATCCTCCTCATCATCATCATCAATACTTGTATTTTCACTAACCATTGTTGCTTTACTTAATGTAAGCATTTTAATTTTATAGTTAATTAAAGCAAACATACTTGCAATAATTGTTGCAGATACTAAATTTATTCCTAAAGCAGCAGCTAAAGTGAACCCAAAGAAAAATGGAATAAAATCAATTGCTTTAGTAACAATTTGTTTTAACAAAATAGCAATCCCTACACATGGTAATAATGATCCAACTGTAAATAATGTTTTCATTGCAATTCCATCCATTGGCAAATATGTTTTAATCAAATCAACCATTGGTGCCCCCATTTTACACATGATCATTGCAGGAATAAATGAACAAATAATATGAGAAATCCATGGTAGTACCATATCAACTACATATAATTTTTTAAAATTACCTTTTTCAACAGCTTTCCATCCAATATGTTGCCATGCTAAATTGATTGTCGCTGTTCCATAAAATAATACAGTTCCTAATGTTCCAACCATTGTTCCAAAAGATGTTGCTAATGATTGTCCATCACTTGATGCTGCATCTAATCCATAACTTTTTAAAGCAATCATTGCAAGTGGAATTCCAATATAACTTACAGCACGAACATCGGCTGAAACTGTTCCTCCTGGAGTAACTAGAGCTATATAAACAACTTGCATTGCCACCCCAACTAAAATTCCAGTTGCAACATCTCCTAAAATAATACCACAAACTAAGCCCCCAACTAATGGTCTACCTAACGTATAGTTACCAAAAGAAGTTCCACCTAACCCTGGCATACTTGATAAACAAGCAAATAAACCAAGTAGGGCTGCTTGAATCCAACTAATTTCCATAATAATTATCCCCCTTTATTTTAATAACCAAATTTACTTTTAAAATCATCCCATGTTCCAATAGAAACATCAGGTAATAAAGCAAATTTAATTTTATAACCTGCTTGAGCAATTTTTTCAAAAGCATCTGCTTCTTCTTGAGTAATTGATTGATTGTTACCTAATTTAACCGCTCCTTCACGATCATTACATGGTCCAACAATAACTGTATCAATTCCACATTTAAAACCTTGATCAACTAAAATTTTACACATATCAATTGGATTTTTAGCAATCAAAAAATATTGTGTATCACTATCTAAAACTTTTTGTGATTTTTTTTCAAATGCATCCAATGTCCAAACAAAAGTTTTTTTACCACTAGCAGCTTTATAAGCTGCTTTTAATACATCGTTTGATGCTGCTTTATCATTTACAGCAATCAAACCATCACAAGGATATTCACGTGCCCAACGTGTACATGTTTGACCATGAATCATTCGATCATCAATACGAATAAATGAAACTGACATATTATTTTCCTCCTTTTAAATATCATCTTCTTCATCAGTTGTTATGCATACTTGTTTTAAGCCTGCTTGAGCTTCTGATAAAATGTGTTTTACTAATGTATCATTGTCAAATGCGTCTTTCATCAACACAGTAGTTAATGCTAAAGGTAAATTCATTCCACTAATAACAACCGCATTATTTAACATCTCTTTTTGATTCAATACATCCATTGCAGTTGTCAGTGGTGAGCCACCTACAAGATCACCTAACAAAATAACTTTATCATCTTGATTAATTACAGCTAGTTTATCTAACAATTCTTTAGCAAAAGTATCTGCATCCATACCATCTTTTAATCCTGCTGAGATAATTTCAGGTTTATCTCCTGCAAGCATTGATAAAGAATTTTTTAGACCATTTGCAAATTCTCCATGACTTACTAGTACTACATATTTCATTATCTTTCCCCCTTCCTTCTTAAGACACATTTATTTTAACATCTAAGCGTTTACATTCCATCTGTGAAATGTCATATTTTTATATGACATTTGTCACAAAAAAAAGTAGCTAGCGCTACTCTTTAAGATATTGATTCAATTCCTTTTGTAATTTTGCCAATGAAGTATCTAAATCATCATTATTTAAAATAATTTGATCTACTCTTGTATTAATAAGCTCTAGAGCCGATTCATATTTTTTAAATTTACCATGACTTGTTGTATTTTCCATCACATCGTTAAGTAAATTTAAATTAACTTGACTTTCCCCGGACTCTTCTTTTAATAAGTCAATTGTTGTCTTTGATTCAACAACTGTTTTTAACGGTGATAAGCCTTGAGAACATTCAACTAATTTAAGCTGACTTTGTTGATTATATGTAAGAGTTTTAAGCAAATCCCATGCTAAACTATCATGCTTACTACGTGAAGAAATTCCCATTAGCAAAGTTGAAACCTCACTATTTTCAACACTTTTACTATGTGTAGGCATTTTTACACAATCCCATTCAAAACGTGAGTATTTTTTTATTTTCCAAGGATATGGCTGATATGTTCGATACTGAGAAAGAGGCATTGGTGAAAAAGCCACCTGGCCTTTATCAAATTCATCACTACTAACAATATGTCCTTGATTTAAATTATTTATCTTTTGAACAAACGATATTGATTCTTTTATGTTATCTTGACTTAAGTCACATTTAGTTCCTTCATCATTAAATATTTTAATGCCATGGCTATATATAGAATCCAACCAATCATAATCATAGCAACCATATTGATCAATAATTCCATCATTATTACTATCTTGCGTTACTTTTTGACATATCTTATAAAAATCATCTAATGTCCAATCATTAACAGGTATTTCAATTCCTTCTTTTTGTAACAGTGTCTTATTTACAAACATCAAGGTTGGATCACATTCATATGGTAATGCATATTGATACCCATTATACGTTCCAGCTTCTAAAACACTTTTATAATATTCTTGTTTATCGAAATTTTTGTCTTTAAGCATATATGAGTTAAGATTTTTTAATGCCCCCATTGAATTTAATAAACTGAAATCTTCTTCTAAAATAATATAAACATCCGGCGTAGCCCCAGTTAAAATCTTATCTGATAACCATGATGAATAATCTGCTTTTAAAATACCACTTTCATATTCAACATCGACATTAGGATGAGCTTTTTCAAATATTTTAATTGCATTATCGACAATCTGATTACTTTCACCACTTGGAACATCCCAATTACTACCAGAAAAAACACCTAATTTTATAGTAATCTTTTCTGGTCGATAAATAACTGCTATAACAACACAAATCACTAAAATAAATAAACTAATTATTTTTTTATTCATTATCAATACCCTTTGTTGTCTGCCCAGTTTGCACAGCCCAAATTGCTAATTGTGTACGATCTCTTAAATTTAATTTGGAAAGAATTGAACTTAAATAATTTCTAACTGTTCCTTCTGATAAATATAATTTTTGAGCAATTTCTTTGTTTGAAAAACCATAACCAACTTGCTGAATAACTTTCCATTCCGGTTTACTAATTTCATCAATATTTGTCTCATTAACTTGAATAGAATAATTATTTTGTGTCATTTTAGAAAACATTCCAAAAACTTTTGTAGCAATATTAGGATTAATCATTCCACCGCCACGATAAACTGTTAAAATTGCTTGATATAACTCATCCATACCCACACCTTTCAACAAATATCCACTTGCACCATATTTCAAAGCACTAAATACAAAATCATCATCATCAAAAGTTGTTAAAATAATAATTTTAGTATTAGGATACTGTTCTTTAACAGCTTTAGTACAAATAACCCCATCCATCCGTGGCATACGAATATCCATTAAAATCACATCAACTGCTTCCCTTTTTAAAATATCTAAAACTTCTAATCCATCAGCAGCAATACTAACAACCTGAATATCTTCATGCGTTCCTAAAACAATTTTTAGTGATTCTCTTATCAATTCCTGATCATCTGCTACAACAACTTTAATCATATCTTTCACCTCTTTTTATTGGAATTTTAACTTCTGTTAAAAAACCATCATGTCCATCAAATGTAACTTCTCCATTAATAATCGCAACTCTTTCTGCCATTTGCTTTAGACCAAATCCATAATGAATTTCTTCACAACCAATTCCATTATCTTTTATTTTTAAACATAGCAAACTATCATGTTCAAAAATTTCAATATTAATACATTTTGCCCTTCCATGACGCATTGCATTAGTTATACTTTCTTGGATTATTCGAAATAAAATATCTTCAGTAGTGTTTTCTAAATCAAGTTTATCAATTTGATAATCCAAATTAATAACCAAATCACTCAAATTTACAAATTCATCAATCATAGTTTCAATAGCCCCTTTGAAACTATTAGTCTCTAAAGCCCCAGGACGTAATTTATTTAAAGAATTACGGACATCACTAATTCCTTGACGAACAACTTTCGAAACAAGCTGGAGTTGTTGTTTAGTTGCTTGAGGATTAATATCGATCATTGCAATACATGCATCAATTCCTGCCGCAATTCCTGTTAATGCATGTCCTAAAGTATCGTGTATTTCACGTGCAAGTCTTTTTCTTTCATTATTTTCGCCAATTTTTTCAGTGACAGCAGCATAATTTTGTAACTCTTGATTAACCTGATTAATCATATCTAATTCTTTAGAGATATTTTCGTTTTCTTGAATTTGATCAGCAATATATAACACTGTAGAAGTAACAAATAATACAATATTTAATGTCTCTAGTAAATTTTTACTTACCATTAACATCCCCGTAATTGATGCTTCACAAGCTTCAAAATAAGCCTGAGGATCAGGAATAGAAATAAACATTGAGAAAATATCATAATTGGAAATTAAATATATTATTACTACTGCTAATAAAAACCATTTTGTTTTTTCATTTTTAAAATGATAAATACAATCACTAAATACCAATAAAATAATTCCATTATAACTCATATTTAATAAATAAATTATAACAAAACAAATAACTAACTCTATGATATTATAAAAAATATGTAATTTACTATTTATAATTTTATTTTCATTATGATAATAAATCATAAAAACAAGTATAAGATATAATGAAATCGAAACAAAAAACACAAAAAAAGGATTTCTAGGAATACTATTAACAGTATCCAAAAAATTTCTTGATAACTGATTAGTAATTATATACTTTGTAGTAAACAAAAAAACAAATCCATAAAATACAATAATTATTAAATTCAATAAAACCATTAAGTATCTAACTGACGATAAAGACTGAAAATAGTTTTTATTCATTATTGCCACCCCGTTTTATTAAACTGTGCGATATTCTCTTTAGTAATAAGCTCTACTGGAGTTATAATATTTGAACCAATTTCTTTACCAGATAATAAATCATACATATTTTTTGCTGCTATCTTACCTATTGAAATCGGTGATTGCGCTACTGTTCCAGCTACCAATGGACTTTCTCCAATTAATGATTTAATATCCGGTGTCCCATCAACTCCATATACCCTGACATCATTATATCCCATTGATTCTAACGCCGCTAGCGCTCCTAAAGCACTAGGATCATTTAATGCCATTACAACATCAACTTCCGGTGTCTCTTTTAAAATTCTTTTCATAACCGGCATTGCTTTTTCCAATTGTCCCTTACATTCTCCTTGATTAATAATTTTATACTCTGGATAATCATCAATTGTATCTAAAAAACCATCTATTCTTTCTTTAGCAGAAAGTGCAGTTGTATGTTTTAATAACACTATATTGGCACTTTTCAGTTTACTCATCATATCTTTTGCACATTGTACACCCGCATTATAATTATTCGAAACTACTGTACAATTGACTAAATCCTTATTAATAACCGGTGCATCAACTGTAATAATTGGAATATGTGCTTTTTTAGCCGCTTTTAAAGCTGGCTCAATTTTTTTAGCATCAATTGGATTAATAAATATACCATCTACTTTTTGTTCAATAAATGAATAAATCTGTTCATTTTGTTTATTAATATCTAATTGAGGATCTAACGTAATTAATCGATCTCCATTTTTCTCAATATTTTTCTCTAACTCATTATTAATTATTTCATAAAAAGGATTATTCATCGTCATATATGTAACCCCAAATACTTTATGATTAGATATTGGTACAGCATAAAATAAATAGCCAATAACAAAAATTATTAAAGCAAATAAAATTATAATTGATAAATAAATTTTTCTATTCAATCCCAACACTATTCCTCCTTTAATACCATCATTTTATCATGACTATTTACAATATTAAACTAATAATTCAAAATATCAAAAAAGGACGTCTTCTTTCAATTAAGAAAACATCCAATTATATTAATTTTTATTAATCTTCTTTTCTTCTTAACAATGCATATCCAGCAATACTTAATAAAGTAATTCCTGCAAACATTCCTACTAAGCTTTCATCACCTGTTTTTACACTTACAGTTGTATCACCATTATTTACTGTTTGTAAGTTTGCCATTGCTTTTTCTAATTCAGCTTTTGCATTATCTACTTCAACTTGTGTTGCATTTGGATTAACAAATACTGCTTTAGCTTCATTTAAGGCTTTTGTTAAGCCATCAAATGTTGCTTTGGTATAATTTGCACTGTTTAATCCATTAGCTTGATTAATTAAGTCTTCTAATAAACTCTTATCTGGAATTAATCTTAGCTTCAAGAAGGCTGTAACTAATTCATTGTATGCATTGTTTACTTCTTCTTGCATTGCATTTTCATCTTCATATACAACAATTGCTTCATTTAACTCAGTTTCAAATGGTGTCCATGTAGCTTCTGTATATTTAGCACCTTCTAAATCACTTACTTTATCAATGAATGCTTTTAAGGCTGTTTTATCTCCTTTGAAGAATTCTAATTTTTGCATAATACTAGCAAGTCGATCAAATGCTGCATCTACTTTATCTTGACTAGCAGTTGCATCATTATATACTTCATTAGCCTTATCTCTTGCTTGTTTGAATTCATTAACTACTACTGGTACAACATTAGCTAAATCTTCATCAGTAATTGTATTAGCTAAATCCAAGGCAATCTTTAAAGCTGTTTTATTAATACTATTGATTGGAATTAAATTTTCAATAGCTAATTGTAAATTTAAATATGCTGTATCAATTTCTTTTTGACTACTATCATCAGTATTCAATACTTCTTTTGCACTATCTAGTGCTAATAAATATTCTTTATAGCTATTTGATGTATAATCTTTTTCATTATATGTTTTAGCCACCAAATCAGCTAATGCTTTATTTGAACGAGTTATTACTTTTACAGTTGTTGTAACACCATTTACAATTGTTCCTGTTACGCTATAAGTACCTGGTACATTAACATCAATTGTATCTAAATTCCATGTAATTTCTGCCATTTCTTTTTTATTTAAATTATCATCCCCAGCAACAGTTACCATTGTTGGTAAAAGTGCTTTGATATCTTCTAAATCAGCATTAATAACTGGGTATAAATCTGGTATTTTAGATGTTATTTGAGTTATTGGTGTATCTGTTGTAATATAGAAATTTTGATATTTAGCATTTGTATTATATATTCCTAAACCTACATAACCTTCATTATATTGACGATCAGATTCACTAATTACATGATTTATATATTCTACACCATTTACTAAGGCAACAATTTTATTACCGTCGACATTAATTTCTATATGATATTTGTTATCAGGTGCTATTACTAGGTTATTTGTACTTGTAAATGTATAATCATCTTTAAAATCAAACAAACGTACGGTATTTCCATTTAATTGTAATGAATAACATCCATTCCATACATTTTTTGTTTGTGATTGGAAAATAAAATTTAATATACCTGTTTGATATGTAGCATCTATTTCATATTTAAATTTATTTGTACTAATTTTATTTGCAAACATGAAGCCGTTGTCATTATAAGATGCAACATATGTTTCATCATCAACATACCAGTTACCAGCTACAGCTTCAAAATCACTTAAATTTGTTTTAAAATTATTTTCATAAATATGAACAAGACATTCTTTTGTAATATTTGGATTTTGTTTTGCTGCAATAGTGATTGTTGCCTCACCAGCTTTCAATGCTTTTAATGCAGCTTGACTACCATCTTGTTCTAAAGAAATAACATCATTATTATCAACTGTATAAATTAAATCTTGAGATAATTCAGCTGGTGAAACCCAACTATTTAATGTAAATTCATCACCTACATAACCATTAATATTAGTTTTATCAATTCCTACAGATAGAGGTTTAGTTGGTGTTAATTTATCTGTCCAAATTGTTTTCATTGGATATATTGTAATATTTCCAGTAGCATTACCATCAATACTATAGACACTTAAACCCTTACTTACTGGACTAGCAAAAATTTGCATTGCTCCTGCAACTGTATAATCATTTGTAAATACTTCTACAGAACTGCGATCAACATAAATATGTAAATCAATTGAACCATCAGCATTCAATTCAACATTTTGACTACATACATTAAGTCGTTCACCTTCAACAACGATAACTCCTGATTTTAAACGATCAATAGTTAACTGTTTATTTTCTAGATTATATTTAATAACTGTTTCTTGATCATAACCTGTTCTAACTTTAAAACCTACTTCACTACATGTACTATCTGGTTTTAAATTTGCAACAATTTCATAATTATCACCACTAAAATTATTTAATGGATTATTTGTTTCATTAATAGTAATGTCATTTAATTCAACTTTATTTGCTTCATCTCTTAATGTTTTATATTCATCAATTGGTGTTTGAGTTAAATAATATTTCCCATAACTATCCTTCTTGATTCCTAATTTTAATTGTAAATTAAATGTTCCGTTAAAAATAGTATTACCATTAGCATTAGGTATTGCATTATTAAAACCACTGTCCCAAGTATTCATCCAATTTATTGCAATAATATCTTGAGCTTTAAAATTATCTGCAGTTCCAAAATCCCCCATATAATATGTCATTGCTGCGTATGAATCAGGACCAAAGTTCATAATCCCATCATTATCTTCATTTCCCATTCCACCAGCATTAGTACTTGCATATTGTTCATCAGGAACAAAAGACCAGTTACCATTAACTTGTTTAAAATCACCTATTTTATATTTTCTTCCCCCACGGTCTAAAACCCATTTAACTTCGCCAATTTCTTGATTATTTTCATCTTTAACTACTAATGGATATAAATCCGGACATTCTGTATGTAAATCTCCATAAACTGATTCAACTTGCCAATTAACTAAATCATCTGATGAATATATTCTTAATGGTCCTCCAGCGATTACCATAAACCATTTATTTTCATATCTAAATACTTTTGGATCTCTAAATGCAGTATTTTTTAAAGAATCATCTGTCCAATTAATTAAGACTTTTCCTTCATCATATTTATGGAAAGTTTCACCGTCTTTACTATATGCTGCAGTAATTTTTTGAATATCGCCACCATTACCACCATTAGAAGTAATAAAGAATACAAGTCCTTCTTCACCTTCGTTAAATATTGCTGGTGCTGTTTCATGATTAGCAATTACTGCACATCCTGAATACATTGTTCCATATTCATCTGGATAAAATTGAATTGACTGTTCTTCCCAATGAATCAAATCTGTACTTGTCGCATGAGCCCAATGCATTGGTCCCCAATTTGGTGAATCATAGTATTGGTAAAATAAATGATATTTTCCTTTATAATATACCATTCCATTAGGATCATTACCCCATCCATCTTTTACGGAATAGTGATATTGACCACGATAATCTTCGTTATAGTATGATTCATCAACTTGCATACGATGAACACGGATTCGATATAAAACTTTTGAATTTCCGTTTCTTACTGTTAATGTATAAGTTTGTAAATCCTTGGTAACTGGTAAATTATTAATATCGACAATTTCTCCATTTTCATCAGTCGCAACAATTTCACTATCATTTTTAATTTCTGGAATTAAACTTACTGCTGTAGTACTGTTTGTAACATATGTAATGTAAACATATTGACCTTTAGAAAATGCAATTTGTTTATCAACTTTACCATTAATACTTTCAACACTCAAATTATCTAATTGAGGTGAATTAGTATCATCTATAGGCGTGTATTCAATATTTTGATATGTTACATTGCCATTCCAAGTAAGTAAACCAAATTTACCACTTGTAAGAGCATCATTTTGTCCATAATGAGAATCCTCATTACGATCATTCATTGTATAATCAGCAGTATTTATTACAAGTTGACCATTGATATAATAAACAATATGTTTATCAATAACAGTTATTTTTAAATGATACTCATCATTTTCATCTAATGCTATAAACTGTGATCTAGCTAAATCATAATTGTCATCTTGTCCAAATTTAAATAATCTTACTTCTCCGCTAGCACCATTAATATTTGCTACATACATACTTTTATTATTTAAATCTTCACTTGCTCTAAACACTAATGATGCTGCACCACAACGTTCATTAAACTTAACATCTGCTTCATAAACAAAATTATCTCCATCTGTTTCACTTAACAAAAACACATCATTTACACCATTAGAATTTCCTGTAATTCCAATATCACTAATTCGATAATTATCATTTTCTTTAATACCATCTAAGTTTGTCTTTAAATTATCAGAATTACTTGTATCTGTAATTTTAATATTACTAAATATAGCACTACTATCAAATGTCAATAATCCTATATATCCACCACTCCAATTATCAACTTTACCTGTTTTAATAACTTCATTAGTAACGTTATTTGATAACTTAAAAACATAATTACCTATTTCATCAAATTCAATATACATATGAACTGTATCACTAAAATCAATTAAACTAGCTTCATCACTTGTTATGTAAGCGTAATTTGTAACATCATTTTCTACTTTAAATAATCGAGCACGATTTAATGTCTCTTCAGTATTAAAATTAATCGCATACCACGAATTAGCAACATTTTCTTGATCTGCAACTCCTATTACTAATCCTGCACTAATTCCATCAATAAGTTTTACATCTCCTTCATAAATAAAGCTTTTGTATTTATCTCCTTTATTTAATAAAGCATGATGATCAGCATCAGCATTTTTACTCAACACTATACCATCTTCATTTGATGTAACTTCACCATTACTCTTAGAAACAAAGTCAAATAACTCTTTTGCTTCTAATTTGCTTTCAAATGTTCCATCAGGAACATTAGTTTTTTCATCTGGCATATTAGATGCATTTACAAACGTTAGGTTTGTAAAAAACAATGAAAAAACTAATACAAAACTTAATAATTTCTTTATCATATTTTCCCTTTCCTTTCTTAGAAATCGCTTACATGATTATTATATGATTATTAGTTTGATTAGTAATGTGTGATATGTAACATTTTTATATGACAAATGTCACATAAACTGTTATTTATTTACAATAATACTACAGTGATTAAAATAAAAAATTGAAAGATTACTCTTCCAACCTATCTAAACCAAATTATTTTAAACTACTTATAAAATCAATAAATTAAATAAAAGTAAATACTAGTATAATCCTTACACGATTTATTTAACTATATTTCTCTTATTAATATCAAAAGCAACACCTACACCAACAAAAAAACCTATGAAATAATAGTCAAAAATTTAACAACCTAGTATTTACTTATTTCTAAAACTATTATAACACATATTTTTTTAAGATTCTATAATTATTTTTACCATTCAAGCTGATATAAATCATCAATATTTATTTTCATTCCATTATTTAAAACCAACACTCTATTATATTCATCAATCTTCTTTACACTAGTTACAACCGTAACATATTTTCCACCTCTTTTTTTTGAATCGCTTTGAAAATAAGTTATCTTTATTTCATGTGATTTATCAAGGTTTAATACAATATAGTTTAACTTATTATTCAGTATTTCTTTTTGATTTTCATCTAATTCTTTTTTTAAATCAGTGATTCGACTAGCTTCATTGATTGATTCTTTATGACCTGTTAAGGCTGCAAATGGAGCAAATTGAGCAGCACGATCAATTATTTTCATTTGTGGATGTTTTGATGATATATGGTGAGGTAGATTTATAATATCATCATAATTATGAATATCTTTTTTCATTATTTCTCCTTTACGCTTTATGACCACCTATTGTTTTATTACGTTCAATTGTTGTAGCACCTTCTTTAAGATTCATTCCTTTTAAGATTGCATTTTTACCATATTTCTTTTTGATTTGTAATGTTGCTTGCTGTAACTTTTTTTCTTTTAATAATTCTATTGATTCTTTTTCATGTTGCTTTTTTAAAGCTTCATAATCAGTAAATAAATCTAATTGTTCAATTGTTTTTTGATTGGTTAATGTTGTTTCACTTACAACATGATTAGCTGAAATGTTAATTCTTTTTATCGTTAATTTTTTATCAACAATCTTATCATATAACTTCATTACAGCATCAGTAATTAATTTTACAGAGTCTGTTTTTTCTTTAAGATTTACAGTTCCATGAGCATGTTTAGGTATTTTTCTACCATAATAATCAGTTGTAATTACGCCTTGATAATATTTATATTTTGAAAGATTTTTTATATCATAACCAACAGTTAAAACAATTTGATCAGTAACTAATCTTTTTTCAACTAAACTTAATGACAGTAAATCAAGCATTTCTTTTACAACTAATTTTGCTTTATTAAAATCATATGGTGAATCTAAAACTTGGCCACTACCAATACTATTATTTTCTGGTTTATAGCCTTTAATATCATTAATCGTACATGGTTCATAGCCCCAAGCATGATCAATTAATAATTCAGCATTAATGCCAAATAAATCATAAAGTAAATCTTCATTATAATATTCATCCTCTTTACCAATTGAACATTTCGCAATATCTCCCATTGTATATAAGCCAACTTTTTTTAATTTATTTTGATAGCCTTTGCCGACTCTCCAAAAATCAGTAATTGGCTGATGATACCAAAGATATTTTCGATACATCATCTCATCTAACTGAGCTATTCTAACACCATCTTGATCTGCTTTTGTATGTTTAGCAACTATATCCATAGCAATTTTACACAAATATAAATTTGTTCCAATACCAGCAGTAGCAGTAATACCAGTAGTTTTTAAAACATCTAAAATAATCATTTTTGCAAATTCTCGTGGTTTTACATTATAAACTTTAAGGTATGGGGTAATATCAATAAAAACCTCATCAATTGAATAAACATGCATATCATCTGCAGAAACATATTTTAAGTAAATTTCATAAATTTTAGTACTATATTCAATATAAAAAGCCATTCGTGGTGTTGCAATAATATATGATAATGATAAGTTTGGATCTTGACTAAGTAAATTATCATCATATGATTCACCAGTAAATTTTTTATTACCTAGTTTATTTTTTCTTTGTTGATTTATTTCTTTGACCTTTTGAATTACTTCAAATAATCTTGCTCTTCCTGGAATTCCATATTTTTTTAATGATGGTGATACTGCTAAACAAATTGTTTTTTCACTACGACTTACGTCAGCAACAACAAGATTAGTTGTTAAAGGATCAAGATTTCTTTCAACACATTCAACTGATGCATAAAACGACTTTAAATCAATTGCCATATATATTCGTTTATCTTGTTTCATTTATTCATTCACCCTTTATATTTATTTTACCAAAAAAAGAATCTTATAACAAAAAAGAATTAACTTTAATCGTTAATTCTTTTAATCAAAATCTTTCATTAAATATTCATTTACTTCATTAGCACATTCATTACCTTCCATAATCGCCCATACAACTAACGATTGACCACGACGACTATCTCCAGCAACAAAAATTTTATCATCAGTTGTTTGATAAGAAAATTGTTTAGTTGCAATAGTATTTTTAGCAGTAGTTTGTAAATTAAAAGTATTTTTTAATTCTAAATCAATACCAGTAAAACCAGCAGCAATTAACAATAAATCTGCTTTGATAATTTTTTGACTACCTTCAACTTCAATTATCTTACCATTATTAATTTCAATATTAACAATTTTTACTGCTTTAAGTTGTCCTTTTTCATCAATACATTCTTTAACAGCTGTTTTATAAAGACGTGGATCATGATGAAATATTTCCATACTTTCTTCTTGACCATAATCAATTTTATTAACGTGAGGCCATTGTGGCCATGGCTCTTCTTTTGTTCTTGTCGAAGGCAATTGTGGCATCATTTCCAACTGTGTTACTGAGATACAACCATGACGAATAGCCGTAGCAACACAATCATTTCCTGTATCACCACCACCGACAACAACTACATGTTTATCTTTAGCACTAATATAATTTCCTTTTTCATAAGTATTATCAAGCAAGGCTTTAGTTGTTGATGCAAGAAAATCAACTGCTAAATGTATTCCTTTGCTATTTCGACCAGGTACTTTTAAATCACGAGCTTGTTTGGCTCCACAGCATAAAACTATCGCATCATAGTCCAACAATAATTCTTCTTTTGTAAGATCAACACCAACATTTTTATTGGTAATAAAAATAATTCCTTCTTCTTTCATTAATTGAATACGTCGTTCAATTATTTTTTTATCAAGTTTCATATTTGGAATTCCATACATTAACAAGCCACCTAAACGATCTTCTTTTTCATAAACAGTAACTTCATGACCTTTTTGATTTAATTGATATGCAACTGTTAAACCAGCTGGACCACTTCCAATTACTGCAACCTTTTTACATGTACGAAAACTTGGTAAATTGGCTTTAATTAGACCATTTTTAAAAGCTGTTTCAATGACATATAATTCATTATCCTTAATTGTAACAGGATCATCATTCAATCCACATACACAAGCTTTTTCACATAAAGCAGGACAAACACGGCCTGTAAATTCAGGAAAACAATTTGTTTTTAATAATCTTGCTAGTGCTTGTTTTTCATTACCACGATATATTTCATCATTCCATTCAGGAATTAAATTATGTAAGGGGCACCCTGAAACTGTTCCTTTTATAGAAATGGCAGATTGACAAAAAGGTACTCCACAATTCATACAACGTGCACCTTGTTGTTTCCTTAATGATGGATTTAAAGACTGATGAAATTCATCGAAATTTAAAATTCTCTGTTGTGGTTTAATGGAAAAATTATCAACACGTTGATATTCTAAAAACCCTGTTGGTTTAGCCATGATATTCCTCCTTTATTCCGTGAATTCTATTGAACGCTTCAAGTTTTGCTACTTCAAGTGGATAGCCTCTATCTTCATATTCTTTGATTATTGTCATAATTTTTTGATAATCTTTTGGTACAAGCTTTTTAAAACAAGGCAACCAATTTGCATAGTCATTTAAGATTGTTTTAGCAAAAGATGAAGCTGTTGCCTTAAAGTGTTTATTAATCAAATCATATAATTCTGCTTGATCTTGACTATTAGTAACTTCTTCCATCAAGACCATTTCTTTATTTAACCGTTTATCTAAATCGTTATCCTGATCTAAAACATATGCAATTCCTCCGCTCATTCCAGCCGCTAAATTTTTACCTGTTTTACCAAGAATTACAACTTTTCCACCTGTCATATATTCTAAACCATGATCTCCACACCCTTCTACAATTGCAATTGCTCCAGAATTTCTTACCGCAAATCGCTCTCCGGCAAGACCATTTACATAAACCTCACCAGATGTTGCCCCATATAAAGCTACATTTCCTATAATTACATTATCATGACTATTATATTTAGCTTTAGAATTAGGATATATCGCTAAATGCCCTCCTGATAAACCTTTTCCAAAATAATCATTGGCATCACCCACTAAATTCATCGTAATTCCTTTAGGTAAAAATGCTCCAAATGATTGACCGGCACCACCGATACAATTAATGGTAAAAGTATCATCGTTTAGTTTTTGCTGATATTTTTTAGTAACCTCACTACCAAATAATGTTCCAACACTTCGATCAAGACTAGAAACATGAATTGTTTCTTGATGTTTTGTCCCTCTATTCAATGCATCTTTAAAACGTGGTAAGATTTCTTTCATATCTAATTTATTTTCTAATTCAAATTGATAAATATCTTGTTTTTTAAAATGAACAGGATAAGCTTTTTGATTTAAAATTGCTTTTAAATCGATATCTTGACCAATCTTATCTTTAACTTTTAAACAATCAAGATGACCAACCATTTCTTCAATCGTTCTAAAACCAAGACTAGCCATAATTTCTCGTAACTCACTAGCTATAAAAATCATGAAATTCATTACATATTCCGGTTTACCTTTAAATCTTTTTCTAAGCTCTTTGTTTTGAGTTGCAATGCCAACTGGACAAGTATCTAAATTACAAACTCGCATCATGATACATCCCATGGTAACTAGTGGTGCAGTAGCAAAACCAAATTCCTCAGCTCCTAATAATGTTGCAATTGCAACATCACGACCCGTCATTAATTTTCCATCAGTTTCTAATACCACTCGTGTTCGTAAATTATTTTCTACTAATGTCTGATGGGTTTGTAATAAACCAATTTCCCAAGGTAATCCAGCATGGTGAATTGAACTTTGATTTGCTGCTCCGGTTCCTCCATCATATCCTGAAATTAAAATAACTTCAGCTCCTGCTTTTGCTACTCCACAAGCTACTGTACCCACACCATTTTTAGAAACTAATTTAACTGAAATTCGTGCCTCACGATTAGCGTTTTTTAAATCATAAATTAGTTGTGCTAAATCTTCAATTGAATAAATATCATGATGTGGTGGTGGTGAGATTAAAGATACTCCGGGTGTTGAATATCGTGTTTTAGCAATCCAAGGATAGACTTTTTTTCCTGGTAAATGTCCACCCTCACCTGGCTTTGCTCCTTGTGCCATTTTTATTTGAATTTCTTTTGCACTTACAAGATATTCACTAGTTACTCCAAAACGACCGCTAGCAACTTGTTTAATTGCACTATTAGCTTTTCCATAAAGGCGTTCTATTTCTTCACCACCTTCACCAGAATTTGATTTTCCACCTAATTTATTCATGGCAATAGCCATGCATTCATGTGCTTCTTTTGAAATTGAACCATATGACATAGCTCCGGTTTTGAATCTTTTTACAATTGATTCAATACTTTCTACTTCATCTATAGATATTGCTTTTCTTTTTGAAAAATCAAAATCTAAAAGTTGTCTAATTGTATATGGTTTATCTTGTTGATTTAGTTGTTTTGAATATAATTTAAATAATTCATAATCATTATTTTGAGTAGCCCTTTGGAGCATAACTATTGTTTCAGGATTATATAAATGAATTTCTTTATCTTTTCCTTTACGATATTTATGAAATCCTAAACTGTTTAATGAAGCAAAAGTTGATAGTTTTGAAGAATCGTAAGCATAATTATGATAATAGCGAATATCTGCTTCGATTTCTTCTAAACCGATTTTTCCAATACAATTGATAGTATTAGTAAAATATTTATCAATTACTTCTTGTTTAATTCCAACTGTTTCAAAAATTTGAGCTGATTGATATGATTGTAAAGTTGATATTCCCATTTTAGATGCAATCTTTACAACTCCATGAACTATTGCCTGATTATAATCTTCAATTGCTTGATTTTCTTCTTTTTCTAAAATATTTTCTTGAATCATTTCATGGATACATTCATGAGCTAAATATGGATAAATTGCTTTAGCCCCATATCCTAATAAACATGCAAATTGATGCACATCTCGAGGTTCACCACTTTCTAAAACAATTGATACATTAGTTTCTTTTTTAGTATTGATAAAATGATGTTCTAGAGCAGAAACTGCAAGTAACGAAGGAATAATGAGTTGATCATAAGCAACATCTCGATCGGATAAAATAAAGATATTAACACCATCTATATATGCTTTGTCACATTTTACAAACAAATCATCTAATGCCTTTTGTAATGTTATTTTCTTTGAAAATGATAGCGAGATTACTTTACTACAAAAACCTTCTTGATTTAATTGTTTTATTTTATCAATATCTAATCGATCAAGAATAGGATTATTAATTTCTAAAACTTGACAGTTTTTAGCTTGATCTTGCAATAAATTACCTTGTGATCCTAAATATACAGTCGTATCTACTACAACATCTTCTCTTAATGCATCAATTGGTGGATTAGTTACTTGAGCAAATTGTTGTTTAAAATAATGAAATAAACGAGGATGACACTTACTTAACATAGCTAATGGTATATCAGTTCCCATAGCTGCTAATGATTCTTTTTTGTTTTGTGCCATTGGTAAAATAATATCTTTAACATCTTCATAAGTATAACCAAAAACTTTATATAAAATATCTCTTTGATTTTGATCAAGATATGATGCTTTATTATGTACTGTTAAGTTTTTTAAATGCAATAAATATGAATTTAGCCATTTTCCATATGGTTGTTTTTTAGCATATAAATTTTTACATTCTTCATCACTAATAATTTTTTTATTTATAGTATCTACTAAAAGCATCTTTCCAGGCTCTAATCTATTTTTACAAATGATTTTTTCTCCAGGAATATCTAATACTCCTACTTCTGAAGATAAAATTAAAGTTTGATCATCTAAGATATAATAACGAGCTGGTCTTAAACCATTTCGATCTAAAATTGCTCCCATTTTATTTCCATCAGAAAATAAAATTGCAGCTGGTCCATCCCAAGGTTCCATCATTGTCGCATAATAGTGATAAAAGTCTTTTTTATCTTGAGCTATTTCTTCATTTTTCCATGGTTCTGGAATCATTAGCATTATTGCTTTTTCTAAAGGTATTCCATTTATATATAAATACTCTAAAGCATTATCTAAAATTGCAGAATCTGAGCCTTGAATATTAACAATTGGATATTGATCATCATAGAATTGAGATTTTAAAATATCTTTACGTGCTAACATACGATGACTATTACCATGAATAGTATTAATTTCCCCGTTATGAGCAATCATTCGATTTGGATGTGCTCTTTGCCAACTAGGTGTAGTATTAGTAGAAAAACGAGAATGTACAAGAGCAATTGCACTATGATAATCATGATCTTGTAAATCATCATAAAATAATCGTAATTGTTCAACTAAAAACATCCCTTTATAGACAATTGTTTTAGCTGACAAAGAACAAATATATGTTTCTAGATTTAATTGTTCGAATTCACGTCTAATTTTATATAATAAGCGTTCAAACTCGATGTCTTTTTCAATCTGTTTAGGTCTTTCAACAAAACATTGCATTATATAAGGCATACACTCTTTAGCATTTTGACCAAGTATTTCATCATGATAAGGAACATTACGCCATCCCAAAAATTTTACTTCTTTATTTTTTACAATATCTTCAAATATTTTAAGTGCAATATTCCTTTTAACTTCATCTTGAGGTAAAAAGAACATCCCAATTCCATAATTATTTTCATCATTTAAATTTATATTTTGTAAAGCAGTAACTTTTTTAAAAAAATGATGAGAAATTTGAAGAAGAATTCCTACTCCATCACCAACTTTACCACTAGCATCTTTTCCTGCTCGATGTTCCAATTTCTCGACAATTTGTAAAGCTCGATCAACAACTGTATAATCCTTTCTTCCATCTATGTTTACAACTGCACCAATTCCACAAGCATCATGTTCATTTAGCAATTGCATCTTTAGATTTCTATCTTCCATAATCTCAACCTTTCTATTTTCCACTATCCCCATAATTAGAAAGTACTCTAGCTGATGGGTCATCAACTGTACATCCTGGCCACTTTTTATTTGGCATCCAATAGTCTTTAATCATATGGACTTGATGAGGATAATATTTTTCAAATATTTCTCGATATAATAATGCTTCTTTTGTAAATGGCTCAATATCTTGATACCATTTCTTTTTTTCTTCAAACTCTTGATCTGTATATTTTAAATTAGCATAACGTTTTAATTCATCGCTTAACGAATGACCAACAGCATCGGAAAAAGCCGCCTTTTCTCTCATTAAAATATGTCTTGGTAAATATCCTTTATCAAAAGCTCGTCTTAATAAATATTTTCCTTTACCATAAACATTCATTTTCATGTGTGGATCAATATGCATAACATATTTAACAAAAGCCAAATCACCAAAAGGAACCCTTGCTTCAAGTGAATTAACACTAATACAACGATCTGCTCTTAAAACATCATACATATATAATTCACTAACTCGTTTTTTAGCTTCATTTAAAAAAGCCTTAGCATCTGGGGCAAAGTCAGTATACTTATATCCAAATAATTCATCAGAAACTTCACCAGTTAACAATACACGAATATCTGTATGTTCATGAATATATTTACAAATAAGATACATCCCTATCGAAGCGCGAATTGTTGTAATATCATAAGTACCTAATATTGAAATAACTGTTTCTAAGGAGTTAATAACATCTTCTTTGGTAATAATTACTTCGGTGTGTTTGCTGTTGATATAATTTGCGACTTCACGAGCATATTTTAAATCAATCGCATCTTCGCTCATTCCAATTGCAAAAGTATGAATTGGTTTATTTAAAAGTTTTGATGAAACTGCACATACTAATGATGAATCTAATCCTCCGCTTAATAAAAAACCAATTGGTACATCAGCATCCAAACGTTTTTTTATTCCCGCTATTAATAAATCATGAATATTAGTACAAACTGTATCTATATCATCTTGATAACATTTTGTTACTTTAGTTATATCTAAGTAACAAATAAATTGGCCATCTTTATAATAGTGTCCTGGAGGAAAAGGATAGATTTTATCACATAATCCAACTAAGTTTTTAGCTTCAGATGCAAAAATAATTTGCTTATCTTTATCATACCCATAAAATAGTGGTCTAATTCCAATTGGATCTCTTGCAGCAATTAATTGTTTAGAATTTTCTTCATAAATAATTAATGCAAACTCGCCGTCAAGCTCTTTAAACATTTCTACACCTTTTTGTTCATAAAATGGTAGTAATATTTCACAATCACTTTCGCTACTAAAATTAATTCCTTTTTTTATTAACTCCTCTTTAATTTTACGAAATCTATAAATTTCCCCATTACAAACAAGATAATTATTTTTATATTTAAAAGGTTGCATCCCTCTTTGATCAATTCCCATAATCGATAAGCGATGAAATCCCAACACACATTGATCTATTTCAACAACTTTAGTAGCATCAGGCCCTCTTGAAAGGGTCTGATTGAACCCTTTCAAGAATTCTTCATGTGATATACACTTGCCATAATAGCCCATTATTGAACACATATAATTTCCCCCTCTTATAAAATACCAAACAATAATTTTCCGTATGTTGGAAATGGCCATAATTTTTCATCAGTTAAAGTTTCTAATTTATCACAAGCAACTCTTAATTCATTCATTTTGATAATAATATTATCTTTATAAAATAATGCTTGTTTTTCAAAATCATCTATTTCTTGTGCTTGTTTTAGATTTTCTTCTAATTTTAATGTTGTTTCATAGGCTTGATTTAGTAATATTGTAGTTTGTTCAAGAATTTCTTGTTCATATAAACTTTTATTAGTTGGTAATACTTGTTGTTTTGATAAAATTGTATCTGCAAGTTGTTTAGTGTAATTACTTATTGCTGGTAAGATTTCTTTTTTTGACATATTTACCATTGTTAAAGCTTCAATATTTAATATTTTGACATATTCTTCCATTAAGATTTCATAACGTGAATAAATTTCTTCATCATCAAAAACATGATGTCTTTTAAATAATTCACGGTTTTCTTCTTTAATAAAATATGGTAAAGCATCAGGAGTAGTTTTTAAATTTAATAAACCACGTTTTTTAGCTTCTTCAATCCATGCTTGATCATATCCATTTCCATTAAAAATAATTCTTTTATGTTCCTTAATTGTCTTTTGAATCAATTCATGTAATGCAGATGAAAAATCATTACTATTTTCTAAAATATCTGCAAATTCTTTTAATTCATCAGCAATTACAGTATTTAAAACAATATTACATCCTGCAATCGAAGAACTAGAACCTGGCATCCTAAACTCAAATTTATTACCAGTAAAAGCAAATGGGGAAGTACGATTACGATCAGTTGCATCTTTTGTAAACTTAGGTAATACATGTGCCCCTATTTTCATTAATTCCTTAACTTTTCCATCGTATGCTCGATCTTCTTCAATTGCTTCTAAGATTTCTGTTAATTCATCACCTAAAAATACAGAAATAATTGCTGGTGGTGCTTCATTTGCACCCAAACGATGATCATTTCCAGCTGTAGCAACTGATAATCTTAATAAATCTTGATGCTCATCAGCCGCTTTTAAAATTGCACATAAGAATAATAAAAATTGTGCATTTTCATATGGAGTTTCTCCTGGTTCTAATAAATTAACACCAGAATCTGTAGAAATTGACCAGTTATTATGTTTCCCACTGCCATTGATTCCTGCAAATGGTTTTTCATGTAGTAAAGCTACTAGATCATGTTTTTTAGCAGTACGTTGAATCAACTCCATTATTAATTGATTATGATCTGTTGCAATATTAGTTGTTGAAAAAATTGGTGCTAATTCATGCTGAGCCGGTGCTACCTCATTATGTTCAGTTTTAGCAAAAATACCTAATTTCCACAATTCAACATTTAAGTCATTCATAAATGCTTGTACTCTTGATTTAATTGTTCCAAAATAATGATCTTCCATTTCTTGCCCTTTTGGTGATGGTGCACCAAATAAAGTACGTCCTGTATAAATTAAATCTTTTCTTTGTTCATAATATTTTTTATCGACTAAAAAATATTCTTGTTCTGGTCCCACTGTTGTTTTAACAGAAACAACATCATTATTTCCAAACAATTTTAAAATTCGCATTGCTTGTTTTTGAATTGCTTCCATACTTCTTAATAATGGTGTTTTTTTATCCAAAGCATGACCAGAATATGAACAAAATACTGTTGGAATACATAACACATTATTTTTAATAAATGCATATGATGTAGGATCCCATGCTGTATAACCACGAGCTTCAAAGGTTGCTCTTAATCCTCCGTTTGGAAATGATGAAGCATCAGGTTCACCTTTGATTAACTCTTTTCCAGAAAATTCTAAAATCATTTTTCCGTTTTTCTTAACATTGATAAAGCTATCATGTTTTTCTGCCGTTACCCCTGTCATCGGTTGAAACCAATGTGTATAATGAGTTACCCCATGTTCAATTGCCCAATCTTTCATTGCATTTGCTACAGCATTAGCAATTTTAATATTTAATGGTTTAGATTCTTTTAATGTTTTTTGTAATTCTTTAAATGTGTCTTTTGGTAATCTTTTTTCCATCGTTTCTTCATCAAAAACCAATTCCCCAAATAATTTTGTAATATCTTTTTTCATTAAGTTGACCCCCTTTTATTGATAAATATATATCTTAATGATAAATATTTATTACTTATTGTTTGCATTATGCATCAAACATTATCTGTTGTCAATATAT
>OBXC01000599.1_pt1 | contig 25937 bp, 31 predicted proteins | sample 1538111 | NCBI WGS metagenome assembly OBXC01 (sample SAMEA2580137, study PRJEB22360) | human gut metagenome | biome: human gut; feature: human-associated habitat; material: faeces | place: Denmark | collected 2008/2010
ATTTTCTGCATCCTCAACCCAATCGTCAATTGTTATTGTTTGAGTAGATGCCACATTAGAACCACCTGCGATTAATTGGTCAATTTTAATATTTTGTTTCTCATTTTCTGTGTCAATTCTAGTATTTAACTCTGTTTTAGCAGTTTCTATGTTGCTTGTTAATTCTATTTTGGTTGTATCTATTTTAGTGTCTAGTTTATTAATATTTGTTAATATTTTTTCTTCATCTTTTTTAGTTAGAAAAATAGCTGTAGGGTCAACAACTAATGTCACTTTCTCTACATTAGATACTTCTATGATAAATTTCAAATACAAATCTTTCATAGCTCCATTATCAATTTTTGGCTTGTAAGTTTCGGGGCTTTTGCAAATTGCAATCATATCTCCTTCATTATCTATAAGACCCATTTCTCTAACTGTAAATCCGCCTATCGAACCAGGGATACATGCTGTTGCAATAATCCAGTTAGGATTATTTTCATCATTATCAAAAGCATTTATATTCCCTTCCCAAACTTTATTTTTTAATGCTGTTTGTTCTTCTGTTGGATTATAATAATTTCCTCCACCATCTCCTGCTTGAATCTTCTCTAAAACTACTGGCTTACCTAACATTCCTGCATTAGCAATCTTAGCTTTACCTATATTTGTTAGTATCGTGTAAAATTGTTCATCAGCCATTTATACCACCTCCTATCTTGGATACACTGTTAATGTTTCTGAACTCATGTTATGAGCTAGTGCAAACTTGGCTTTAACACTTGCTTTTACTTCTTTGCTTGTGTACGGATATATAGTTATTTCTTCGCTCATAATTGCTGTTTGTGCAAAATAGGTTTTACTTTTCAATAAAGAAACTAACTTATAACTTACAGCTAAATGAGAAGGTTTTATAACATTTACTCTCTTATATAAATCTTCTAAATCTTTAGGAAAACCTTGGGTACTGGTTAATTCAACACCAAAAGTATATGGAGATATATTTTCATTTATTTTTATGTTTGCACCTGTATAAGATTGGAGTATCATAGACATTCTTTTAGGCGTCATGATATATTTACTTTGAAGTTTAGCAATTACTTTTCTTCTTCTAGTTTCCATATCTTCATCTAAGTTAGTAATCAACCCTACTCTATTTTCCCAAAAGCCCAAACCCCATGTTGCACTCTGAGGGAATAATTGTAATTCTATTTCTTCATCCAATAACTCTAGATTATCAAATTCGCTTCCTATAGCTTCATATAAGCTTTGCATTATGATAGATTGTTCATAAATAGGAGATAATGTAAGAAGCATTTCTTTACCTTTTTTAGAAGCTATCATCCAACCACCTCGTTAACTATTTCCCCTATTCCGACCACTTGGTCTTGCAATTTTATATTTTCTTTTACATCATTTATAGTAAGATTAGAAAAGTCTTCTATACCTTCATCTGTCAGCATCATAGAGCCTACTATCGCCTGTATAGCATTGTATGAGACTGTCCCCCCTAAATCAATCTTATCTAAATATTTATCTATCTTAGTTTTTAGATTGTTTAATACAGTTTCTTCACTAAAGCCATTACTAAATATAAAACTAGCTTTTACATTAATAAGTAATGTGTCAGGTGTCACAACTGTAACTAATGCACCGATAGGAGCTTTCCCATCTCTATTTTCTCCTTCTGATATATTCAATGGATATATATATTCTTGGACCTTATCTATTAATTCTTGTGTTGCTGCTTTTCTGTTTTTATCTAGTATTAATACTTTTACTGTCCCTGCTCCAGCCCATTCTGAAACTACATAAGCATATCCAACTCCATCAACTTCTTTAGCCCAACGAATATAATCTGAACTAGCTCCACTAAGTTTATCTTCTTGCTCTGCTACAAGAACTCTTTCTCTAAAATGTTCTTCATCTTCTATATCTGTTCCACCTCTGAAATCTTCTTTATTAGTAATTGATTTAACACCACTAATAGAACCTAGTAAAACGGATATACTACCTTTAGACACATTCCCTATAGTTCCTACAATCCTACTTTCTGCTTTAATATCTACTGTTTCATTTTCTCCTATAGTTTTGGTTTCAAGAAGCTCAAATTCTATGCTCTGTTTTTCATCAGTTGCAATAGTAGTTACTATAGTTCCTTTTGTAATGATAGTTCCTTGTACACCTGTAAATGTAATAACTCCAGTAGCCTTAGTTGGTTGATTTTTAAATACTCCTTTACATTCACCAAGCCACTCTAAATAAGTTCCATAAGAAGTCTGAGGAAATGCTATCTTTAAATTATTTTGTAATCCTAGTTGTTTTAATTCAGCTATCTGCTCTGCTGTAGGTCTTGTTGCATCATAGATGAAGTCACCTTCTAATGTAGAAACATCTTGAAAGTTGCTTAACATCCTTTCATGTACAGAGTCCTCATCTTCTGTTAAAAATACTGGTATAGGTAGCTCTCTTTCCATATAATCACCTACCTTTTTATATTGCCATCAATTACTATATTTTCATCATCTATTGTTAGTACATCAAATTCATACTCTACTAACCTGCTATTCTCCAACCAATTAAAGCTAAACTCTCCTACTTCTTTTGTGTAAGGATGAACCAAAATAGTTTCTTTTATTAATCTAGTTATTTCAAGCTCTTTTGCACTTTGAGATAAGTTACTAGCTATTAAGTCTTTTATTTCACTTCCATAAATGTTTGTATAAGCTGCTTTTTTGTATCTAGGTGTTAATATAGCCTTTTGACACCATTGTTTGTACGCCTGCACCTTATCACATTTTTTTAGTGTTCCATCTGCGTTTTTAACAAATTCACCTTTTTCAAAATCAAATAAAAAAGAACCCTTTAGGTCCAATTCATTTTCATCATTATTTTTTAATTCTACAGTTTCAAAAGTTTCACTTTGAGGAAATAGGTTTGGCATTTACAACCCTCCCAATTACTACAAATTCAGCTCCCATAACAGCTACTAGCACATTATCGCCTATACGTAGTGGCTTCAATTCCTTTGGAGTTTCTATTTTATGCTTATGTCTATATTCTCCACTTAAAGCTTCATCTGAAAAAGTAAAATAATCTTCTTTTAATGTTAAATTCTCTAATACTAGATAGTCCTGTATTTCATCTTTATAGCCATTTACTTTTAATCCATTTGCTGTTATTTCTGCAAGTTCACAACCCATTCCAAAAGTGCCATTTGCTACACTTTTATTCATATTTTCTTTCAATATTCTAGCAATTCCATTAAATCTAGCATCAGTCATTATTATAAAATTTCCTCCTTATATATTCTAAAGACCCTATATTCAGCTTCATTTTCGGTCTAGAATCTAGTGTATGAGTGACATCTATAACATAATATTCTTTACTTTTTAAACTTACTTTGTCACCTGCTCTTATTCTATTTATATCTACTGCACAATCTACACTTATTGTTTCCTCTCCACTATTGAACATTGCTTCTGCTGCTTTCTTAGCTTCTTTAGCATTTTTTATCTTTTCATCTTGTTTAATCTTTTGTAGTGTTCCAAACTTATCAGCATCTTTTTTATATGTCCCAATTATAGGCGCTTTTGTATTTTCGTCTTTACTCTTACCTAAAACTTTTACACTTGTTACTGCATCATTAAAACTACTTGTAAAGTTAGCATCTTCTAATATACTATCTAATTTATATACATTTGCATTAGTACCAAGCTTGAATAATTTTAATTTATTATCCATCCTTACTCTAAATAAGTCTCCACCTTTTGTTGCTGTTTCTTTTAAGTCCTTTTTTATCATATCTAGTATATTTGTCTTATGTATTACTTTAGCAAGTTTCTTCCCTGTATTAGCTAAGTTGTAATAGGGTATATTCCATTGCTTACAGTAATATTCAATTCTCTGTGTTGCTGTATTTTCTTTAAACTGATATTGTTCCTCTGATTCTTCCATGTAAACTGTTCTTTCTCTGCAAGACAATGTTAGTTTCTTACTCTTTTCACTCCTTCTAGTTTCCCATACAACTCCATCAAATATTGTCTCTTCTTTTTTACTCTCATATGCTATATCAATTAGAATTATTTTATCACCTTTTTTAATATTTATATCTTTAAGTTGTTTAGGTTCTACTAATGATACATCCATCTTATATGCAACTCCGTCTATAGCTTCACTTAATGTTATTCCCTCGTTAAAATTTGCAATATCATATTTTCCATTTAATATTATTTTCATTTAGAAGGTATCACCAACTTTTGTCCTTTTTTAATTATATTAGGATTTTTACCAATGACTTTTTTGTTTTCGGGTATATTATAAATCTCTGGCCACCTTGAACCCTTACCTAAAAGATTTTTAGCTATCTTATATAATGTATCACTTGCTTTAACAGTATATATTTTAGATTTAGTTTGGGTATTAGGTCTATTATCTTTTAAATCTGTTTTAGTATTACTTTTTGTATCTTTTTTTAATGTCTCTATCTTCAGTTCTCTGTAAGTTCTAAATGTTATCTCAATGTCTCTATCTTCTTCTCTTCCTGCTGTTTGAGTATTGCTAAAACTAGATATTGTGACTAATCCATTGTAGCCAAAACCAGTTATAATAAGTCTTAAAGGTTCGGCTTGGTCTACCCATTTTTCAAGCATTGCCACTACTTCGATTGGATTTTTTAACTCGCTGTATCTGCAATAAGAAGCGTCATATAAGTTAGGCAGAAATGTTTTAAATGATATTTCTCTTATCTTCTCCCCTTCTTTTTTTATATCAAATTCACCTAAGTTTACTATATCTACAGTTTCAAACCTTTTTTCTTTTTTTATAGATAAAGAATCTTGTGGATTTACTGGAAAATGAAAATCTATTTTTTCTTTTTCATTTTTTAGATAAATATCTATTACCAAGTTATCACCTCTTTTTTACAATAAAAAGCTCCTACAAACTGTAAGAGCTTTAAAGTATTATACAAATATTAATTAAACATAAAATTTATTTGTTCTTCTATGCTATTAACTTCCTTATTTGTATTATTAATATGATTCTGAAATTTTGGTGGTTGTGTATGGAAACCATCACTTATTGCAACAGATTTGTCGGGTTCATCTTTTTTATTGTATTGCATAACTGTTACAACTTCTTCTCCAGTATCATTTTCATAAAATTGAAATTGAATGGTATCATTACTTTGGTTATCATATACATTAATCTGTCTTAATGTAGTTTCATTCGGCTCTATAACTTCATATTTATAACCGAATATATCTAGGTTTGACTTTATACCTTCATAAGATGTCATATTAACACAATTTTTATTTTTTAAATATACATCAGTAAAAAACTTTGTTGGTTCATTGTTTTGCTCTTTTTCTTCATTCTTTTTTTGTTCTTCCAATTTTTTTGATTCTTCTTTCTTTTGTTGTTGTTCTTGAATATTATTCTCGGATTTTCCCTTATCTTTATCATTATAAGAAACTTGCTTCACAGGAATATGCTCTTCTTTCTCTATACTTAGTACATTATAAACATTTCTAGTACAAAGTGTTGTCAAAAAAACTAATATGCAACCTAATGCAATTTTAGCTTTTTTCTTACTTCCAATAGCTTTAACTAAAAACTCAATAGATAACAAAACCAATGTTATTGGTAAAAGAATTATAGCTATAATTCCAATAATAATTTTTAAAATTCCATTCATACTTTTAAATTTCTGCCACATAAAATTTCCCCCTCATAAATTTGCATATTTTAACAATATTATATCATTTATGAGGAAGATTTTTTTAGCAACAATTCGACATTATCCAATATCTTGTAATGCTTCTCTTATTCCACTTTCTACTTGAGATAATAGTTCTTGTATCATTTCTTCTTTGTTATCACTATTTTGAACATTTATAGATATTCCGCCTAAATTTATAGTATTATTAGAAGAATTAACACTGTTTGGTGTAGCTTCTTTATATTCTTTATTATCTGTATCTAAAACATTTGCAAGAGGAAATTGTCTAACATTATTTACAATATTAGAATTACCTACTTTTTGAGAAGGAGTTGAACCTAATCCTAACATTTTACCTGTTTGTTCATATAATTCTATTGCTCTACTTCTTCTAGTGTTTGTAAGAGGGATAACCATTTCAGCTCCATTCTCTCCGCAGATAGAAGTTCTTGTTGCTACTCCACCATCAGCAAAACGGTCTAGTATATTACCCAGTATTCCACCACTACTTTCATTTACGGTTCTTTTAACTGTTGTTTGAGTAGTCTTAACATTAAAAGATGCTGTAATTGGTGCTGAAACTGTTGCTCTTACACTATTCCAATAGCTGATAATTTGACTCGACATGGCACTAACTTGGCTTACTACAGAACTACACATAGCAGAAATGGCACTTATAGCTGAACTGCTTAAACTCGTAAAAGATGTTCTAGCTCCATTGTACATGCTACTACATGCAACTCTAACATTTGTTGCTAACATATTAAAAGAAGTTGTAGCACCATTATAAAGACTTGAACCTGCTTCTCTACCTATTTGTGCTAGTTGTGTAAAACTTTGTTTAGCACCATTATACATACTACTCGCCCCTTGCTGAACTGTTGCAGTAGCTTGATTGAATGCTGTATCTATACCACTTGTAAGATTTGAATTATCTATTTGAGGAGTTGCACTATTTACAGCATTTGTTACTCCGTTTTGTGTTGCTGTAGCAAGTTCATTACTTTTTTGCTGTACAACTGGCACTCCTGCCTGTACTCCATTTACTACACCATTAGTCAAATCTGTACCTAATTGTTGTCCTGCTTGTTGTACAGCTGGATTACCTTGAGTTAGAGCATTAGCCACTTCTTGATTCGCTTGTTGTGCCGTTTGAGAAGCTGAACCTTGTATTTGACTTGAAGCTTGAGCAAATATACTTCTTACAGTTTCTAAAGCTTTTGGTCCTTCTATTCCTAGATTATTCAAATTTTCAAGAACTTTACTAGCTTGTGTTTCTATTGGAGTACTAAAGTCTACATTAGCAAATACTTGCCCCATCTTTCCATCCATTTTGCCTAATGCTTGTTGCATTTGTGGACCTGCTTGGTTAATAGTTCCAAGCATACTATTTATAGCGTTTTTTATTCCTCCACTATTAAATCCTTCTTTAAAAGAGTTAAATGTATTGCTTAAACCTTGCTTTAAATTTGTAGTATCCAAAGCAGATGATGCTTGTGAGAAAATAGTTCTTAAAGTATCTATAGCCTGTGTTCCTTCTAATCCTAAACTATTTAAATTCTGTAATACTTTAGTTTTCTGTGCATCTATAGAAGAATTAAAATCCACTCCTTTGAAAATCTCACTTGCTTTTCCTCCTAAACCTTTTAAGGTTTCTAAAGCTTGTGGACCAGTTGCTTTTAAAGAGTTCAACATTCCTGTTACTCCGTCTTTTAATCCGCCTATATTTGTCCCTTCCTTGAAGGCATTGAAAGCATCACTCATACCTTGTTTCAAATTATTTGAAGAATCTGCACTATACTTGCTTATAAAATTTAAAGTCTCTTGTATGCTACTTCTGTATTCTTGTGCACTTAATTTACCTGCTTTGAAAGCATCATCAAGATTTTTGGTGATTTTATTAACTTTGTCACTAGGTTTCATATCTGCTGTCACACCAGATAAAATTATCGCCATATTGTCATTCAAACCTCTCATCATAGTAAGAGATTGGTCATCTAAACCCTTTAATCCATTTGTTAATGCTCTAGCTATATCGCTAGATTTCTTCTCTGTTACATTTTTAGATTGGTCAAATGCTGTTGAGAAAGCTTTAGTAACACCTTGTAACTCTTTTGAAGTAGACTTTTTTAATAGAGCTGTTGCATTAGAAGTTTCTCCATTTATATCTGATAAAGCTTCTTTTGTATTTGTTTTAATTTCTGCTGTTGTTTTGCCAAATAGATTTTTAAGTGATGAAGCTTTTTCATCCCAGCTCTTATCAGATAAAAGTATTCCTATTCCTTTTCCAATTCCACCTAACATTATAAGCAAGTTACCTAACGTAAGCTTTATGACTCCACCAACAGTCTCCATTATTGTAGTAACATACTCACCAAACGAACCAAAACGTGTTTGTAAGTCCATCATAGCAGTTTTATTATTAGAAATAGCAACAGTCATTCCTGCAAAAGCTATAACAATAGCCCCTATTCCAACTGTTAATCCGAAGGCAACTAATTTAGCCGTACCAAAAGTACTTGCAAGTAAACTTAAACTTTTAATGGCTCCTCCAAAAGCAAATGTGGCTTTAAGTACCATAACAGAGGCTATAACGGAACCAATTGCAGGCAATAATACTTGAAATCCTGCTTTTATTTTATCGAAATTATTAACAAACTTTTCTACTACTCCAACTATAGCATCACCGATTTGTGGCATTTTCTTAATTAAATCTTCTACAAATCCTCTTGTCATAGGTCCTAGTCTTTGACCTACACTTATCCTTACATCATCAATAGCACTTTTTAAAATTTCAAATTGTCCTGATAAGGTATCTAACTTCATATCAGCAATTCTCTTAGCTTCTCCTTCACTTTCTGCAATAGCTGTAGTTAACTTATTAAAGTCACTTTCACTAGCATTTACTACAGCCGCCCAACCTGCCATTGCAGTACGACCAAATATAGAGGATATTGCAACACCTTTTTCAACATCTTTTAATCCTCCTAATTTCTCTCTAAGACTTCCTATTGTTCCTGCCAAGTCTAAACTTCCATTTTTATTTTTCTTTAATTCTATTCCATATTTTTTAATTGCAGATGCGGCTTCTTCTGGTGGCTTTATTAATCTAACTAGACCTCCTCTTAACGAAGTACCTGCCATACTTCCCTTGACACTTGCACTAGCCATTAGACCTGTCGCAAGAGATAAATCTTTCATAGATACTCCTAATGCTCCGCCCATAGAGCCTACGTATTTAAATGTTTCACCCATTAACTCAACACTTGTATTTGAATTAGTTATTGTTGCTGCCATCACATCAACAAATTCAGTTGTGTCATTTGCAGTCATTCCTAATGCAGTTAGTCCATCAGTCACAATGTCACTCGTTAACGCTAAGTCTGTTCCTCCTGCTGCTGCCAAGTTAAGAACGTCAGGAATTGCTTTTATCATTTGCTCGGACTTCCATCCTGCCATACCCATGTAATACATTGCGTCTCCTGCATCTTTAGCTGTAAAACTAGTTTCTCTCCCAAGCTGTCTAGCTTTTGCAGTTAAAGCTTCCATTTCTTTTCCTGTTGCTCCACTTACGGCTTGTGTATTCTTCATACTTTGTTCAAAAGTAGCAAATCCTTTTACAGCAGAACCTACACCAATTCCACCTATTAAAGCTCCTGCGGTAGTAGCCAGTCTAGCGAATTTACTAATAGCTCCACTTACAAAAGAATCTATTTTTCCTGTAAGCCCTCTAAGTGCTGAACTAGCTTCATCTCTAATCTTAACTGCTGCTTCATATCTCTTACTCACAAATTCTTGTAATTTATTTTTAGTTCGAGAAATAGTATTTATAGCTTCATCAGCTTGTGATTTTATTTTTATGATAGTATCAGCTTTTAGATTCTGAATCTTAGCTTTTACTTTATCTATTATAGAACTAGATTCATCTTGTCCTCGTATGATTACAGGAGGTACAGGCTTAGCAACTTCTTTTATCTTATTATTAACTTTGTTAACAGTAGAACTCGCATTATCTGTAGCTTTCAACCTTGCTGTTACTGTCTTTTTAGCTTTATTAACATTATTGCTAGCTCTATTGGCTACTGGACTCGCGTTATCTGTAGCTTTTATTCTAGCTGTAACAGTTTTTTTTGCTTTATTCATATTGTTATTAACTCTATTTACAACACTTGAAGCTTTATCAGTAGCTTTTATAGCAGGATTAACCTTTATCCTATTAAGTGTTTGCATCCTTTTTTCTGTCTGCTTCATGTATTTTTCCATAGCACTTAGTTTGCTTTTTGTTTCTCCGTCGCCTTTTGCACTTATGACAACATCAATATGATACATTTCCTTTTTAGCTATTTCCCTCACCTACCTTTCTGTAGATATTTATTTTTTCATAGCTTTATTCTCTTGCTCTATTTCATTTTGAGTAAATACTTTCATTAAGCGTTGAGACATTAAATTTTTCTTAACATAAACATCTGGGGGAACATGATGCTTGACAAAGATGTTATTTAAAACAGTCAGTCGTCCCCCCATTTTTATTAGTTTTTTATATCATCATCACTTATTTCATCATAAAAACCGGATAATTCTAATATTTGGTCACTTATTTTACTTAATTCTCCAGCTAAGAATTTTCTCTTTATAAATTCTCTAGCATTTGTTACTTTCATAGCATTAAGTAATTTTTGATTAGAAAAATTAGGTTTTACAGTTCCTTTTTCTATTAATGCTAGAGTAAACTCATCATCATTTAATTTTTCTTCTCTTCGCCCTTGGACCTTTACAATTTTAGTGCATTCTTTTCTTATTTTACTAATCTCTTTTTCTGTTAATGCTTTCAAAGTAATTGGTATTCCTAATCTATCTAAAAACACAGTTCTCTGAGGAACTGGTGAATCCTCCAATAGCTTTGCTATTATTTCATCCTCTTTCATCTTCAATCTATCTTCATTTGTTTCTTCTATTTCTTCATCTAAATCATTATCTTCTACTACTTCATTTTCTAACTCTCTTTTATATATCTCTGACATACTATTCCTCCAATATTTTTAATTTTAAAAAGCTACAAACAAAATTAATTGTTCATAGCTTTAAAGTACAACATTATTTTGTTTTAAAGTTCATTTAACAAATCATATCCTCTAAAACTTCCCTCTACTTCTATTTTTACAATTTCACCAGCTTTAGAATTTATAAGAGGCAATTTTTTTAATCTACAATTCTTTAATCTAATACTTTCATATCCTAATGTTTCAGAATTAGATAAATTATATATTATTTCAAAAGACCTAAATCCTAATTTTGCAAATTTTGAATCTGTCTTATATCCATTCAAGGAGAATGAACCTTTAGTAGTACCAACCCTTGATATTTCATTTTGACACCCTAACAGTTTAATACTTTGCTCATCTTGCTCAAAATCAGCTTTTATTTCTTCCATGTATAGCTCTTCTACACCATCAATAAGTATAACTACATCAGAACCATTCAGAAAACTGGCTTCTTCTATATAATCATCATTATACATAATCTATAACCTCCTTTATCCTAAGTATCCAGTACCATATATTTTTTTCATGACATCAACCTTAACAGCATCCCACTTCCAGTAAAATTCATCTGCTTTGGCAGTTGCTTGAAGCTCTGTATCTATATCAACATTAAATTCTGATATAATACCTTGACTCATCAATTCTTCAAAATATTTCTTCAATGCACATATAACAGTTGTTTGACCTGTTGCATCATTAAATATCTTACCTACAAACTCTTTTCTTTTTAATGAAGTATCTTTATTTATAGTATTAATAAACATGATATTAGAGATATATCCCATTGCTTCGTTTTTATCATCTACATATTTTTTAAATGTGTTCACATCATCAACTATAATCACATCTCCATCATCAAAATCTAAGACCAATGTACCACTTTTCAAACACTCTTTAACTTCTGATTGACTTAATCGTGGTTCTACTTCTTCAAATATAGTTTTTGCATTACATATACTACCCGTTATACCTTTACTTACAGAAAGAGCAGCAATGTAAACAGCTACTTCACTAGGTGTATATTTTATATTTTCATAATAAGCTGAGCTTCCAACGTTAACTATATTTTCATCATTGAAACTTTTTGATTTATCATTTATCTGTTTTATATTATCCTCTGTTTTTCCACCTAGAAAAAGTAGTATATCTTTTCCTAATTCTTTATTTTTAGCTACCCAAGCTTTTGTAGTTTCCTGCAATGCTTCATCAGCCACACCATCAAGTACAAAAGAGTCAAAACTATATCTTTCAAATTCTTCTAGTGCTTTTAGATAAGACTCATTAGTAATAGATGTGCAACCATCATTCCCACCCTCTAAAGCTTGATTTACTACATTTGCTAGAATTGTATCGCTATCAGCTACTTTAGTTGCAATTACATACTCATTATCTAAATTTGAGTTTATTTCTAGTACTATTTCATCTATAGTGCCTTTAATACTTGAACTAAATAACTGTTTAGTATTTTCAAAGAATATAAAGTCCTTTTTATCTGAATCTACTAAATTGGATTTTATTGTTACATTAAAGTTTCTAGCTGTTGGATACTTAGTTTCTAACTTAATTACATCTTTTGCACTATTTTCTGTAGTATCTTTTAGTGTTAATGTACCCTTCTTTTGATTTCCATCTACAAGTCTATATAGTAATAACTCTTTTACATTCCCTAACAGAGCCAATTTGCCTAGCTTGAAAGCTGAATAATTCATATCATCCCCAAATAGATTTTTAAGCTGTCTTAAATCATTTTTTATTGTTACAACCTTGCCAACGTCTCCCCAATTAGCCCTAATAGGCATTGCTAATCTACCCTTTAATCCTGTGTTTGTAGATTTTTCTGCTTGAGTCTTGAACCTGTTATAAAAACCAGGTATCTCTTTTCTTTCTTTTTCATTCCATGTACCAGTTGCCATTTTATTTCACCTCTCTTTCTAAGAAATCTTTTATTAATTTCTCAAATTCTGCTTTTGTAAGTTCTTCTTTCTTACAATTAAATAAAGCACCTGCAACTACCATTTTTCCGTAGCCAAGTGCTTCGCTATTTTTTATAAAATCACTTTTCAAATATTTTTCTTCTTGCTTACTTACATTAATCTTTTTATTATTTGTTTCAGCCAATTCTTGCACCTCCTATTTTAAATTTCCATTACCATAAATTTTATCCATAGTAGGACCTTCTCTTTTTATCTTTCCTATCATTTTAAACACAGCTGTTAATTGTCCAGTTGTAAACATATCTGATTCCCTATCCTCAACTACGCTAACAAGAGTTAAATACATATTCTTATCTTCTCTAAGTCTTACTCTTTTATCTATTATTAAGCTTGTTTCTAATGTTTCAAGAAGCTTAACTATTTCATCTTTATTTTTACTTACAACATGACATTTCATAGTTTTAGTAATCTCAATTAAATGATAGTTAATTCTTTTATTTTCAATATGTGTAGTTCGCCATAATGCACATGGAGCTATAAAGTTTTTCTTCCAATTATCTTTATAACTCTCTATTTCTAATAAATCCTTTGTGTGCCTAGATAGAGCTTCTACCCACCTATCATTAGTTGTATCTTCTTTATCTTCTAAAGCTATTACACTAAACCTTATACCTCTTGCTATAGCATCCCATTCCTCAACAACAATATCATTTTCACTTGTACCTTTATAAATGCAAGTAAAAGCTTCGTTTTCAGATTCATCAACTATAGTATTCATATCTAAGACTTCAACAACTTGTTTAGTTAATTTATCTAATTTCTTGAATGTTGTTCTACCTTCATAAATCCATACTTCTATACTTCTTTCAAAACCTATTGTTTCTCCATGGTCATTGTCTTGCCCTTGTACAACTACCATATAAGGTTTTTTAGTATCTTTGTTTGGTACATTAGGTTCATAACAACCTTTCAATTCTTTTATATTATCTATTAAGGCTTTTCTTATTCCTGCCCTCATTTAATCACTCCAATACCTAAAAATCATATTACCTATTTTACCTATATTTTTATCAATAGTTGGTTTTATAATAGGCGTTGCTTTTGTACCAGGATGTTGAACTGATTTTACAGGATGTGAAGCACCTCTCCAGTATAGGGCTTGAGCTGATTTTGGAGTAATAACATGTGGTTTTGAGCCTTCTTCAAGTATCCCTCCATATTCTGCACCATGAGATAATCTAATGATAAAATTATTTCCTCCACTAAGTGTTTTAGCATTTAAACTTTGTCTTGCATGTGATGTTCTATCTGTCCAACGTGCATTTGCTTTAGCTTCACCTTCTAGCATTGCACTTGCACTCATACAAAGTACAAGCATACCTGCTTTTTTTCTATTTATATCATTTATTGCATTTGTGAAAGCACTCATTTTAATCAATCCTTTCAAGTGAACATTGATATCCACAAAGTTCTCCTTTTACAATTTGAGGATATATATTAACTATTTTCATTCTCCCATATATGCACTCAAACTCTAAAGAATCTCTACTGTTAACCTCTAAGATAACATCATTACTTACTAACATTCCATATGTTCTAATAGAACTAAATGTACCTTGCTTTTCACTTGATATTTGCTTCTCTGCTGTCTTTTCGTTAAATATTCTAACAACACATTTTATTTCTGTTTCAGTTTCTTCAAAAGCTCCATCTATTTCGGTTTTTTTAATACTAGTTATAGTAATATTAGTGGGGTTTATATTAATAGTTCTTATTATATCTTTTCTTCTTCTATCAATATTTATCATATTTCAAATTCTGTGCTAATTCCTAACATAAAACTTCCCTTTTCTTTTTTGTTAGTACACATATCCTTAAATTTATCTGCATTTTGATAAGCTACAGATACTAGGTCTTTTATACTAGAGCTTTTATATGTTTCTTGACCCACTTTATACTCATACATTTCCCCTACTGTATTTTCATATTGTAAAGATTTTAATATCCATCCTTGAGAAGCTGCACAGTAAATACAGTCTGCTTCCTCTAAAAACAAGTTTAATTCTTCATCTGTAAATGATTTTTTATCTTTATCATTTAATAATAGTCTTAATTTTTCTATTAAATCTCTAGCTGGTGTCATATATTATCACCTCATAAAAATAACACTCTTATGAGTGTTTTATCTAAAACTTATTTCTTGTACATTTTCTTCTACTGCTGCAAAAGCACCTCTATAACAATGACCTACAATTTGATTTTCTACTAACTTACTTAAATCAGCATTTCCAACCTCTGTTGTTAAATCTCTCTTTATTAACTCTTTAAATCCTCGCTTAGGTCTTATCAAATATCCTTTGCCTGGTGTAACACCTTTGTAAGAATATGTTTTTTTACCAACAGTAACCTCCCACCCATCATAATAAATTACTGTTGATATATTTTTTATAGATGGATACATGCTTCCGTTTAATAAATGTCCTCCATTTAACGCCATTTCTATTTCAATTTGGTCAGCACTAGAAGCCATTAATATATTACCTTGTCTTTTTGCTATAACTGTATCTTTTTGTGCTTGTGTTAATGTTCTCCAAATTCCTAGCCATATTGGGTCATTAGTTTCACCTTTAAAAGCTGTCTTATTAGAAGCTTTATAATTAAAATTTATTATTGGGCTTAGATGTATGTGGTTTAACAAGGCATTGTAACTCTCACCAATTGATTTATTTAATATTTCAACACTAAATGTTTGGTTAAAATCCTTCATTTCTTTTGTATACTCAAAACCAGTTGCATAAGTTTGTATCCTTGCAACTGGACCATTTTCTGCATTTATTGTACCGAATTTAATTTCTTCACCTTCTATATGCTCTAGGAATACACAGTTACCTTGTAAAGCCCACTTAGCATCCATAACTTGTGGTAAATTAGAATCTGCTATACTGTCATAGATTGGTTTATATAATAGTTGTACTTGCTCTCTGCCTAGTTCAACATCTAATACAACTTTTCTTAATAACTCTTTTAAATTTGAAGTCGAGCTAAAAGTCATCATTTCACCAAGTGGCTTATTTAACTCCAAGGTTTCCATTTCTCCATTTGATATTTTCTTTGTTACATATTCCATTTCACCATTTACTATAAATGGTATATCTTCTTGTAAAGTTTCTTTTCTTTTTTGTTCCAGCAAATTTTCCTGACTAATTACTTTAAATGCCATATATTTATCACTCCTTTTCTATTGTTGAGGTAATAATATAAACCAAATTACATTATTACTGTCTTTCCCATCTGTTACTCTACCAACTAGCCTATTACTTGCAGATGTAGTAGTAAATTTCTTAGCTGTATTATCCCAATAAATCAATTTCCCTGCCTCAAAAGCTTCTGATGTAACAATATTATCCGTTTCGTATTCAGCTTGCTCTATTTGCAAAGTAACTTCATCGCCTTTTTCTCCGTCTTGCATAGCGACTCCAAAGAATCCATTTATAAGATAAAATTGTTGTGTTTTAGTGCTTTCACCTTCTGAAAGAATAACTCTTACAGATTTCCCATCACTTATTTTTGCTCTTGTTATCTGTGTTATTGTGCTTGGCGTTGGTTGACCTTTAAATGCCATATAAACATCACTCCTTTATATTCTATTTTTCTTAGTTGTTAAACTTCCATTATTGCTAGAGTTTAATAATCCTGTTGTTGTTGGATTATCTTTATACATATTAGACATTGTATTTTTTACAAACTCATCATTTAATATATTTTCTATTTCTCCTGTTATTACTTCTTCACTTGAGCCTTCCTCAACATTTAACATTTTCTTAACTAATGTTTGAGCTATTTCACCTGACACTTTATCTTTAATTACTTTATTAACTATACAGTTCCAAGCTTCCTTTTTCTCATTTTCTAAAGCTTTTGAAGCCTTTTTTGCCACTTCAACTGTGTCCATCTCTCCTACTATTCCAAGTACTTTTTTCACTTCTCTTAATTCTTTTTCTGCTTTTAATGAACTTTTTACATCTTCCATCTCTCCTGTCACAATTTCCTTAGTTAAGCCTATTCCTTGTATGACCTCTGAATATGATATTTCACCAGTTTGCAGTAATCCTTTGACATTTTTTATTAACTCTTTTCCTTCCAATTTGTTTTCCTCTCCTTTCATTTCTCCTTTAGCTTCATAGCTTATTTTCTTTATTACTTCAATTTCTTCACCTAGATTTATTTTATTTTCAACTATAGTAAATGGTATACTATAAAGCTTGCATAATCCATTTTGCTCCAACTCATATATGACAGTATTGTTATCATATCTTATGTTTTGTATATAGAGATATGAATTATTATCATTAATAGAAAACTTAGCTTTTAAAGCTTCTCTTAAATCTATTCTTAAAGCTTCAAAAGTTCCATCTAACTGTTCGCCATTAGGACTCATTTCCATACCTACAATACTTGTTGGCATACCTGGTCTATGTAGAGGAGTCCAATCAATAGATAGTGGCTCATATCCTATAACATTCATTTCGCCTTTAGCACTCTTTTTAAGTTTTGGATAACCAAATATACTAACTTCTTTTATCCTTTTAGTTCTAATCCATCTTTTTAAATTTGTTGCATCAGCATCAATCAGCCCTCTGAAATAAGCTTTATCCCCTTTCATTTCTGCACCTATCCAATGCGTTACAGGTAGTGCAAATTCAGTTGATATATTTTCAGCTTTTTGATGTCCTAAAAAGCCATTAAGAGTATTTTCATTAGTGTAATCTACAATATCTTTCAAGCTTTTAGCAGTATAATTCCATCCCCTTTTAGATTTTGTAGCTGGTATCTCAACAACTACCTCAAGAGGGTCATCATCTATAGATTTTAAAGCTTCTATGTCTATATCTTTAGCTAAAGGAATATCAGAAGGTTTTATACTAGATATTAACGCATTCATTGAGTCCATTTCTCCAGTTATTACATTCATTTAATCACCACCTTTCAATTTAAAAATTCAAATTTCCATACACCTCTTGATACCACATTTCAAGAGGTACATCATTCATAGGATTTTTAATCCAATTTTTCAACCTTCCAACTAATATATCTAATGGTTGAACTACAGTAAGCATAATACACAAACAATGAGGGTGGAATGGATATACAGGAGCTTCATTTATAGGATAAACACCTTTACCCAAACCAAAATTATCCTCTCCACATATTTCGTCACATATATCTGTGTGAGGATGTGCCATGGACAACATAAACTGAATACCTATGGTTGCAGGGTTAATCATTGCAGAAGCTAAAACCCCATCACCATAAGCTGATGTCATTTCAGTTCTTGCCAATCTTAAAGCTTCATAACTTATATTTTGAGGTACTCTATTTCCTATTCTTTTTATCATATTTGGATATTCATCAACTAAAGTTTTCTTACCTTTTAAAACATATTTGTCTAACATCTTAGCTGTTTTAACACAGTCTTGACCTTCTGTTACTGCTGTTTGTAATATAACTTTCATATCTTCTCTGTACTTCTTACACTTAGACCAAATTCTATCAGATAAAAATAAACCATCCTTAACCCTTGTATAATAAGCTTCTACAGTTCTTATATTAATATCATAGAAAGCTTTTTGTATCATAGTTTTAGTTACTTTAGTTATTTGAGCTGTCTCAACTGCATTAATTAAAATATTTTTAGAGTAACTAGTAGCTGTTTCAACATTTTTATTTAAGTATTCATCAAAATTAAATACTAGTTGTTCATTTAATATTTTTATTTCTTGTGTTAATTGTTTTAGTATCTGTTTTAACCTAACTTTGTTAAAGTCTGAAAGATTTCCTTTTCTTATTTCTTTTGTAATATTTCTTGTTATGTTAATATACATTGTTCTTATTTCATCATCTTGCTTGAGCCTTAAATCTATAAATTTTTTTCTAGCTTCTAATGCCCATTTCTTGTACTCCCCTGCAACAGTTATTAATTCCGAAGTACTTTTATCCATTGCCATTATTATCCTTTATTTTATTTATTTCCTTCTCAATTTCATTTGACTCATCATTTAAACCTTGAGAGTCATCTAATCTGTATTTTAACATCTTGGTTTTTATTATCTTTTCTCTTTCTCCAACTATTTCAGGGTCATCACTTATATAATTGCTCATTGTATCTATATACTGTGCTAAAAAGTTTACTGTTGATTCTTCACTAATAAATCCACCCTCTAAAGCTTTATCTAATGCACTACATACTTTTTCTAGTGTTTCAGCTAATTCTTTATCATCTCGTGGATTTACTTCATCCCAACCTATAGTCACATCATAAGATGAATATTTCATACCACTAGAATTAGAACTCATTATTAAAACCATTCTTGCAAGTAATTGCCAGCTATTTGTAAATTGTTCTCTTTTTCTTCTTATCTTATTTACCATAATAGGCATTTGTTCTTTTACAGAAGCTAAAGCACTAGGTGTATGTACTCCAAATATAAACTCGGGTGTTTCAGATACATCTACTATGCAATAAAAAAGAAGCTTTAAAAGCTCCTTAGCATCACCTATGGCTGATTTTACTTCTACAAACTCAGCTTCTTCATCTTTGTTTAAGAATAGTATTTCATGCCCATCAAGATTTATCTTTCCACCTTCTTTGGCAAATTTAACTGGGTCTTCAACACCAAAATTGTGTGCTAAAAAACTTGCAACATCAGTTAATTTCAACTTTAGTTTTGGAGTAGAGTGCATTTTGCTACCTTTTAACGCATGTAACATAACATCATGATAAGCTTTTAAAAGAGGTTCTATTGGTTCTATATCACTTTGCCCATATTTCAATGTTTCATCAGCTTCATTTTTAAAATGTATTATTGGTATAAAACCCCATACATTAGGCGTTTCCCCTTCTTCTAAACCTTCTATCTTATCACCTTCAACCTCAACAAATCTACTTTCAGCAGTTATTATTTGTTTTACCTTAGCCTTTCTCTTGTTTTCTCCTAAGTCAGTCCATTCATTTTGACTTTCTAATATATAAGCTATAGGCTCTTTTGTTGTAGGGTCTAATATTATTTCTTTCACTTCTTCGGGTGATATGAAGTTATATATTAATCTAACTTTTTTATCGGGATATAAAGGATTTTCTCTTTCTTCTCTAGTTATCCAAATATAACAATCACCTTGCTTTAAACTATCTGTATGTGTTTTTAACATTTTAGATGTGTTATCTAAAACAAATTCATCTAATATATATTGAGCTTCTTCATCTTCTATTTGAAAATGAGGTACACCCATAAAACCAGTTGTTGAATTGACAATCGGTCTAACAAAACTAGAACCTAACTTGTAATTAGCATTTTTATTTTGATACAGTTCTCTTGCTAACTCATAATCAACTCTAGAATCGTCTAATTTATATACGCCAATGTTTCCACTAGACATACGCATAATCTCTCCTGCAGGTCTTTTAAATAGCTTTTTTACATAAGATATTATCCCCATACACTACCCCCTTTCAGTAAAGATAAATCAGTATTGTTATTTTCTGCAAACGAATATATTACTGCATCAGCTCTATCGGGTGATTCTCCAATTCTTTTTTTCATTTCCTTTTTACTTTCTATTTGTATTTTCCCTTTTGAATCTACTGTATATTTTCTATTTGATAGTTGTTTAATAAGTTTATCATCATTAGGAAGCTGTATTATAGCTTCTTTATTTTGTATAAAACTACTTAAATTTGCATCTAATTCCTCCCTCATGTTATCCCACATTTCAGAAGCTTTATTATAGTACTTATCTTTTTCTATAGCACTAGAACCATTTTGAATAGGTATAACTTCATATTTAAGTCTTTCATGTCTTATAACTTCTTTTAATCTATCTGTTACACCTGCACCTAAGCCATCATCATCCGTTTTTATTTTTACTCTGTTAATTTGATGATACATATTTTTAAATTTATCAACTGCTCTTAATATATTTCCTACTGTTTCCATTGTATCTTTTTTTGAATAAGTTAATAAATCAAATACTTTCCCACCTATTCTTGGAGCTATTATGGTTTCATCATCACCATATCTTGCTATATCCGCCCCTATATTTAATATATAGTCATTAGATATATTCACTTCTCTTATTGTGCTTGTTTCAACAGCTTCTAAAGATATTAAAGAATCACTTTCACCTTTTGGAAACTCTCCAAGTACTCTGACACGCCAAGGGTCAGAACCTTCATGGTACTTTCTTTTTAGCATTTCAATATTATCTTTTGATGTTCTAGGGCTGTCTAAAGAAGATACTTTAAATGTTTTATATAAATCTCTGTCTCTATTATGGCTATCGTAAAACGTTCCACTCGTTCTAGTTGGGTTTCCGCATAAAAGAAGCTTATTTTCTGCACCTGATAATGTTCCCAATATAGCTTCCATAATGGGGTCAGCAACTCCCGAAGCTTCATCAACAACAAATAACATATAATCTTCATGAAAACCTTGCATATTCTCGGGCTTTACTGCTGTTCTAGCTGTAGCCCACCATCTTTCTTCAAAGCCTTTCATATACACTTTTGTTTTAGTCCACTCAAGTAGCTTCTCAACCTTGCTATTACTTAGCCATTTAGCTATTTCAGCCCATAGTACGTCATATAATTGTTGTCGTGTTGGAGCTGTAGCAACTACTTTCGGAAAAGGTCTAGTGCTTAAATACCATACAGTTGCAATGCTTTCTAATCCAGTTTTACCTACTCCTTGACCACTTCTAATAGATACTTTTGGGGTTTGAGCTAAAGCCATCAGAACATCAGATTGCCACTTGTCAGCTTTAAAATTTAACATATCCTCTGCAAACCAAACAGGATTATCCCAATAACAATCTAATAGTGTCAATAAAGCTTTATCCATTGTTAACACCACGTTTCATTGCAATATTTTGTATAGCTTCAACCCAAATTTTTGAATCATCTCCAGTATCACTTTTCTTTAGGTTATCAACTTCACATTTTAACTTTTCAACTCTATTTTTCTGCTCCTCTGTAGCTAAATTCCAATCCTTATGAATCATTTCATCATACTGTTTAATTAAACTCCTTAACTCACTCATAGCCCTACTCTGTGCATTAAGAAAAGATGCTTGCCTATCCCATGCAAATTGAAATTCATACTCTATCTTCTCACCATTTTCTGTGCTTTCATATTTCTTTAATTCCTTAATCATTTCTTCCTTGTCTTTAACATACATTATCTTTTGTGCTCTTATTATTGCTGCATATTGAATTGTTATCTGTTCCCAAAGAATATCAAATTTATCTTTTATAGATATTTCTTGTATTAATTCCCTAGTTTCTTCAGGTAGATATTTTGAGAAGAAACCAAACTTTTCAGCATTTTTATTTCCAGGAGGACCAGTGGCATTTTTATTACCTATGGGTGCACCTCTTTTATTTTTAGGTGCACCCTTCTTTTTCTCATTAGCCCAATTGTATCTTTTTATCCATGACTTTAAAGTGTTTAAACTAATGTCATACTTTGCTGATATTTCCTTTTGTTTCATACCTTTTATGTAATCTTGTTTTACCTTTTCTTTGACATCTTGCACATCACCACCTCGTTTGTTTGTCGTTTTGGGAATTAAAAAAGACCCTCCATCAAGACAGTCCCTTAAATCATTTCTATTAATTCCTTAATCTTTTTATATACCTCTTTATAATTCATATCTTTATCTATTAACTTAGGTAATTTCATAGATATAATTCTTTCAAGTGCTTGTATATCAAATAGTTCGCTTTGATTTAACTCATCTCTTTTCACACCTTTTGGAATACCTAATTTTTTTCTTACAAGTTCAGTAAAATGTTTATAATACATCTGAGGTTTATTGCTACCTTGACTAGTAGCATAATATACAAACTCTTGTATTTCATCTGTAAAATCTTTTCTTACTTTTTTGCCTTCTGTCCTTATATCCAGCCATTCCTGGTCTTTTTCTGTAGCAATATAATAACCATGTATTCTAATTTGTTTAAGTGTTTTTGTAACCCATTTTGTAAATAACTTTGCTTCTGGTTTATTACTTCTAAATGACATATTGTACACAGCTTCTTCTGTAACAAAAGTAGTACCGAAGTTAGGCAATTTATCTTTAAAGTTTCTAGTGTAGGAATCTCCGACAGTAGACTCATTAAATTTCTTTTTATATTCTCTATCTATATTTCTTAATGTATCACGAATATTTACTATGCCTAGTTCCTCTCCTACGTCATTTGCATTAAACCAAACTTCTTCTCCATTTTTGGACCACATTACTTTTACATTTTTCTCTTGTAAAATTTTCAACATACTACTACCTCCTGTTTTTATTTTCGACCCCTCAATTTGAGCCATCGAAAATATTAAATATTCGACTTTAGACATGCATGACATGCATATCTGAATAGTGCATGCCGTGCATTTTTAATAAATTTTTGTATTAAAAAAGACCTAGAAGTTAATCTAAGCCTTTTTAATGGGGGATACATATTATTAAAGGGAGCAAGTTCCAGGAATCGAACCTAGATTAAACCAGTACTTGCATGGTGAGTGAGGTTACCAAGCCCCACTCGGTTTTTAGACTTCTGAATTAAGATACAAAATTGTATGAGATTTTAATCTTAATTCAACTACTACATATAGTGTATTAATAGGTTTTGAACATAGTTAGAATTGAACTAACAGCGTCCTCACGCCCTGCCTAGTCTGTTCGTAGTGACTAGGGCAATCCCTTAACCCTAGTCAAATATTAAGTTTTGAGAGGGAAATCTTTATTTCCACAATACTATTATCTCATGTCTAAAACAAAAAAACCTGCACATTTTCAGCACTCAAAATTACTCTTACTTTTTAATTTAGTTTGTAATCTAACAATTCAAAAAGTGGTTCTTGCTCTATTAATGCTTTCTTCCCAAACAGTGCTATTGATATTGAGCTAATAGCTTGACTAGCTCTTACACTTAATTGTCTTTCTTCTAAATGTACTATATCAACCATTTCTTGCCACATTAGACCATCTATATATTTAAGTTCAATAATTTGTCTGTGTATAGGTTTTAAATTTCTTATGGCTAAATCTATTGTAGATTTAATTATTTCTGCTTCATATAACTCTATTTCTTTTTCTGTTATTAAGTCTGATACATTAACAATAGCATCCTCAATCATATTGCTAGTTTTGTTTGTTTTACCTGTTTTGACACTATCATAACTTATCCCTTTCATTAAATCCCCAACCGAATTATCTTTCAACATTTGTATTTCATTTTTTAGTTTTATTATATTTGTACTTAATTGTTTATAATTAGAAAGTTGTTTCTTAGTTGCATTAAAAAACTCTTTTTTAGTTTTAGACATACTCACACACTCCTATCAATTATTTATGTTATAATAATATTTGCATATAAAAGTTTTATATTTTTGACAAGTAGGAGCGTGAAGTAATGCTCCTTTTTTTCTTTTTACTTACTACCAAATCCTATTCTTACAGAAGATTCTATTACTGCATTTAAAGTATTATTAGATAAACATTCACTTTTAAACTCTCTAATATAATGATTTTCTTTGTATATAGCTGATATTTTAAATAAATTTCTTATATATACTCTATGCCTATTTATATAAATAAATTTTTTCATATTATTAACCTTAATATTCTCCTTAACTAACATCTTCCAGTTCAACCTCAACTCTTGGTCTGTCACTATAATATTTCTTACTCACTACTTCTACTATTTGAGAATCATCTTTATAAGCTATACCATTTAAACTGTCAGCTACAGACTTAATTATATTGTCTAAATCGGGTTTCTTATTTGGTCTTATTAACCCTTCTACCTTGTCTATAGCATTCTTATACGCTTTAGTATTTACCTTATTTTTCTGTAGTGCTTCTCTATCTTTTTTAGTAATGTCAAAGTAACAAATAACTGTCATTTTCACATTACCCTCAAAGAAATGCTTTACTGTAGAGTTATACATGAGTCTAATCCAGTTTTCATATAATATAGTTTGGTCAGGTGTATAAGCCTTACCATTTGCTGTACTCATTCTAGGACGTGCTTTCGCCTTTGGTTCTCCATCTATTGTAAAATTAACTTTCATTGGCTACCTCATTTAGTTCTATTTCTTCTTTATCTGTAAGCTTAAACCAATATGGTTTATATCCAAATTCATCTATCCATTTTTCAAATACTTCGTTTACCCTATTACTAAGTATTATCATATCTTCAACACATATATTTTCAAACCAATCTTCCCCACACTCTCCAACTTCATCATCAATCTTTTTTTGAATACATTCTAATGCTTCTTCTATATCTATGTTAGGTATACTAACTTCCTCTTTTTTACCAACATAAATACTTTCTCCAAAATTTCCAAACTCTTTAAGTTCTTCTTTAGCTGCTTGGATAGCTTCTTCTTTACTTTCATACTCATCACTACTTAAATATTTGTTATCCCAGCTATATAACCAAACATCTTTTTGCATATTAATACCTCCACTATTTATTTTTCTTATTAGCCTTCTTTCTACAGTCCTTACAACAATAAATCTCCTTAGATTTTTCCTTAAGATAAAACAGCTTGCCACACCAACTGCATCTTCTTCGTTTCATAAACTCACTTCCTAGTCACAAAACATTTATTTTATTCCTAAAACAACATACCCATCTTGCAGATAATTGCTATTATCAAGTAAATAAATAATTTCTTTGCGTATCTCAAGACCTGTGTATTTTTCTCCATCAAATTCCTGCAACACCAACAAGTCGCCTTTTTTAAAACCTCTATCATTCTTCCTAACTTCAAAATTTTTGTTCCCATTTACAACTTCTTTAAAATATTGAGGTAATATTTTTAATTCATGTATCATAAGCTCACACCCTTTAAAAGTTTTAGTCTATTTCACCTTTTTCAACTTGTTCATATTCTATTTGATATATAACTTTTTTATATGCTATTTGACCTTGCCATTCTTTTATTACTGCATTTTCAATATCTTGTATAAATATAGCTAACTTGCCATTTACATTTGCTATTTTTAACCATATAAATTCATGTGTATCTTTATTCTTTTCTACCCATATGGTCATTTCCTTATTTTCTTCTAAACATAAATCATTTAGAAATATCTCATTATTTATCTTATACATTTGAGTAGTAATCATAATCTCACCTCCTTCCTATAAGTCAAAGTAAGTCTATAACATTCTAGTTTCATTCACAAACTTACCTTGAC
>OBXC01000601.1_pt1 | contig 25899 bp, 19 predicted proteins | sample 1538111 | NCBI WGS metagenome assembly OBXC01 (sample SAMEA2580137, study PRJEB22360) | human gut metagenome | biome: human gut; feature: human-associated habitat; material: faeces | place: Denmark | collected 2008/2010
TGAGAGCAAAAAGACTTCTACTAGATGAGTTTTCCATTATCAAGAATATCTCTCTGGAAGAAGCGGAGTGTATTGTAAATAGGTTGTTAGAAAGAGAGTAGGAGTATTTCCAGAAACTTCGTTTGATAGGATAGATACCGTTTTAGTAAATGAGAGTTGTTATCAAAATTATTGACAGATGGCTGTGAATAAGCTATTATATCCTTAAATGATAAGAATTATCAAAAAGGCGAGGTGGAAATATGTCTGAGGAATTACTTGTAACCCATTGTGCACCAACTCTAGCAGGGATGAAAACGGGAAGTCTTTTTAATTGCAAGTGTGAATCGCTTTGCTGTATTAAAGCAGCTATTAAGGAATGGAATAGTATTTTGAATTGTAAAGGGGTTTATATGTCCCTTTTGACAGTTATGAAAGATCGAGCATTAATTTATGTTTTTAGACCTGAAAAATTAGCAAAGGACATAGGCGTAGAAGAAGTTCAAAGTTTTTTAAAAGAACAAGGTTATAGGAATTGTTATCCGGATGCTTGTATTAAGAGGCTTAGTGAGAGGTTACGAAGATATGAAACCTTTCCACATGAGATTGGGATATTTTTAGGTTATCCTATTGAAGATGTAAAAGGCTTCATTGAAAATAAAGGACAGAATTGTAAATGTATAGGATATTGGAAAGTTTATAATAATGAGAAAGAAGCTGAAAAGACTTTTCAAAAATACAAAAAATGTACAATGATATATCGTAAAAAATTAAAAGAAGGTCGTAGTATTGAAAAGCTTGTTGTGCAGCTCTAAGATGAGTAAAGACATAGATTTCAGAAGAAGATAAATCCTATTAAAAGCGCTTGATGGAGGAAAACTATACCTCTATCAAGTGCTTTTTGCATAAAGTGGTTAAGCGTTCTATACTTTATTAAAGAGAGAAACACATTGGAGGAGAAAGATGATCTATATATCAGATTTATTAGAAGAAAGTCAAATGATAGAAATACTGGAGCAATATGATGTAGGAATAGAAATCATACATTTTAGTATTTCAGATGTACTCGATAATGCCCAGACAGAACTTAAAAAATATGAAAAGCGTCTAGGAAGATTTCTAAAAGAGAGGGAACTCTCTCTGCATGGCCCTTTCTTTGACTTATCGCCAGCCAGTTTTGATTCACAAATTAAGAGGGTAACGATGGAGCGTTTTGAAACGGCCTATGAAATAGCCAAGCAGTTGGGGGCAAAGAGAATTGTGTACCATACAGGTTTTATTCCGATTACTTATTATATAGAGGGCTGGCTAGGCAATTCCATTGCATTTTGGAAAGCATTTATGAGCGATAAAGATGAAAGTATCAAAGTCCATCTTGAAAATGTTTATGAGGAAGCATACTGGCCTATGGCAAAAGTCATTGATGAAGTAGGGCATAAGGCCTTTACAGCATGTTTAGATGTAGGCCATGTGAATGCTTATTCTTCTAAGTCTATAGATGAATGGGTAAATGGTTTAGGTAGCCGCATCGGGCATGTCCATATTCATAATAATGATGGAAATAAAGATTTGCATCATGCAGTGCATAAGGGGACTCTTAATATGCAAACCACTTTAGAGCATATTAGACAGGTAGCGCCAAAGTCTACAGGAACCTTAGAGATAGCAGATAAAAATCAGCTTATAGACTCCTTAAACTGGATGAAGGAAAGGCATAACTTTTAGTTTTGGCTAATAGGATAGAAAACAAAGGAGAAAAAAGGAGGTTCATATGGTAGATTGTTTTGAAAAGTATCATCCTGTGGTCAACTTCGTATACTTTTTTGCTGTCATTATTTTTGCGATGTTTTTCTTACATCCTGTTTACATGGCTTTATCACTAAGTGGGGCCTGCATTTATTCTATTATGCTAAATGGGAAAAAGGCGCTGAAGTTTAAGCTAGTTTATATGCTACCGAGTATGTTAGTTCTAGCTTGCGTGAATCCCCTCTTTAATCATGAGGGTATGACCATTTTGTTTTATCTTAAAGACGGCAATCCTTTTACGCTAGAAAGCATCATCTATGGCATTGTATCGGCTACTATGATTATTAACGTCATTATTTGGTTTTCCTGTCATAACCAGATTATGTCTTCGGACAAAATCATGTACCTATTTGGTAAGGTGATTCCAGCTTCTTCGTTGATTTTTTCCATGGTTCTACGCTTTGTACCCTTGTATAAAGCAAGGATTAAAACGATTTCCAATGCGCAAAAGTGTATAGGGAATGATGTGTCCCAGGGGAATGTCCTAAGGCGTGCAAGAAACGGTCTTAAAATCCTATCCATTATGGTGACCTGGTCTTTAGAAAGCAGTATTGAAACAGCAGATAGTATGAAGGCAAGAGGATATGGACTTAAAGGGCGTACAGCTTTTTCAATTTACAAGATGACTTTGAAGGATAAAGTGGTACTAGGTCTATTGGCTATCCTTATAGCGCTTGTCGCTATGGGTGCTTGTAGTGGACTAATCTATGTGAATTATTTTCCACGCATTCAGTTTACACCTGTTACAGTTTGGAGCAGCTTCGTTTTTATCAGTTATTTTTTGTTATGCTATATGCCTATTTTCCTAAATATTTATGATGAAATCATGTGGCGAATAAGCAAGCAAAATGTTTAGTAAGGAGGGGAGAGATGGCTTTATTCGAACTAAAGGATTTTAGTTTTAAATATCCATTTGGAGAAGATTATGCCTTAAAACGTATAAATCTAACGATAGAAAAGGGGGAATTTATAACCATTTGTGGGGATTCTGGAAGTGGTAAGACTACCTTGATGCGGCAACTTAAACCTGTTTTAGCACCTCATGGGGAGAAAGAGGGGGAAATTCTGTATGAGGAGCGGGATATAAATAGACTAGATTTAAGAGAGCAGGCTTCTAAAATAGGTTATGTCCTTCAAAATCCAGATAATCAAATTGTGACGGATAAAGTGTGGCATGAATTAGCTTTTGGCCTGGAGAGTTTGGGGTACGATGCGGCAGAGATTCGGTTAAAAGTGGGAGAGATGGCCAGTTTCTTTGGTATACAGCACTGGTTTCATAAGAAGGTGATAGAACTTTCAGGTGGGCAGAAGCAGCTTCTGAATTTAGCCTCTATTATGGCGATGCAGCCAGAAGTTATTATTCTGGATGAACCTACTTCACAACTTGACCCAGTAGGGGCTATAAACTTTTTAGATACCATTAAGAAAATTAATAGAGACTTAGGTATTACCATCTTAATAGCAGAGCACAGATTAGAAGAAATCTTGCCTATGAGTGATCGTGTATTTGTTATAGATGGCGGTAAGCTGCTGATAGATGCTACGCCAACGCAAGCTGGTAGGTTGTTAAAAGAGATGAATCATCCTATGTTTTATGCCATGCCATCGCCTATGCAAATTGTAAGTCATATGGTGCAAGATGAATATCCTCTTACCATTAGAGAGGGAAGACAGAGTATAGAGCGCTATTTTAAAAATAGAGAAATCAGGGAGCCAAGGGTTGAAAAAAGTTATAAGCCTGCATCTGATAAGAAAGCTATAGAATTTAAACATGTTTACTTTAAGTATGAAAAAGAAGGTCCAGATATTATTAGTGATCTTTCCTTCTCTGTAAACGAAGGAGAGTTTTATGGTCTACTAGGGGGCAATGGAACAGGTAAGACCACTACTTTAAATTTAGTAGGAGGTATGCTAAAACCTCATCATGGTAAGATCAATCTAGCTAAAAAACGTATTGTCACTTTACCTCAAAATCCACAGGCACTTTTTGTCAAGAAGACTGTATTAGAAGACCTTAGGGATATAGCAAAGGATAAAGATGCTATTGATAGGGTAACAAAGCTTACCCATATGGCGTATCTTTTAAAGGCACATCCTTATGATTTAAGCGGTGGTGAGCAGCAAAGGTTAGCTTTAGCCAAGATTCTTTTGTTAGAACCACAGATTTTACTTTTAGATGAGCCTACTAAAGGGATGGATGCTTATTTTAAAAGGCAACTCGCACAGATTTTAAGAGAACTTACAAGTAAAGGGGTCACTATTTTAATGGTATCCCATGACATTGAGTTCTGTGCCCAGTATGTAGATCGGTGCGGTATGTTCTTTAACGGCGATTTAATTAGCGAGGCGCCAAGTAATATCTTTTTTAGCAGAAATAGCTTTTATACCACAAGTAGTAATCGTATGTCTAGGTTTGTATTTGAAAATGGCGTAACAATAAAGGATGTTATCACATTATGGGAAAAGAACAAGGCGTAAAACGCTTATCTAAAAGAACGCTGGTTGAAGCTTTTTTTATTTTACTGATTATTCCCCTGACTATTTTTTTGGGACTTACAGTGCTAGATGACAGAAAGTATTACTTTATAAGCATGCTTATTATTTTTTATACGATGCTCCCTTTTTTTATGGTGTTTGAGGGGCGGAAACCTAAGGCAAGAGAGCTTATGGTTATTGCTGTTTTAGTTGCTATTGCAGTGGCAGGCAGATGGGCATTTTTTATGTTGCCTCAGTTTAAGCCTGTTGTAGCTATTGTGATTATTGCAGGCGTATGTCTTGGAGCAGAGTCAGGTTTTCTAGTAGGTGCTATGTCGGGATTTGTGTCTAACTTTTTATTTGGGCAGGGCCCTTGGACGCCATGGCAAATGTTTTCTTTTGGTATTATTGGTTTTTTAGCAGGGATTTTGTTTAAAAAAGGACTGCTTAAGAAGAACGGTTGGATTTATCTCTATCTATGTGTATTTGGTGGACTGTCAACCTTACTTATTTATGGACCTCTTATGAATACACAATCTATGCTTGCCGCAACAGGTCAGTTTACATTAGAACTTCTTATAATCTATTGTTTATCAGGGCTTCCTTTTGACCTTATTCATGCATTCGCTACAGTTTTTTTCTTGCTTATTTTGTCAAAGCCTATGATTGAGAAAATAGAACGTGTCAAAATCAAATATGGATTAATAGAATAATTTTTCAAATTAAGACATCATAAACTTGTCTACTTAATATACTGTTATAGAATTCAATCATATAAGTTATTTGGTCAGCTATAGGTAATGTCCTGTTAGCTGATAATAGGGAAGCTGGTGAGAATCCAGCACAACTTCCATTACTGTATGTGATTACAAGGCTTTCATAACCATTGAAGACTTAGGTCTTTGAGAAGGGAAAGCTGAGGCTAAATCATAAAGTCAGGAGACCTGCCAAGTAATTTTAAACTTATGCCTCTGGGACAGGGAGGAATATAAGAAAAGCGCGCGCTATACTCCTGTCCATAGATAGGAGTTTTTTTATGCGCATGATATGAAAGAAGGGTTAATGGATGAGAGGGGATAACAAAATCATTGCATGGGTTATTGTGGTCATACTTACTTTAAATGTATGTTTACCTATTTATGCAACACCAGTGGTGACACCAAGTGGGCAGAATCTTTCTTCTACTACTCAAACGCAGTTAAGAAGTATTGAAAGTGAAGTTAAAGATGCACTTGATCATACAACCAGCTATATATTGAATAAAGTCAAAAAGCCAACAGTAGGCTCTATTGGAGGCGAGTGGGCAGTTTTAGGCCTTGCACGTAGAGGGGTAGATGTCCCTAAGACATACTACGAAGATTATTACAAATGTGTAGTAGAAAAAATTAAGCAAGAAGAAGCAAAAGCAACAAGAAAATGGGGACTAAAAGTGACAGAAACCCAGAGACTTGCTATTGCACTTACAGCTATAGGAAAGGACCCTATGCATGTAGCAGGCATAGATTTAATAGAATACTCTTGGAATAAAGAAAAGAAAATGTCTGATCTACCTAAGGCACATCAAGGTTTAGGAGATAGACAAGGTTTAAATGAATTGGTATTTGGTCTTATAACCATAGATTTAAAGCAGTCTACAAGGCCTAAAGATGCAACGATTTCTCGTAATAGTATTATAGAAAAGATCTTAAAAGATTATAGAACAAAAGATGGAGGGCTTAGTTTAAGTAAAAATGGAGCAAAGGCGGATATGGATATGACAGCTATGACACTCCAAGCCTTAGCACCTTATTATAATCAGAAAAATTATGAATATGTAACAAAAGCAGTAGATAAAGCGCTTAAGCTTTTATCTCAGAAGCAAAGTAAAAGTGGTGGCTTTATAAGTGAGTATGGGCTTGTTTTAGGAGAAGGTATAGAGACATCAGAAAGTACAGCTCAAGTCATTGTAGCACTTTGCTCACTAGGTATTGATCCTCAAAAAGATGCACGGTTTATAAAAAATGGTAAGAGTCCTATAGATGCTTTAATGGAGTATTATGTGAGTGGAGGCGGATTTAGGCATTTACGTGATGGAAAAATAGATCAAATGGCTACAGAGCAGGCTTACTATGCATTAGTAGCCTATGAGCGATTATTAAAAGGTCAAACTTCCTTATATGATATGACAGATATAAAGGTGTATAAGTAGAGATGAAACAAAAAATTAAAGTTTTGTTAGCTGTTTTAATGTGCCTCATCATAACATGGTTTCTAGGAAGCAAGGTATCTCATCAGAAGGTTTATACGCCAGGGCAAGTAGAATATAGCAGTCAATCTGAAACAGAACAGGTAGAAGAAGTAGAACGAGACAAGTATTTGACAGATCCTGTGCCAGAAAATAAACCTAAGCCCGTTGAACCAGAAGCTATCACTATCAATAAGGAAAAATCTTTTAAAGTAAAGCTTTCTATTACCTGTGAAACCATATTAAATAATATAGATTTATTAGAACCTGCTAAATGGGAATTAGTACCGAAAGATGGTATTATCTTTCCCCTACAAGAAGTTACAGCTTATGAGGGAGAAAGTGTATTTGATGTACTCTTAAGAGAAGTTACAAATGCTAAGATTCATATGGAGTTTGAGTTTACCCCTATGTATAACAGTGCTTATATAGAGGGCATTCATAATCTTTATGAGTTTGACGTGGGGGAGCTCTCAGGCTGGATGTATAAGGTTAATGGATGGTTTCCTAATTATGGGTGTTCCAGATACCAGGTTAAGGAAGGAGATGTAATCGATTGGGTATATACTTGTGATTTAGGAAGAGATATAGGCAATGTATATCTAGAAAAATGAATAAGTATTAAAACGATTTTAAAAGCGTAAGCGTGGAATGGGGTGAGAGTCCCCGCGATCGGGTCACTGTGATGCCGTAGCAAGCGGATAAGTCAGATACACACTAAAATCGTTTTACCAAATTGTTTCCCGGTTTAGACAATGGTGTAAGTAGAGGAGTAAGTGCGTCTATTTTCATGGGGAAAATAGGCGCTTTTTTGTTTAGGTAAATATTTGAAATATAAAAATGATGTTTATCAATCTTAAGAAAGGAGTTTAAAAAAGGCATAGATAGACATTATTTATTAATTTGTTTTAAGAAAGGGAGATAGCGAGATGAAAAAAAGTATTAAAAAATCAATAAGTAGATTTCTAACAATGCTTATGGCAGTTATGATGCTTAGTATAAGTGTTATGGCAAGGCCGATGCCAAGTGATTTGAGGGTAGCAGAACAAGCAACGACTCAAATTAGGGCGACTGTAAGAATTGCTAATGAAACAGATCTACCAACATATCCTGTTGTAGAGCCGATAGTGCTCGATAAAGAGAACTTTAAAACTTTATTTCCAGTAGAGGATGGAGCAGTTCATCAATATCAAGATATTCCAACAGTTATGGATGCACTTTACCAATATTTATTGGATCAGGGGATACCTCTTGGAGAAGGGATTAAAATAGGTTGGGATATAGTAAGTAAAGTTAATGGTGCCTATATAAATGAATTTATTGGGACAGGAACAAATGTAGTAGATGCGTATTACTCCTCTGTCAAAGGGCAATCTTATTGGAAGGGTTACTCATGGGGATTATATGTGAATGGAACGAAGACGGAGTTATATGCAAGTAATCTAATATTAAATGAAGGAGATATTATTGATTTAATTTACGAATATACAGAAGAATATTGGTAAAATGTAGCTGTATATCTATTTAAGTAATAATAAAAATTTGTAGTATAGGTTTAAAGGGAGAAAGAGAGGGGAAAATGAATACTTTAAAAAAGAAAATAGCCAGATTATTAGTTCCAATATTGCTTTTGACTATACCTATCAGGCCATATGCACAAATAGTAGTAGGTGAAAAGGCTGAAAAGGCTATGCAGCTTTTAAATGAAACGATGACAACGACATCTGGTGGTCTAGCTACTACTACAGGTGGGGCTTATGGGTTAAATGAACGTATTCAAATTACAACAGATGGTGCGTATACAATTGACGAATTAATAGAGGGAATAGAAGGGTATGTAAGCAACTTAAATACAGAGGGTGAAGATGGAAGAGCACTTTTAGATTTATCACTTTATCCCTATGCTTTTAAAGCAGCGCATATCGATCCTACTCAATTTGATAGGAATGGCATAGGAGAAAGTTCTTATAAACATAGTGCAACAAGGTTACAAGAAAGAGCACCTCAAGCAGATATTGTCGGTAGAGCAGAGGCTATATTGGATGCTATTGCTTTAGGAGAGGATGCGAGTAGCTTAGTAGAAGATTTATTAAGTACACAGGCAGAAACAGGTTATTTTAAAGATCCTAACGAGACAGTTAGGCTTGAAAAGGATGGGGTTGCACAAGCACGAGCCATTTTAGCACTAGAAGCGTATTATGGTACAGATGTAGAAGTGGAGTGGCCTAATTATGAGGAAGGTAAAGACTACGGTTATGTAGGAGCACTTAAAAAAGTATTATCTATGCAGGGAGCATCAGGCGATTTTACTGGATATATTTTTAATACTATGATGCCTGGAAAATTTACTTATGTACAGGATAAAAATTTAGCTACACAACTGATTGTAGGTTTGCTTTCAGGCCATGTAGAAGATGAGATCATTCTTAAAGAAGATGGCACTACCCTAGGTGAGATTTGTCGAGAAGCAATCTATCAAGGATTAAAATTTATTAATTCAGAAACCAATACGGGGCTCAATGACATCTATTATTTAATTCCTATGTGGATTGCCTTAGGTCAACCTGAAAAAATAGAAGAACATGAACTTTTAAATAAACTTAAGCGATATAGGAATGAAGATGGTAGCGGGGGCTATCGTATTTCGAGAGCGAGTGGTGTAAAGTGTAAAGAATATGATACGCAGCAAGTCCTTATTGCCTTAAGTGATTTAAAGGAAGGAGAAGTTTCTTGGCGACGTATTGTTACACCACAAGCTAAGTCTGTACGCTCTATCTTAGAAACACTACGTGGATTAGAGGTTCCCCATGTAACGAAGGTGGATATAGATTTGCCTACACAAGGGGTACAGGGCACTACGATTAGTTGGGAGAGTAACCATGAAGAAATTATTACGCCTGATGGAAAAGTGGTGCAGCCAAGTTATACGACACAGGTTACACTGACTGCAACCTTTACAAATGGTGAGGTAGAAAAGCAAAAGACTTATGTTATCAGTGTAGAGGGAACTGAACAACCTAAAGAAGAAATCCTTTTAGGTAAGGCATTTGAAAGTTTTTATAATACTTATGGTCAAGATATTTCAAGTTTAGATTATAGAGGGACCTTTGTTCTTGCAAGTAGTAATCAAGATAACTCTGAATATACTTTGTATGACGTTAAAAATCATAAGGATGGAGACTTTACACAGTATACAGCCACAGATTATGCAGGCGTAATCATGCAGCTTATTTTAGAAGGAAAAAATCCCTACTATTATGAAGGTATTAATTATATAGCGTTATTAGAAGATTATTTACAAGTACACCCTATCCTAGGTGTAGATGATGAAGGAGCTTGGGCAGTTTTAGCTTTAGATGCAGCAGGGGCAAAAGTCTCACAAAAGCAAATTGACCAGCTTGTAGAAGTAATCCATAGTGAAAAAGCACCTTTAAAGGCTAAAGGGTTAAGCCTAGTTGCACTTATGCAGCATGAAGAGGAAGTAGGGGAGACAACATTAGATGAAGTGATACGTATAGTGCAAGCTTATGAAGTGAGAATGGGGAGTGATGCAGGTACCTTTAAAGAGGGTGAAAACTTTGATTTGGAGACACATGCCTATGTTGTTATGGGGCTTGTAGCAGCAGGTGAAGATTTAAGTAGGGCACCTTATGTATGGGAAGAGAAAGATCCTATAGATATTCTAGGTAGAGAATTAGAGAGCATTAACCTTGCTAGGATCATTGCTTTAGGTGATTTAGTACAAGGAAGCAATATTTGGCAAAGAATGGATTTAGATGCTAATAAGGTTAAGGATTTAGGAGATAGAGTCAATGCATTACTTAAAACAGATTTAAGCATCTATGATCAATCCTGTGTAGAATCACTTAAACTAGCGTATGACAATATGAATAGTATCTTAGTGGTACAAGGTTCTATCAAAGGTTATGGTGAGCGATACTTTGCTTTACAGCAAGCATTAAAGGATATATTAGCAAGTACAAGTCTGACTGAAGAAGAACTTTATACACCTGAAAGTTATGCAGTATATAAACAAGCTAAGGAAGATTTAAATGCACTATTTGAGAAAGAGGAGATAACAAGTCATCAATTAATAGAAGGTGCTCGAAATGTAATAGAGGCTTATAAGCAGTTAGAACTCAGAGATCCACAAGAAGATGTCGTGCTTAAAATGTTTAGCCTAGAATTAGAAGGTATAGAAACAGTACAGAGGATAACTGCTGAAACTTCAATAGCTCAGGAAGAAGCTAAACTTATTTTAGATAAGACACTTAAGGGAATGGAAAAAGAGTATGGAAAAGATATTTCACGACAAGGCTATTGGGGTGTTTTTAGACTAGCAAGTGCAGGTATTGATTTGACAGATTATAAAGTTTATGATGTGACTACTCATAAGAATGGTGATTTCGGTACTTATCAAGCAACAGATTATGCAGCTATTATTTTACAATTGGTGATTATGGGAGAAAATCCTTATAACTATAAAGGCATTAATTATGTAGAAAAGTTGCAGGCTTTAGAAAAAGTAGGAGGTGTTTATGGACCTTATGCTAACAATATTTGGGCGTTGTATGCACTAGATGCAGCAGGTGCCACGTATAATGAGGCGCTCATTAATATTGTAAAAGATCAAGCTGCTGATGATACTTTTGATTTAGATATGAGAGGTTGGGCACTTATTGGTATTCAAAATCATAAAGATGTTGTTGGTCAAGCAGAAATGCAAGAGATTATTGATTCCTTCAAAGATAGGCAGGTACAAGAAGGGGAATACCGTAGTACTTTTGACCATATACAATACCAAAACCAAAATATTAGCACCCATTCTTGTGTGGTAGCAGGGCTAGTGGCAGCTGGAGAAGATGTAACAAGTGAGAAATGGACCATAGCAGGGCAAAATCCACTTGATATTATTAAAAAAGCCCAGCTAGACGATGGAAGATTTATAGCAATACCTAATATGGATTTTAAGGATTTTGACAAAGACGCCATTATTGCACTAGGCACTATTGTCCAAGGAACAAATGTATGGCAAAGACAATATTTAACAAGAGCGCACTTAGATGGTGTGATAGAACAAGCAAAGCTGATTTTGGAGGGAGATGTAACTAGTTGTCCTAAAGAACAAGTAGAGGCTTTAAGGTGGACTTATAATGAAGCTATGAGGGTACCTGAAGGAAAGATTAAAGGGTATGGTGAGCATTACTTTAGACTCAAAGAACTTATAGAGAAAATGACTTCTCATAAACTTCCTTACTTTACAGATTGTGCACTTTATACAGCTGAGAGCTTTAAAGTCTTTGAAAATGAGGCAATGGCTCTTACTATTGTAACGCATAATGCTAATGCAACAGCTCATGAGATTTATGAAAGATGTCAAGCCATTATTCTAGCACATGAACAGCTTCAAGAGGTAAGTACGCCAGGGCCAGACCCAGATCCAGATGATAAGGAAATGATTACGGTTACCTTTGAGCTGATAGGTGACTCCGTTCATGAAACAGCAGATAAACATGTAGACTTTGAGACATGGATACCAGAAAGGTCAATTACTGTACCAGAAGGTTCTGTTGTATTTGATGTTTTCCATAAAGCGCTAAGTGAGGCAGGATTAAGCTATGATGAATCACAGCCGGGGTATATTGGAGGGATTCAGTCACCAAGAGGCGAATGGCTAAGAGAATTTAGTAATGGTATTCATTCAGGATGGATGTATACAGTTAATGGAGATCATCCACTTTATGGTTTAAGGCAGTATCCAGTTTATGAGGGAGATCATATTGTGTGGCATTATACAGATGATTATATGAAGGAAGAAGGCTCAGAACATTGGGGAAGTAATACAGATGGCGGAAATGGAGTAGGGCAATCTGCAACAGTTACGCTAAGACCTGTAAAAGTCCAAGGAGGTACAGCTTACTTTACCTTTGAATTTAATCAGAAAACACAGTTTATCAATCAACTTCAAAGTAACGATAAAGAAGATAGCCTAGCACAAATTAAAGTGGAGTTACCAGATGAAGCAGTAGGTATAAGTCTAAAATTACCAAGTGAAGTTGTAGAAGCTTTAGGTCAAACACAGCATACTACGTTGCAGATTGTAACAGAGTGGGCAACCTTTACATTAGATGAAAAGGCACTTAAGCAAATGGTTAAAGAGGCAGATGAAAAGGCAATTGATTTTACGCTTAAACAATTGCATCAAAAGGATCTAAGACAAGAAATTAAAGAACAAATAGGTGAGGGTACTACCTTGGTCTTTAACTTACAAACAGCTCAAAAAGATAGTTTAAGTTTAGGAGAAGAGAAGATAGAAGTTGCTGTGCCTTATAAGCTTAAGGATACGCAAGAACCTGAGTACTTGAAAGTATACTGGGTTACAGAAGATGAGCAGTTACAGCTTATAGAAGGTAGCCTTTATGATAAAGATACCAAGACAGTTCTATTTAGGACCAGTAACTGTGGCGAATTTATAGTCCTTTATGAAGAACCTAAGGAAGAAGGAGCACCAGTTCATCACTTTACAGATATTGAAACAAGTTGGGCCAAAGAGTATATCGAATATCTTATGGCAAAAGGTCTGATTAAAGGAAAGACAGAAACGACTTTTGCACCAAATGATTGGATAACACGCGCTGAGTTTGTACAGATTTTAGCTCATATGAGTCAAGTTGATTTAAGCTTATATACAGAAAGCACTTTTCAAGATGTTCAAGATATAGATTGGTTTATGCCTGCTGTAGCATGGGCGAAGGCAATGGGGATTGTACAAGGAAGCGGTACTTGCTTCAACCCACAAGAGACCATTACACGTCAGGATATGGCAGTGATACTCTATCGCTATATGAGCCAGGTACAACATTATACTTGGGACAACGCTACAAAGAGAGAGCTTTTTGCAGATGATAAGGTCATTAAAGCTTATGCAAGAGAAGCTGTTTATGCTATGAAAGCAGCTAATATTGTAGATGGTAGAGAGCATGGCAACTTCGCGCCATTAGCTCAGGCAACACGTGCGGAGGTAGCAAAAATGATAGCACTTTTATTACAGAGTTTAGAAGAATAACAGCATTAAAAAAATTAAGGCTTATAAAACTTTAGAGAAAAAACTTAAAACGAGTAGCCTTGGTAAAAAGGCTACTCGTTTTAAGAATAAGAAAAGTATAAATATTGACATTAAATTAAAATAATTGTAATATGGAGAAATGTTATAGGTGCTATTTTACATAGCTTAATAGGGAAACAGTTGAGAGTACTGTACGGTCCCGCCGCTGTAAGGGGGAGAGCTTATCAGAAAGGCCACTTTTGAAAGAAGGGAAGGCGATAAGTTTGATGAACCTAAGTCAGAAGACCTGCCTATAATGAAACACCATTAACTCTACGATGGATGGAGGGTGTAATGAAAGCGCATTAAGTCTAAAAAGATTTAATGGGCTTGATTTGCACGCGTCTCCTAGAAATAGGAGATTTTTTTATGACTAAAAAACTATAGGAGTGAAGAAAATGAAGAAGTTAAGCTTAGTTTTAGCAGGGATTTTAATGTGTGCAAGTCTAGTAGGGTGTAGTCAGCCCAAAGGAAGTGTCGATGTAGAAACTCAAATTGAACAAGTACAAGAGCATGAGAACATTCAAGAGAGCAAATCTGTACAAGAAGAGCATGAAAAGGGTTATGAAAAACTTATTTTAGCTGAAACAGATACAACCGTAACTTTTGTAGATGGAGAAGGTAATGAGAAAACCCTTACTAAAAAACCAGAAAGAACGGTTGTGCTGTTAAATTCCATATTAGATTTATGGTATTTAGTAGGTGGTGAATCTGTTGCACGTGTAAGTGGTGAGTCTAATGTACCACCAGAAGCTATGAATATTACAGACTTAGGGTCTTTTAATAAAGTAAGTATTGAAGCCTTACTTGCATTAGAGCCAGATTTAGTCTTAATGCATACAACGAATAGTCAAACACAATTTGCAGATATACTTGATCAAAATGGTATTGAATGGGTAGTGATTGATGCCTCAACAAAAGCCTATAGTGCTTTCCAAAATAATGCTTATATTTTCAGTAAGATACTAGGAACAGAAGATTTATTTGAAGAGAAAGTCATGCCTGTAGTAGAAAAATGTGAAGGGATTATAGAAAGAGCCAAGGAAAATAAAGAGCATCCTTCAGTAGCAGTACTTTATTCGACAAGCAAAGAAATTAAAGTAGATACAGATGATTCCTCTATAGGTGAAATGACAAGCTTATTAGGTGTAGAGAATATTGTAAAACCTGAAGATATAGTAGTTGAAGGTGAAACAAGAGTAGCTTTTAGCTTTGAGAAATTGATTGAAGCGGACCCGGATTATATTCTTATTAGTACAATGGGAGATGTAGAAGGGGTGAAAGCAAAAATCGCAAAAGATTTAGAGAGCAATCCAGCTTGGAATGCTTTAACAGCCGTACAAAATGATGAAGTACATTACTTACCAAAAGATTTATTTGTATACAAACCAAATGCGCGCTATGATGAAGCTTTTGCTTATTTGGAAGAGATTTTTTTTGAGAAAGAAGCCAAATAATGAAAACGGATTTTAGAGATACACCTAGATACAAGGGAATGGTCCTAATAGGACTTATACTATTTGTCATTGTAAGTTTATTTATAAGTATTGGATTGGGTGCTTATAAAGTAGGGCCTATGGATATTATAAAGGCTATTTTTGTAGAGAAAAGTGGTATGAACCATAATATTATTTATAACATACGCTTACCAAGAACTTTTGTAGCTGGGTTAGTAGGAGTATGCCTAGCATTAGCAGGCGCTATTTTGCAAGGGATCATGAGAAATTCACTGGCTTCTCCAAGTACTATTGGGATTACATCAGGAGCAGGACTTATGTCCGTTATTTGCTTAGTTTTATTCCCACAATATGAGTATTTAGTGACGCCAGCAGCCTTTGTTGGAGCGGTACTCACAACGGTACTCATCTCTATATTATCTTGGAAGGATGGGATTAATCCGCTTCGTATGGTGCTGGCAGGGCTAGCCGTTTCTTCTTTATTAAATGCTTTAGTAGATCTTATTTTGATTTTTTTTCCTGATAGGGTGCACAACACTTTAGGTTTTTCTATCGGGAGCTTATCGGTTAAGGCTTGGAATGACTTTAATAGGATTTGGCCCTATGCCTTAATTGGTTTTATAGTAGCTATGATACTCTCTAAAAAGCTTAATATCTTACTATTAGGTGATGAGATAGCAGGAAGTTTAGGTGTAAATGTCGAGAGGCTACGCGTTATTCTTATTTTATTAACTTCTCTTTTGGCTGCGAGTGCAGTAAGTGTAGTGGGGCTCATTAGTTTTGTGGGCTTAATTGTACCACATATTTCTAGAATTCTGATTGGGTCTGATTATAAATATTTATTACCAGCAAGTGCCTTAACAGGAGCGGGGGTACTTATGCTTTGTGACACTATAGGAAGAGTAGTTGCGGAGCCTATGGAAATTCCAGTTGGAATTATTATGGCAGTAGTTGGTGTACCATTTTTCTTATACTTATTAAGAGGAGGGATTAAGAGTGCTAGAAAGTAGAAAGCTTACTTTAGGTTACGAACAGCATATGGTAATCAAAGATCTCTCTTTTTGTATTAAGCCACACACCATTACTACTATTATTGGGCCTAATGGATGTGGTAAATCCACTTTGCTTAAGGCTTTGAGTAAGAATAAGAAAATTGCTTCAGGGGATATTTTTATAGATAACCAATCTATTCATAGCTACTCCCATAAGACACTTGCAAAAAAGTTAGCGATTCTGCCTCAGTCACCTCTTGTGCCAGATGATTTTCTCGTACGAGACCTTGTAAGTTATGGAAGAAATCCTTACCTTGATTGGATGGGGAGATTAAAGGAAGAGGATTGGCGTATTATAGATTGGGCGATTAATGAGACGGCTATTACCCATCTTCAAAATCGTAAGATGTCCACTATGTCTGGAGGAGAAAGGCAAAGTGCATGGATTGCCATGGCATTAGCACAGCAAACTGAAATCCTCCTTCTAGATGAACCAACTACTTACCTTGATATTGCACATCAACATGAAGTACTTGAGCTTATTAAGAGAATTAATGATGAAATGGGCATTACTGTGGTTATGGTTCTACATGATATTAATCAAGCCAGTCGTTATTCAGATAGGATTATAGCTATGAAAGAAGGCTGTAAAGTTATAGAAGGAAGTCCAAAAGAAGTCATAACGAAAGAGATTTTAAAAGAGGTATTTGGGATAGATGCTAATATCTATGAAGAAGTATCCTATGGCTATCCTTATTTTATTGTGAAGTAGGATGTATCGTATAAATAAACCACGCCCCCCTTATTCATTTTGTCGAATAAGGGGGCGTGGTTTATATGTATAATTTATTGTAGACCATGTTTTATTTAAATAAGGTATTGAATTTGATCTTTTCAGATACTGCAGCCTGCGCTATTAAGGTATACGCTTGATAATGTTTGGATTATTAAACATTTATCCTAAAATCGCATAATCAATGAATTCAATACTTGGCTCTTTTGCTTCATGTTGCTCAAAGATGACGATTTCATTTTCACCTTCTTTAAGCAGTCCACTTGGTACAAAGAGTGTTTCTTGTGGACCTACGTTCCAGTAACGACCAATATTGAAGCCGTTAATGAGAACAAATCCTTTTGTAAGGTTTTTAAATTTAAGGAATGTATCATGTGCTTCATCTACTGTAAAAGTAGCTTGGTAGAAGCAAGGTTTATTTGTTTTTTCTATAGTATCTTTAAACTCAAGTTTTGAAAGGTCTTTCATATCTAAATTGTAGACATCATAGCCAAAGTGGTAACAGCCTGCAATGGTTAAGCCGCCTACAAGACCTTTATAGTCTTTAAGTTGAGGACCATAGTTAATACGCCCCATATTTTCCACTAAAATATCTAAAGTGATACCTTCACTTGGAATGTTACGAGATAACTCTTGTTTTTCGCCACGTTTATAGACAGCTACTTCTTCATCATTAATGAAAATTTGAGCACGGTCATGGATTTGTGTTAAGTGAATACCTACATCACCACGAGGGCCCTCTACATGTGTACGATAAAGGATATAACCAAAGTCTTGATCATAGTATTCCATGTTTTCTGCCATAGCAGATTCTTTTTTAGTAGTAAGATTATTTAAATTGTCGAAAAGAAGAGCTTGTTTGGTAAAGTTTACTTTACCGTATGCTTTTTTTGTTGTATTAGCAGGAATTTCATATGGAATAGGACCAAAGTGTTTTTCCATACACTCACGTATAGCTAAGTAAGTTTCTGTAATATCACCAGCTTCTGTTAAAAGAGCACAGTAGTCATAACTTGTTGCAGTAGCTCCATAGCCTTGTGCATTAGCATCATTGTAGAAGTTGGCACCGTTATAGAAACCAAAGTTGGTACCACCGTGGAACATGTAGAAGTTAACATGTGCATTATGAGCAAGCATATCTTCAAAGACTTGTACGACTTCATGGCTCGGTCTTGTATGGTGAGGGACTTCCCAGTGATCGAACCAGCCATCCCAAAATTCCATACACATAACAGGAAGATCTGGTTGACGTTTTCTAAGTTGTGAGAAGTTCCAATCTGCAGCAGAACCAAAGTTAACTGTTTTGTACACGTCAGGAAGTGTACCACCTGTAAGCATGTGGTCAGGACCACCATCAGAAGTAAAGAGCGTAACATCGACGCCACGGCGAATAAGACCTTCTTTAATATGATTTAAATATTTTTTGTCATCTCCATAGCTACCATACTCGTTTTCTACCTGAACGCCAATGATTGGTCCACCATTTGTACTAAGGTATGGTACAATTCGTGGGATGAATGCATCAAACCAGTCATCTACGTGTTTAAGGTATGGTTCATAGTAGCATCTAAGGACCATATTTTTATCTTTGAGAAGCCAAGCTGGAAGTCCACCGAAATCCCATTCAGAACAGATATATGGACCTGGTCTTAAAATAACAGCGAGGTCAAGCTCAGCTGCTGTTTGAAGGAAACATTCAATATCGAAGTGTCCATCAAATACAAATTTGCCTTTTTCAGGCTCATGAAGGTTCCAAGGTACATAAGTTTCAACCGTATTAAAGCCACAAGCTTTAAGTTTCATAAGACGGTCTTTGTAGTCTGATTTTAAAAGTCTGAAGTAGTGAATTGCACCACTCATAATAGGTTGTTGATTGTCGGTTAATGTAAGCATGATAAATCCTTTCACATATAAATGATGTATAATATAAAAATTTTAACCAATTATAGTATAATATATCATAAACTAATTTGTAAAACTAAATATAAATTTTTTGTAATTTTAAGTAGCTTAATTTATAAAAAATTAACGAAATCTGAATATATTTTGTAGGTAAGGATAAAAAAATAGATAAAAAGAGACTTATCTAAAAATGTTTATATTTTAATTTTAGAAGTAAGAAGATATTTAAAAAAGAATTTGGAAATAAGATTATTAAATTTTTGTTAATAATGTATTTTAAAATAAATTATAAACTTGTTAAAATATAACGTTTAATATATAATTTGTATATAAAATTTACATATTAAAGAGGTGGAGTAATGGCATTATTTGTAGGTAAAAAAGATGCAAGAAGTATTGGAAATGAAATTGATAAAGTCATTCGTGAAATTGATCAAATTACACAATCTGATATTGATAGAACATGTGATAAAATTGACGCAGAGCTTAATTCATGTGGAAGAGAGTTAAGTAACTCGATTAAAACACTTCAACAAGTTAAGCCACTTTTAGACAGATTAGTAGCACAAATTGGGCAAAATGCACCTGAAAACATTCAAGTCTTAGTTCAATCTATTGCTCAAGAAATTGCATCAAAAGTTTCAACTTCTATGGATAACCAAGAAGAAGTAAGAAAAAATATTAAAGATGTAGATGTTTACACAAACGAAATTGACCAATTGACAGATAAAATTGATGCTTTAACCAATCAAATAGATGTTTTAACTGATAAACTTCAAGATTAGTTAAGAAGGTGGATATATGCTTAAAAATTTAATTACAGATTTAAAGCTTACAGCTATGGATGTAGTAGAAGAAGTTAAAGATATAGCACATGATTTAAAAACAGATTTACCTGATGCCGTTCAAAAAGATTTTAAGGTATCTGATAATCCTAATATAGCTTCTACAGAACTTAATTATATGAATAGCTGGAATGCACCTGCATCTAGAATTACGGCTAATCAAATTGATATGATTATGGATAAAGTCAATTTTATTAGTGAAATGATTCAGACAGGATTATTAGGGTTTGATGCTATTGAACAAGAGTTAAGACTTCTTGCAGGCCAACCTAATCCGCCCCAACCTGCACAACTTATTAGTATTGCAACTCGGATAGATGCAACTCAGCGCCAAACTTTTGCAAGTTTACAAAAGCTTAGGGAGCTTACAAGAGAAGTGGATAGGGCGACTGATAAGTTACAAGGTGGAGGGGGAAATGATTGGAATATTCCGCCTCAAAGAAATGGATGGTAATCTAAGTAAAATAGAGTAAAAAAAGAAACGACCTTATTTAAGTTCAAATAAGGTCGTTTCTTTTATAGTATAGGAAAGTTCTGCGTCCCTATAATCTTTAACCTATTCAATAATGGTCTCTTTAAGTAGAACCTTTTTAGGCTTTGGATTTTTATAGAGTAGGCGGTAGAGGAGTTCACCTGCTTTAACCCCTATATCAAAAGGATTTTGATCAATAATAAGTGGTCTAAAGGAGAGAAGGTGCAAGTAGTCTTCAAACTCATTGTCAAAAAGCATAAGTGCCAAATCTTCAGGAATACGTATACCTTGTTCCTGAAGGAAAGGAACGATCTTAAGACCATATCCTGTACTTGTAGTAATAAGAGCTGTAAGGTCAGGATTAGATTTAAGATAACGATCAAAAGTCTCAGCAAAGTCAGGTGCAGTATGGTCACAAATGAGCTGAAGCTTAGAGTCAAATCCGCCTACATGGTCAATAAGTGCTTTCTGGTAGCCACGGCTGCGCTCAAGGACAGAACTGACAAGGTGGGGATCTTGACTCATAAAGCCGATACGGGTATGCCCCTTTTCTATAAGGTGCTGCGTACCGTGATAAGCAGCGGTAAAGTGATCGCAGGCGACATAGCTTAAGTCAAGCCCTGTTAAATAGCGGTCTACAAGGACAACAGGGAAGTTATTAAGGCTGAGTTTTAGAATTTCCTTATTATACACATTATTATCGGAAGGATAAATAATGAGTCCTTTACAATTATTTTGAGTAGCAGCGCGGATCATTTCCTCTTCCGTTTTTTGATTACCGCCCGTTACCATAATACTTAAATTCAGATTGTGAAGAAGTGCAAAAGCTTGAATACCTTCTTGTATCTTACCAATAAATTTTCCGCCTACACCTGGTACAATAAAACAAATCATAGGATTTTGCTTCTCGGACTTTAAGCGTTCAAATTCACTAGCCTTTGGCGCTATAAAAGTTCCTTTTCCTTGTTTGCGGTAAATAAGACCATCTTTCTCAAGAGATAAAATAGCATTTTTAGCCGTAATACGACTTGCATTAAATTTAAGTGTAAGCTGATTTTCAGACGGTAACTTAAAATCAGGCGTATGCTTATTGTTTTCAATAATCTCTAGCAAATATTTACGCATACTCATATAAAGTGGTTCACCAGGCATAAGAATCCACTCCTTTCTTAAAAAAATCAGCACACACGCGTTAGTAGGTACCCTTCAAGTAATTAAGCATCTCATCCCCATACTTGATACCCACCCCTCTCTATACGACACCCCCTTTACGAGAGCGCTCGTGTGGCAAAAGGATAGGGAGGGATGGTCTGTAAGCTTCCTTCGATTAGAACTTTAGAAAGACTTAGCGAAAAGAGGCTTATGGTTGTTAGCTCTACTGTTTGAGCGAAGCGAGTTTAGAGCGTTCATAAGACTCTTGAGCTTAGTCTTTCTTAGGGCTATGAGACAGAAGCTGAAGGACCATCCCAGACTATCCCATCTGCCACTCCCCAAAGCCCGCTTACTTAATATATCAAGTATACCAACTTTATCATTTTTTTCTCCTAGTAGCATTGATTATAAGTCATTTTTCCTCTAAAATCTAGCTATAGAAAACCTTAATTCACACCTAGGAGGGCGTCATGAAACAAACTAAAAAAGCGCACGTTATCTCACATACACACTGGGATAGAGAGTGGTACTTACCATATGAAAAACATCACATGCTTCTTATTGAATTTATGGATACTTTATTAGATACACTTGAAAGAGATCCAGAATATAAGAGTTTCCATTTAGATGGTCAAACAATCATTTTAGAAGACTACCTTCAAGTAAGACCAGAGAAAAAAGAAATCCTTACAAAAATGATCAAAGAAGGCCGTATCCACATCGGACCTTGGTACATTCTTCAAGACGAATGGCTTACAAGCAGTGAAGCGAACGTTCGTAACTTACAAGTAGGTCATGATGATGCAAAAATGTACGGGGATGTATGTAAAGTAGGTTACTTCCCAGACTCATTTGGTAACATGGGGCAAGCTCCTCAAATGTTACAACAAGCAGGTATCGAAACAGCAGTATTTGGTCGTGGTGTTAAACCAACTGGTTTCAACAACGAAGTAAGCGGAGAAGCTTTCGAATCTCCATATTCAGAAATGTACTGGGAAAGTCCAGATGGATCAAAAGTACTTGGTGTACTTTTTGCGAACTGGTACTGTAATGGTATGGAAGTACCAACAGATAAAGAAGAGCTTGTAAAATACTGGGATCAAAAACTTGCTGGTGCAGCGCACTTTGCTTCAACAGATCATATGCTATTCATGAACGGCTGTGACCACCAACCAGTTCAAACAGATTTAAGCGAAGCTTTAAACAATGCTAAGGAATTCTACAAAGATGTTGAGTTCATTCACTCAAACTTCCCAGATTATATTGAAGCTATTAAAGCGGAACTTCCAGATAACTTAGTAACAATCCATGGTGAGCTTAGAAGCCAACAAACAGATGGATTTGGTACACTTGCAAATACTGCATCTGCACGTATTTACTTAAAACAAATGAATGCTAAATGCCAAACATTATTTGAAAAAGTAGCAGAACCAATTGCAGCAATCGCTAGCAAAATGGGTATGGATTATCCACATCACTTATTCACATATGGTTGGAAAGTACTTATGCAAAATCATCCACATGATAGTATCTGTGGTTGTAGCGTGGATGAGGTACATAGAGAAATGGTATCTCGTTTTGAAAAAGCTGAACAAGTTGCACTTCACATTATTGATGAAGCAATGGCTTATATTAAAGCTCAATTAGACACAATGAAATTCAAAAACATTAGTGAAGAAGCTGAACCATTCTTCGTTGTTAACCCAACAGGTTGGGAAAAATCAGGTTTAGTAGAATTCAAACTTGAAGTAGCTAAAAAATACTTTGGACCAGGTTATGTACAAGGTGCAATTGATGATGCAAAAGAGGCTAAAGTACCAACATACAAAATTGTTGATGAAAATGGTAATGAATTAAAAGGTGAAATCGAAGAGTTAGGCTTACATTTTGGTTATGACCTTCCAAAAGATAAATTCAGACAACCATATATGTGTCAAGAACTAAAAGTAACAGTTGAAATTGAAAAACTTGCTGCATTTGATATTAAGAGACTTGCTCTTATTCCAGTTGCTGAAAAATCAGCAGAAGAAGGCAGCTTAGTAAAAGATGGATGCATTTTAGAAAATGACTTCTTAAGTGCAAAAGTAGAAGACAACGGTTCTATTACTATTACACATAAAGCAACAGGAAAAGTATTCGAAGAACAATGCATCTACGAAGATCATGGTGATCTTGGTAACGAATACGTTTACTTCATGCCACTTGGTGAAAAGCCAATTACATCAAAAGATGCTAAGGCTGAAATTCGCGTGGTGAAAAATCTTCCACATGTAGCTGCTATTGAAACAAAGGTAACAATCAACATTCCAAAATCAGCAAATGAACAGCTTGATAAAGAAATGAGAGAGTTAGTTTGGTTCACTGGAAGAAAAGCTCAAAGAGTTGAAGAAACCATTCCAATGGAAATCACAACAGTTTACACACTTGAAAGACTTTCAAGAGGTGTTAAAGTAAAAACAAGCTTCAACAACCAAGCACTTGACCATAGAGTACGTGCATTATTTACAACAAACATTGATTCACCATTCCACTATGCAGATTCTATCTTCGAAGTTGCAAAACGTGACACAGTTCCAAGCAAAGAATGGAGAAACCCATGTAATGCACAACATCAACAAGCATTCATCAACGTACATGATGAAAATGTTGGTTTAACAGTAGCCAATAAAGGGCTTAACGAATACGAACTTCTTCGTGATGGTATGAGCACAATTGCTTTAACAATCCATAGAGGTACACGTGAACTTGGAGACTGGGGTGTATTCCCAACACCAGAAGCACAATGCTTAGGTCACCAAGAAGTTGAGTTCGAAATCATTCCTCACGGAGCTGGTGATGATGTATACGCTTCATATGTTGAAGCCTACCAATTCCAAATTCCATTTGCAGCAATGCAAACAGTAGTTAAAGAAGGCGCTGTTAAAGAGTACGCTCCAATTATCGCTCCAAAAGCTGCTATGAGCACAATGTACTCATCACTTAAAGTAAGCAAAGAAACAGGTGACATCGTAACAAGATGGTATTCTGTAAGTGATCAAGAAGAAAACTTAACACTTGAAGCAGATATGCCAATGTACATGAGTAACCTTCTTGAAGAAAACCACGGTGCAGTAGATCATACTGTAGCAGTAAGACCATACCAAATCATTACACTTGGTTTTGGTAAATAATAAAAAATAAGGAGGGCTGTATAAACAGCCCTTTTTTTATGAGGTAAGAGGAGTAGGAGAAACAGCCCCCAATGGAGAAAGGGGGAAGGAAAACATACTTTGCGTGCTTTAAGAATACGGAGTAAGAGAATGAAATAGTTTCAATTATAGAGAAGAATAAATGAAAACAATAAGGGGGGATAAGAAGTGAGATATACATACAAACATACTTTGCATGCTTGTTACTTGGGATATATTACACAGGCAATAGTCAATAATTTAGCACCATTGCTTTTTATTATTTTTCAGAATCAGTATCATATTTCTTTTGAGATGATTGGGCGATTAATTTTAATTAACTTTGGGACTCAGATTGTGGCAGATATTTTATCTGTTAAATATGTGGATCGTATTGGCTACCGTAAGGCTGCTGTAATGGCGCATATCTTCTGTAGTATAGGGCTAATGAGTTTAGGGGTATTACCACTTATTATGCCGGTGCCTTATATGGGACTTGTGATTGCTGTTATGATTTATGCTATTGGAGGCGGAATCATTGAAGTACTCGTAAGCCCAATTGTAGAGTTCTTACCAGGAGATGAGAAGGCTTCTGCTATGAGCCTTTTGCATTCTTTCTACTGTTGGGGGCAAGTAGGCGTTGTACTTCTTACAACACTTTTACTTAAAGTTATTGGTTCTTCTTATTGGTTTGTATTACCGATTTTATGGGCATTCATTCCACTTTACAACATTAAGAATTTCCTTAAAGTACCGATTATAGAGCCGCATGAAGATGCTCCCACTATGAGTATTGGTGAGTTGCTTTCTACACGTGGATTTATGATTGCCTTACTTCTTATGCTTTGTGCTGGAGCATCTGAGATTACTATGTCTCAGTGGTCTTCACTTTTTGCAGAGAAAGGCTTACAAGTTCCAAAGGTAGTAGGGGATTTATTAGGACCATGCTTTTTTGCAGTGCTTATGGGAATTGGGCGTAGTATTTATGGGATATGGGGGCATAAAATTAATCTAAATCGTGCCCTTATGGCAAGTGGTATCTTATGTGTCATTTGCTACGCAGTAACTATTTTTGTACAGAATCCTTTTATTTCTCTTTTGGGGTGTGCGGTGACCGGTTTATCAGTAAGTTTAATGTGGCCTGGAACATTTAGTCTAACTTCAGCGACTTACCCAATGGGTGGGACAGCTATGTTTGGTATGCTTGCGATTTTTGGAGATATAGGAGCAGCAGTAGGTCCTTGGATAGCGGGTGTTGTATCAGATGCAGTAGGCCTAGGCCTTAAAGCAGGACTACTCGTAGCGATTGTTTTCCCGATTATGCTTGTTATAGGTGTGATGTTACTTAAAAAACTAAATATACAAAGTAAAGGTTAATCCTTTATAGAGAAAAAGACTCAAAGGTTATAGAAGTACATAACTTTTGAGTCTTAGTTTATATGGCGAATTGTCAAGTTAAGTGCAACACCTTTTCATAATATACTTCATAGGGTGTTTTCCAGTTTAAGCATTTACGAGGTCGTTTATTTA
>OBXC01000602.1_pt1 | contig 25888 bp, 24 predicted proteins | sample 1538111 | NCBI WGS metagenome assembly OBXC01 (sample SAMEA2580137, study PRJEB22360) | human gut metagenome | biome: human gut; feature: human-associated habitat; material: faeces | place: Denmark | collected 2008/2010
CGCTTCCATGACAGGAAAAAATCCGGGGGTTTGCGCCCGCCCCCGCCATAACAATAGCTCCCTTCCACGACATATGCGGAACGGCTGCAAAACATCCCCAGAGCAGCATCCCGCACAGCACGGATTTCCATTTCCGCTTCTTCCTTTCACTTTCAGAAAAATATCCGTCTTTTCCGGTTTCTCCCGGAGCCTTTGCCATCAATACCAAAATACAGCCTGTCCATATGGATATCATCATTCCTGCCGGAATCCTGACGAGTATCCACTCCCCCGCCAGCCCGGTCAGGCAAATGAACACCATAGCCGCCGTACATCTTCCCGCCGTCCTGCAGTGTACTCCGCCCGCCCAGCACCGCAGTCCGCAAAACGCTGCCAAAAAGACTGCAAACTCTACAGTCCTTCCGAGGACAGCCCCTGTCCCCAAAATAATCAGCAGCTTAAATATACCGTCTAAAAATATCTCCATTCCATATTCTGTTACCTGCCGCTCCTGCTCAGACAGCTTTAATTTTTTCTGATTCCATACAGAAATCTGATATGCCAGCCTCTTCATCTCTTGTACCTCTTTATCATTTTACCATCCTGTTATACAATCTGAACATTTTTTCCCAAACGTCGATATTTTTTTCCCCAACGCATCCTTATAGTGTTCTTTTTTACGGTTTTTCATCTAATCCCCCTTCTTTTTTGTCTTTCCAAAATATGCTATCATATTCCGGAACAGGGGGAATGTTTTATGAATTTCAATGTCTATATTTGCCAGCTTATCAGCACTGTCGCTTTTATCCTTACATGCAATTTTATCCTTTTTCCAGCCAAACGCAAAATTTATGAGAAACTGCTTTACGGATATATCGCCGTCTGCGGACTGTTCATCGCTCCGCTTTTAGGTCAGTTGGGAACACCAGTCATGCTGCTCGGCTCCTCCGTCATATTACTCGTTGTCAGTCCCGCCAACCGATTTTATAATCTCATTTTCTTTCAGGCGATATGGTTTTGGAGCTTATTGACAGACTATGCCCTGACCATCCCTTTGAGCATAGCGGGATATGGATTTTCCGATATGCGCTCCTCTCTGATGATGAACCTCCTCTTCTCCCTCCTCCATGCCCTTCTGTGCGTCCTTCCCTGCTATTTTCTCGGCAGACGTCTGCGCCGCAGCCGCCTGTTTTCCGACGGCAACATCATCCCGGACAAGATTCAGAAGCTCCTGTTCACAGATGTCACCATCTGCTCCTGCATTTTCCTGTTCAATATCTTTTTCGGAAGCCTCAATAATTACCCGACGGAAATCCTCTTATTCAACGGCGTACTCATCCTTTCCTTTTCCGCTGCGAATTTTATCATTTTTCTGATACTCTATCGCACGCTTCAGGAAAACAAGCGGCTCGAGCTTCGCACGCAGGAACAGGAAAAGCTCACAGAATATATGATCCAGCTCGAAAATCATTATCAGGAGATACGACGTTATAAACATGATTATATGAACATCCTGTCCACCATTAACGGTTATCTTCAGGAGGGAGACCTCGAAAAGCTGAAAAACTATTTTGACCTGCGCCTCGGCTCCGTCAATCGTCTCATGTTCAATAACGACGCGACCATCGCAAAACTCGCTCTCATCCGTGCTCTGGAAATAAAAGGACTTCTTTATACCAAGCTCATTCAGGCTATGAATCTTGACTTGAACGTATCTCTGGAGCTGACACAGGAATTCTTCCATTTCCCTGTAAATATGCTTACCCTAACCCGAATCCTCGGGATCTTTCTGGATAACGCCATGGAAGCTGCCGTACTCACAAAGGAACGCCGTTTCCACATCGCTATCCTTCAAAAAGACCAAAAGATAATCTTTCATATTGAAAATTCCACCCTGCCACTGCCGCAGCCCCTCGAATGCCTGATGAAAGAGGGTTTTACCACAAAAGAAAATCACAGCGGCATCGGGCTTTCCACCGTTTCCATGCTTTTGGACTCCATCCCCGAAATTTCTCACAGGATGCTCTGTGAGAACGGTCTTATGAAACAAATACTTGTCATACCTGCAAAGGAGAAAAACACATGATACCGATTTATTTATGTGAAGATGATAAAAATCAGCTCGACCTGCTCGCCTCAACAATAGAAAAATATATTTTCATTCAAGGCTACGATATGGAAATCGTGTGCCGGGCTGCTTCCCCGCACGCTCTTCTTTCCGCTCTCGCCCCCAAGGCTGAGACCGCAGTCTATTTTCTTGATATTCAGCTTGGCTCTGACATGGATGGTATCGAACTTGCCGCCAAAATCCGAAAAAACGACCCGAGAGCGTTCATCATTTTTACGACCACCCATTCCGAAATGGCGATGACCACCTTCCGCTACCAGGTAGAACCTCTTGATTTTCTGGTCAAGGATGATCCTCAGTATACCTTCCAGATACTTCACTGTCTGAAAAATATCATTGAAAAAAGCTCTGTTCCCGCCCCCGACATCCGGCTGCACCTGCATCTGCCCGATCAGGATCTGTTCCTTCCGGTCAGCGAAATCCTCTATATCCAGTCTACTGCGGCGCACCGTATCACAATCCATACCGTAAACGGCATCTATCAGTGCGGCGGTTCCCTTAACGAAACGATGTCCCGCCTCGACGACAGCTTTTTTCTCTGCCACAAATCCGTTCTCGTAAATACCCGGCATATCCGTTCTATTTTCCGGCGTCCCTGTTATATCGAGCTGGACGGCGGTGCGACATGTCCCTGTGCCCAGCGACGTTTTAAACAGCTTCAGAAACTCATGGAGACTCCCTGACATCCCCTTGCCCCATTTCTATAATCCCTTCTTTCAAAAGGACTGCATAAAGCGGTCCTAAAAAAATGCCCGCAATCCCAAACAGCTTTACTCCTGCGTATACTGAAAACAGCATCACGACCGGATACATCCCCGTCTGTTTTCCCAAAAGCTTTGGCTCCAGATATTCCCTGACTATCACACAGGCTGCATACGATACGGCTATGATCAATGACTTCCCAATATTTCCCAGTATAAGCTGCCACACTGCGGCCGGAATGAGCACAATTCCTGTTCCTATAAAAGGCAGCGCATCTAAAATCCCAGCCGCTATCCCTATCCACACCCCATTTTTTACCCGGGCAACCACAAGCCCTGCCGCCGCAGTCAGAGATATCGCCGCTATTATCACCATCTGCGCCTTCAGATATCCTCCTATCAAAGAAAGCGTCCGTCCCCCATACCGCCAGACGCTTTTTCCAACATCCGTTTTCTGCACCTTTAATGCTATCTCCGGATAATCCTTACACAAAAGCACAGATGATATCACCCATATTCCGACAAATCCCAGCACTGACGCCAGCGAACGGCACCATTCCACCGACTGGCCCACCGCCTTCGGAAACGCTTCCTTCCTTAGCTGTCCTGCCAGCATATCCCATTTTTCAAGAAATCTCCGTTCTATTTCCTCTGCCGGGACTCCCATATGCTCTTCCAGAAAATCACAGCAGCCTTTCATCACTCCATCCGCCCGCTCCAGTACGAGCGCCGCCCCGTCCCCAAGCTTCGCCGCATGGAGCGTCCCCCACGAAAAGCACGCGCAGATCACCGCGACCACAAGCCCCGCCCCCAAAACAAACATCCCCGCCAGAAAAATCTCCCTGCGGATATGAAATTTTTCATGAACGCGCTCCAGCATCGGCTCGCACGCATACACGACCGCAAACGCCAGCAAAAAAGGCGCCGCCAGAGGGAGCGCATATCGGAATACCAGCAGAAGCGCTGCTGCAAACAACGCTGCCTTCAAAATATTTTTCCATTTTTTCTCAAAAAAATCACCCATACCGCCCCTCCTTTTGTAAGAGGTAGTATGGGTAATTCTTTTTCTTCTATGTGGTCTTTACCATATCATTTTCTGCCGTTTTCTGGCGGTTTCTCACGGAATTTTCCGCCATTCCCAATATCAGGAATAAAAACGGCGTACAGCACACCTGCTGATAACAGAAAAAATCATGCGCCCCGTAAACGAGCGCCGCCAGCAGCCCTGCCAGAGCAAACGGCGCAATCCTCCGGGCCTTAAAGAAGCGCACGCACGCCGCCGCAAAAACAGCCGCAAACGCCGCCAGCCCTATGATCCCCATGCAAAACAGCACATTTAAAAATTCATTATGCGCATTCGTCAGCATCTGATCGTGTCCGAAATAACGGTTCAGCTCCTGTGTCAGCCCCGCATCCGCATAGCAATACATCGAAAAGCTGTCCGGTCCCACGCCCACAAGCTTTTTAAGCAGAGGAAATCCCCCAAATGTCTCCATTGTAAATTTCCACGAAAACCCCCGGGAATTCCCCCAATGCCGGTCGAACAAAAGATATTGATTCGCACTGGCAAATCCGAACCACCGCTCCAAAAGCCCCGTCGTATTCGCCCACACTGTAAATACATAGCCGACAATCCCTGCTCCCGTCAGGATACATGCTCCCCTGCGCCACAGCCCGGCGCTTTTGATTTCCGTTTTTCCTTCATGTGCCTGTCTGTAAAATAACAGCACGATATATGCAATACATGTCAGTAAAAATAATACCCATACCATCGTGCTCTGCGAAAAAAAGACCGAAAGCCCGTCCAGCTGTACTGCGTTTTCAGGAAATAGTATCTGCAATATCCCTATCAGCTTAAAACTCCCGAACATCAAAAGCAGCAGCTCAAAAAAGCGCTCCAGCCGGTCAAGGCTGCCGCATGACACTATAAACACTCCCAAAAACAAAAATGCCGTCGCCGCAAACGCACTGTCACTATTCTGTGTCACGATCGTACTAAACCCCAGCATACAATATATTCCCAGCGCTATCCTCCATACCCCGCTTTCCGCCAGCAAAAATACGACTATACCAAGCACCAGTACCGTACACACATAGCTCGAATACCAGGATGCCTGCCCGATCGTCGATAAAAACATACGCTGGGTCTTTTCTCCCAGCCCCTCGTACATCCCCAGAGGGTCAATGGAAAACCGATGCAGGATACCCAGAAAAAACACCGCTCCGGAAGCCAGAAAATGTCCCGCAAATATAATCTTTTTCCAGGGGAAATACCTCGATGCCAAAAAATATATCATCCCGAAAACAAGCTGCGTCCGAAGCCCCATCATCCAGCCGTCCACTCCTGTCCATGCGCCGGACTTATCCGCCGCAAACAGCCACGATACACATGCCGACAAAGTATACGCCGCCACCGCCATATCCAGACAGCTCAATTTCCTGCGCTCTTTTGCTTTTCCGTCCATCCTGTCCAACAGCGCTGCCGCTCCAGCCGGTATCAGACAGACGGCGCTCACGATAAGGAAAAAGTCAAATTTACTCTGCCCCAGCTTTGCATAACGGTCCTTCATATAGAACGGAAACACCGTCAGCATCAGAAACGCCCACAGCCCTGTCAGCCCCGAAGCGATTTTATACTTATTAAATGGAAAGTTTTTTCGTAAGCTCATATTCAACTCTTTTCCCTGTAGACGGATGTACAAAAGAAAGCTTCGCCGCCTGAAGCTGTATCTGGCATATTCCCATCTCCCGAGACACTCTGCGGCTTTCCTCGCTGCCATATTTTGCATCTCCCAAAAGAGGCATCCCGGCATTCGCCATCTGCACCCTTATCTGATGATGGCGCCCCGTATCCAGGTTCACCTCCACGAGCGCACAGCTTCCCTGCCGTCCGAGACAGCGATATTCCAGACGCGCCTCCTTTGCATCCGATTCCGACGGTTCTGCTATCCTCGCACCGCCGCCCGGCAGTTTTATCATATAATCTTTTAAGACTACGGATTCATTTTCCGTCAGTACCGCCCCTGCCTCCGCATATACCTTCGCCCGGTATATCTTTTCGAGCCGGCGTTGTGCCACCTGCCCGCTCAAGGCTGCCGCCGCCCGCTGATTTTTTGCAAAGACCAAAAGCCCCGAAACCGGCTGGTCCAGCCGATGGATCACCCCAAGATAGACCGGCTGGTTTTTCCCGGGAATCCCGCAGCGCACACTTGCTCCTGCTCCCGAAACGCTCACAACACTCCTGCCTTCCTTTGACAGATGATTTTTCAGTTCGCTGACCATGTCCGGCTCAGATATCCTGCCGCTCTGTACCGCCAAGCCGGCAGGCTTGTTACAAACGAGTATATCCCCGTCCTCATAAATGATTTCAGTCCTCAATCTATTCTCCTCCATCCTTTTGCCTGTTCCCATCATAAGCGAACCGTCCCGTCCTGTCAATCAACAAGACTTTCGCGCTGAAATACCGGCATCTAAAATACGCAGGCGGCTGCACCCGAAAGCGCCGCCGCCTGTATCAATTTCATATTCACACCTTGAAACGGTATCCCACGCCCCATATCGTCTCGATATACTGGGGATTTGCCGTATCCACTTCTATCTTCTCGCGTATCTTCTTGATATGCACCGTTACCGTTGCGATGTCACCGATCGATTCCATATCCCAGATTTCCCGGAACAGTTCCTCCTTTGTGAATACATGGTTCGGATTCTCCGCAAGGAATGTCAGAAGGTCAAATTCCTTCGTTGTAAACGCCTTCTCTTCTCCGTTTATCCAGACGCGCCTTGCCGTCTTGTCAATCTTTAACCCCCGTATCTCAATGATGTCATTCGCTTTCTGATGGCTGCTTGTCAGTCTCTCATAACGTGCCATATGCGCCTTCACGCGCGCTACCAGCTCACTCGGTGAAAAAGGCTTCGTCATATAATCATCTGCCCCGAGCCCCAGCCCTCTTATCTTGTCGATATCATCCTTCTTGGCGCTGACCATCAGGATAGGCACGTTCTTCTCATCACGGACACGACGGCACACCTCAAAACCGTCCATTCCCGGAAGCATCAGATCCAGAACTATCAGGTCAAAATCCTCCTGCAGCGCACGCAACAACCCTCTGTCTCCGGTATTCTCGATATCGACCTCGAAACCGCTCAGCTCCAGATAATCCTTTTCAAGGTCCGCAATAGCAACCTCATCTTCAATGATTAGTATTCTGCTCATCAGTATTTGCCTCCCTGTATTTACGGATCACGAAATGAAGACATGTCCCTTCACCCTCCTTACTGGTTGCCCAGATATAGCCGCCGTGATCCTCTATGATTTTTTTCACAATGGACAGGCCGATGCCGCTTCCGCCCTTCATCGAATTGCGGGATGCATCCGTGCGGTAAAAACGTTCGAAGATGTTGCCCAAATCCTTTGCCGCAATGCCCTTGCCGTTATCCTCTATCTCCACACGGATAGAATCCACCTCGTCAAGGAGCCGGATGTCTATCACACCCTTTGCCTTGTCCATATATTTAATGCTGTTGCCGATAATATTGTTGATGACTTTTTTAAGCTGCTCAGGGTCGGCGATGATACGCGTTTCCTGATCGACCAGATTGGAATAATTCAGCTGAATATCCTTGGATTCCAAATCCAGTCCCACGTCCTCCACACAATCTTCAAAAAACTCCGCCACATTTATCCTGTGAAAATTATATGGAATCCGGTTATTGTCGATACTGGAATAATATGTCAGCTCATTGATAAGCCTGTCCATATCGTTCGCCTTCGTATATATCGTGCGAAGATATTTGTCACGACGCTCCGGCGTATCCGCCACCCCGTCAATGATACCTTCCACATATCCTTTTATCGCAGTAATAGGCGTCTTTAAGTCATGGGTGATATTGCTGATAAGTTCCCGATTCTGCTTTTCATTCTGAAGCTTCTCCTCCGTGGATTCCTTCAGCCTAAGACGCATATCCTCATAATTGCGGTACAGCTCTCCTATCTCATTGTCGTCCTCCGATTCAAGGATATAATCAAAATTGCCCTCCGCAATCTTCTGCATCGCCAGATTGAGCCTGTTGATAGGTGAAAAAACGCCCTTATGTATCCACTGCGTCAAGACCATGCTCGTGAGCACCAGAATAAATATTATCGCCAGAAACATATCCATCAGGAACGTCTTGGATATCACGCTCGTGATACGCGTCACAATAAATACGCTTCCCTCGGAGCCGTCTGAAAAACGAAAATCCACCTGCTTTACCAGCTTACGCAGGTCATTAAAGTAAAATGCCGAATCCGCCCGTTCGCTGTCCTGTCCGTATACCGGAAGACGATTCCATATCTTCTGCGCCGCTTCCCTGTTCCCTGCATAAAATATGCCGTCATCCTTACGTACAATAACATAAGAAGAATATTCAGAAGCCTCTTCATTCAGCTTATCCAGATAAGAACTGTCCTCCAGACACGCCTCGTCATCCCTCGATGCATTCAGTATCTTGTCAAACAGTTCGTCCGTAGCTCCGCTGAAACCGTCTATGGTGTCCGACATCATCGTATAATCACTCAGTCCCAATCCGTAGCTCGGCTCATCCGTATGGACCATGACCGCCCCTATCATAATAAATGCGACCAGCGACAAAAGCACCGGCAGCAAAATGATAGTCAAAAAAGTTATCGCCAGTTTTGTTTTGAATTTCATGCTCATCTCCCCATTTATGATACCAGTATATCATAATCCCCGCTTCCTTTATATTAAATGAGCGGAATATATTTCTAAAAAAATTCTAAAGTGCTTTTTTCAAAAAAACTATCAAAAACCTGTTGACATTTTTCTCTTTCTCTGCTATGATTCAATCATGATAACAGTAATCGTTATTGTTTAGAGAGGAGATGAGGTACAGATGCCGGCCTTGAAATACAGCCGCCAAAGGGAGGCTATCAAGAACTTCCTTATGACGCGCCGTGATCACCCGACCGCAGATGTCGTTTACCACTCTCTGCGAACTGAATTCCCCAACATCAGCCTCGGTACCGTATATCGGAATCTGACGCTGTTAGCTGACCTGGGAGAGATTTCCCGGCTCAGGCTCGGGGATGGCGTCGATCACTTCGATGCCGATACAAGCCGTCATTATCATTTTGTCTGTAACAGATGTCATTCCGTATCGGATCTTGACCTCGACCTCCCGGATGCATTTGATGTACTCCACGGGACAGACAGATACGGCAACCGGGTCGAAGGGCACGTCTCGTATTTTTATGGAACCTGCAGTTGCTGCAGCAAAGCTGTTTCCAGCTGACTACAGGAAGATAAGCGAACTTCCCACCGCACTGGTGAGGACTTTTTAAAACGAAAGGAGATTTTTACTATGAAAAAATTTGTATGTTCTGTATGTGGTTATGTTTATGAAGGTGAGGCTGCTCCTGCAGAGTGCCCCGTATGTCATGTTCCTGCTTCCAAGTTCATCGAGCAGACTGATGAGAGAAGCTGGGCTGCTGAGCATGTTGTAGGCGTTGCACAGGGCGCTCCTGAAGATATCATCGCTGACCTGAGAGCAAACTTCGAGGGCGAGTGCTCTGAAGTTGGTATGTACCTGGCTATGGCTAGAGTTGCTCATAGAGAAGGTTATCCTGAAATCGGTCTGTACTGGGAGAAGGCTGCTTATGAAGAAGCTGAGCACGCTTCCAAGTTTGCTGAGCTGCTGGGCGAAGTTGTTACCAACTCCACAAAGAAGAACCTCGAGATGAGAGTAGAGGCTGAGAACGGCGCTACCGCTGGTAAGACCGATCTGGCTAAGAGAGCAAAAGCTCTGAATCTGGATGCTATCCATGACACCGTTCATGAGATGGCTCGCGACGAGGCTCGTCACGGCAAAGCATTTGAGGGTCTGCTGAAGAGATACTTCGGCTAAGAAGAACCCTTCTGAATCACGGTTTTTAAAAGAGGAGCAGGATTTTTCCCTGCCCCTCTTTTTTGTATACAAAAAATATGCAAAAACAAATTCTGACGGAGACTTCTCCGCATTTACCGAATATTTATCTTTTCTTTCGCTGCCCTTACGCTCTCCGCGTACTTTTCATCCACCTGTTCCAGCAGATATCTGGGCGAAAGAAACGCCGCATCATGAAGCTGCTCCAGCGCATCCCGCTGCTGCCGGGTCATCCCGGACGGCACGACCACACGGGTCTGCCACACCGACACGCACCCTGTAAATTCTATCATCCAAAACAGCGGCTCCATACTCCTCTCCATTTTCCCATGTAAAATTGCCTGATCATACCCCGCTATCTCAACAAGTCTGCCGATATGGGACGGAAGCGGTTCCTCCACATTCCCATTCGGCAATATCAGACATTCGCAGTTATCCTCATCCTCCCGATGCTTATGTATAAATTCCAATGCCGTCATGGCTGCCCCTCCTTCAGTCGCAAGTTCATTTTATAAAGCTGTTCTCAGAATATCAAACACTTCTCTATTTGTAAATAAACAGTTTTTAACCGCCGTCTTAAACTTTTTGTTCCGGTAAAATATCTATACTTCTGAAAACACCTAATCCATAAACGCAAAGGAGATTTAACCATGAGAAAAAAATATATGTTTTCAGCAGCCCTTTTTGCAGCCGCTATGCTTTCTGCATCTGCCTGCGGTACCCAGACGCCTGCCCCTGAAAGCGTTCCCACAGAGACTTCCGTCATTATCGAAACTGCAGATACAAACGCTCCGGATGCCGCCGAAACCTCTGACGCCGACCGCTCTGAACAATCTTCTATCTCCGGCACAATAGATGAGATAAAAGATTTCATGTTCATCCTGACAACTGATGACGGCGTTTCTTATGTGCTCAGCTTCGATTCCGAAAAGCCTCAGGGACTTGACAGTGTCGCTGCCGGCGATAAAGTAACCGTTACTTATACTGGCGTTCTGAGCGACGTAGATGCCTTTACCGGCACCATTATTTCCGTCGAAAAGGCAGGGTGAGCTTTTTTTACCCGTCCGGCTTTTATATCCGGTCAGGTCTTCTTCATGTTGGACCGCTGTGCGCTGCAGCTATAACAAATCAATATCGTTACGAAAATCTTAAAAAACTCTTTCTGCATTTTTCACTTTTATCTGGTAGGGTAGATAAAATACATCATATAGACCGCCGCAGTCCCTGCGGCATGGAGGATAAAACGATATGCTTTCTCTTTTTATAGATGCAGCGTCCGGCGCCCTCGCCGTCCTGCCTTTTCTTATCATACTGGAAATCGTCGCCCGCAGGCTGATCCCATTCCTTCCGCTCAGACATCTGGTCGGTGAAGGAATGCTCAGCTTCCTTCTCGCCGCCCTTTTATCCGTTGCGCAGGTTCCCGGATTTTACGAATTTTACGCTGACCTCCGATTCAACCTGACGCCCTTTTCCCAGATTCCCCTGCACCCGCTCTGGTATGCGCTGTATTTTCTGTTTTTTTCTGCGCTCGGTGCAATGCTCCCCCTGCTCTTTTCCTTCTTTCAGAAAATGAGCGTCTGTCTCCTGTATGGTCTGGGAGTTGCCCTGCTCATTGAGCTCCTGCGTATCTTCACACTCCATACCTCAGGCGTGGATGCCCTTATCATCGCTGCAGCAGGAGCTTTTTTCGGATATGCCCTTTTTCGACTCATCCGCAGACTGTTCCCCACCTTCTGCTCCTCATGCCTTTTGACAGCCGACTGTCTTAGCATCCATCCCTCCCTTAAATGGGAATCTGCCATGATAACACTTTCCGCGCTCGGAAGCGCCCTGCTTTTTGCGCCGCTCATCCGCGAAACAGCCGGTGCGCTGTTTCTGTGAGCATACTGCATAATGTAAGTAACTGCGTTCACATAAGCCGTGCTCTCATCCTTTTTCTTTGATACACCATATCAAAAACGGATGTACAATCCTATATTGCCAAAAAATAAAAGAAGAACCCGGAAAACGGCTTAAATCGCCGACCTCCGGGTTCTGTCTTTTATTCCATAATCCTTTTGATATCCAAATCCCCTCTTATATCATTCGTTCAGGCATCATATTACACTTCTGCCCGCTTCAAAATTCCGACTCCTATCGGATGAGGTCCCGTGTGTACGCCTATCGTCGCTCCTATCTGATAAATACCTATCTCCTCGATACCCAGTCTCTCCTTTACCAGATCCTTGAGCATCTCCCGAAAAGCAACAGCCTCCTCACGGTCATATCCGAATCCGATGCAGAAACTGTATTCCCCCGGCTTCGCACCGACCTCGTCCATATATTTTTCCGCCATCTCCACAACCTTCTGCATGGATTTCTGACGGCTTCTTGCGATGCCGGAATTGAATATCTCGCCCTCCTTCAGTGTGATGAGCGGCTTTATCTTCAGCGCACCGGCTGCAATTCCTTTAAGCTTTCCTATTCTTCCGCCATGTCTCAGATAATCAATACTTCCGATCGTAAAGAATATACGCCCTGTTTCCCGTATCGGGAGAAGCGCCTCCACGACCTTTTCATAAGAAAGCCCCATATCGCGCAGTCTGCATGCTTCCAGTACAAACATCCCCTGTAAAACCGTATTAAAAGTACAGTCCATTATCGTAAGCTTTGCATCAGGATATTCTTCCAGTATCATATCCTTTGCGGTTACAGCCGACTGCATTGAACCGCTGAATTTCTTCGTAATACAAATACAGAGCATCGGGATACCCTGCTCGGCATATTTCTTAAATACCTCATAATAATCGTGCACCGACGGCATCGACGTCTTGGGAAATACATTCGGATGGTCTACCATTTCCTGGTAAAACTCCCGTACCCCCATCTCTTTCATCTCTTTCTTATACGTCTCACTGTCAAACGAAACATAAAAAGGCACTACTTCTATATTTTTCTCCTTTGTCAGTTCCTCAGGCAGATCCAGAGAACCGTCGCTTATGATGCGTACATTTTCCTGCATGATAACACCTCTCGCTTCATCCGGTTTTAAAAACTACTTTTCACAGTGTTTTTATATTATCACACAAAATCCGGTATGTATAGAGTGTGAGAAGTTTTTATTTTAAAAATCCGTTCACGATCTGAGCTTCTGCTTCTTCCTCTGTAAGCCCCAGCGTCATCAGCTTGATGATCTGTTCGCCCGCTATCTTTCCTATCGCTGCCTCATGTATCAGTGCGGCGTCAATATTGTTGGCTGTCAGCTCCGGAATTGCTTCTATCCGTGCCTCATCCATAATGATCGCATCACATTCCGTATGACCGGCACAGCGCGTATTTCCGTTCAGACGCGAAATAAAGACCTGATGGGATTTATCCTTTGCAACCGATCTGGAAACGAGATTAGCGCTGGATCCCTCGCCGTTTAAGTTAACTACAAAACTGCTTTCCGCCTCCTGCGTCCCATGGGTCAGCAGTCTCTCCCTGATGACCAGTTTCGCATCCGCAGCCAGGTCTGCCACTGTCTTTCTAATGGTGGAATCTACTCCTTTTATCTGAACCATCTCCATCTCAAGATAGCTGCCATCCTCCATTGTTATCTCAGTAGTCGGATTTAATACACGTTCGCCCTTGCCGTCGCCGCTGCCGTAATGCTTTTCCACATATTTCACTTTTGCATTCTTGCCGACAAAAAAACGATGTATACCGTCATGCTCCGACTTCTGCTCCCCGCAGTTATGAATGCCGCAGCCTGCCACGATGACAACATCCGCGCCCTCGCCGATATAAAAATCGTTATATACAACCTCTGTCAGCCCGCTTTCGCTTAAAACAACAGGAATATGAACGCTCTCCTTTACCGTATACGGTTTGATACGGATATCAATGCCCGTGCCGTCCTCCTTGGAAACGATATCGATATTGGCTGTCGTAGCCCTCTGCGCCGTCTGACCGTTTGCCCGCAGATTGAACGCCCCTTCCGGCACCTCATGGAGGTCAGCCACCTCTTCTAAAAGCCTTTTCTGTATCTCATCTATTTTCTGTGCCATGCCGCCTGTCCTCCTTACCTTTTAAATACATTGCATGAATCGACCGCTGAAGCCGTACCGAGGATCTGAGGAAGTATCTCCTCCCTCGTGCCCTGCTTGGAAATCTGTCCGTCTGCGATCACAACGATTTCATCCGCAATATTCAAAATCCGCTCCTGATGCGAAATTATCAGGATAGAACCATTTGTTGTCTCTCTCATCCGCTCGAATACCTGTATCAGATTCTGAAAACTCCACAGGTCGATGCCGGCCTCCGGCTCGTCAAATACAGAAAGCTGTGTCTTTCTCGCAATAACCGTCGCAATCTCGATACGCTTTAACTCGCCGCCGGACAGGCTCGCATTTACCTCTCGGTTGATATAGTCCTTCGCACAGAGCCCGACTTCCGCAAGATATTGACAGGCATCTGCCGCAGACAGATTTTCCTTCGCGGCAAGGCGCAGAAGGTCAAGGACCTGAACGCCCTTAAAGCGCACCGGCTGCTGGAAAGCAAAGCTTATCCCCATATTCGCGCGCTCCGTGATGGATGCATCCGTAATATCCTTCCCGTTAAAATAGATTTTACCCGAAGCAGGCTTATAGATTCCGGCTATCAGCTTCGCCAGCGTGGACTTTCCTCCGCCGTTCGGCCCGGTAATTACCACGAATTTGTTATCATCTATCGTCAAGCTCAAATTTTTGATAATATCTTTTTCGCCTTTTTCATCCTTTACGTCAAAGGATACGTTCTCTAATGTAAGCATGAGTTCCTCCTGATCGATCACAAAAAATATTGCGGTTTGACCCGTTCTGCTTATTATACCCGATTCTAAATTTCATTACCAGATGATTTCAAGAAAAAAGGAGCCTTTCGGCTCCTTTTTTCATCAGTATTCCTGTTATTTTCCCATTCCGGCAAAAATCTCCGTCCGTTCCGCATATATCCCCGGACGGCAATACTGTCCGTATTATATATGATATCTTTCTCTCCGCTTTAACCCTTTACCGCTCCGAGCATGATGCCTTTCACAAAATATTTCTGAATAAACGGATATATGCAGATAATAGGAAGGGTTGCCACCATTGTTGCCGCCATACGAAGAGAGTCCGGCGTGATCGTCATTCCTGACTTCGCATTAGACATCTGGGCTGATGTTGTCGCTCCGGTATTATACTGATTCAAAATCTCCACAAGGATCGACTGCATCGGTTTCAGATTCTCACTCGATGTATACAAATAAGCATCGAACCAGGAATTCCACTGAGTGATCGCCACAAACAGGGCTACCGTCATGAGTATCGGTTTCGCCAGCGGGAGAATTATCTTCCAATATACGACCAGGTCGTTCCCGCCATCAATTTTTACCGCCTCAAACAGCTCGTCCGGCATGGATTCGATATAAGACCGGATCAGTATCATGTTATAGACGCTCATTATCAGCGGGAAAATGAATACCCAGAAATTATCCAACAGTCCCAAATTTTTCAGTACCATATAATACGGTACCTGACCGCCTCCGAAATACATCGTAAAAACAAACATCATATTCCAGAATTTTCGTCCGACCAGCTCTTTTCTGGACAGAGAATATGCCAGCATAGACGTACACATTACTGCCAGAGGCGTACCGATAAAAGTTCTTGCCAAAGTCACTCCAATAGAGTGAACAAATGTAGATCGGCCAAGGATTTCCTTATAACTCAGGATACTCAGCTTGCGTGGCCAGAAATACAGACCGCCTTTCATTGCATCGGTAGGGTCATTAAGCGATACGATAAAAATATTCCAAAACGGATAGACCGTCACAACCGTTACCACTATCAGAAACACTACTTTACAAATATCCAAAACCCACTCGCTCGGTGTCCGTGGCGCTTTTTTTCTTTTCACAGCCGTTTTTGACATATCTCGCTCCTTTCTCAGAACAATGCTGTATCGTTTAGTTTCGCCGTGATCCTATTGGCGCACATTACCAATGCAAATGAAACTACCGACTTAAACATTCCAACCGCTGTTCCATATGAATACATCCCTTTTGTCAGACCATAGCGATACGAATATGTATCCAGTACATCAGAATAATTCAAGATAGCATTATTTCCCATCAGCAGCTGCTGTTCAAATCCTGTTGTTAAAATACCTCCGATCGCCAATATCAGCATGATACAGATAGTTCCACGGATGGCCGGAAGTGTGATATGCCAAATCTTCTGTACCCGGTTGGCTCCGTCCACCTCCGCCGCCTCGTACAGTCCCTGGTCGATACCTGAGATAGATGCCAAATAAATAATGGCATTGTATCCCATGTTTTTCCATGTATTTGCAAATGCGATTATCCACCAGAAATATTTTCCGTTCTGGAAAAATAAGACCGGTTCCTCCACGATATGAAGTGCCACGAGAATATCATTTATCACGCCGTTTCCGGATAAAAATGTCAAAAAGATGTTGGATGCGATTACCCATGAAATAAAATATGGAAGATAAGATGCCGTCTGTACAAATTTTTTTACCTTAACATTTTTAACTTCATTCAGAAATATCGCGATCAGTATCGGTGCCGGGAAAGAAAATAAAAGTGTCAGCAAACTGGTCGCCAGCGTATTTCTCATTATCATTTTAAAGTCATTTTCAAAAAAATACTGAAACCATTCCAGTCCCACAAACGGTGCGTTCAGCAGGTCCTGCCAGTATCCGTTCTGTGATGGTCTGTAATTGGTAAACGCCATATATAGACCGGTCATTGGGGCATAACATATCAAAGTAACCCATATTAGAGCTGGGATCATCAACAGGAACAGATATCTTTGATTCCATAATCTTTTTTTCAGAGCTTTTGAAGACGGTTTAAAATTCTTCTCCTTTGCCATAACTTCTCCTTTTCTGGTATAGAAAAGGCAGTTCTTCGATAAACTGCCTTTTCCTGCCATACTTCAACTACATTCCGGAAATTTCAGCTCCGCTTATTCTGCATTCCCCCAAAGTTCCATTCTCGAATTATAGTTTTCTGTAATCGCCGCTTCCACATCTGCGATGCCCGCATTTTCCAAATCCTGCATCATCTGCCCGTATACCGCATCGCACTCTTCAATGGTTGCCGCGTTTACCATGTTGGGATATGCCTGACTGATGATATCCTGTACTTTCTGCGCTTTTAACGCCTCCGTACTGTTGCCTGCCGGAACCAGATTATCAAACTCTGCCGTATCCCAATATCCATTCGTGATATTCTGATATGCATATTTTGCAGAACGGTCCTGTTCATTGTACCAGATACGGTTCGTCGTATCATCATCCTCATGCCGGTCGTTTTTTACAAACCATGTCCACTTCGTGATACCCGTGTCATCGACAACCTTAGTCGGGTCATCCTGATACCGTTCCACAAGGTCGCCTATCGGTGTACGAACACCATCAACAAACTCCCAATCCTGACCTTCGATTCCCCATAACAATAGGTCCTGTCCCTCCTGGCTTGCACAGTAGTCTACGAATTTTAAAGCTGCATCCAGATTTTTACAGTTCTTTGTGATCGCTATCGCATCCCATCCAAGGGAACTTCTTCCGCTCAGGGTTGTCTTCTCCGGATCATGACCGTCTGCCACCACCTTATAAGCAAGATATTCTGCATTTTCATTGTCCGAATCCATCAATGCCGCACTTCCTCCCCAGGTATCCCAGTATGCACCGATATAACCAAAAACATTTCCCTGGCTCAGCTTCTGATTCCGCAGCTCCTGATTATTGGACGTCCATTCCTTGTCCAGCAAGCCTTCCCTGTACAGCGTGTTCATATCATGGATTGCCTTCAGATAATCCGGATGGCTTACTCTGTAATGGACGTTACCGCTATCATCGACATAATAAGATTTCATACCGTACATTCCTGAAAATGTCCCGTGCAGATTTTCCGTAGCTCCAGGCTCGCCCATCGTTACTCCGATGCTGTCTGCTCCTGCCAGCTGAGGATATTTTTCCTTAAACTGCTTCAAAAGCTCTACCATTTCCGAAAAAGTAAACGGCTCGGGGCTGTCTGCCCTTTCCTGTCCGACCAGGTCCACCATGATATCATATCTCATAATAAAACCGTTACAGGGGTCCGGGTCATAACCATACCAGTTCGACAGATAATAATTATTTCCATCCACATATCTGGTTTTATTCAATGTTTCGCCGTACATCTTCTGAACATTCGGAAGCTGGTCCATATAATCGGATAAATTCACCAGCGCCCCGGCCTCGATATACTGATTTACAATATCCGACCCTCTGTCCATCAGGACAATATCGGGATAATCCTGACCTGCGAGCATCAGTGATAATTTTTCTCCCGGATCCCCTGTAGGGCTGATAAGGTTGACTGTTACGCCTGTACGCTTCATCAGCTCCTTCGCCACCGGGTCGTCAAATGTTTTTATTCCTGAATTTTTGTCAAAGAAAGAGATTACTGGCGTACCGTCCTCCGCTACTTCTCCTTGATTTACTGCCACTGCATTTCCTTCCGCTCCTCCATCGGTCTTTGCAGCCTCTGTTCCTGCATTCCCGCATGCGGTCAGACTGCCCGCCGCCAATAACGCAGCCATCCATAATGCAAATTTCTTTTTCATATGAGCCTCCTTTTTTCCGCTGAGTCATTCATTTCTTTTGATAAATCAATCATATCGGTAAAAAAGGACAACTTAAATATTTGTTTCCACCAATTTATATCATTTTTTAATCATTTTGACGGTTCATGAATGATTCTTACGATATTCATTAGGCATCATCCCATATCTTTTTGTAAAAATGGACCCAAAATATGAAATATTTTCATATCCGACCCGATTTCCCACTTCTTTTATTTTAAGAGACGGGTCTTTTAAAAGCTCACATGCCTTCGCAAATCTGAAATCCGTGATATATTCCAAAATCGTCTGCCCTGTCCCTTCTTTAAATATCGATCGTACATAATTTACAGAAAGATGTATCTCCTCCGCCATATCCTCCATTGTCATAGCTTCCCCATAATGGCGCTGAACATATTCCTTCACTCTTTTTACCACATAAGCCACTCTGTCGCCGTTTTTTTCAAGTTCCCTGTTTGCCGCATAAATGCAGCCGAAATAATTCATTACCAGCTCTTTTGACTCTTTGATGCACCGGCTGCTTTCTGCCCTGTATTTGCTGAAAACCTGTTTCTGTATCCCATGATATATCGGAGTCATGCGATGCTCCAACAGCATGCAGAGCTTCGATACCTGCATCGCTATCTCCCCCTTTGATAAATACAGCTCCTTCAGTCCCTCAAACACCTGCTCTACTGCATCCTCTACCGCCTCTTCCTCTTCATACGGGAATAATTTCTGCAGTCGTTCCAGACTCTGCCCCATAAATTCCGCCAGCTTTTCTTTCGTTGGCCCATCCCTGAAAAACTCTTTCTTTATCCCTTCAAAATATCCTTCTTCCTGATAATAGACATACGTTTCCCACGTTTTCATCATCTCAAAACAGGAATGCAGCTCCGTATCCCTGATACATCTCCGGTCAAAATAAACGCCGCTGTACCGAAAGCCCGTCAGCTTCTCCAGCTGTTTTTGTATTTTACTGCCTCTGTCATGCGGGTCCGCATAGCCTTGCAGAATCACTGTCATCCGTCCTTCATCCAGCCATGCCGCCTGGACCCCGCCCATATTTTTCAGCAGATGCTCCGGGAGTAATTTCGTCGAAATCCCCCAAAACATCAAAATCCCCCAACTTTCTTCCCCCGGAGAAACATCTCTTATCTCTGTCAGCTCCTTCAGCAACCCTCCCTCTTTTCCCTCGCCCTCTTCACATATCCTTCTCAGTATCTGCTGTTCCAGCGCCTCCAGGGAATGAGAATAAATCTGGTCTCTTCCCAGCTCTTCCTTAGCCTTATTGATGACCTTTTCAATTTCCTTTTCCGTAAAAGGCTTCAACAGATAATCCATAGCCCCCATCTGCATTGCAGACCTCACATACGAAAATTCATCATATCCGGACAGGAATATCACCTTTATCTTACGATTCAGTTCGTAAATCTTTCTTGCCAGCTCGATTCCATCCACTCCGGGCATATTGACATCTGTAATGACGATATCCGGCTCATGCTCTAAAATCATCTCATATGCGATCCGCCCGTTCCGTGCAGTCAGCACGCTGGATATCCCGAATCCTTCCCAATCCACATGTTCTTTTAACGCATTTAATTCCAACGGTTCGTCGTCCACCAGCAAAAGACTCAGCATAGCTCACTCCTCCAGACGTTCTTTGTTTTTCTGATAATTACGGGTCCAGACGCGTTCGACTCTGGCAAGCCCTTCCTCCTCCATGTCCCGGACCATTTTATAATAGAGCCTCTGCATCTCCTCCCTGCTTTCTGCATCTATCACCCTCGGAAAATATTTTTTGTAAATATTTTCGATCTTTGTCCACATCAGCGATTCCTGCGTCCCGTTTTCCGGTTCCAGCCCCAAATATTCTGAAGCATCCCAATAATCTCCTGCCATCCTCCTGTTTGCCAGCTCCGCCTCCCTGCTCGCACGATATTTCGTCATAACATCATACGGCGTTCCATCTTTTCCATTCCCGTTTTTAATAAACCACATCCACCGGCGGATATCTGTTTTTTCCACTGCTTCATTTACATCGCCGGCAAACAGTTCCACATTCTTCTCACGCGGCGTGCGTACCCCATTTATATAGTCCCAATCCTCCCCTTCGATTCCCCACAGCATAAGATACTGCCCTTCCTCGCTTGCCAGAAAATCTATAACCTTGAGCGCAGCATCTATATTTTCGCATCGGTCTGTTACGGCGATCGCATCCCATCCGATAGAATTTCTCCCTCCATAGGTCGTCTCTGTTTCTTCTATCCCCTTTCCCAAAACCTTATAACATGCAAAAAAAGCATCTTCTCCATTTTTTTCCCTCAGGACTTCATTTACCTCTTCCACATCCCAATAAGTACATGCCGTCGCAAAAACCCTGCCGCTTTCCAGCTTTTTATGATACAACTCTTTACGGTTCAAAAGCCATTCCTTATCCAGGAGTTCCTCCCGATACATCTGATTCATAAATTCCATCATCTTTTTTAAGCCAGCGTCTCTTACCAGATGATATATCCGACCGTCTTTAACAGAATATTCTTTCAGACCATACATTCCTCTCATCCCTTCGATATAGCCGTACTCCTTACGCGTTGTAAACGGTATCGACCTTTCTCCTCCCACTGACGGGTATTTCTCCGAAAACAGCCGCAGCAGTTCCAGAAATTCCTCTTCCGTAAAAGGTTCATCACTGTCTGCCCGCTCCTTTCCTACAAGCTCCTTCATATAATCATAACGTATCTGAAATCCGAACACCGCATCTGTATCAGCCCCATACCAGTTTCCAAGGTAAAACAGCTGCCCTTCGTCCGTCATCATCTTTTTAATCATATCCCCGTACATTTCCCTGACTGCCGGCAATTCCGGCAGGTATGGTTCCAAATCGACCAGATATCCCGCATGCTCATATTGATCGATCATATTTAACTCCACCTTTATCATATCCGGATAGTCCTTCATCGTAAACATCTGTTCTTCTTTTCCCGCGGTATCTTCTGTAGAATCGATTACTTCTATTCGGACTCCCGTTCTTTTCATGATTTCCTGTGCTATCCGGTCATCAAAACGATGTCTTGCCGAATTCCTGTCATACAGCGTCAGTTCCGCTTCCGCTCTGTGCCCGTTCTCATTTTCCACCTCTTTTCCCGCTTTCTCCGCAGTTTCTGCACCACATCCTGCCATACATAAAACGATCGCTCCTATTACAGCTGTCACCCCTGCTTTTCTCATACTGCCCCTCCTATTCCGGTAATTCCACCCTTACCTTTGTTCCAAATCCCGGTTCGCTTTCCAGATTGATGCCGTACGCATCTCCATACTGCAGTTTTAAACGGATATTTACATTCCGCAGGCCATAGCCTCCCTCGGAATGGTCCATGCTCTCCTGCAGCTCTATCATTTTTTCCGGCGAGATACCCCGTCCGTCATCTATCACTTCCAGCACTGTTTTTCCGTCTTCCCCATACAATCGGATTAAAATATGCAGAAATTCTGAATCGTCTGTCCTCCCATGGTGAATCGCATTTTCTACGATAGGCTGGAGCGTAAGCTTCATTATCTTATGCTCGAGTAGGCTTTCATCTGCATTATATTCCAATACGATACCATCCCCGAAACGAATCTGCTGAATCCTCATATAACTGTCCAGAAGCTTAAATTCTTCCCGTATCGTCAACTCCTGATTTCCTTTATTCAAAGAAATCCTATAAAAATCCGCTAGATAAACAATCGCCTGCGCCGTTTCCCGGTCTCCATTTCCAATCGCCATAGACGAAATGGATGAAAGCGCATTATACAAAAAATGCGGATTTATCTGCTCCTGCAGCTGGTTCATTTCAGACACTTTTCGCTTTAATTCTTTTTCATATGACTCCGCGATCGTTTCCTGAATCCGTTCCGCAAGCTTATTCACCGATTCCGCTATCATCCCGATTTCATTATTTTGCGAATAAGAGATCCGATGTCCAAAATCGCCATAGCTGATGATCCCCGCTCCTATCATCACTTTCTCAACATCTTTCTGAAAGCCTTTGCTCCAATGTGCTATCGCCGCAAATGCCATGCCCGCGCAAAGAGCAAATACGCATAATATCTTGACTGCCTCCCGCCTTACCGGCTGACGGAACAGCTGAGGGTTTACATATACGATCAGCTCCCCGCAATGCTCTGTCGTCCTCCTCCTTACTACCTGTTTCTCCAAATCCAGCTCTCCGACCTGTTTTCCCTGAAGTTCCCTCTGACCAGACAGCTGAACCGTTCCCGTTTCATCTGCCAGCATCACGCAAAATCCTGTTTCTCCCGTTTCCAATATCGAGCGGATTTCTTCTTCCCGAACCCGCATCGTCAAAAAATTCCGAAAAATCCCCGTTTCATAACGGTTCATAAAACGCGAGAAAGAAAGGTCCCCTTCAGAACCTTTCTCCATATACATTATCCCGCCAATCTGCGGAAACTTTTTATTGATAGACGTTTCTTCTACTACATAAAAATAATGTTCATCCCGCGGCAAGGTATGATTCGTGCTATAGATAGAAAGAGACTCGATATCCGGATACAGCATCCTGATATTTGTAAACAGGCTATCCACATATAGATACAAGTCTTCAAATCCCATTTCCGAATAATCTGCCGTCAGATAATTCCAGAGCGTTTCATCTGTATACAGCATATCGGAAATCATGTAATAATCGCCTGTTTTTTCATCCAACTCCTTTCCCATCCGCTCTACCTCATGGTCCAGGTTTCTATTCAGCCCCGCTGTGATGAGCTGACTGCTGTAAAAATAAACATAAGTCATTATCAAAACCATCGGAAGGAAAGCAAACATAAGATACCACAGCATGATCTTCGTCCTCAGCTTCCGCATTTTCAGTCCCTTCCTCATATCTGTCCCCTCCTCCTTCATGTCATCATAGTTCTTTCAGCAACAATGCATCACAGCCCTCTGCTGTCCACTTCAAAATCCCCTGCTCTCCGGCAAACTCTGTTCCACTCCATAAATCCCTGTAACGCTTTTTTTCGTCCAGACCAGCCCGCTCCATATCCAGAGACAAGGATTCTTTTTTCTCTGTCCAATGAAATGCCGCGATATAATGTTTCCCATTCCACTCTGCCGTGTACCACGCGGATGCACTGCTCTGCGCCGACTCCACCGGAATAAATGCCGTCTGAGATGCGGCAAGTTCATTCACTTCCCGGTTGCATGCAAACTGACGCGCTCTTTTTCTTGCTTCCGGCCGCTCATAATCATCACTCAGCATCATCACAGTCCCGCCGATCGCTGCACTTGTATAACGTGCCTTCGCCTCCCCTTCCGTGCTGTCCTTCTCCATTCCAAAGCTTCTCAGCAAGACAATATGGTCCGGGTCATTATACTGATATAACCTGCCGTTCATCCACCATCCATAAGTCTGGGAATTTAACTCATATTCCACATCCTGTGCCGTCCCGAACGCATCGCAGGATATTCTTCTTGCATGTCCGTATCCATAAGGAAAAACAGGCGCTATGGACAGGCTGATAAAAAACGGTCTGCCAATCCTTTCTTCAGCCAGTAATCCATTTAAAAAAGTATATCCCTGAGCGATCGCCTGTCTCCCGGTCATCACTGTTTTATCATAATGGCAGCCTTCCATACCTCCATGGCTCATAAAATCAACTTTTACATAATCGTAATCCCACTTTACAAAATTTGCAAATTTCTGCTCTGTCATTTTTTTCCAAAGCGGATGCGTCACGTCGTATGGGATCGCCCCATCAACTCTTGCAAGAAAACGTCCCTTTTCATCCTTCAGCAGTATCTCTTCCATTCTGTGCCCCGGCACCCCCGGAATTTCAGCTCCTGTATCCGTACCGAAAAACGCAAAAGGCGCATCATAAATCCCCGCTTTTTGCCCGCATCCATGCAAACGTCTGGTCTGTTCGATAAGCCGCTCTTCTCCCATCACATTCCAGCCGGCGTCCAGATTGATATATGTCGTCCCTTTATTTTGATATCCTTCCGGCATCAGCTCCTTGCGTATAAACTCTCCTGACCCTTCGTAACGTCTTTCATTCAGATTAAATGCCAGCCCCGCCCAGCTATTGAATCCAAACGGCACACCATGCTCCCATTTCAGGGGCGATTTCTCCCCTGCCAGCTCATCTCCGTATTTTTCCAGCAGTCTTCTGTAATCTGCCCCGTATAAAATTCCAAATCGGGAAGAAAGTATCTGCGTCCCTCTTACAAGACCATGGGAAACTGTATCATGCGTTCCTTCATCCGCAATCCCGCTTCTCGCCTCTATCGTATTGGCGTCTGTTGCGGAACAGACAAGACCATTCTTCCACACATCAAAGTCCAGCGCTCCCAATACGATCCCTTCCCTTGTTTCTTCTGAATAAAGCGCTGTAACCTCATAACTTTTTCTGCCCGCCTTCAGAGGAAGCGCTTCATAACGAAGCCACATCGTATTGTCGTATGGCACTGTCAGCATTTTCATCCATAAATCTTTCCAGATGGAAACTGCTGCTTTTCCGCTCTTTTCTCCCGGAGCACTGACCACAAGAGGCTTCAAAAGACGGCTTTCTATCGTTTTCCCGTCCCTTTCTGAAATGCCGCACTGCGCCCACGCCATTCCTGTTTCCGTCACACCCAAACGCTCTGTAAGGTCGATTCCCTCTTCTCCTTTGAAAAATAACTCCAAACTATTTCCAGCCTGTCTTACATCCGTCAAAACAGCCTGTCTTGTATCAACCCTTCTCCCGTCCGGTGTTTCTCCGCAGGCATATGCTTTTAAAATCCGTTTTCCCTGGTCTTCCAGCTCCCAAAATCCATTTTCTTCATACTCCCATTTCATTATGATACACCTCCGTCTCTTGAAAGCAGTTTCTCTTAAGCTTCTTATACTATAAATTTATAAAACCTCTACCTTTCTTTCAATGTAAAAATTTACCACTTTATGTATATTTACAACAAATCCTTCCAATTTAAAAGAAATTCGCGATTCCATTTCCCAAAGCACAAGGATATCACCCTTTACACAAAACAGCATAGTGCCAAACGAATGTAAAAATTGCATCCTTCTGTCCTTCCCCATCGCTGCCTTTTCTGCGCCCTCTCCAAAATTCCCTTGCCGCTTTTCCGCAAAAATGTTTAAATAGATATATCGAAAACACTAAAAATCATTCTATAAAAGGATACTCCTATGCCTGAAATCATCGCACAGCGTGAATTTCTTCCCGCTTATATGCTGTTTGACACCATTTTTCTGCTCGGCGGTATCCGAAGCGCCTCCATCACTGCATGGGACGATAAGCTGATAACCCTCCTCGTCAATTCCCTGCTCGAGACCAACCTTGGAATGCCTTACGTTTATGTGCTATACCTGCTGTATTCCTCCCGTTTTACGGAACAATTAAAAAAGCGCCCTGAAAAAACCGGCTTTCTTCAGGCGCTTGAAATAAGGCTACCGCAATCCCACTGGCTTTATACGGTGGATTAAGGTAACTAAAAATCAGAAATTATTGTATACTCATGGTATGGGAACATGGAAATGCTGAAA
>OBXC01000608.1_pt1 | contig 25677 bp, 20 predicted proteins | sample 1538111 | NCBI WGS metagenome assembly OBXC01 (sample SAMEA2580137, study PRJEB22360) | human gut metagenome | biome: human gut; feature: human-associated habitat; material: faeces | place: Denmark | collected 2008/2010
TGCCGCGGTAAAAACGGTGAAGCTCTGCGCCGTTGGCCGCAGCAAAGGCAACCCAGAGCGGTTCTAAGTCACGTATGACTGATGTTGGATAGAGCGCTAAGGTATCATTTTCTGAGAGTGCTACCTCGTTCTCATCAATCAGGTAATACTCCCTGGAATCAATGGAAAAGAGGTAGTCACAGTGTCCGGAAATGGCATTCATGTCGGAAAGCTCGCAGATTTTCGGGATTTTCAGTGAATCGGTGTGATTAAGCAGGATGGAACCATCCTGGAAATATAGAAAAAAGCTGTCCGGGGACGGCGTCTTAATATAGAATTCGTTCCGGAAACGATGAGGTGAGATTTCCTGAATCATGTGTGAAATGCCTTCTTTCTTAAGATTATAAATAAAAATGCAGTAATAAAATTCACAGATGTATTCAGAAAATCATAGCAGATGCAGAAAAGAAAGTCAATGGATGAAATTGTCTTGTAGATTGCGGTATGTCAGCGGTATACCAGAGTTATATCAGAGTTATATCAACGTTATATCAGCGTCGGGAGGCAGACGGACTGGACAGAAAACCGGCACGCAAAAACAGTCTGTGCATCTGACTTCCAATTATTACAGCAAGAATCGTAAGTACGATATCCTTTGGCACAAATGCAGTCATGGAGTAGAGAAAAACACCTTTAATGGTCATATTGCCAGCGAGCAGAGCCCACTGAAGACCGCCGAGAAATTCATTGACTGCAAGGCCTGCCAGAGAGAACAGAAATAAAAGTGCTGTGTCTCTGTGTTTGTTTGAGGTTTTTACATGAAGTCCGCACAAGATGGACATGAAAGGCCATGACCAGATGTATCCGCCTGTAAAGTCGACGAGAAGGGAGGGACCGCCTCTGAAATTAGCAAAGATAGGGAGACCGACGACGCCTAAAAATATGTATACAAGCGTTCCGAGAAGTCCGATTCTCCAGCCCAGGATAACGCTTACTAACGTGATTCCAAATACCTGGATGGTGATGGGCACGCCGGTAGGCATAGGAAGAGATATCTGGGATACAATAGTAAGTACAGCGGCGGCCATACTGGCAAGTACCAGGTCATGAGTCGTGACACTTCTTGTCGTAAGGCGTCTTGCCGGGACTGCAGCCGCATCTTTAGATTCCGTTGAATTCATAATAGTGAAACTCCTTTCGCTTATCCGGTATGATGGTTTATGTTGGAATTTTTCTAATGGTTAGAGTTTAGCATAGAGAAAAATGAATGTCAACTAAAAATAAAAGTATGTTAACAATGGACGCGGTAATAGCAGCGGAGTTAAAACAGCTCTGAAAAAATGGTTCGTAGTGTAAAGAAGATAGCGGAGAAAAGAAGAATAGGTCAATACCATCAGGCAGTGAAGGAAATATTGGATTCCTTAAAGCTGGTGATTGACGCAAATGAGGAGAAGTATCGGAAGATGGCGCTGTTGGAGCGTCTTGTTGAACCGGAGAGAATCATTTCCTTCCGTGTGCGACGCAGAACGAGCTGAATTTAGAGGATGCAAAGACTTTGAAGGCAAATGGATGTTTCGCAGTGGCAGAGGGTGCAAATATGCCTTCCACCAGGAGAACGGCATGGTGTTCATGCCTGGCAAGGCGGCCAACGCCGGCGGCGTGGCTATCTCCGCACTGGAGATGAGCCAGATCAGCTTAAGAATGTCCTGGAGCTTCGAGGAAGTGGATGAGAAGCTGCAAGGCATTATGGTCGGCATCTATGCCAAGGTTTCAGATGCGGCTGAGAGATTCGGCATAAAGGGCAACTATGTGGCAGGCGCCAATATTGCAGGATTTGAGAAGGTCGTTGATGCTATGACGGCGCAGGGGATTGTGTAAATCTAGTTTGAAGAATTGGTGGCAGAAACATTAGCAATCATTTGAATTTACTGTGACAGACAGAAAAAACAGGAAGGATTGAGACAGTATGAAATACTGTTTCAGCCTTCCTGTTTTTATTAGAAAACTAACGGTAAATTCTTTGATTATTCTATGAGATCCTCCAGCGAGTCGTGATAAATAAAGCTGTCCAGGATTGACTGTGCGGCTCCGAGAGGAAATTCGTATTCATCGATTTTATCTACGATAAAATCGGCTGTATCTTTGACTGAGGGCAGTATGTTTTCCTGATATCCTATTTTTATATTCTGTACGAGAAAAGACATGTCATAAGAAGAAGGAAAGCATAAAACAATAAGGTTAATATCACACATCTTTACAATATTCGCAATAACAAATCCAATACTATAACCCGCGTTTATGATAACCTGAACTGCCTCCTTATTACCAGACGAAACGAGAGACAACAGTTCGGAGAAAGATTTAACGGGCGGCAAAGTACTTTTTTTATTATATTGGTTTACCATTCCGGGAAAGGAGGCAACTGTATCAAGGCAGCCTCGCAGACCACAAAAACAGAGGTCGCCAAGTGGATTCAATGATATATGCCCCAGATTGGCGCAGTCTCCCCTTTTTCCATCCACGACTTTACCAAGGTGATAGAGTGTCGAGCCAATTCCGAAATCATCACTAATTGTAAACAGTATATTATTTGCTGATTGCAGATAATCGGATAAATGAACTTTTGAAATGATGACACTGTCATTTTTCAAAATTACTGGAACATGAAAATGATTTTGTATAATTTCTGCGATTGGTATATTCTGACAGCCTGGTATTTTTTCCAAATCAACAATAATTCCATCAGGTGAGTTAATGTATCCTGGAATGCCAATTGCGATACCAATCAGTTTTTTGGCATTTTGAGCCAGAGAGTCAGAGGCTTTTTGTATTTCTTCTACGAGGGATGCGATAAAAGCGTCAACAGTAACAGGCTCTTTTAACAGAAAGACGTTCTGGTAAAAAATGTTTTTTTGAAGGCCTAATACCACGGTATAGATTTTTGGCAGGTGCACGACTAAACCAATGGAAAACAGAACCTGGTCATTGATCCCAAAAAGTTTGGCGGAACGGCCGCCGGTATCACCGACACAACCTGTCGGAGCTATGATATCCTCGTACCGTAACTCCTGAATAATCCTGGATACAGTGGGTCGGCTCAGCTTTACTTTGGAACAGCATTCTTCGATGGTAACCGCCCCTTCTTGTTTAATTACCTGCAATAATTTGTATTTATTGTAATCTTTAATATCTTTGTTCTTTAGCTTTTTCATACAATCACCATTTTTACTTTTATACTGCTTTCTATCATACCAAATTTTGGTAAAAAGTAAAAGCTTAAGGAGAGGAGTAGGTACAAATAAATTATAACGTACGCTATCGAATTTGACAATGTATTTTAATAAATGGTTTTATAATATAGTTTTGTAAAAACTATTGACAAAAGGCTAAATTTTAAATATAATAAATAAACAGAGAAATCTTGTGTAGAGGAGGTAATTATGGGAGCGGAACAGAGAATTGTGGCAGGCCTTACTCATGTTGATATAGGATGGAAAAAGGGTGAAGCAGAGATGGATGAAATTTTTGATGTTTACATGCTTCGTCTAATTGATTTATTAGAACGATATCCGGAATTCCATTATCTTCTGGAACAGGCATTCCATTATCGAAAACTGAAAGAACGACGTCCCGATCTTTTTGTTAAGATAAAGAAATTTGTACAGGAAGGAAGGCTGGAATTTGTCACAGGACTGATATCAACAATTGAGAATAATGTAACGAACGGAGAATCATTTGTCAGGAATATGCAGCTTGGCCTTCAGTGGTTAAAAGAAAATTTTGATGTCCAGGTGAATCAGTGTGTTATGGTTGATACCTTCGGTTTTCCGCCGCAGATGCCGCAGGTGTTACGTTTATTTGGATATCAGAACATGTTTGGAAGTCGTTTTGGATCAAATATAGCGGAGGACGCTTTTATTGTTCAAGGGCTGGATGGAACCGAATTGCTTGTTGCGGGGAAAGACCAACAGGCTCCTTATATTAAAAAAGAGTATGTTGTATTCCATTATTACACAGATCGGAAGGGGCTGGATCAGGTTTTTGATTATGCAGAAAAAGAACGCGATTTTCCAATGCTCATTATGCCTTACAGTGAGAATGAGGTGGTTCCGTTATCCTATATGATGGAAAGAATGGATAAGGGCACCTGTCAATTCCGATTTGGCACAATGGAAGAATTTTTCCGTCTTATGGAATCGGAAAGAGAAAAATTAAAACGTCGTTCAGCCGACTTGAATCCGGAATTTTCAGGCACCTTTTCTTTGAGGCATACGCTAAGAGTCAAAAATCGAAGCGCGGAGTATCTCCTGTTGGAACTGGAAAAATTAGCGGCATGGAGTAATTCTGGGGAAGCAGCCAGCCGGGCAGAAGAATTATGGTGGGAGATTGCGTATGTACAATTTCATGATTTAATTACAGGTTCCCACCCTACGGATGTCTATGAGGATTGTTTGAGACGTTATGATAGAATTATCGAAAATTGCAAAAAAGAAATTCAAAAAATTTTAATAACGAAAGATACGGAGAAAAAAGGGATTTTTACTTTATGGAATGGTCTTCCCTGGCAGATTAATGAAGAGTTGAGACTTCCGCTGCCGGATCAATGGACAGGGATTTCGGCGATTACTGTAGATGGAAAATGCTGCGAGCAGTATTGGATTGATAACGGGGAGGTAGTATTGGATACGAAGCTTCCGCCAATGTCTACCACGGTTATACAGATGCAGGAAGGTGAAAATCAAAAACAGGTAGAAAAGAAAGCAATTCAAGTATTGGAAAATACATATATTCGAATGGAATTTGATGAAGACTCTTTGATACACCGGCTGATTTACAAACCAGAAGAAACGGTCTTAGCAGAGAAGGTCGATGATTTGCTTGTCATTCAGAGAGATAAAGGTAATTTTCAGATTGAAGAACCATTCGGCTCTGAGTTGTCCTGCGGTTCAGGAAAATACGATATCGAATTGTATCAGGAAAATAATGTACAGTGTGCGGTGATAAAGGGAGAATTCCCGGTCCATGACGGAGTAAAGACCCCATATCTGATAAAAATAACTTTACCGGAAAGCAGTCCGTATTTTGATATTAAAATATGGACGAGGTGGGAATTGGAAGCGGCCAGGATGCGCCTGAAGCTAAATACACAGCTGGGTGCGGTTGAGAATTACTACGAAGTGCCGTTTGGAGTCGTTGAAAGAAAACCGTATGGAATACGAACAACTGCAAGGGGAGAATGGCCGGTTCATCGCTTTGCTGCAATGGAAAATACGTTTTCTGAACTGGGAATTGCACTTTTAAATAAAGGGACGGTTGGTGTAGAAGCGGAACAGGGAATATTAAAATCAACGCTTCTTCGAGCCCCTGTCTGTGAATATGCGGGAATGGTAAAGGATGATACATCCTCAGACCACGGCGAACACTGGTTTGATTTCCGTGTTATCTGTTATAAGGGAAGCTGGAGAGATTCTAAAATCGCGTATTACGGACAGGCGTATAACCAGCCTCCGTTACTCCTGGAGGGCTGTGGTAAGAAGATCGGACCAATGGTAAATTATCAGCAGGATCGGATTATTCTTTCAGGAATCAGGAGAATTGACGGTGAGAAAACAGATATACGCCTTTATGAGACAACAGGGAAAGAAATTACTGTGAAGCCAGAGATATCGGGAAAATATAAAGTCTGGGAAAGTGATTTCAATAGTAATAAGTTTAAATATTTGGGGGTGTCTGACGAAGCGGTAAAACTATCATTCAGACCATTCGAAATTAAGACGCTTTTGCTGGAACGATTGGATTAGTAACTAAAATTTTGCCAATATAAAGGAGAAAGAGAGGAAAAGGTATGATGAAACGAAGAATTGCTGCAATGGGGTTAGCGTTACTTATGATGGCTGTCACGGTGGGGTGTTCCGGAAAAAATACTGGACAGGGCACAACGGGTCTAAGCCAGGGGGCAGCCGTTCAGGAGAAAGCAGAGACAGCGGCTTCGGAGAAGCAGGAGGAAGTAACAGAGCTGACATGTGTATTTCCAAGCTTTGGTGCATATGAGGAATCTTTGCAGGCCGCAATTGAAACCTTTGAGAAGGAGTACCCGAATATTAAGATCAAACCTACCTATGTTACTTCGGATGCGTGGAATGATTTCTTTGTAAAAGTACAGACAATGGTTGCATCAGGGAAAGCCCCAGATTTAATTCGTATCACCAATGAGGGCGCACAGATGTTTGCAAAGAAAAATCTGGCCATGCCAATTACAGATTATATCGCGCAGAATCCGGATTTTATTACCAAGGTAGGAGCAGAGGATGTGGCAGAAAATCTGCTGGGCGCTTATACGGTTGATGGAGAACAGTATGCCTATGCCTGGGAGTGGAACAATTGTATCGTCTATCTGAATACAGATATGTTGGAACAGGCATCTCTTCCATTTCCTGAGGCTACCTGGACTAGAGATAAATTTTTGGAATATGCGCAGGCTTTAACAAAAACGGAAAACGGGCAGAAGGTATATGGTTTCGCGGTCCCGACAAGCTATTTTCAGCTTTCTGCCTGGCTCTATAATGCAGGAACCAGCATGTTAAATGAAGATATGACAGAATGCAATTTAACAGATTCGAAGGCAATAGAGATGGTACAATTTATCCATGACTGCATCTACAAGTATGAGGTGGCTCCCATTCCAAGTGTGGGTGATGATCAGGTAGTGCAAATGGCAAACGGACAGCTTGCTATGATATTTGCAGGACGCTGGCCGGTAGAAACATTTATCAACAGCGGATTTAAAACGTATGATATTCAGCGTCTTCCAAAAGTAGAGGAACAGGTTACAATTTATGGCGGCGGAGCATTTGTTGCTTCTAAGGCAACAGAACATCCCGAAGAGGCGTTTAAGGCAGCGACCTGGTTTAATGTCAGTGAGTACTCCCAGAAGGAATTGCTGGCCGGCAGCGCGATTCCTTCCCGTAATTCAGTTATGGAAGATATTCTTCCCAACATGGAGCCGGATAATGGAAGGTTATTTATGAATACTGATAATGCAAAGCCGGTACAGGCGCCTACACAGTATTCAGAAATATCTTTAATTGTTGAAAAGTATATGTCTGCAATTTATACCAATGAAATGGGCGTTGAGGAAGGTCTGAAAGCCGCAAAGGCAGAGGTGGACGCGGCTCTGGCAGCGAATTAATGGAAATGGGAGGAAACGGTGTATGAGAAGAAGAAAAAAAGCGCAGATCGGATCGTATGCAGAGGCAAGAAAAAAAGAGAAAGCCAGACCGCTTATCTGATGCTGTGTCCGGCGCTGGCGGGTTTTCTGATTTTTACAGGGGTACCGATTCTGGCCTTGTTTATTTTAAGTTTTATGAAATATGATATTATCTCAGCCCCGATTTTTTGCGGGCTGAGAAATATCAAACATTTTTTCAACGACCATACCTTGCCAAAAGTTTACTTTAATACATTTAAGTTTGCTGTATTCCTGATTCCGCTTCACATTTGCTGGGGAATGCTTCTTGCCTATTGTGTCTCGCGCATGAATCGCAAAGTCCAGTATCTATGCCGGACGATTATTTATTTTCCGGCGATTGTGACGACAGCTTCCGTAGCAATTGCCTGGGCTTATATGTATAGCACGGATTTGGGAGTATTCAACTATTTTCTTGGAAAAATTGGAATTACGGTTCCATGGCTTACTTCGTCAAAATGGTCAATTCCGGCAATTGTTATCTTTAGCTTGTGGAAATTTATCGGTACGGCGTTTCTTTATTTATTCGTTGGAATTCAGGGAGTGCCGGTCGAATTGGAGGAAGCCGCGAAAATTGATGGTGCAAATGCTAGGCAGACCTTCTTTCATGTGACACAGCCTATTATCACACCGATTTTATTCTTTGTAACAATTACGACAGTTATCAGCTCTGTTCAGATGTTTGATGAACCCTACTTAATTACCGCAGGCGGGCCTGGGGATTCTTCCAGAACAATAAGTCTTTACATATATGAAAAGGCATTTAGGGCTTATGATATGGGATATGCATCAGTTTTGGCGGCCAGTCTTTTCTTTATTATTTTGATTCTGACCTTAATCCAATTTAAGATTTCAAATAAATGGGTGAATTACGACAATTAGTGAGGTGTCATCATGAAAATACATGGGTTTTGTCATTCCAGTAAGATGTGGAATTTAATTATAGAAATATTTTTGCTGACGGTATGCTTGATTATGCTGCTTCCGTTCATGTGGATCTTTGCGACCTCCCTACGTTCACCCGCCAATTCTTTTAAACTGCCGCCGTCTTTTATCCCTACGGAATTTCAATGGTCAAATTATGCAAAAGTTTTTCAGGCGATTCCATTTTGGAAATTTCTTACGAATAGTATTGTCATTACATTTTTTTCTGTCACACTGCAATGCCTGATCTCAACGATGGCGGCATATGTATTTACACGGCTTGAATTTAAAGAAAAAAATCTGCTTTTTATGCTTATTTTGACAGGACTGATGATTCCACCACAGATAACGATTATTCCATTATTTTTGATTATTAAGTATATGGGAATTATGGACACGGCCCTTGCGCTGATTCTTCCGTCTATGGTGTACCCTCTCGGTATATTTTTGCTCAGGCAGCATATGATGACAATTCCGAAAAGCTATGATGAAGCAGCTTACTTAGATGGAGCCAGTTACTTTAATGTTTTTTGGTATATCGTTTTGCCAATGTCCAGGCCGACGATTACCGTAATTGCGGTAATGCATTTTATCGCAGTATGGAATGACTTTTTTAAACCGTTGATTTTTATTAATACTTATGAAAAGATGACGCTGCCGCTAGGAATGACAATTTTAAAAGGCTTTATGAATAATGGAAGTGTATCTGTTGTTCTCGCTGGCGTTATGCTCTCGGTTATCCCGCCTCTTTTGTTCTATGTAGTCGGGCAGAATAAATTAATAGAGGGGATGACCCTTGGAGGGATAAAAGGCTGATTTGATGAACCTAAAGTTATATTGCACGTAATTTGTAACCATGTATAGTATACTGACGGTAACAGTTCAGATGGCCCTCAAAAAACATGTTGAATTTTTCAAGAGTTGCTATTTAACTACCCGTGGATAACTATCATCAAATCAGCTCTTTTCTTTGGGGGTATGGATAACTCGCCAGTTTTAGGGGTTGTAATTATGAGAAGAGTGTTTATAACCAGATGATAGAAGTCATGGAAAAACTAAACGCCATGGAATCCGAACACAAAAAGGACCGCACAGAGATAAAAGAACTTACCTCGGAGGTGCAAAGTCTGCGCAAGGAGAAATCCTCTCTCAGAGAAGAAGTATCCAGCCTAAAGCAGAAAACCAGTACTTTAGAGGAAGAAAATACCAGCCTGAAGGCAGAGAACCGCCTCCTTCATGATGATAATGAACGGATGAAGAGAATTCTGGCCAATGACAGCAATAACTCTTCCACACCTCCTTCTAACGACCAGCCAGAAAAAGCACCTAATTCGTTTAATGGAAGAAAAACTACGGAAAAGAAGCCGGGAGCCCAGCTGGGCCACAAAGGGAGCAGTCTGTCAAAGGCTGATGTGGAACGGAAAATTCGTGAAGGGATCTACGGACACCGGATCGAGCAGATTGGAAATTCTAATCGGGCCTGCATCACCCGATACCGGCTTGATCTGGAAATAAAACCAATTGTAACCGAAATCCGCATTTATGCGGACGAGAAAGGAAAATTTCAGGTTCCAAACGAACTGAAAGCGGATGTCTCTTATGGCGAAACGGTCAAGGCAATTACGGCATTCCTATATAGCGAAGGTGTTGTTGCCAATGATCGTATCTGTACTTTTATTAATTCCCTTTCCGGAGATGCATTCTGCCTTTCAACGGGAAGTGTCTATGGATTCTGTCAGAAATTCGCGCAGACTTGTACAACTGCATGCACAGCCATAGAACAGGGACTAATGAATTCCAATGTAATCTATACGGATGCAACCTCGGTCAGTACGAATGGAAAACAGACCTATATCCGAAATTTCAGTACAACAGACTGTGTACTCTATAGCAGCTCAGAGAAAAAGGATCTGGAAACACTGGAAGGTTTCAAAATCCTGAAAGAATTCACGGGAGCATTGATCCATGGCCATGAGACTGCGCTGTATCATTTTGGCACCCGGCATGGTGAGTGTAACGTTCATTTAGAGCGATATCTGCAAAAAAACACAGGGGAGACGCTTCACGCCAGAACCGTTGGAAAGTTATCGAACCCGTTATGATGAACTGCTGTGTGCCGAAGTGGAGGAAAACCGTCATACAAAAGGCAGGATCGCCAAAAAGGAAGAGAAGGCGTTGCTTAAACGTCTGAAAAAGTACAAAGAAAATCACCTGTTGTTCCTATCCGATTTCCATATACCCTATAGCAATAACATGTCGTTATGCGGAGGTGCAAAAACCGCCAGAAAATGGCAGGTGGATTCCGAACAGCCTCAGGCAGACAGATGTATTGCGAAATCATGAGTGTAATAGAAACTGTAAAACGGAGAGGTCTCAATATATTTCAAAGCATTATAGCTTTAACAAACGGTACACCAGCCATAAAATGACTGGTGTATTAGTTGTGGGGATTTTTAGGGGTGTCTGAACTGTTACTTATTCAGAAAAATTAATAAAATAAAGTTTCATCATTTCTTGACTTTATTTTATTTACTTGCTATAATTTCTATCAGTTACAAAAGGCAAAGGGGCCGGAACGTATGTTCTGGCCCCTTTTTGCCCTTTTGGAAGCAATATTCACTGATGTGAAGTCGTATGGTAAATATGGAAAATCACAAGGAGGAAAAATCTATGTCGTATGTTGATGAAGTTTATGAGAGAGTGGTAAAACAGAATCCGGGAGAAGCCGAATTCCACCAGGCAGTAAAGGAAGTGCTCGATTCTTTGAGACTGGTCATTGACGCAAATGAGGAGAAGTACCGCAAGATGGCACTCTTAGAGCGTCTCGTAGAGCCGGAGAGAGTCATTTCCTTCCGTATTCCGTGGGTTGACGACAACGGGCAGGTACAGGTCAACAAGGGATACCGCGTGCAGTTCAACAGCGCAATCGGGCCGTACAAGGGAGGCTTACGTCTTCATCCGTCCGTAAACCAGGGTATCTTAAAATTCTTAGGTTTTGAGCAGGTATTTAAAAACTCTTTAACAGGACTTCCGATCGGCGGCGGCAAGGGTGGTTCCAACTTTGATCCAAAGGGCAAATCTGACAGAGAGGTTATGGCATTCTGCCAGAGCTTCATGACAGAGCTTTACAAGTACATCGGCGCAGACCAGGATGTTCCGGCCGGCGATATCGGCGTAGGCGCAAGAGAGATCGGCTATATGTACGGACAGTATAAGAGACTGACCGGCTTATATGAAGGCGTTCTGACCGGCAAGGGCTTAACATACGGCGGTTCCCTGGCTCGTACACAGGCGACTGGCTATGGCCTCGTATACATTGTAGATGAGATGTTGAAGCACAACGGAAATGAACTGGCTGGAAAGACAGTAGTCGTATCCGGATCCGGCAACGTGGCAATCTACGCGACAGAGAAGGCACAGCAGCTGGGCGCCAAAGTGGTTGCATTAAGCGATTCCAACGGATACATTTATGATAAAGACGGCATTAAGCTTGATATTGTCAAGGATATCAAAGAGGTTCGCCGCGGACGTATCAAAGAGTATGTGGATGCAGTTCCTACCGCTGTTTATACAGAAGGAAAGGGAATCTGGAGCATTCCATGTGACATCGCTCTTCCATGCGCGACGCAGAACGAACTGAATTTAGATGATGCAAAGGCCTTAAAGGCAAACGGCTGCTTCGCAGTGGCAGAGGGGGCTAACATGCCTTCTACAAGAGAAGCAACGGACTTCTTCCAGGAGAACGGCATGATGTTCATGCCTGGTAAGGCAGCTAACGCAGGCGGCGTGGCGACTTCCGCACTGGAGATGAGCCAGAACAGCTTAAGACTTTCCTGGTCATTTGAGGAAGTGGATGAGAAGCTTCATGGCATCATGGTAGGCATCTATGCGAAAGCAGCGGATGCGGCTGAGAGATACGGCGTAAAGGGTAACTATGTGGCCGGCGCCAATATCGCGGGATTTGAGAAGGTTGTGGAAGCTATGATGGCTCAGGGCGTTGTGTAGGATTCTGAGTTTTTCTATTAGACTGCTTATGAGACGAACGTGAATAATTAAAAACCGGAAGACAGGAAGGGATACCGATCCTTTCCTGCTTCCGGTTTTTTGATTTTATAAATCATAGAAATAATAATTGATACAAATCACAATGAATTTTTATACTCCGTAGGACTGATGCCTTCCACCTCCTTAAATGCCCGCACAAAATGCGCCGGTTCGGGATAGCCCACCGCGTCGGCCACCTCATAGACTTTCAAGTTTCCCTGGCGGATCAGCTCCTTGGAGGTCTGGATGCGGAAATCCCGCAGGTACTGGCGGAAGGTGATTCCTGTCTTGCTTTTGAACAGCGTGCTGAAATAGTTAGGGTTTAAGTATACATAGGCGGACACATCGTTCAGGGTAATGGTATCCCTGTAATTATTCCGGATATATTCCTTGGCCTTTTTTATGACGAAGTCTTCTTTATTATTAAGGGAATCCATGGCCTTTTCCACATAAAAGTTCAGCGTGGCAAACATGGAGGTCTGAAGCTCTTTTAAGCTGAATGCATCCTCGATCTGCGCCAGAATGTCATAGTCTGTCAGGCTGGACTGGCTGACGACCGGGATGAAGTTGGCGTTGCGTCCCATCAGGTCATAAATACCGTTGGATAACGTTCTGCGCAGATGCGCGACTGGGGGGCGGCGGCTGTTAAAGTACGCGAACAGCCGGGAGAGGTGTTCGAGGGCGCCGGCATAATCGTATTCGGCCAGGGCGGCGGTCGTTAAGTCTAAAAGCTCCTGTTCCGCCGCCCGGTGCCGCTTCATACCGGTCTGCTCTCCTTCCTCTGAGCCGGTCCACTCCTTTGAATCAGCCGTATAGGGCAGGTCGAAGAAATACCGCTCAAAGCCCCGCAGGCATTCCGCCTTTAAAAAGGATAAGTCGGCCAGGGGCAGAGGGCTTAAGCTGGCGCTCACGAAGAGTCCCTCGTCTTTCAGCTGCTTTAGAAAGGCGGCTGTAAGAGCGGCGCATCTGGCAGTTTCTCCCAGTTCAAAAAGCAGCAGAATCCAGTACTGGCCGATCTCACCGTATACCGGGCAGTAGGAGGATGAAGGAGGAAAACAGGACTCAAAGCGGGTCTCGATAAAATTGCGGATGATTTTCTTGCGGGAATAGAGGCCGTGGGACATATCGACGTACAGAACGCGGCAGGGCGTATCCCGGGTGATGTGGCTGCGCGTCAAAAATGCCTCTTTCTCCTCGTCTACCGGGGCGGATCCGAAGAAGCCCTCCAGAAGAATCTGATTCTTTAAATCGGCCTCCAGGGCCGGTGGATTTAAGGAATTGATCTCCAGAGATTTAAAGATAGAATCCAGGGCATTTAAGAGTAGTCCCTCGTTGACTGGTTTTAACAGATAATCGATGGCTCCCAGCTTTAAGGAACTGCGGACCAGATTATAGTCGTCGTATCCGCTGAGCACCAGTGTCGGAGGGATGACGTATTCTTCCTTTAAATGAGTGAGCAGCTCTAAACCGCCCCACACAGGCATCTTGATGTCGGTGATGACGGCATCAAAATGAAACTTAACCACCTGATCGAAGGCGATTCGTCCGTTTTCCGCGGTGTCCGTAATGACGGTGTCCGGATAAGCATTTTGAATCATCCGGGACAGTCCGATCCGGATGTTGGGATCATCATCAACCACCAGTATTTTATACATGATTTTCCTCCTCCTTGCTGGAGCGTGTCTTAAAATTCATTTCTGTCATCTGCACGCCTCACTTCGCAGACGTAAGCGGAATTTTAATGCAGACTGAGGTTCCGCGTCCCTCCTGGCTCTCGATCGTCAGCCCGTAGCCGATTCCGTAATATAGCTCGATCCGGCGGTGGACATTCTTTAAGCCAATGCTTGTAAATGCCTCATTTTCACCTCTGATATAGCCGTTCAGTGCTTCCACCTGTTCCGGCGCCATCCCCACGCCGTTATCCGTTACCTGAAAATAGAGGATTCCCTCTTTCTGATATCCGAAGATACCGATTCGTTCATTTCCTGTAAAGCCCTCAAATCCGTGATTCAGCGCATTTTCCACGAGGGGCTGGAACATGAGTTTTAATGACAGGAATTCATATAAGTCCTGGCTCACCATGACATTGATCTTCACGGCGTAGTGGAAGCGGTACTGCTGGAGTGTAATATATTCCTTTAAATGCTCGATTTCCTCCTTCAGAGTTACGAGCTCGGTCGGTGAGGAGACCCCGTAGCGCAGGACATCGGCCAGCAGCAGGCACATCTGGGAGATATCGTGGGCGCCTTCCGTGTAGGCCGCCATACGCATGCTTTCCAGCGTGTTGTAAAGGAAATGAGGATTAATCTGATTACGAAGCATCTGAAGCTCCAAGTCGCGTTCTGCAATATCCTTTAAGTAAACTGTATTGATCAGATGCTCCACCTGTCCGGCCATCTGGTTAAAAGAGTTGGTCAGATATCCCAGCTCCGCATCCGGCGGAATCTCCACACGGACGGAGAAATTCCCCTGTCCGATCTCTCCGCAGGCGGACACCAGGGTCTCGATCGGTTTCGAGATACCGCGGAAGGTGTACTGGACGAAGAGGATGATCAGAAAGAGCAGAAGCAGCAGGGACATCAGGATCGTTACCAGCGGCATATAGGAGATTACGGCGGCCGGAGTGGATATCACACACGATAGGCCGGTGGAATGATCGGTCACCATATGGAAGAAATAGCCGTTTCCTTTGAGATTTATGTTTCCTTTGAAGTTTACATAAGTATACGGAACTTCGGATGACGCACCGGAGATCCTGGTGGCAGGCATCCGGCTGGACATGGTTTCCAGCGGAAAACTGTCAGAGGAGGACAGCAAACCGTTATCTGCATCTAAGAGGGCATAGGACTGGCCTTTGTAGGAATGCAGGCGGGTAAAGGAGGACTGGAGGTCATTGATATCCAGCTGGGCAAGGACGAGGCATAGCGGGGCAAATGAGCTGCGCAGGTTAATGAGGACACGGGTGCCGTAGAGGTAGTGCCCGGAGGCTCTGCCGGATGGATCTTCCTCGGATTCATTGAAATCAGAGGGGATCTGGTCCGATTTCAACAGCACAAGTTTGCCCTTCCGGTCTATGACATGCTCCCGCCAGGGGGCCTCTGTGAGAGAGGACGCGGTGAGGCGGGTGAAGTCCCTGCTGTCGAAGATGATGGGATCACCGCCGTTGGTGTAGAGATAGAGACCCTCCAGGGAGGGAAATAAGTAGAAGAGCTTTCTCGTGGCAGTGGTAAATGTCTTGGAGAGAGCGGCATTCGTCTCCTCTGAAGTGGCATAATCCGATAAATAAGGGAAAATGGAACCGCTTCCGTTATTATGATAATGCTCCTGAAGAAGATAGGAAGTCACCTTATCCAGAGTATCCACCTTGCCGGAGGCCTGTTCCAGCAGAGTCGCAGCCGTCTGATAGGCGGCGGGGTCCCGCCGGGCGTAGGTCTGCCTGCGAAGCGTTATAAAGATATAGGTAAAACAGCCTGCCATCAGCAGGACGATTAAAAACAATATAATGAAGAGACGTTTGCGGACTCCTAAATGCTTCAGTGATATCTTCTTTTTCATGGCTTTCCCCAATCTGACCGTTCTGTGGTACAGACCTATTATAGCAACAGAAAATGACAGGATGCAAGCCGGCGGAGCGAGGATGTGAAGAAATGGTAAGAAATATAAAATAGGGGTATTCATTTCCTGTCTGAAATTGATTATGATTAGATCATCAAAAAGACGTGCACGTTTGAAAAAAGGGAAAGTGAGAAAAGGTTATGAGATATCGGAAAGTAATGGCGGTTTTATCAGCAGCTGCACTGGCAGCAGGCGTTATAACAGGATGCGGCGGAGCATCCGATCAAACAGGCGGTGAGAGTTCCAAAGCGGTGGCGGGATCTGTCACACTGGATTTCTTTCAGATGAAAAATGAAGCTAAATCCGTTTATGATGAGATTATTGCAAAGTTTGAGGCGGAAAATCCCGGTGTCAAGATCAATCAGATCTCCCCGGCAGACTCTGAGACCGTATTTTTAACCAATATTTCCACCGGCGATATTCCGGACATCATGAGTGTCTATCCGGCGGAGGCGACGTATAAGAGCATTATGGACGAAGGTATCATGGCGGATATGACCGGCGAGAAGGTACTTGAGAACGCAGAAGCCACAGCTGTGAAGATGTGCGAGCATAACGGTAAGGTATATACCATGCCATTTGCTCTCAGTTCATTCGGAATTTTCTGTAATAAGGACATGTTTGAGGAACAGAATCTGGAGCTTCCGGAGACCTGGGATGATTTGATTAAGGCTTGCCAGACCTTCGAGGCGGCGGGCATTACTGCCATCGCCTGCAATGATAAGGACTCTGTCGCACTCGGACAGGAGGCGGAGCGAATCATCGGTATTATTAAAAATGATGTTTACAACGATTTTGAGACGGTTGGAACGAGTGACGCTTCGTTTACGGACGCTAATCTTCCTTACGTGCGTACCATGGCGGAAGCCATGCTGGAGCTGAGAAAGTACGGCCCCAAGGATTCTCTCGCAATCGGCAGAGAGCAGGCTACCTCTGACTTCGTCAATAACAAATATCCCATGTTTATCAGCGGAACCTGGGGACTGGCGGCTATCTTAAAGGCAGCGCCTGAAATGAACCTTTCCATGGTACCGATTCCTAATCCCGCAGGGGAAGCGCAGTCCCTTCCGATCAATGTGGACATTGCCCTGGGATACTCTGCGACGACAGAGCATCCGGAGGAGGCGCTTAAGTTTATCGAATTCTGTGCAAGACCGGAGATCAACCAGCTTCTGGCGGACAATGAGGGAACACCTACGGTTATCAAGGGCGTAGAGTACCACATTGAACCCCTGGCCCTGATGAAAGAGAAGATGGCGGGAGACAAGACCTTCCTGACCCTTGTCAACTACTGGCCGGCCGGCATGCGCAACGAGTGGGCGATTCCGATGCAGCAGCTTCTGATCGACCAGAATGTCGATCATTTCCTGGAAGAGACCGACAGGATTGTTAAGCAGTACTACAAAGAATCCTAGAACGTATTTGAACATGAATTTTCAGATATACTTGAGAGCAGATGTTGAATACGCTCTATAACAAAAGGTGTTGTGCTTGCGCTTCCCAAGGAAGCAGGCACAACACCTTCTTTCAAAAAGAGAGGGTTTTTATGAAGAGTAAGAAAAAGATAAACAACAGGGATATCACGCTGTTTCTGTTCGTGATACCGGCAGTGGTGCTCTACTGCATGTTTTTTATTTACCCCATTATCAATGGTTTATATTACAGCATGACGGACTGGAACGGGATCACGAAGAAGTTTCATTTTATCGGACTGGGCAACTATCTCTCCATCGTGCAGGACGCCCGTTTCCGCGGATCCTTCCTGTTTACTCTTGTCTATGCGCTGATGCTCCTGGCTCTGGTTCTGGTGATCAGCATGGTGCTGGCGCTCCTTTTGAACAGCAGGATTAAGTATAAATCGGCCTTCCGCGCCATTTATTTCTTCCCGGCCGTCATCAGTATGCTGACTGCGGGCCTGATATTCAACGAGTTCTTTTATCGGGTGCTCCCGGGGATTGGCGGGCTTTTTAACATTGAAGTGCTGAAGACCAGCATCCTGTCCAATCCCAGCCTGGCGAAATACGGAATTCTGTTCGTTCACGTATGGCAGAGCGTGGCCATACCTACCGTACTTTTGATGGCGGGGCTTCAGTCGATTCCGCAGGAACTGATTGAATCGGCTTCTTTGGACGGCGCGAATAAATGGCAGCTGTTTAAACACATCACGCTGCCCTTCGTGCTCCCGGTGGTGACTGTGGTGGTCGTTCTCATGTTTAAAGACGGCCTGATGCTGTTTGATTACGTGGTGGGCCTGACGCAGGGCGGACCTGCGGGGGCCACGGAGAGTGTGGCGCTCCTCATCTACAACCACGGGTTTAAGGAAATGAAGTTCAGCTATGGTATTGCGGAATCCATTATTCTGTGCATTCTGGTGTGTACGATTTCCTTTATCCAGATTGCCGTCAACAATAAGAAGAAAGTCTATTAGGAGGGAGGATCTATGAAAACACAGACGAAACGGGCAGCCGGCACGTATCTCATTCTGGGAATTGGTATCCTGCTCATCATCTATCCCCTGTTTCTGACGGTCATTTCGGCCTTCAAGACGGAACCGGAGATTACAAAGAATTTTCTGGCGCTGCCGGAAAGCTTTTACCTGGGGAACTTCAAAAATATACTGAGCCGTCCCGATTACTTTCAGGCGGTTGGAAATACCTTATACATAACGATTCTGTCTCTGGCCGGTATGATCGTGGTTCTTCCCATGGTGTCCTATTCCATTGCCAGAAAGATGGATGTCAGCCGTTTTTATAAATACCTCTATTTCTTCCTGCTAGTCGGCATCTTTGTGCCGTTCCAGGTAAAAATGATGCCCTTGATCAAGACGATGAGCAGCCTTCACATGCTGACTCCCACTGGAATCATCATCGTGTATGTGGCCAGCTCCATCTGTGAGGGCGTGTTCCTCTACGTGGCGTTTATCCAGGGCGTACCGACGGAGCTGGAGGAGGCAGCCTACATTGACGGAGCAACCACAGCCAAGACGTATTTCCAGATCATTCTGCCGCTCTTAAAACCCATGACGGCTACGGTGCTGATTAAGATGGGCTTATGGATCTGGAACGATTTCTTTCTTCCTCTGCTGGTATTAAATAAATCGACGAAGTACTGGACGCTGACGCTGTTTCAATACAACTTTAAGAGCACCTTTACAGTGGATTATGCGCTGGTGTTTGCCACCTTCATACTGTCCATGCTCCCGGTGTTCCTGGTGTACCTGGTCCTGCAGAAACAGATCATCGGCGGGCTGACCAACGGGGCGGTTAAGGGCTGAGTGATGCGGCGGCTTATACCACTGGAAAGGAGATTATACCATGAAAATAAAGTATTTGGGAACCGCGGCCGCGGAAGGCTGGCCGGCGCTGTTCTGCGACTGCCCGTCCTGCCAGATGGCCCGGGAGCTGGGAGGTAAAAATATCCGGACACGCGCCCAGGCGGTGGTGGATGGCAGACTGTTAATTGATTTTGGACCGGATACGTATCTGCATGTGATCAGAGACGGTCTGAAGCTTCATGAAATAAACCATTGTATCGTGACTCACGGGCACTGCGACCACTTCTATGCCACGGATCTGATGATGAAGGCCAGGCCCTATGCCCAGTCCGGAAGTGCCGCGCCGTTTCATATCTATGGGACAAAGCGGATCGGGGAACTGTATAAACGCATGCGGGATGTGGATGACGACTGTGAAAATCTGGATGACTGTGTAAAACTCTCTGAAATTTACCCGTTTCAGCCATTTTCCGTCTTAAATTACCGGGTGACGCCTCTTCGGGCCGCCCATGATCCGGCGGAGTGCTGTCTGATCTTTCTGATTGAGGATGAGGCGGGAAAGACGCTTCTGTATGGAAATGATACGGCGTATTTTCCGGAGGAGACGTGGGAACAGCTGCGCGGCCGGCGGCTGGATCTGGTCAGCCTTGACTGCACCATGGGTATTCTGGGGGACGGAGCGACCCATATGGGCTGGAATGGGGACGTGAGAACGAAGGAAAGGCTGGAGGCTATGGGTTGTGTCCATGACAATACCGTGTTTATCCTCAATCATTTCTCCCATAACTGCGGTCACGGGCTCTCCCATGAGGAGATGGAGGCGCTGGCGGCGCCAAAGGGCTTTCTGGTAGCCTGCGACGGGTTTACAGCGGAAGTATAGGACGAAAGACGGGAGAGAGAAGATGCAGAAGAAATTAAATCGGATTTATGACGGCCATATGCAGGCGCTTTTATTCTGGATGTGCTGGCTGGTGTATTTTGCCTCCTATATCGGCAGGCTTAACTATTCATCGGCCATGCCGGCCATGATCGGCGGATCTGTGATAACCGCCTCGCAGGCCGGATTTATCAGTATGGTCTACTTTTTTGCCTACGGAGCGGGGCAGTTTCTCAACGGTATGCTGGCAGACCGCCTCCATCCGGGGAAAATGATATTCACCGGGCTGTTTGCTTCCGGTCTCTTAAATCTGGCCATGGGTTTCTTATCGGGCTTTGGGATGATGGCGCTGTTCTGGTGTGCCAACGGGTATACCCAGGCGATGATCTGGCCTCCGATCATGAGAATCTTTGCAAAGATGATGACCGAAGAGAGAAAAGTAAAATACTGCGTGCATATCACCTCCACCATGGCGGTGGGAACGCTTGCCTCTTATCTGTTGTCCGCGGCGATGATCGCGGCTGCGGGCTGGCGGGTTGTGTTTTATGCAGGCGCCGTATGCCTGTGCGGGGCAGCGCTGGTGTTTTGGCGTGGGTTTGCAAAGGTCGAGGCGTATTCGATGGGACATGGGGCTGCAGAAGCATATGGGGGTGTGGTAGAATGTGGGAATGTGGTAGAATATGAGGAGAGGGCAGAACGGGGGAAGGTAATAGAATATGAGGAGAGGACAGAACGGGGGAAGGTAATAGAATATGAGGAGAGGACAGAACAAGGGAAAACGGCAGACACTGGCTCCATGCCATTCGGACGGCTTCTGACCGCATCCGGCCTTCTGTTCCTTCTGATCCCGGTGGTGGTTCACGGCGTCTTAAAGGACGGTGTGACTTCGTGGGTTCCAACGTATATCAGCGAGACGTTTATGGCCTCGCCGACGCTGTCCATACTGGTGACGACCATGCTTCCGGTCATTAACCTGACCGGGGCCTATGCCGCTCAATTTATGTACCGGAGATTCTTTCAGAAGCATGAGGTTAAGACGGCGTCCTTTTTCTTTCTCATTGCCACCGGCGCGCTGGTTCTGCTCTGGCGGTTCAGCGCGGTCAATATGTTTCTGACGGCGGGGCTGCTGTCCGTTATTACGGCGTCCATGATGGCGGTCAATACGCTGTTTGTTAATCTGCTCCCGCTCCATTTCGAGAAGGAGGGGAGAGTTTCTACCGTTTCGGGATTTTTAAATGCAATGGCCTACCTGGGATGCGCCATTTCCACCTATGGAATCGGTGTGCTGGTGCAGCATGTGGGCTGGCAGGTGACGATCTTCGGCTGGCTGGCCATGACTGCCGCGGCTCTGGCCGTGTGCTTTATTTTAAGAAAACGGGTATTCACAGTAAAGATGAGCATGAAGGAGGAGACATTCCATGAGCAAATGGGTCTATCAGGCAGACGGGTTCAGCCCCGATGAGGAAAGCTGCGTGCTGCACGAGACCGTGTTCCATAACGGGAACGGCTATATCGGTGTGCGGTCTAATTTTGAGGAGGGGTATCCGGAGGGACAGAAGACCATCCGCGGCTCCTATATCAACGGATTTTACGATTTTATGAAAATGCCCCAGGCGGAAAAACTCTGCGGCTTTGTCGAGGAAAAGCAGACCATGGTCAATGTGGCCGATACCCAGACAATCCGCTTAAAACTGGGCAGTGAGGAATTTTCCCTGTTTGAGGGGACCGTACTCCGGTTCTGCCGCCGTCTGGATATGGAAAAAGGTGTGACAGAGCGCAGTATGGTCTGGCGTTCTCCCGAGGGGAAAGAGGTGGAGATCATCTGTCGGCGTATGGCTTCTTTTGTAAAATTACCGCTTTTCACGATGGAGTATCAGGTGAAATCCTTAAATTACAGCGGAGAAGCTGAAATTATCTCGGATCATAACGGGGAGGTGAGCAATTACTGTAATCCCGACGATCCGAGAGTCGCGGGGGAAAGCATCTCTCACCTGCGCCCGGTAAAGGCAGTGGTGGAAGGCGATGTGTCCTGTCTGGTCACAGCGGCTGCGGCTTCCGGCCTCCTGGCCTGCAGCGCGGTATGCCACCGGCTTTCCGTCCCGGCCAAGGAGACGAGGGAGACGGCGGAACACCGGATCACGCGGACGTATGCTTTTCAGATGATGGCGGGTGAGACCATCTCCATGACGAAATACACGGTATTTACGGATTCTGTGCGCCGTCCGGATGTGTTGGCCTGGGCCATGGCTGAGATGAGTGAGGCCGTGGAAATGGGACTGGAGTACTGGTATCAGAGGCAGCAGGAGTACCTGGCAGAATTCTGGAGGTGTTCGGATCTCGATATTGATGGGGATGAAGAGACGGCTGTGGCGGTGCGCTACAATCTCTATCAGCTGCTTCAGTCCGCCGGTCGGGATGAATTCTGTAATATTGCGGCAAAAGGGCTGTCCGGAGAGGGATATGAAGGCCATTACTTCTGGGATACGGAGATGTATATGCAGCCGTTTTTCACTCTGACGAATCCGGATATCTCCAGAAGGCTTCTGTCGTTCCGGTACAGAACGCTCGACGAGGCCAGGAAGAATGCCCGGATTGCCGGACACGAAAGCGGAGCGTTATATCCGTGGAGAACCATTATGGGAAAGGAGTGCTCCGGTTATTTTCCGTCCGGAACGGCCGCATACCATATCAATGGGGACATTGCCTATGCGGTGGCGGCGTATTACCTGGTGACAGAGGACCGGGAGTTCCTCGCGGATATGGGTGCGGAGATTCTGTTTGAGACAGCCAGGCTCTGGATGGATGCAGGAAATTTCCATGAGGGCCGTTTTGAGATCCATGAAGTGACCGGACCGGATGAATACACGTGTCTGGTGGATAACAATTACTATACAAATGCGTGTGCAAAATACAACCTGCACTGGGCCGTAAGATCCTGGGAGATTTTAAAGGAAGCGGGAACACTGGGACCGGTGGCGGAGAAGATCGGGATGAGTGATGAGGAAGCGGCGCTTTTCCGGAAGGCGGAGGAGGCCATGTACCTGCCATATGACGAGAAATTGGGCATCAATCCGCAGGATGAGACATTTCTGTCTAAAAAAATCTGGGACTTAGACCATACGCCCAGGGAAAATTTCCCGCTTCTCCTTCATTATCATCCGCTGTATTTATACCGCCATCAGGTGTGCAAGCAGGCGGACACGGTTCTGGCCCACGTACTGTTTGAGGACATGCAGTCCAGGGAGACCATGGAAAAGTCGTTCGACTACTATGAGAAGATCACAACGCACGATTCCTCGCTGTCTACGTGTATATTCAGCATCATGGCTTCCCGTCTGGGCAGAAGAGAAAAGGCATACAGCTATTTCGGAGACTCGGCAAAACTGGATCTGTTTAATACGCACCATAACACTGGGGATGGAATCCATACAGCCAACATGGGCGGCGTCTATATGGCGGTTGTATATGGCTTCGGCGGCCTGAAGGTTAAGGAGCAGGGGCTGTTCCTTGACCCGTATCTGCCTGAAAAATGGAATGCCTACCGTTTCCAGTTTGTTTATCTCGGAAGCCTGATTTCGGTGGAGGTGAACCGGGAGGGATGCAGGCTTACTCTGCTGGAAGGAAAGCCGCAGACGGTGACGGTTTACGGAAAACAGTGTTCTTTAACGGGAACGGCTGCGTTTTCCATGGGAGAGAAGAAGGTGCCACAGTATGACGCGGTAATCTTCGACCTGGATGGAGTCATCTGCCACACGGATGCCTACCATTATCAGGCGTGGAAGGCGCTGGCGGACCGGCTGGGAGTGCCGTTTGATGAACAGGTCAACAATCTTTTACGGGGCGTGTCCCGGGAGGAGAGTCTGGAGATTATCCTAAAGCATGGCGGGCTGACTACATTGACGGATGAGGAGAAACGGCGGGCCTGTGCTGAGAAAAATGAGATCTACAAGGGACTTTTAGATGAGATGTCATCGGCCGATTTAAGCGCGGAGGTGAAGGACACGCTTGACGGCCTGCGGGCCATGGGAATAAAGCTGGCGATCGGTTCCTCCAGTAAAAATGCGAAAAAGATTTTGGAGCAGATCGGTCTTGGCGGCTATTTTGATGCCATTTCTGATGGAACGAATATCACGCGATCCAAACCGGATCCGGAAGTATTTCTACTGGCGGCGCAGTACGCGGCGGCTGATCCGGAGCGTTGTCTGGTAGTCGAGGATGCCAGGGCAGGCATCGAGGCGGCGTGCCGTGCCGGGATGGACAGCGCCGGTATTGGTGATGCGGCATTGTGCGAAAAGGCAAGTTACGGCATGGAGACATTTTCACAGCTGCTGACAATCTGTGGAAAGCCGTAAAATGGGGATAAAATCATAATAATTTTATAAAATATTACTGGCATTATCTCATATTATAGTATATAATAAGCGATAAGACTTGAGGCGGAGTTTTCTTCGCCTCATTGTTTTCTTTCCTGAAATGTGAGAAAATAGAGACAGGGGAACAGGAAAGAAGTAAATTTCAGTAAAGCAAAGGCAGGTGACGACATTATGCATAAATTCTTAAGGTCTATTGGATTCAGCCTCTACCAGAAGGACCGGGATATCGATAAATTGTTAGATCAAATGACAGAAGATTTATCTGGCATGAAGCGGATTCAGCTGGATGAGGAGACGAACCTCTGTGAGATCAGAAAAGAGGTTGCGCCTGGAATGGGAATCGCCGTATTTGGACAGATGGACCGGGATGGAGTATTTCACCGGAATTATTACTATCCTTTTTTGAGAAGCGAGGATATGACATCGGATGTGTCCTGTTCTATTCAGCGCCATACAGAGCGCGAGACGTATGCGGGACTGCTTGATGAGTATAAGGTCGGTATTTCCCTGATTTTTTATATCGATAATTCATTCGAGTGCAGGGAGAGAATCATGGATAAGAGTTCCCTGGAGACGAAGCGGGCTAATTTAACCGGGCTGGCGGTCAGCGGTAAGATTCTTCTGCCGATTCAGAAGACAGAGAAGCAGCGGGAGAATGCAAAGGTTACGGCAAAGGAGCGGAACACGCTTCTGGAGGCAGCCAAGAACGGTGATGAGGACGCCATGGAGACTCTGACCATCGAGGACATCGACATGTATTCCCAGATTTCCAGACGGGTGATGAAGGAAGATCTGTATTCGATCATCGATTCCTGTTTTATGCCGTGCGGAATTGAATGCGACCAGTATTCGGTAATCGGTGAGATTACGGAAATCGTGGAAAAGAAGAACCAGATCACCGGAGAAGACGTTTATGATTTGAAGCTGGAATGCAGCGACATCGTATTTCATGTGGGAATCGCAAAGCAGGATTTGACCGGAGAACCGGCGGTTGGCAGACGGTTTAAGGGACAGATCTGGATGCAGGGCAATGTGGTGTTTGATGAGGCGGCGGACTAGGCCGTGTTTGAATACGAATTTTTAAACACACCCTAAGCCGGGGGATTTTGAAAGATTCTTCAAGTAAAACTTGACGAAACGCCTAATTGTTAATATAATAATATACAGCCTGTTCGCGGAAGACCCGCGGCACAGGGGATGTTTCTGTAGCTCAGCAGGATAGAGCGTCCGCCTCCTAAGAGAACTTAGAGCGCTCGCTTTTTGGGGATTCGCCCCGCAAAATTTAATACGTGTTTCTGTAGCTCAGCAGGATAGAGCGTCCGCCTCCTAAGCGGAAGGCCAGCGG
>OBXC01000614.1_pt1 | contig 25535 bp, 22 predicted proteins | sample 1538111 | NCBI WGS metagenome assembly OBXC01 (sample SAMEA2580137, study PRJEB22360) | human gut metagenome | biome: human gut; feature: human-associated habitat; material: faeces | place: Denmark | collected 2008/2010
ATACGCCCATAAAACATGCCCCTATTGGGGCATGTGCGAGAGAATGAGTGAGAATGAATAAGTAAGAATGAATAAGTAAGCTATCAAAGCATTGATGTATCAATAGATAAGTCTTAACGATTATCGTTTTGAAATAAAATTCGTATTGACTACATTTTCGTTGAAAGGATAGCTTACTGAACATTCGTGATATCTAATTTTCGAATTGAAAGGAGTTGTTCTTATGAACACAAAGAAAATCGTTGCGATGACTATCGCACTAATCATGACTACTGGCATGGTAGCAGGATGTGGCAACAGCGTTGACCACAAAGACTCTGTACAGGACAGTGAAATCACTACTTCTATCGACAAGGATGTCGAAAAGACTACCGATAAGGAATCCAAACCTGCTAAGGCAGAGGATAACAAGAAGTCTAAATCTGCTGAAAAATCAGACGCTACTGACAAAGCAGAAAAGAAAGACTCTCAGGCTAAAAAGCCAAATGACAATAAGGCTGAGGCAAACAAATCTGATAAGAACAAAGATTCTGTACAGGCAAATAACAGCTCTGTCAGTCAGCCTAGCACTCCTGCTAAACCTAATAAACCTAACGTTGGCAACAGCAACAGTGGCTCTGTGAGCAAGCCTTCTGAACCTAGCAAACCTGCTGAGAAACCTGTCGCACCACAAAAGCCTTCTGAACCCGAAACACCAGCTCCACATGTATGTAGCTTTGACATCGTTGTAAGCACAAATGCGGGTAACTGCCAAACTGCCAGCTCAACTGTTAAGAAATGCAGTTGCGGCAAAACCACTACAGTAAATGGTGATTTTGGTAGCCACAACATGGTTCACCATGATGCTCAAGGACATGAAGTCACTGACTACGAAAAACATTACATCTGTAATCAGTGTGGTGCTGACTTCGGTCTTGACGCTGATGCGGCTGGTAAGCATACCATCGTAACTCAAGGTTGTCAGAACTACTCTCTGAAACCTGTTCCTGTTGGTTCCCACTGGGAAGAAACCAGCCCTGCATATGATGAATGTAGCATTTGCGGTAAACGCTAATTACTTTATATCTTAACAGCCAATCCCCTACCCGTTTCGGGTATGGGGATTTTTTTAAAGAAATACTACCTAAATTCTACAAAATAGAAATACTCCAAAAATAAAATAGGCGTTGCATTCGCAACGCCAAATCACCTTAAAAAATAAACGAAAATACATATTTCATTCATAGTCAACTTAAATAATCATCCAATATGTATTATTTTTGATATTCCTTATAATGCTCTTCCAATTTTTGAAAATCACAACATGTATAATTCAGAACATGCTCTTTATTACAACCAATCTTATACACAGCAAGAGCCTTTTCCTGTATATCTTGTAGATGTAATTTGCAATAATCATACTCAGATGCAAGCAAATCTGCATACGCTGCATCTGTCTTTGCAATATCAGCAAAATTTTTCTTAGTCAAAACTTCATCAAAGGCAGGAATCATAAACGAAAACCGAATACTGGAAATAGGCTTCCCTTTATCATAAATCAACATATTTGTTCGTTGTTTATTAGTCATGTGTGAAATTGGAGCATAATATTTTACACCATGAATATCTAAAACAACACCACACACAAATTTATTATTCGTATGATACTCAATATTCGGAACCTGTTTATCAATCGTTTTTAAAAATTGCACATATTTCTTATCTACATCGTAAAAATTTAACATATCTCTCCTCAAAACAAAAGAGCGAGAAATAAATTCCTCGCTCTGCATTAAACTCTCACATTTACGGTAGTGAAACACCGAGCATTAAAACTCTTCTCTTACGGACGAAGCAATCCGAGCATTAAAACCTAGTTTAACAGCACTAGAAACTGTAGCAATAAAGAAAACTCTTTGTTTTCTTACCTATAGTATATGCAATCTTTTCGAAAATGTCAACAGGAAAAAGCCTCATTTATGAGGAAATTTCTGGATTTTTTATACACGCTCCCTTTCGGGAGTGAGAAAGGAGAAATTATTCTCCTTTCTTTCTCTTCCGTTTCATAGCAACCACTCCAACACCTGTCAGACCAGCCATTCCACCAACCAATGGTAAGAATGTCATGAAATCTGTAAATCCACCTGTCATCGGTGCTTCAAATGTAGCGTGATTACTAATCTCGTATTCTACATCAAATAAGAAATATTTCTGTTCTTCTTTATCCAAACCTGACAGCTTACTTCGGTCAATATTATATTTCTTAATATCTGCCTCTGTAATTCGCATTGGCAGTTCAATCACGATTGGGTCTTTCAGAAGATTCTTTCCATTCTTCGTTTTAATCTCTGTTACTGTATATCGGTCAGGATACATGTCTTCCCAAACCACATATCCATCTGAACCAGAGGTCTTTGTAGAAACAATTTCCCCTTTACTGTTCATCAAAGTAAATTTGGCTCCGGCTAACGGATTTCCGTTCTCATCAACTTTACGAATACGGATTTTGTTTGGTTTTGGCTCATTCTCACCTTTGTATTTATGACCACCATGTAACTCAATTGCACCACTATCTTTATTAACCTGAGTTACGTATGGTTCATTCGTTTTACCAACTACATTTCCGTTTTCATCTTTTAAAACACCTTCCGTTTCATAGCCTTCTGCTGATTTTGTTTCAAGGAATACATAAGTTCCGTATGGAAGAATAACAGTATTGGTCTCTGTATCTTTGTACAATGGGTCACTACCCGAAACTAAATACTTATCCAACAATTGGGCAAACCATTTCTGAATATCCTCTTTCCATCTTAACTCAATCACCCATTTACGCTTTGCTTTCGACTGATAACTGTCATAATCAGGCAAATTATCTTTCGTAAAGAATCCGTCATAATAACAAACCGTAAATTGTGTTCCGGCAAGCGGTGGAACTGTCGGTGTTTCTGGTCCATTCCAGATTTTTGTGACTTCGATAGCAGCAGGGTCATTACCAGCAGGCTCTACAGAACGAATCGTCGCTTTCGGATTAGCTTCCGTCACACTAATTGGATATACGTTGGTATCCAACTCAAATCCTTTGGACGGCGTAATTTCTTTTACCCAGTAATTTCCAAAAGGTAGCTTATCCACTTTCGCATGTCCATTCTCATCTGTAGTCATACGTTTCCAAGGCGTACCAGAACAGCTTGAATTTTTCCAGACTCCATATACAGCTCCTGCAAGAGAGTAACATTTATTACCATCTGTCATCACTGGATTATCTGATTTCTTTTCCAGTTCTCCTTCTCCTGTTTTCGGTGGCTCACTGGAAGTCTTCCTATTCTGAATAGCAGTCTGTCCACCCACTACTGTATAAGTATATGTGTTCGGGTCTAAATCATACCCCGGAGACGCTTTCGTTTCTTTGACGTAATAGGTTCCAACACCTAGTTCTGTATCTCCTGTAGCAGCATAACCTTTATCATCTGTGGTAATTGAAGTAACCGGATTTCCTGAACAGCTTGCGTTATCCCAAATACCATACACAGCACCTTTTAAACTGTAGTTCGAATTTCCATTTGTAATTGTGGTATCCTTAGATTGCTTTTGGATACTCAATCCACCGTTAGGTAAATCCAACTTCACAGTTAATCCAATGGTCTGATAACCAAAATACCATCCCGGATGGCTTGGGTCCGGTGTAGGCGTATACCATCCATCTCTCTTAAATTCAATCGTGAACATTGCAGTACCATTTCCAACAGATGTACATCTAGCAGTATAATTACCACTTGTACCAGCAACTTCATTCGCAGCACCATGCCAAGTACAATAAAATCCATCAATGGTCATATCTTGTAAAATACCACTACCAAAAGATACACTCCAACTTGCTCCACTGCCATTCGCTCCATTGGGATAATTACCACGGATAATCGTAGCTCTACCTGAATAAGTCTGTCCTACTTCTGGCATACCGTTCAAACCAGCAGTCTGAATTCCTTCTTCATCACTCATAGCTAACAATCCATCATAAATGTTTGTACCCTTCTCCGCAACAACATTCACTTTATTTAAAGTAGGCTCCATTCTTTTTCGAATATGGTTTTCCAAACAATTATCATCACAAAGTACGCTTTCCAAATACAAAGATTCTGATACAATATCAAATCTCGGAACGTCATTTTCTGAAACAGATGTTTCCGCATAAATATTCATTTCTTGCATAGCATCTAATACAAAAGAAATATTTCGGATTCCATCTACAACGTCTGATTCTATTTCTGGAACAGGAGTATCCAAGACTTTCTTTCCTTCCTTATCTGTAACAGAAACTGTATCTAATTTCGTATACATCGGTGCTAATACTTCTACTTGACACCCTGTCATTGGAACATCTTCTGTAATAACTTCATCCGTTGCAGACATTTTCTTTACAAAAGACCCATCTAAATTGGAAAAGATAATTTCAGCTTTCCCCTTTACATCAATAGTAACAGGAAAAACTTCACCTGTATCCTCAATCGGCTTTACATCCGGTTTTTCTCCATTACCTTCTACTGTATCTTCTTCTGAGCCACCAAATCCCGTCTCGAAAATCATTCCCTGATTTAATACTTCGGAAACCTTATCCAGTCCATTCTTTGAAATATATCCAGTAAACAATGCGGTTGCCTCAGATGTAGATTCTGCTACTACATTATAATCTACGGTCGCACCAAAGTTTGAAGTCTCTAAACGACTTCCGTCTTCTTTTGCAGCACCAATGATATAAGCAGACTCTACAGAACCCGGAACATAGTCCACAACATCTACACCATCATTACCAGCAGCTCCGATAACAGTGATACCTGCATCTACAGCTTTCTGGATTTCTGATTTTAATACAGACGTAGAAAGTGTCGTACGAGCATATAAGGACAAGTTAATCATATCCACGTTTTCACTGATTGCATATTCCATTGCCGCTACCAGAGAAGAAATCGTTCCGAAACCATTACTATTCATGGCTCTGATAGATAAAATTTTCGCATCTGGATTTTGACTTACAATTGCCTGTAACATAGCATCACCGTGTTCCGTTGACGTTTCCGGTTCCTCAATCACAGATACACGGTCAATCACATTTGCAGACTCTCCTACACCTGTATCAATCAGTGCAATCACATTCTCGTCTTGAGATACCGTGATTTCTTCTGAATCAGAAGCATCGGACATGATATTGTTTAATGTATCAATTGGATTTTCTGTTTCAGAAACCGTTAACGCATCTTTCGATACGATAATCTCTTCGGTATCCTCTTTCTCACCAGCCGCTTCTACGGGCATGTCAGGTTCTACAGACAAAGACAGATTTTTAAAATATGTATAAGCGTTCATACAAAATCAATATGTTTACCAAAAATCCGCTTGTACATTAGAAAATCTGATACAGTAAAGATTTTTACAGAAAAGGTAAAGAACCGTATTTACCTTAAAACCTTGATATACACGGGGAAAAGTGTAAAAGTAAAGCAGTAAAGACTTTCTTACAAATCTATCCTACAAGAATATATAATTGACAATATAATACAGAAAGTATTGTTTTATAATATATTTTCTAACTATTAACTTAAAAATATTCTTTACTTCTTTACTTTTTATAGATTTCCCTTACTACACCTGTAGTTACGGGTAAAGACTTCTCAAAATTTTCTTTACAGCTTTTTCCTGTAAAATGCGAAAAACCAGTCCCCAAGCGGACTTTCAGGGAAAGAGTAATTCTTTCCCTGAAAACCACTATATTGTATATAACAATTATTCTTTATGGGGTTACTCTTACAATACCATTGTATCCTGATTTGAAAGCAGGATGACACCGCTTTTCAATATCGTGACTTCCCATCGCATTAGGATTCATCCATTCCTGTAAATCATATTCTGCAATCAGCGGTTCTGCCTTATCCATCTTTTGACTTGGCTTGTAAACTTTGTCTTTTCCTTCACAAATCCAATCAGGATATTCCTTCAATTGAATAAGTAATTCTTTTTTAAAAGTTTGTGAACCTTTCACTTCTCCTTTTCCACCAGCATTCTTAACGTACCACGCTCGGTAGAGGTCATACAAGAATGTAAATGGAACCACATCCCAGACCAATTGATGCATGATTTCAGACATGAACTGGCGTACAGGGTCATTGAATTCTTTGTATTCATTCAAGGCATCCTGACACGCTTTTGGAGTATCAAGTTCATAATAGTTCATATTTAAAACTTTATAGACAACATATTCAAGAACGTCCTTTCTGTGAATATAATCATCTTTAATATATCTACGCTCTATCCCTGTAAAACATTTGGTAAACGGAACGAACAATTGTCTTCTGTAAAATGAGTCTGAGTGGTCTTTTACCTTCGGCATAGAGTTCAAACATTGCACCATAAATCCTTTGAACTGTACAGAAATCACGCTTTGGTGCTTTCTATTAACAGATAATACATCATGCGTCACTACGGCTTTTAAATTTGCAGCCTTGTCAATATATGTACCAACATCATTTTCATCCACAATAATTGCAGAAGCATGAAGCAATGGTTCCAATTTGAAATCCTGACTAAAATCTGACAGTGGAATAGAAACACATGTTCCATTTCCACATACCGCTCTATATAAGGCACAGAGACTGCCTTTTCCATTGGAACCAGATTCCGAATAAAACCATGCAGATTTATCCCATGAAACATTTGGTGAGATAATCGCCCCCATGATTTGCCATAAAACATTTACAATTTCAGGGTCATCAGATAAATCAGCCATCCAGCTTTCCACATCCCAATCTGTTCCATCATCTGGATTATGAATTGTAACATTTTGAGCAAGCGGATTGTAATTCACTCTGGATTTTGATGTAAAAATATATTCCGGCGAAAATGGCATCAAGCGTTTCGTTCTATAATCAAAAATCCCGTTATTTACAGGGACTAAATCTCTGTTATTACACCGTTGTTTTCTAGGTGCTAATCTTCTTAAATGCCGGAAATATTCTCTTTGTTCATAGGCATTCATTCCATAGCAGTATTGATTTCCAATGTTCTCAAAATTTTTTTCATCAACAACATAAATGCCTTCATTTTCTCCATCGTATTGGTAAATAGCCAACGGACTGGTATTTGCATTCGAACTTTCCCCTGCACCATTTGTCATATCAAGGGAAATGACAGGATACAAAGTTGCTGTAATAGCGGCAACCTGTACCGGAATTAACCTGTCCATGATTCTCCATTTTTCCGCCTTTTCCTTAACAGTATTTTCAAGGTCAAAGGCGGATTTCATTTGGTCTAAAATATCAGCTTTAATATCTTCAGGACTCGGTAAATTCTTAATATCTAATTGTGCTAAATATGCACATGTTACTTCATTAATTGTATCTTCTTTTGTTCTTGCCATAGTTATAATATCCTTTCTTTTTTAATTTTTCGTTATAGCTTCTAAGTACGCTTTCCATCTCTCTTAAATTCTTCCATCCGAACACACATTCCAGAACTTCCAGAAGGTTATCATCCAGATAATTTCGGATAAAGCCAAGGTCTTCCGACAATGGCAAAATCAGGTCATAATCTAAGCAAAACTCACGCACAGCATAATAATTCGCACATAAGAAATCTAAATAATCTTCTCTGCCAAATTGAAAGTTATTATTGTTCATATAGATAGCTCCTTTCCTAGATTTTTTGTCTGTTGACAGTTTCAGTATGCCACAGATTCTTTTTGACTGCTCCCCATCCTTATTGACTGTTTCGTATAAGGAACGTGTATATTTTTGTTATCTTTTCACATTTTACCATTGTATTTTGCTTCTCTTTTTATCTATTTTGCATATTCCCACCACCTTTATCGACTCAATCACACATAGGGCATTCACTACCCCTGAGCCTACGTCATGAATCATCCACTTTATAGTCCTCATGCTATTTAACTTTGTATAGCAAAAAGGCACAGTAAACAAAATCCCTGATACAAAAGCATCAAGGACTTCTTCACTATGCCTAAAAAGATAACAAAAAAAGGACATATCATATATACACAAAGATACTCTTGTATCATTTGTAAATATACGATACGCCCCAATAATTCAAAAAATTATGGCTTGTAAAAGTTGCCAATGCACGCAACCCCAATTAGAACATGAATATAAGCAAACGCATCTTCCATCCAAGTCTAACCGCCACCAGTTCTCTTTATTTTCAGCGTTATGAGAAACTGGCTCAAAATTTTATCTCATTTGATAAAATTGATATTTACAGCATTCGATATTCTGTTTTACAAGCCATACTATAACATCGTTTTTTCAGAAAATCAAGACCCAAAATATTTTTTCACTATCTCTTATATCATTCTAAAGTGTTTAAACGCCTTTAAAATCACCTTTTCCTTCTCAGGCGGACAATTCGGCACATGAGCTTTATTTTCGCCTATATTGTAATTCTGACGCTTCTCAAAGCCACATTTCTCTTTTATCTGTGCTACATAAAGAGAAGATACGGACATTCCATATTCTGCCTTTATCCATTCCTTTATTTCCCGATACGTTGCATTGCCTTTCATGCCCTGTAAATACGTATCATCTTCTGGCTCATAATCCACATACGCATATACCATATCCTCGGTGGATTTTTTCCTACCCAACAAGACAACCGTCTCCACATGAACCGTCTGACAAAATTGATCCACCGCCGTGCATTTCACCACCCGGTATCCTCTCGCCTGTATCATTTCTAAATCTCTTGCCAAGCTCGTAGCCTTGCAGGAAATATACACGATATTTTCTACTCCATAATCAAGGATCTTCGGCAACGCTTTCGGATGAATCCCATCCCTAGGCGGATCTAACACGATCACATCCGGCTTCTCTTCTATTTCATCTAATACTTTAAAAACATCTCCCGCAATAAATCTGCAATTATGCAGTCCATTCCGCTCTGCATTTTCTTTTGCTGCTTCCACAGCTTCCTCGATGATCTCGACTCCGATCACTTGCTTTGCCACCGGCGCCAATACTTGCGCGATTGTCCCGGTTCCGCTGAACAAATCATACACGGTCATATCGTGGATATCTCCGATATACTCCCGCACAGTGCTGTAAAGCACCTCAGCTCCTCTTGAATTTGGCTGAAAGAAGGAAAATGGTGTGATTTTAAATTCCAAGCCCATTATTTTCTCATAGAAATAGTCTTGTCCATAGAGAATCTTTGTCTCATCACTCTGCACCACATCGGATAAGGAATCATTCAAAATATGCAGAATCCCGACAATCTTGCCTTCTACCGGAAGCGCCAGAAGTTTTTCCACAAGCGGAGCCAAGTCATGCTCTTCCTGTGTTGTTGTGACAAGATTTACAAGAATTTCTCCCGTCGTATCTCCTCTCCTTAAAAGAAGATGGCGCAAATATCCGATATGCTGCATTTTTTTGTAGTAGCTGACACCTCTCTCCTTGAAATAGTCCAGCACACAACTTAAAATCTGTGTCATGTCTTCGTGAACTAATTTACAGTCAGAAGCGGTCAGTACATCGTAGGTGCTTCCTTTCTTGTGAAGTCCGAGAGAAAGCGGCCCGTCCTTATATTCATCCCCAAAGGAGAACTCCATTTTATTGCGGTAAGCAAATTCCTTCGGGCTTTCTTTTACTCCCTCAAAGGTATAGGAATACCCATCCACAGCCGCATCCATGATCGATTGGATCTGTTCCGCTTTCATCTTCACCTGTGCCTGATAATCCATGGTCTGATACATGCAGCCACCACAGGCCGGAAAAATACTACACACCGGCTCTCTTGTCTCTAATGCAGACTTTTCCATTACTTCCAACAGACGTCCTTCCGCTTTTCCTTTTCTCAGCTTATTGACACAAAACCGGATCTTCTGCCCCGGAATCCCATTTTTTACAATGACAGGCTTCTCTTCCCCATCCACTTGTACGATTCCTTTATTTGGGAATTCTACTTTTTGAATCATCCCCTCATAAACTTGTCCTTTTTTCATCTATCTGTATTCCTTTCTCTTACAGTTCTATTGAGCAATCAATTGCTCCACTCTATATTCCCATTTGCACATTGTTTTCCTTACAAGTTCTCCAAAAACTTCCTCTGCAAGAAAAAGGCGGGACTTTTTGTCCCGCCTTATTGCACTTTCTAAATCTCGTCTTCTTCACTAAAGAAATCGTCATCAAATTCATCATCGAAATCTTCTTCAAAATCTTCCAGATAATCTGGTGTGAAGAAACAATATACTGCGTAAGCGATTCCTGCGATTGCTGCAACTGCACCTACAATTGCAAGTACCCAAAGAACTGTATTCTTTGTTTTGTCATCTTTCTTCTTTAAAATGTCATTTAATTTTGATGCTGCAATAATATCTTCTACTCTGTTCATACTTGCCACGTCCTTTCCGATTTCCTTACTTTTCAAATGGATTTCGCTTCCATTATTATAGCACTAACAAGGGAAGATTGCTATAACATTTCATATATTTTTCCCAATTTTATTTTTTCTATACTTTTTGTAATTTTGCAAAAGATGCAAACATCTTTTTTGTCCCTGCGCTGTCAAAATCGACACTCACCTCGTAATCTCTTCCACCTTCCGTGATCGCAGTCACCGTACCTTCTCCGAATTTCATATGACGGACACGATCACCGACACCATAGGAAAGTCCTTCCCCGCTTTTGACTCCAAACTGCTGTACCGGTTTTGAGATCATAAACGGTTTTGCTTGAAAAGACTGTTTTGCCTGAACATAGGAATTCTGTTTCGGCAGTTCCAGCTCTTCTTTCTCCACAATTTTCCCAGTAGACAAAAGCTGCGGCGGAACTTCTTTTAAAAACCTTGACATTTTATTATATTGTGTCTCCCCGCGAATCATACGTCTTCTGGCACAAGTCATCGCAAGTTCTTTTTTTGCCCGGGTGATTCCGACATAACAGAGTCTTCTCTCCTCCTCGATTTCTGTCGGATCATCTGCTGTAATGGTCATGTAGCTTGGGAAAATCCCATCTTCCATCCCTGCCAGATAAACGTAAGGGAATTCCAATCCTTTTGCACTGTGCAATGTCATCAGCACAACATAATCGCTTTCTTCATCCAAGCTGTCAATATCTGCCACCAGCGCCACTTCCTCTAAAAATCCGGAAAGTGTCGGAAGCTCCTCCTCACAGGATTCTTCATATGCAGCGATTTTATTCAGAAATTCATCGATATTCTGGAGACGTGCTTCTGCCTCCTCTTCTCCTTCTGCCTTCAGTTCCTCCACATACCCGGTTTCCGTAAGGATTTCTTCCATCAGTTCTGTAATCGAAAGATGTTCTGCTTCTTTCCGGAAATATTCGATCATCGCCGCAAAAGATTCTAGTTTGGAAATACTTCTTCCCAATCCCGGAACAAGATCGGCAGAACACAGTGCTTCGTAGAAACTGATTCCTCTCTGCTGCGCCGCCTCCGTAATGCGATTGACTGTTGTAAGACCAATTCCTCTCTTCGGAACATTGATGATCCTCCTCACTGCAAGATCGTCTTTTCCATTATCAATCGTTTTTAAATATGCAAGCAGATCTTTGATTTCCTTTCTCGCATAGAAATTAACTCCGCCGACAATCTTGTATGGAATATTGGCTGTGATCATTTTCTCCTCAAACAGACGGGATTGTGCATTTGTACGGTACAAAACTGCATGATCACAGTAAGCTGCTTTTCCATTATCTACGCGTTCTCTGATATCTCCTACAATATATTCAGCTTCATCGTAGGCGGTGTCAAATTGGCGAAACTGGATTTTTTCCCCTTCTCCATTTTCCGTCCAAAGTGATTTTGCCTTTCTTCCTACATTGTTTTTGATCACCGCATTTGCCGCATCGAGGATTGTGCTCGTCGAACGGTAATTCTGCTCAAGTTTGATCACTTTTGTATCTTCAAATTCTTTTTCAAAGCTTAAAATATTCTGAATGTTTGCCCCGCGGAATTTATAGATCGACTGATCATCATCTCCGACTACACACAGATTTTTATATTTTGCCGCAAGAAGGCTGATCAACTTAAACTGCACGGTATTGGTATCCTGATACTCATCTACCATAATATAGCGGAAGCGATCCTGATAATATTCCAATATCTCCGGCTGTGTCTGGAACAGCTGTACGGTCTTTACTAAAAGATCATCAAAATCCAGTGCATTGTTTGCCTTCAGCTGCCTCTCATACTCTTTGTAAGCCTCAGCAATCTTCTTCTTGCTGAAATCTCCATATGCATTCAATTCATATTCTTCCGGTGTGACCATCTCATCCTTTGCCGAGGAAATCGCACTTAAGATCGTACGCTCCCGATATGTTTTTGTATCAATCTGAAGCAATTTGCATACATCTTTCATCAAAGTCTTCTGGTCATCGCTGTCATAGATTGTAAAGTTATTGTCATATCCAAGCCGGTCAATATGCCTGCGAAGAATCCGCACGCAAGTAGAATGAAACGTACTTACCCAGATACTTTCTGAGCCAAATCCTACGATATCATCTACACGCTCCCGCATCTCGCCTGCCGCCTTGTTTGTGAACGTGATTGCAAGAATATTCCACGGATTGATTCCTTTCTCCTCAATCAGGTATGCAATACGGTGCGTCAGCACCCTTGTTTTCCCAGATCCGGCTCCTGCCAGTATAAGAAGCGGTCCCTCCGTGTGAAAGACCGCCTCCCGCTGCTCTGCATTTAATGTATCATATATACTCATAGTTTTATGACTCCTTATCCCTTACTGCTTATCCTATTATACCAAACTCTCCGCGAAACGCAATGCCAGAAATCTTTTATCGCTCCTCCCCGTTCCGATCAAATTTCTTCTTCAGCGCTCTCTCTACCGGAATGATCGTCACAAGCAGAACTACACACTGTCCCATACAAAGTACGATCGATGTCGTATTAAATATTTCTTCTCCTGCGAGATAAGAAAGTATAGTCGCAAAGGCTGTGACCAGAGCCACACCCCAGCCAATCCGCCAGCAGATTTTTCCCCAGTAGGCATTGGCGAATTTCCAGGTCTTTTCATTTTTCATTGACATCGATGTACGATAGCCGCAAAGTGCGTTCACATCCTTGGGAAAATGAATTCCTTTGAACAAATAGCCTAAGACAAGCATTGTCACAGGTACAAGCATGTTACAGATAAATAAAAACCAAAATTCTGCCATATGTGATCACCTCTCTGAAAATATTTTTAATTTTTCATATAGTTCTTTTGTCCTCTCCGGTGTCTTGTCATTGACAACGATCGTTTTGTCTTCTGTATCGATCACAACATATTCTCTGCATGCGTTGTAACTGTACAGACGATAATTTCCAAATCGCTTATTTCGGAACTGCCCTGCCTGAATCCTCACAGAACCATTTCCATTCGTCCGCCTTCCAAGATCCAGTTCTTTTTCGTAATCCACAGAGAGAATTTCCTTCTGCTCCAGCGTATATCCAGGAACAAGAAATCCTGACAGACGAATTTTATCCTCTTCAAATTCTATGTTGACAGAACCTGCAAACATTGGTACCCCTGTCAAAGCTGCTAAGATTGTCAGGATGATCAAAGAATACCGTCTTCCATTTCTTCTTTCTTTTGCAATTTTTTCTTTTTCTGTCTCAGACATTTCTTCTGTTTCTACATAACAGTTATTTGTCATCAGCAGAATATAGCCGATTCCAACAAACACAAGGATCATAAATATCGCCAGAAAAACCGGAGTCATATCTTCCTTTGCAAAATTAAGAAACAGAAGGCTTGCTGTGATAATCGTCCATCCCTTCGCCATTGTTCTATTCAGCTTTTTCTCATCATATTTCTTCTTTTCCTCTGCGCTCGCTGTGTTATAGCCTGCGATGAGCCATCCTCCTTTTCCCGTCCAGAAAAGAACTCCCATCACCGCAAAAACAGCGAAAATAATCCATCCCAACATAACCATTCTTTCCTTCCCTTATTTAATGTAAAAACCTTCCATCTTCATCGTTTGATTAAACGTGATCGTATACTGTGCTTTCCCATTTTCATAAGATACTATACTGACCGCAGTTGCGTACTTTTCCTTCGTCTCTGGATTTTCGGTTCCACGCACAACTGTCTTCTCAATTTTTTCCGGCTCACCCAATTCTTCCATCACAGGCTGCACTGCATTTCTTAAATCCTCCTCTGTAAGTACCGTCACAAGCTTTGCACTCTCATATTCCTCTATGATCTCTTCATAGTCCCCTTCATGGACAAGTTCGATAATCTCTTCTGCCGTCTTTTTGACCGTCTCTTCCTCAAAACGGTCTGACAATGGTTTTTGACCGGAACAGCCTGCAAAAATCATTGCTGCTGCACATCCGGCACATACAAATACGTGCATCCATTTTTCTGTACATTTTTTCATATCCATTTCCTCTTTTCATTGAACTCTGCTTTTTCAGTCATTCCCGGGAATTTTGGCATCGTCACGATGCAGACATATTTCCCATCCATCCTTTCTCGCTGAAAACTGCCGTCATACTTTTTCAACACTCTTGTCACATTCTCCAATCCGACTCCCATATGACCTTCCTTCTTTTTCTGGCAGAAGGACATCGTATTTTCAATACGGATCACATTAAATTCATGAATGCTGTCCGCCCGTATCACCACTTGCTTCTGCTCTGATTCCTTCGCTGCCTCAACTGCATTGTCCAAAAGATTCGCAAAAACAGTTGTAAGATCACTGTCTTTCATTCCCTCCAAAGCAATCGCACCGATTCTCGCATCAAATGTTACACTTGCTCTATTTGCCGCCTTTTCTTTATCGTTTAAGATAATATTTAGCAGACGGTTATCGGTATAGTATTTGTGACCAAACATATTTAACATCTGATGTACATCTCCTATATATTCTCTTGCTCGCTCTTCTTCTCCTGAGCTTTGGAGCTGCTCGATTGCAAGAAGATGATTTCTCATATCGTGAATGATCTTCCTGGATTCTTGATACTTCTGCTCTATCTCCTCATAATACCGGCACTGCATCTCCTCTTTCTGATTTGCCAGATTCAGTTCATTTTGAAGAGAATTGGTCTTCAAAATTTTTGCAAGCAAATATGTCATACATCCATTCATCACAAGCAACAATACAATATTAAAGACTACAAGCTCCATCCCGTAAAGCTGAACATAGATTCCCGAGAACACGCAGATGGAATAGAAATACACTATACTGAATACCGGAACGATCAAAAAAACTATATACTGAAACTTTGTCAGACTGCTCTCTCTTCTTTTTCGGGAAATCCACACGAAACATTTTGTCACAAAAATCTCTGCCACAATCTTCAAAAGAATCATCACATTTGCCTCCCGGTAAGTAATAAACAAACCTAGGCGTGCATAGATGCTTCCCAGACCATATATAACAATCCCCTGACACAGGATCAACACTGTCACATATACGCAGCTGTAAAACATCTGTATCTGGTCTGTGGTGAATAGAAAATAGCAGGCCAGTATACATCCAGCCACTGTTAACAGTGCTCCCGCCCCTACATTCCCCCACCGATAAATCACATAACAAAATGTCATGCTATGCAGAAAAAATACCACCAGATAACACCATTTCGGTCTATGAATGTTTCTCGGAAGGCAACTTAAAAAATAATAGATCATCGTCTGAATTACGATTAATTCTACGAAATTCAACCATACATTTACGACCAAAACCATCCCCGCCTCTCTTCCTGTATTTCTTACGACAGAGCATCTTAAATGCACCCTGCAAGGAATTTATTCAGCAATGACCGAAATTCTGTTGATTTTTTCTGAGAAAGCGGGATCAGACTGCCATCCATCATCCGGATATCATACCCTTTCACCGCTTTGACATAAAAAAGATTTACTACAAAACTTTTATGAGGCACTGCAAAATCGTATCCTTTCATCCGCTCAGCAATCTCTCGGATTCCTCCGCGAATGATCAGATTTTCCTTTTTTGTCTTTACATACACTCGGCGTTCCCGGTATTCAAAATAGTAAATATCATTGATCCTTACAAGTTCTGACCCATCCTTTGTCTCAAATCGAATACTGATCTCATCTTCTTTTTTCCTCTTCTGATAATAGGAAATCGCCTCCTGCAGCTGCGCTTTTACCTGCTCCTGGCTCACCGGTTTCAAGAGATAGGCAAATGCATGAACCGCAAAAGCGTAATGCACATATTCCGCATAACTTGTCACATAGATAATTTTTACATTCTTGTCCTTTTCTCTGAGAATCTTCGCCGTCTCAATGCCATTCATCCCATCCATATCGATATCAAGAAAAAGAATGTCATAGTTCTGATCGGACTCCACTAATTTCTCACCGCTCTCATAGCAGTCTATCTCTTTTGAGATACCGGCTGATAAAATCATCTCTTTTAACCGTATGACGCTCTCTTTGTCATCATCACATACTGCAATCTTTGGCATCTCTTCTTCCCTTTCCTTTCTATCGCCATTATACGCTTTCCCCAAACTGTATTTCAAGCTTCCTGCCTGAAATACAGTTTTTCGTACCTATCATCCGGATTTGATCCAATAGTTTTCTTAAAACCACCTATATTTATGTTGCTTCCTCGTTTTCAATACTATATACTAAGACTATGAGGTGATGACATGACAATTAACACAGAAGATATCCTAAACAGTATTTTAGAAAGTATTTCAAGAATTGACTATGTAAAGGCAGATGAGATTCCAAATATCGACCTATATATGGATCAAGTCACAACTTTTATGAATGACCACATGAAATCCTCCAAGCGATATGAAGACGATAAGATTCTCACAAAAACAATGATCAACAACTATGCAAAGAATGAACTTCTCCCACCTCCTCTGAAGAAAAAGTATTCTAAAGAGCATGTGATGGTTCTCATTTTTATCTATTATTTTAAAAATATTTTATCAATCAAAGATATTGAGACATTGCTCAAACCGATCACAGAGAACTACTTCCACACAGATAAGGAACTGTCGTTCACAGATCTCTACGAGGAGGTGTGTAGCCTTGAGAAATCCCGCATCGATCATCTGAAAGAAGATATTACAGAAATTTACCGCACTTCTTCTGAAACCTTTTCTGATGCGGATGAGGAGAATCGTGAATTTCTCCGTCTGTTTTCTTTTATCTGTACATTAAGTTTTGATGTATATGTCAAGAAACAGTTGATCGAGAAACTCGTTGACGCACTCCCTCCTTCCGATAACAGGAAACATAAAAAGTGATTTTTTTCTTTGCATTATAAAAAGGCAGCGTATTCCACGTTTGTGGTACGCTGCCTCTCTTTAAAATCTGATTGATTTTCTATCTCAAAATTAAGCTAATTTAGATTTTGCAACTTCTGCTAATGTAGCAAATCCCTGTGCATCATTGATTGCCATATCAGCTAAGATCTTTCTGTTCATCTCAACTCCAGCTAATTTTAAACCGTACATAAATTTGCTGTAAGATAATCCATTGATTCTTGCAGCTGCGTTGATACGAGCGATCCATAACTGTCTCATCTGACGTTTGCGCTCTTTTCTTCCTGCGTAAGAAGATGTGAGTGCTCTCATCACTGACTGTTTTGCAACTCTGTATTGTTTAGATCTGGCTCCTCTGTAACCTTTCGCCAGCTTTAATGTTCTATTGTGTTTTTTTCTAGCGTTCATTCCGCCTTTAATTCTTGCCATGTCTTTCTAATCCTCCTTCAATTCTTCAAATCTTATAAGTATGGTAAGATTTTCTTCATATTCTTAACATTAGTAGCATCTGTGATAGTTGCCTGTCTAAGATTTCTTTTTCTCTTTGTAGATTTCTTAGTTAAGATATGGCTCTTGTAAGCTTTATTTCTTTTTAATTTTCCTGTACCTGTTTTTTTGAAACGTTTTGCTGCTGCTCTACTTGTTTTTATTTTTGGCATGATGTTTTTCCTCCTTAAATGTAGATTATTTATTTTTAACGTTTTTCAGTTAAAACCATGCTGATACTTCTACCTTCGAGTTTCGTTGGCTTCTCTACGACTGCAATATCCTTTAACATATCTGCAAAATCGTCTAAAATATGCTTACTTGTCTGCATATGTGCCATCTCTCTTCCGCGAAAACGTAATGTCACTTTGACTTTATTTCCTTTTTGAATAAATTTCTTTGCGTTATTTACTTTCGTATTCAAATCATTTGTATCAATATTAGGTGATAAACGCACTTCTTTGACATCCACCGTTTTTTGTTTCTTCTTTGCTTCTTTTTCTTTTCTTGTCAACTCATATTTGTATTTACCATAGTCGATAATCTTACAAACCGGTGGCTTTGCTGTTGGAGCTATCTTCACCAAGTCAAGCTCTGCTTCTGCTGCTAATTTCATAGCTTCTCTTGTTGACATGATTCCTAATTGTTCTCCATCTTCCCCGATCAGACGAATCTCCTTGTCTCTGATCTGCTCATTAATCATTAAATCGCTAATAGTCGTGCACCTCCATAAACTAATCTCTCATACTCTTTTAACGCAAAAAAAAGTGAATAGCTTCGACTATCCACACAATACAATCCTATAACTTTCTACATTTACGAAAGTGACAGTTCTTATATTAACCGAAGTCACCCGATTGTGCTGCGGTGAGAGTGGATACTCTACTTTCTTTTTCGTTTTACACAAGATGTATCATACTACATTCTCCACAGACTGTCAACTACTTTTTTGAAACTTATTAGATTGTTTCCAAAACTCCTTCTATTTGTTCTAGGATATACCACTCTGTCCTGGGATATACCACTCACATACAAAAACAGGATACCGTATAGACAAAATATTTGCCCCTCAGCATCCCGTCTTTCGATTTTCTCTATCGTTTGTTTCCCATAAAACAGAGCGCTACAACTCCTGTCCCTGTATGAGAGCCGATAACTGTTCCGACGTAATTGATCAAAATATTGTGGATCCCAAACCGCTCTTCTACCAATTTCCCCACATATCTGGCATCTCCTATACAGTCTCCATGGCTGATCATGATCACATCGTTCTCTTCCTCATATCCCTTGATCTGCTCTTCCATCGCATCCACCAGAATATTCAATGATTTTTTACGCCCTCTGACCTTTCCGATCGGAACAAGCTTCCCATTTTCATCCATGTGGATGAACGGCTTGATATTGATCATAGACCCGACCACCGCTGACGTTCTGGAAAGTCTCCCTCCTCGATACAAATGATTCAGATCATCCACCGCAACATTATGGCAGATATGTAACTTGTTTTTCTCCACCCATGCTGCTACTTCCTGCAAAGTTTTGCCTTTTTCCTTCATGCATCTCGCTTTGTGATATAATAACCCTTCTCCGACCGATGCACAGAGGGAATCAATCACGCAAATTTCTGCCCCTTCATACATTTCCTTCAGTTCTTCTGCCGCGATCCTTGCGCTATTATAACTTCCACTCAACCCGGAAGAAAAAGCAATGTGGAGAATGTCTTTTCCTTCTTTCAATATTCCCTCGAACAACTTTCTCACTTGTTCTGGATTTGCCTGAGAAGTCGTCGGCATTGCCCCATTTCGCATTTTTTCATAAAAAACTGCCGGTTCCAGACCATTTAGATCCTCATAAGTCTCCCCTTCTATCTCATAGGAAAGCGAAACTGCCTGTACCTGATGTTCTCTTAAATATTCTTTTGGAAGATCGACTGTGCTGTCCGTTGTTATCACATATTCTCTCATAGATGGGCCTCCTATTGTTTTCTTTTCCCCATCATATCATTATTTCCGCAATTACGCAAAAACTTTCTTGTGATCGTCAAAAATAAGACACTCGTCACAAATACTGCAATAATATCCGCAATTGGTTCTGCATAGTAAATTCCGGACACTCCGAAATATTTCGGGAGAATGATTGCCAATGGCACGAGCAAAATCACCTTTCTCAAAAGTGCCGCAAACAGTGATAACTTTGCCTGCCCCAGTGCGATAAACGCGCACTGACATGCCATCTGGATCCCAAAAATCGTAATTCCAAAGAAATATACCGGCATGACACTTGCTGTCAGATTCACAAGTTCTTTTTTATCTGTAAACATTCTCGCAAAGAATTCCGGTCCAACAATCGCTGAAATCCCAAGGGTCATCGATGCCGCCAGACAGATAATAAGCATTCGCTTAAATGCGCCCATCACCCGGTCTCTCTTTCCTGCACCAAAATTATAGCTGATGATCGGCTGCACTCCCTGTGAAACACCCTGAATCGGAACAATGATCAGCTGCATCACACTCATCAGAATGGACATCGTTCCAACATACAGATCTCCGCCATATTTCTGAAGCCCATTGTTCAATACAACCGTCACAAGGCTTTCTGTGCTCTGCATAATAAACGGGGAAATGCCGATTGCCGCAATTGCCCCTACAATCTTTTTGCTTAGTTTCAAATATTTTTTTCGGATACGGATAATGCTTTTCTTTGACACGAGGAATCTCACTACCCAAACTGCGCTGACTGCCTGAGAAAGAATTGTGGCAAGCGCTGCACCTTTCACTCCCATATCAAATAAGAAAATAAAAATCGGATCCAACACAATATTAATAATTGCTCCGATCAAAACGGATAGCATTGCAACTTTTGCATTTCCCTGACCGCTGATAAATGTATTCAGCCCGATTGCAAGCTGTACAAACACTGTACCCACTAAATAAATCGTAATGTACTCCTGCGCATATGAGATGATGTTATCACTTGCTCCAAATGCATATAAAATTGGTGTTTTAAAAATCATAAAGAATGCAGTCAGCACAACTGAAAACAAGAGCAGAAGACTCGTACTGTTTCCAAGTATCTTTTCCGCTCCCTCATAATCTTTCTTTCCCAAATGAATAGAAGCAATCGGTGCCCCTCCCATTCCGGCGAATGCACTGAACGCCGAAATAATAGTAATGATCGGGAATGTGACCCCCACACCGGTAAGTGCCATATCTCCATGTCCCGCTATATGTCCGATATAAATTCTGTCTACGATGTTATAGAGAACGTTGATCAGCTGTGCTGCAACTGCCGGAAGCGCCATACTTACAATGAGTTTTCCAAGCTTCTCGGTCCCCAGTTTTTCATCTTTACTTTGTTCCATTTCAACTTCTTCCTTTCTCTTTTTTCTCTGACATCCCTGCTACCAAAATTTTTGGACAAATAAATACTGATATTTCTGGGGCTTCAGAAATATCAGTTCTATCTGTCACTGTATTTTATTATAACAATCTTTTTCATGCGATTCAATTCTTTCGCTATATTTTATTTACTTTTCACATTTCACTTCTGGATTTCTTTGCCTTTCCTCGTCTGTATGGCAGCGTATTCCTTCTGCTGTCTTTCACCTGACTTGTCAATTTTTAGTTTTTACTGATTCTCAAATAACTTCTCCCCGACAGCGTCTTATTACAAACGATCGAAACAATTACGATCACACATCCTATAAGAAATCCGATCCAGTTAAACATTGCCGTCAGAACAAGAAGTAACAGTCTCATAAATTTTAACGCATATCCAAGTTCAAAATTAGGTTGTGTATAGTTTGCAACCGCGACAAACGCCATATACAGCATCACTTCAGAATTAAACCATCCGGAGCGCACTGAAAATTCTCCCATAACGATTCCTGCGATCACACTGAGCGGTGTACTCAGCATGCTTGGTGTATTCATTGCCGCCAAGCGAAGTCCGTCAATAGCAAGTTCCAAAATGAGCAGCTGAAAAATCAGCGGAATATTCACTGTATCTTTGATAGCCACAAACGCAAACACTTCCGGAAGCCACTCAAGATTCTGCATAAACAATAAAAACAATGGTGTAACAAACACTGTGGCAATTGTGATCAACGCACGTGACATTTTCAAATACACATTCGTAATAGTAGGAAAATAGTAATCATTTGCCTCCTCGATCATATCTAAGATTGACGTCGGTAGTATCATCGCTGATGGGGAGTTGTCTACAAGAATCACAACTTTTCCCTCCAGCAGACAAGACGCTGCTGTGTCCGGCCTCTCTGTGAATTTAAATTTTGGAAACGGATTGAACCACTTCCGCTTAAACAGCTCTTCCGCAAGTGTCTGCTGCGTCATCCGCAGAGCATCTACATGAATTTTTTCCAATCTGCTGTTCAGATTTTTCAGCAGTTCTTGATCGACCCGGTCATCCATATAACAAATCGCCACATCGGTCCTCGAACTCTCTCCTATCTCTGTCATTTTCATGATCAGATGCGGATCGCGGATTCTTCTTCTCATAAGCGCCGTGTTAAAAACAATCGTCTCCACAAATCCATCTCTTGGGCCACGCAGAGATTTGTCATTGTATGGCTCATCTACTCCCCTGGCGGGATAAGTGCGGCAGTCAATCACAATACATGCTTCATAGCCATCTACAAAAAGGCAAGTAGTCCCCGATAACAAATTTTTGATGATCCCATCAAATTCAGAAAGTGTATCGACCTCTACGTAAGGTACTAGCAACCTGGAAAACTCTGTAGCACTGTCTGGCATTTTTTCTTCTGTCACTGAAAAAAAAGATGTCATGATCTTTAGCATTGTATCATCCTTTGTAAACCCGTCGATAAAGAAAAAGCTGCTTTTCTTTCCGCCGATCACAATATCTCTCTGTACAAGGTCAAAACTCTCTTTTACAGGCAGAACTTCATTCATATAAGCGACATTCTCCTCCAATGTCCCCATTATTTTTTTCTTATTCTCTTCCATGCAATCTTCCTCCTGCTTTTACCTGATTAGGATTGCCGGATTTTCTTCAAAATATTCTATTCGATTTTCTTTTCACAAACCGCGATTGCTCATACAAAATGTATTTTTACTCCATAAGCTGCAGTAATTTTTCTACAAAAAAAGGATGAACGATCTCTTTCGTCCATCCTTATCTCCATTACCAGCAACGTACAAATGTATGCGCCGCCCAGTCTACTGTTGAAATTTTTACTACATCTCCTTCTTCCGGTGCATGGATCATCTGACCATTTCCAATATAGATTCCCACATGCCATCCATAATATACAATATCTCCCGGAAGCGCCTCCGAAGCAGATACTTCAACTCCTGCCGCTCCCTGATCCCAGGAAACACGTGGAATAGAAATCCCTGCTGCCGCATGAGCCGCCTGTACCATACCGGAACAATCAAATCCTGCTGTTGTCGTTCCTCCCCATACATATGGGATTCCAAGGAAACTATATGCCGCACTTACAATCTGCTGTGCCACACTCTGATTTCCTTCCGGTGTCTGTGGCTCACTTGGCGTCTCTGGCTCTGCTGGTGTCTGTGGCTCACTTGGTGTCTCCGGTTCTGCCGGTGTCTGTGGCTCGCTCGGCATCTCCGGCTCTGTCGGTATTTGTGGCTCACTTGGTGTTTCCGGCTCTGCCGGTGTCTGTGGCTCACTCGGCGTCTCCGGCTCTGCCGGTATCTGCGGTTCACTTGGTGTCTCCGGTTCTGCCGGTGCCTGTGGCTCACTTGGCGTTTCCGGCTGTGCCGGTGTCTGCGGTTCACTCGGTGTCTCCGGCTCTACCGGTACTTGTTCTTGAACACTTCCATCTGGCTGTGCAGGTGTTGTTTCTTCTTTTTCTGGATTATCCGTCTTCTCTGCTTTTCCTTCCGCCTGACGTTTTTCCGCTACCGCCTGAGCAGCTGCAAGTACTTGCTGTTCTTCTGCCTGCTTTGTCTGGATAGTCGTTGTCAATGTCTCCTTCTTCACATTCAGTTCTGTATTCATTTTCTCCAGAGATGCCTTATCCTTTTCCAATGTAGTCTTCAGATTCTCAATCTCTTTTTTCGTATCAACATATTCTTGAAGTTTATCTCGGTCATAAGTATAAACTGCCTGCACATATTCTGCCTTATTCAATGCGTCCCCGGCCGACTCCGCATTGATAAATTTCTCAAGTTCTGTATCTCCGGCTTCATACATGTATTTAATACGTAACTTCATATCTTCATACTGCTTTGCTGATTTTTCTTCCGCCTGCTGCAATTCTTTGGAAGCTTTCTGGATCTCTTCTCCTTTTGCGATCAGTTTTGTCTCTAGGTCTGCCATCTTTGTCATCACCTGTTCCAATTCACTTTGGAGATCTGACACGGAACTTTCTTTCGTCTGTTTTTCATTTTCCTTTGCCGGAGCGGCAAATACAGGTGTTACCGCCATCGAACCGACTAAAGTCACTGCCACAACTGTCTTCCCAATTCTCTTTCTCATACGTTTTCCTTTCTCTTTTGAATGATTTCCTGTTAATACACAAAAGAGGGTTGATAACTTCAACCCTCTCCTCTTCAACTATCAAGTAGCACATCGTGTTTCTCCAAATATACAGAACACTTTTGAAAGCTCTCTGATCCTTTTTTATTCTCTCTGATTACCAGCAGCGTCTAAACCATGGAGAGCCGTATACTGAAGATACTTTTACAACATCTCCCGGCTCTGGTGCATGAATCATCTGTCCACCGCCGATATAAATTCCTACATGATAACCATAACATACAATATCACCCGGAAGTGCCTCTGCCATACTTCCTACTGCCTGTCCACATGCCCCCTGCGCTTCACTGACACGCGGAAGACCGATTCCAACTGCCGCATGTGCTGCCTGCACCATACCGGAACAGTCAAATCCAGCTGTTGTCGTTCCTCCCCATACATATGGGATGCCAAGATATCCATAAGCAACATTGACGATCGCCTGTCCTACGCTTGTATCTCCTACCGGAGGAGTCACAGGCTGTTGTGGTTGCTGCGGCTGTTCTGGCTGCTGTGGGATCTCTGGTACACTTGGTGTCTGCTCTACACCACCTGTTGTATCCCCAGAACCACCCTGCGGTGGTGTCACACTTGTATTTCCATTGTTATTCTGTCCGGAACCTCCAACATTTCCTGACTGACCACCTGTGTTGCCATTATTCTGGCCACCTGTAATTTCATTTACGGAAGCCTGAAGCTCTGCCTCTCTCTGAGCAGCCGCCTCTGCTGCTGCCTGAACTGCCGCCTGTAATTGCACATCAAAATCTGCTACATTTGCTCTATGTGTCTCAATTGTTGCATTCAGATTCTGCTTTTCTCCTTCATAATCATCCTGCATCTGCTCCATATTTGCCATCTCTGTCTCCAGAGTCGCTTTCAAATCTGCGATCTGCTGTTTAGTATCCACATATTCCTGAAGCATTTTTCTGTCATAAGAATGGACACTCTGTACAAAATCTGCCTGATTCAGAAGTTCTGAAATACTGTCTGCTGTCAAAAGTTTCTCAACAAATGTAGTATTTCCTTCTTCATACATGTATTTGATACGAAGTTTCATATCTTCATACTGCTTTTCTTCTTTCTTCTGTGCATCTTCCAAATCTGCTGTTGCCTGAGTCACTTCTGTACCTTTTTCAATCAGATCTGCTTCCAGATCGCTCATCTTTGTAAGAAGTTCTGTCAATTCTGCCTGCAGAGAACTTACTTTATTCTGCTCTTCTGCTTTCTTCTGCTGTAATTCATTGACTGTCGGTGCAGCAAATACCGGTGTCACTGTTAAGGCT
>OBXC01000616.1_pt1 | contig 25420 bp, 18 predicted proteins | sample 1538111 | NCBI WGS metagenome assembly OBXC01 (sample SAMEA2580137, study PRJEB22360) | human gut metagenome | biome: human gut; feature: human-associated habitat; material: faeces | place: Denmark | collected 2008/2010
CCATGATCCGCCGCGGCCGCTTTTCCGCGCGCTTTCCCGGCGCACACCGACGTGCGCCCCACTCTCAAACACCATAGGTCTTCCGGCTCGTGCCTTTCCAGAGCGATCTCGCTCCTGCGTCTGCCGTTCCGCCTTCTCAGGGCCCTGCCCCAATGACCGGCTCACGCCTCGAACGGCAACCTCAAGCACATACGGCTACGGGGATAGCTCCGGACTCCCACCGGCTTCCCTCATCCCTGCGCCTGCCCAAAGGGCAGCACTCGCGCAGAGTCATGATGCTCCATATAAACTTGGCTGTGCACCCTTATTATACTCCATGCAGGCCAAAAGTCAAGAGACGGGTGGCGGTCCTGCTGCCTCGGCATTCAGAAATTGTGTTTTGATGATATTCAGACCCAACCGGCCGCCGGTCGCCTTGCCGAACCCGTCGATAATCTGATTGATTGTATCCGCACTCTAAAAGATTTTTAATTTTTCCTTTGCACGGGTGATGGCTGTATAGAAAATGCCGTGGGAGATCTGCTCGGAATTGCTGCTGGGGATGACCTCCTTGGCGGAATTGTACTCCAGGCCCTGCGCCTTGTGAATGGAGACTGTATAGGCCAACTGAAAGGGGACGACCGAAAGCCCAAGGAGTGGTCGTCGGAGATCCCGTCCAGCTACAGATGAAGTCATCCCCAGACTCTTCCGTGTTTTTGATCTCGTCCCCGCCGGTAAAGCGGATCACCGCGGAGTCCTTGCTAAAATCGAGCGACGAGAGAAACCTGGGGGAAATGTACTTCCAGAATACGCGCTCCTGCCCTCGCTTCCCCGTATTTAACACCAGGAACAAGATACCGGGGTCCAGCGTAACCTCCAAAGCCACATATGCAGGGAAGGCAAGATCCCGTAGCCGATAGTGGACAGCGCCGTCCAGCGATATCTGCGGGGTCGAGGTTCCCTTACTCTGGACCACAAAGCTCCGCTTTGGCCGCCTAGACACCTCTGGAGACAGGACTAATTCAAACGTCCCATCCGTATTAGGCCATGTGTCTTCAGTCGAGAACCTCTCACTGATTTTCCGCCCGAGCCCAAAAATGCCTGGAGCATTGTAACAGCGCCCCGGTCATCACCAGACCGGGCGGTGTGGGTGTTACTATGCCGCTGAAGCTGTTCAGATGTAATTTTAGGCAATCCGACCATACCTCCTTTATGTTGACAGAAAATCCTTCCAAAATTGCTTATATGCTAATTGTAATCAATTTTCGCTCTTTATTACAAGCTACATGCCATATCCTCTGATTCCAAAATTATATCTTTTCCTTTCGCCTGCAAAATCCAGATAATATTTTGTAGTAAAACACCACTATAGCATGACTGATTGCCAGCATATCATAGAGGTATTACAAATTTAAAAACCACGTCTCAGCCTCAATTGGCTAAGACGTGGCTTTCAAATTTGGAGCAGACGGTTAAAACCGACAAGAAAAAAGCCGCCCGCAGGGCGGCCCCAAACCGAAGCCCAGCGTAAGCTGGTTCGGTTTGGAAAGGAGGAGCAGCGGCGTGAGCGCGCTCTGACATATAAAATAAGTCGGAGCAAGCGATCCATAGCTTGCTCCGACATGGTGCAGTTGAGCAATCCAAATCCGAACCTGTTTTTTCCTTGTCCAGCGCCGCTTTCAGGTCGCCAAAAGTGATGGTCGTTGTCCCTTCCTTGTAGTTGAAAGTAATCACCATCTTGTCATCATACAGGAAAATAGCGTTGACAAAGGTATCGATCAACATTTTCCTGTGGGACTTCTGCCGCACATCCAGCTTGCGGAAGCGGTGGAGCCAGAAGGTCATAAACTCGGCGCTGACCTTGGGCTTCGCCAGCTTCTCGCAGGCAATCTTGGTTTCCAGTTCCTCTTTCGTGGCTTCCAGTTCTTCCAGCCGCCCTTTTGTGGACTTGGTCAAGATACCCTGCTGGATGGCGTTCAAGAGGTTTTGAATGGCCGTGTCCGTTTCCCGTAATTGCTGTTCATAAAGCGGCAGGTTGACATTCTCCCTGTCCTGCAAGTCCATCAGCATGGACACGATGGCCTCAATCGCCGTATCGTCCATCACCATCTTCATGGTTTCGCTGACCACCAAATCTTCAATCCATTCTTTCCTGACAGACTTCTTGTGGCACTCGGTGCGCTTCTTCTTCACCGACACGCACTTGTAGTAGTGGTGGACATTCCCCGTGTGGCTGGTGCCGCTCTCGCCGCAGAGATAGGCCCCGCAATAGCCGCAGAACAGCTTGGTTGTCAGCAGATAATCGTCCTCGGCCTTGTGGCGGGCCGGGGCTTTCTTGTTCTTCGCCAGCTTCTCCTGCACCCGGTCAAAGAGGTCTTGGGGGACGATGGCGGGAATACCGTCCGGCACCACAATGTCCCGGTAGGTGTACTCTCCGATATAGCGGCGGTTGTTCAAAAGGTGCTGTACGCTGTTGTAGGTCATCTTCTGGCCCCGTGTGTTCTTCACGCCCTGCTCGTTGAGCCAGTCCCGTATCTGGGTCATGGTGGCCCCCTCGTCATAACGCTGGAACGCCTCCCGGACAAAGGGGGCGGTGAGCGGGTCAAGCTGGAAACACTGGTCGCTGTCGATCTGGTAGCCGATGGGCAGGGTGCCGCCGTTATACTTGGATTTCAAGGCATTTTCCGTCATGCCCCGAACTACCTTTTCGGACAGGTCGGCGGAGTAGTATTCGGCGTAGCCCTCCAACACGCTTTCCAAAATGATACCCTCGGCCCCGTCGGAAATGACCTCGGTAGCGGACACCACCTTGACCCCGTTCTTTTTCAGAGCGGCCTTGTAGCGGGCGCTGTCGTAGCGGTTGCGGGCAAACCTGTCCAGCTTCCAGACGATAATCATATCAAACAGGCGCTTGCCGCTGTCCTTAATCATATTCTGAAATTCCGGGCGGTTGTCAGTCTTGGCGGAGAAGGCCCGGTCTATGTAGTGGCGCAGAATGGTGATACCGTTCTTCTCGGCAAAGGCGGTACACTCTCTGATTTGGCCCTCAATGCTTTCCTCCCGCTGGTTGTCGGAGGAATAGCGGGCATATATCACAGCTTTCATTGGTCACCCTCCATCATGCGCAGCAGGGTTTCTTTCAGCTTCTCGTTCATGGGGGACTGGGGGTCAAAGCACATCTCAATAAAGCGGCGCATTTCCGCCCGCTCCGGGGCGGCCTTTGGCTTAAACTCGTATGTCACCCCTTGGGGCTTGTCCGTCCGGGCAAAGATATAATCCAGCGACACATCAAAGTAATCCGCATAGCGGCGGAACAGTTCCACGGGCGGGGTGGACTGGCCGTTTTCGTAGCGGTTGACGCTGGACCGTGTGGAGCCGATGGCCTCGGCCATTTTCACCTGTGAAATGCCAATGCTCTCCCGCAGGGCTTTCAACCGTTTACCCACTTCTTTCATGTTGCAACCTCCTATTCGGGTTAAATTTATTATAACCCAGCTTGCCGAAAATTGCAACCCGGAAACGCAATTTCCCCCCTGCGTTTTTTCTCCCGTCCCGGCCCGCAGGCCGAACAAAGAAGCGGCGCAGATCAGCCCGTGGGGGTGGGCTGGTCTGCGCCGTTTCTTTGTGTTTTGGAGGGGTGGGGACACGGGCGCAGGATTGCGGACTGTGGCCACACGCCGACAAAACCCCACTTGTGGAAAGGGGGGCTTGGCCTCCCCCTTGGCACACGACCTTGCTTGCAAGGTGTAGTGTGTTATACCTGCTGGCGTGGCTGACGGGGGAAGCGGGGGGCGGTGCTGTTTGCGCCCCGTTTGCTCCGGCAGGAAAACAGGCTGAATTTTTGTGAATGGGAATGAACAAAAATTCGGGCTGTTTTCAGAGAGCGGCGGCAGGTATATAAGCCCCCGTCCCTCGTCCCTCGTGGGCCACTTGTGGACAAAATGTCCACAAGTGGCGGTGGAGCCTCCGGGAAAGTAGCGGGCCGTCGTCTGTTTCAGCTTGGGGCGTTCCCCGGCTCAAAATCGGAAGGGGCGGCAAGCACTTTAGGGCTTGCCCGCCTTGATTACCACAAAGCAAAACCGGGCGGGACTGTCAAGGTTGGCGCTGAAAGCGCCATTCATTTTAACTTTGACGGCCTCGGCTGGGTTTGCTACTCCCCTCGAAAAACGGAAAACTGGCGAGTACGTCTTTTACCAATAAGGCGTAGCTAAATCAGCCCGATAAACAAGAAGTTATCGTTCCGATTGAATCACAAGTTCATTACTTTCAAAGAACTCAACAATTCTTTTTCGAGAAAATGGCCATTGTTCCTCATCTCCAAAATCCATTTCAAAAAAGTCAATAATGTCTTCACAGGTCATAGGTAACAGATTTGCTTGATACTTTTCATATTCATCCTGTACTTCTTTCCATGAAGAATAATCTTTTTTGCTTAACAGCATACAACCGTCATCTAAATATATAAGGGTAGCTTTTTCGCACCTTTCCATATATTTATCCCCAATTCAATGTATTTGCCGGTTTACGCCTTATCCGCCCAAGACGCATTTAAAAATCCCGCTTAAAGGTTTTTTATGATGTGTTATTATAGCATATCCATCCTATATTTTGCAACACGGTGGGGTGCTTCTTATCTTCTCGCTCTAATGGCCTTTCAGAATAATTTTGAAGTATAGGAACATTTGGTATATACTTATGCCGTAAATAAATAGAGATAGAGAACATCTCACATGGAAGGAGGTCAACTTTATGTCCGCTATCTACAAGTTTCCCTATGACAGTCCCGTCCGCTACCTGCCGCTGGTCTATATGCTCCCCCATGACCTGCTCATCCGCTGTCCCATCCTCCGCAAGCTGCCCCGGAGCATGGGGGAGCTGAACGCCTCCCCGGAATGGGCCGAGGTCATCCAAAGCGACACCTTTTTGAACGAGGTCATGGATGCCGTGGCGTCGCTGGCCTTTCCTCACTTCGGCTTCGGCGGCTGGAAGGAGCATTACACGGGCTGGTGCCCCATCTGGCGCTTGTCCTACTCCCTGCCCCTGTGGGCCAAAGGGGTGGAGCGTGTGCGGGGCTGGGGTGTGCAATCCCTGTTCCGCTTGCCGCCCGACTTCGAGATACCCTTTTTTGACCCGGACGATGTGCGCTCGGTGATGAAGCAGGTGGTAGAGCAGACCATCGAGGAACAGGGCTGGGGGCCAATGCTGGAAACGGTGCGGGAAATGTCCTGTGACGAGGACTTCGAGCCGTGGGACACCAATGTTCGCAAAGACTTCCTCCGCAAGTGGTATCACACCCGCTCCAAACGGGTGCAGACCGTTTCGCTGGAGGCGTGCATGGAGGACGAGGACAGCGGTATTCACTCACTGCCAGACCCGGCGGGGGACTTCACCGGGCAGGTGGAGGGGGAGGACTTCTGCCAGCGGTTCAAGGCTACCTTGTCGGAAAAGGATATGGCGATTTTGGAATTACGAGTGGAGGGGTACGGCTACAAGGAGATAGCCGACAAGCTGGGGTACAAAAATCACAGCGGGGTCATCAAGCGGATGGAGGCGATAAAAAAGCGGTTCATCCAGTACGAGAACGAAACAGGGCGGTAAAGCCACGCAAGCCGGGAGCGGCGGGCGTGGCTTTTTTGCACCCAAAAGCGAACGCTGATATGTGTACATTTAGGGGTTAAAAAACCTTGATATTGCAAGGCTTCCCGGCCCTAAAACAGAGGGGGCCTGTATACTATCATTCCCACCCCCTGAAACGGGGTGAAGCCGTCTACAAGGAGGTACAATGGCGCAAAAGGCACAGCACGCAATCTTACGCTTCGCCAAACACAAGGCGGGGCCTGCCGGGGCGCTGGAAGCCCACCACGAGCGCACCAAAGAGCAATACGCCAGCAACCCGGACATTGACACCAGCAGGAGCAGGGACAACTTTCACATTATCCAGCCCGCTCAAAAATACAGGCGGGAGATCAACAGCCGCATTGAGGCGGCGGGGTGCCGCACCCGGAAGGACAGCACCATGTTCGTGGACACGCTCATCACCGCCAGCCCGGAGTTCTTCACGGGCAGGAGCAAACGGGAGGTACAAGCCTACTTCACCGAGGCCGTGGCCTTCATGGAGCAGAAGGTAGGCCGGGGCAACATCTTCTCCGCCGTGGTACACATGGACGAAAAAACGCCCCACCTTCACCTGTGCTTCACCCCCATCACGGAGGACGGGCGGCTGTCGGCAAAGGAGATTTTGGGCAACCGGGCGCAGCTCTCCCAATGGCAGGACGAGTTTCACGCCCACATGAGCAGGACGTTCCCCGTCCTCAAGCGGGGCGAGAGCGCCCTTGTGACAAAGCGTAAGCACATCCCCACATGGCTGTTTAAGCAGTCCGTAGACCTCACCCGCCAGCAACAGGCTATCGAAAAGGCGGTGTCTGAAATCGGGGTGCTGAACGCCGGGAAGAAGCGGGACGAGGTTTTGGAGATGGTGGGGCCGTACTTCTCCCGGCTGGAAAAGCACTTGGGGCAGATGAAGAAGTACCAGGCCACCATCGACTATCTGACGCAAGAGAATGAAGGACTGAAAGAAAAGGTCAGGGACGAAACGAGCATACAGAAGCGGATGGAAGTGCTGATGCTGAAAAAGGAAAACGAACAACTCCGGCGGTTTGTCCAGCGCATTCCCCCGGAGGTCAGGCAGGCGCTCAAAGAACAGCAGCAGGGCCAGCGGCGGGATAAAGACCGCCAGCGGTAAATCTTTAGAAACACGGAGGTACATTTGGGTAGAAGAAGAAAGCTGATCAATAACTCCGACATTCCACAGCACCAGATCGAGGCGATAGCCCGCTGTATCATGCCGGACATTCTCGCTTTCTACGAGAGTGAGGAGGGGCAGCGGGAATTTGCCGAATGGAAGAAACAGCGGGAGGCGGAGAGGCAGGAGGCCGAAACGACGAAGTGACGAAAAGGGCGGGCGCACCGTGCAAACGGCTGCGCCCGCCCTTTTTGCGTTTATGGGGCCGCTTTCTTCTTCCGTGGGCCTCTCGGCTTGGAGGTGGGCTTGCGCTTCACCCCGTTGCGGAAGTAGGTGCTTTCGTAGCGGTCAAAGAAAACAAATAATCCGAACCCATCACCGATTGGAAATAGGTTCGGATTATATTGGTTTGGTGCGCGAGGCGGGACTTGAACCCGCACGTGCGTAATGCACACTAGAACCTGAATCTAGCGAGTCTGCCAATTCCACCACTCGCGCATCTTTAGCGCTCTTTGCAGCGCGAAAATTATATTACCATCTGTCCCCCCACTTGTCAACTCCTTTTTTCGATCTTTTTGCTTTTTCTGGTGCGGAGTGGAAAATTCCAGTTGACAAATCCGTAACGGCTCGTTATAATAATCTAGCAGTCTTTCGAGACGACAATATGCGGATGTGCTGGAACTGGTAGACTGGCTAGCTTGAGGTGCTAGTGGCCCATGGCCGTACGGGTTCGAGTCCCGTCATCCGCACCATCATAGACAAAACCTGCGTATAACGATAGTTATATGCAGGTTTTGTCTATACTTTGTAAAAGTGTATTAAAACCACAGCATAGAACTGGCTACCATTACATATTGCAAGTGTCAGCAAGCAGATTTAAAGAGATGGTATCTCTCTTAAACCTGCCTTTATTTATGTTTTGGAAAGTGAGGTACCTGTGAAACTTCCGTATGGCTACGTTTTAGCTGGCAAGGAAATCACTGCGCATGAAGAAAAAACAGATGCTGTCCGCGGTATATTTAAATACTATCTTGCTGGAGCCAGCTTAGGAAAGATTGTTAATATGCTCTTTGCAAAAGGACTTTCCTTCTCAACCGGTCATTCCAAATAGACCAAGGCCGCTATGGAAAAGCTTCCCGTTAACAAGAAATCTATTACAATCGTTGGCATGAAAGTATATTGGGATGCTCAATCGAAGAGGATGTAAAATATTATTCCATGTAAAGTTCTCTCCTCCAATATTCCGTACTGCCTTATTTCCACACACCGAAACTTTTTAATATATACCGATCAGATATTCAATGATATAGATTTTAGGTATCTTAAACGATTTCCCAATCTTCATTTAGTGGATTGCGCCATCCTTCAAAAGCTCATACGCCGTCTTCTTACCGATTCCGCTTTGAAATCTAAACAGAAAGAGATGTTCCAAAGGTATAGTGACCTCTGGAACATCTCTTTTTTGGTAGCTTAATTATCTTTAAATTTACGGTACAAGCACGAAAGCCCTCTCCTCCCAGCCGCTGCTTTGACTGTACGTTGTAATATTTTCCAAAGTTCTATTTTTACTTTTTAGTCTAATTATAGTCATTTATACAATTAAGCATGATTTTTTTCATACCTAATAATTGCTGTTTGACGCTTGACCCTATAACTTCATCTAAACTTAGATGGAGCATTTTTCTCAATAAGAGTGCTTCAGGAGGGCATCCTTATGTCCAGAATATAAGCAACACCCCGTCTGCCGAACCACAGGAGGGGTGTTGCCCATACTTAATCTATGAACTTATTTTCTCAAAAGACAGGAGCACCTCAATTGCGCAACCACGCCTTCTCCAATACTTCTACAATCATCTGCGTCCCAGGCATACGGGCGTAGCAGCATCGACGGTACCCCTTTTCATCCTCGGTCTCCGACTCAAAAATGATCTCGCCCCCCTGGCCCACGATGAAATCCCGATAAGCCGGGTAGTCCTTGACGTAGTAGGCGGTGTGGTGCATCCCGCCTCCCACCTCATCTACGAAGCGCTTATGTTCAATCTCGCCAAAGACGGGCTGGAGCACCTCCAGCTTCAGGCTGTCGGTCCAATCCAGCATGGCGATCCGAATCTGGCAGCCGGAGATTTTCTCCCCCCAGGCCCATACATTCATGGGTGTGAAGTCGTACACCTTCCCGGCGCCGTCGATCCCGAAGATCTGACGGATCTCCTCCAGCGCCCGGTCCATATCGGCCACGACGACACCCACATGGCCCACGGGTGGCAGACGGTCAATACTCATATTATCCACTCCTTGCTGTTAGACGCGGCCTTCCGGGCCGCGCCCTGTTTTTGATGGGGCCTCAGCAGAGCATTAGCCCGCAAAATTCATCCAGGTCCATGTTCTGAAAATACTGCCCGATTTCCCCCGCCGGCACCGCTGCCCGCAGAGCTTCCTCCCGCAGAGGACAGCCGATCAACCGCCGGGCCAGCTGGTCGGGTTCCTTTCGGGAGAAGAAGTCCCCATAGAAGGACAGCGCCTGGATTGCACCCTCCTTCAAATCCAGGCAGACCCGGATCTCGCCGCAGCCCTCTACCCTGCGGCGCTTGTCGATCTGACACCGGGGGGAACTTCCATAGTTCCACTCCCAGCGGTCGTACACCGCCTGCCGGATACGCTCCACCTGGTTCAGATCCCCCCGATCCAGCTCATAGGGGACTAGGTCACATACCTCTCCCAGGCAGGACCACAGCCGCTCCATGAAGGATTCTGTGGGCATCGGCTGATGCATATAGGGCTTGATGTTGGTGACCCGGCTGCGCACCGAGGGCAGGCCCTTGGAGGTCAGCTTGTCCCGGCTGGGAGCCAGCGCTGAGGACACCACGCTCAGGTCAGAGTCATACAGGAGCGTGCCGTGGTGCATCACCCGGCCCTCCTTCACATACTGGGAGTTGCCCGAAAACTTTCTGCCCCGGATGGTCATGTCATTTCGGCCGTTCAGCTCCGCGGGCACCCCCAGGCTCTCCAGCGCCCAGATCACCGGGCGGCAGAAGGTGGAGAAGTCAAAGTCGCTGCCCGTGTGGTCGGCGATGAAGGTGAAGTTCACGTTCCCCAGGTCGTGATAGACCGCCCCGCCCCCGGACAGCCGGCGGACCACTTGAATCTGGTTGGCCCGCACATAGTCGGCGTTGATCTCGGCGAAGGTATCCTGGTGCTTGCCCACCACGATCGTCTGGTCGTTGCGCCAGAGCATGAGATAGGACCGGTTCCGAGGCATCTGGTCAAAAATATACTGCTCCAGCGCCAGATTGAAGCGGGGGTCGGTGCTGGGGCTTTGGATGGCACGCATCGTGGCACAGGCTCCTTTCTCTCACAGGGATCGAATGAGCGCCGCGGCCGTCTCCGCCATCAGGCAGTGGCCGGCGGCGTTGGGGTGGAGGCCATCCGGCTGAAAGAGCCCCTCCTCTCCCCATCGGGTGAAGGCCCGGTCGAAGTCCAGGACCGGCAGACGGAAGGCGGCGGCAAAGCGGCGCAGCCAGCTCTGGTACTCGGCCAGCAGCTCTGCCGCCCGCTCCGGCATCAGCTCCGCCCACTCCCGCCGAATGGGCCGCCGGAGCCCCGGCGGGATCCCGATCAGCGGGAGGCCTCCTCCGGCGATGATCAGGTGGGCCATGGCCCCCATGTTGGCCCTGGCGCCCGCCAGATCCCCGCCGTAGGCGATATCGTTGGTCCCGCCCATCAGGAGGACCGCGTCCGGGTGCTCCCGGACCAGCAGATCGGGCAGGACGGCCAGCATACCGCCGGTGGTGTTGCCGTTGACGCCCCCGCCCAGCAGCTCCGCCCCGGTCTGGGCGGCGCACAGCGCCGTCCAGACCAGTCGCCGCGGGAGGCCGAAGCCATAGGTCAGGCTGTCACCCAGGCAGAGGATCCTCCCTGTCACAGGGAATTGATGGCCCGTCCGTTCCAGGCGGCCATAAAAGCCTCACCCAGGGCCTCGTTGACCGTGGGATGGGGGTGGATCGCATGGATCAGCTCCTCAGCGGTGCCCTCGGCGGCCATGGCCGCCGAGATCTCACCGATCATGTCGGTGACGTGCTGACCATAGAGGTGAGCGCCCAGGATTTCGCCGGTGTCCGCCGCCACGATCACCTTGAACAGGCCGTCCGTGTCCCCCGCGATCAGGGACTTGCCGTTGGCCGCCATGTTGAACCGCCCGATCTTCAGCCCGTCGCCGTACTTCTCCCTGGCCTGGGCCTCGGTGAGGCCGATGCAGGCGATCTCAGGCTCCAGATAGACACAGGAAGGGATCCGGTCATAGCGCATCTCCTCCCCTTGGCCGCAGATGTCCGCCACTGCCACCATACCCTCGTGGGAGGCGGTGTGGGCCAGCATAACCTTCCCGTTCACGTCCCCAATGGCATAGATATGGGGGATGTTGGTGCGCATATGGGCGTCCGTCCGGATCGCCTTCCGGTCGAACTCGATGCCGATCCCCTCTGCGTTGAGGCCCTGCGTGTTGGGAACACGCCCCACCGCCATGAGCACCATATCCGACTTTACCTGGCAGTTCTGCCCCCCGAACTCGTAGTACACCGTGTCGTCCTTCACCCGGCTGACCTTTGCGCCCAGCCGGAACAGGATCCCGTTCTTGGTCATCCGCTTCTCCGCCAGCCTGGAGACCTCGATGTCCACCATGGGCAGGATATGGTCCATCAACTCCAGCACCGTCACCTTACTGCCCAGACGGTTCAGGAGATAGGCGAACTCCACGCCGATCACACCGCCGCCGATCACGGTGACCGAGGCGGGCACCTGATCCAGGTCCAGGGCCTCGGTGCTGGTCAGCAGGTGGTTTTCCCCCTCCAGCGCGAGGAAGGGGGGCATGAATACGCTGGAGCCGGTGGCGATGATGATGTTGGCCCCGGTGATGCTCCTGCCGTCCACAGACAGGGTATGGGCATCGGCAAACGAGGCCATTCCCTCCACCACCGTTACCTTATTGCCCCGGAGCAGGCCCTTGACGCCGTTGACCAGGGTTTTGACCACGGCTTTCTTTCTGGCCTGCAAGGCGGCCATATCCACCGCGATCTTGTCCGCCTCCACGCCCGTCACCGCGAAGCGGGCGGCATCCTTCACCTTGTGGTACACGTCGGCGGTCTGAATCAGCGCCTTGGTTGGGATGCAGCCCACGTTCAGGCAGGTGCCTCCGAAACCGGCCCCCTCGATGATGCAGGTTTTTTTCCCGCACTGGGCCGCCTTGATCGCCGTCTCATAGCCGCCGGGGCCGGCACCGATCACGACCACGTCGTAGTCGTATCCGGCCGGCTCCGCCGGGGCCGCGGGCGCGGCCTGGGGGGTGGCGGGGCCGTTGAGGACGGCATTGGGGTCCTCCCCCGGAGCGCCGATCACGGCGATGGGGGTGAACACCTCGGCGAAAGCCCCCTCCTCCAGCATGAGCTGGAGGACGGTGCCGTCCGCTGTAGCCTCTACGGGCATGGTGGTCTTGTCGGTGTTAATCTCAAAGAGCACCTCGCCCTTCTTTACCGTTTCACCCACCCGCCTGTGCCACTTGACCAACTGGCCCTCGTCCATATTGAAGCCCAGCTTGGGCATGATGATGATCTCTGCCATGACACTCCTCCACTCACATCAGAATCTGGATAGGATGCTCCAGCAGCTGCTTCATATACTCCACGAACTGGGAGGCCAGCAGGCCGTCAATGACCCGGTGGTCCACAGACAGCTGTATGTTCATCATGGGCCGGATGGCGATGGCGTCCTCTCCGTTCTCATCGGTGGCCACAACGGGGGTCTTGCGCACGGAACTGACCGACAGGATCGCCGATTCGGGCGCGTTGATGATCGCGGTGAAGTTGCCGATGCCGAACATCCCCAGATTGGAAATGGAGAAGGTACCCTCGCTGTACTCCTCCGGGGCCAGCCGGCCTTCCCTGGCTCTGGCCACCAGATCCTTGCTCTCCCGTGCCACGTCGGTGAGAGTCTTGTTCTGCACATTCTTAATCACCGGGACGACCAAGCCGTTGTCACCAGCCACGGCAGTGCCCACGTTGATGGACTTGTAGGTGACGACCTGGTCGTCCTTCAGGGTGACATTGATGCCGGGGAATTTCTTCAGGGCCTTGCAGGCCGCCATGGTCAGCAGGTCGGAGACGGCGATCTTTACCTCGCTGGTCTCGTTGAGCCGCTTGCGGAAGGCGGCCAGCTCGGTGGTGTCCACCGCGTCGGTAAAGTACAGGTGGGGCGCAGTGAATTTGGACTGGGCCAGCTTCTCGCCGATGATCCTGCGCACACCCTTGTAGGGAACGGCGGAGGCCACCTGTCGGGTGTCCGACACGGCGGAGGCAGGCGCGGCCTTGGCGGCCGCGGCCTCCACGTCGGCCTTCATGATCTTGCCGGCGGCGCCGGTACCCTGGACAGTGGCCAGATCCACGCCCATTTGCTGGGCCACCCTGCGGGCCAGCGGGGATGCCTTGAGGTCCTTATAGGTGATCCCGCCCTGGAAGCCGGTGCCCTTGATCTGGGTCAGGGAGGCCGGGTCGATGCCCTCGTCCTGGACCAGCTTTCGGGCCTTGGGTGTCAGTTTCAGAGACTTCATGTCCACCGGCGCGGCAGGGGCCGAAGGAGCGGCGGGCGCGCTTCCACCGGCCTGCCCCTGTCCGGCGGAAGCCAGGGCGGCATCCGGATCCTCCCCCGGTGCGCCGGTCACGGCGATGGGGGTAAACACCTCGGCGAAGGCCCCCTCCTCCAGAATGATCTTCAGGAGGGTGCCGTCCTCGGTGGCCTCCACGGGCATGGTGGTCTTGTCGGTGTTGATCTCAAAGAGCACCTCGCCCTTCTTTACCGTCTCGCCCACCTGCTTGTGCCACTTGACCAACTGGCCCTCGTCCATGTTGAAGCCCAGCTTAGGCATGATGACGACTTCAGCCATTGCGATGCCTCCTTACACCATCTCGCGGATCTTGGCCGCGATCTTCTTCTCGTCGGGAATCAGCGGGAATTCCAGCGCGGGGCTGAAGGGCAGGGGCACATCGGCGGTGCCCATCCGCTGGATGGGGGCGTCCAGATCATAGAACACGTCGGGCATGATCCGGGAGGCGATCTCGCCGGTGATGCCGAAGCTGAGGTGGCCCTCGTCTACGATCAGCAGCTTGCCCGTCTTTTTCACCGACCTGATGATTGTCTCGGTGTCCAGGGGCACGATGGTGCGCAGGTCGATCAGCTCGGCGCTGATGCCCTCCTTCTGTAGCTGCCGGACCGCCTTCTCCGCCTTGATGGTCATCATGGAGTTGGTGACCACGGTGATATCGGCGCCCTCCGTGACGATGCGGGCCTGGCCGAAGGGGATGCACACATCCTCCTCCACCTCCGGGACATCGTTGAACTTGGTGGTATAGAGCATCTTGTGTTCAAAGAACATGACGGGGTCGTTGTCCCGGATGGCAGTCTTGAGCAGCCCCTTGCACTCGCCGGCGGTGGAGGGGACCACCACCTTGACTCCGGGGATGTGGGCGGCCCAGGCATGGATGGACTGGGAGTGCTGAGCCGCGGAGGAGCGTCCGCCACCCAGGGGCAGGCGCACCACCATGGGCACGTTGCACTGGCCGCCGGACATGTAAGTGATCTTGGCCATCTGGTTGAAGAGCTGGTCGCCGCAGACCATCATGAAGTCGGCGAACATCAGCTCCACCACCGGGCGCAGGCCGGTCAGGGCCGCGCCAACGCCCATGCCCACGAACCCCTGCTCAGAGATGGGGGTATCCTTTACACGCAGATCACCATACTTGTCCCGCAAACCCACGGTGCACTTGAAGTTGCCGCCGATGACGCCGATGTCCTCGCCCATCTGGAATACGGTATTATCCCGCGCCATCTCCTCGTCCAGGGCCTCCCGGATGGCGTCTCTCACCATCAATTCTCTCATGATCTGAACCTCCCTTATTATCAAACAGATGCGGCGATATCTACAAACACATCCTTGTAGGCCTCGGACACGTCGGGATAATCGCTCTCCTCGGCAAACTTACAGGCCTGGGCGATCTCCTTCTCCACAAAGGCGCGGATCTCCTCAATCTCGCCGTCGCTCAGCAGTCCCTTCTCCTGCAGCACCACCAAGGGCTCGCGGGCCTTCCATGCGGCCAGCTCTTCGGGGGCGCGGTACTCGCCGGGGTCGCCCACGTGGTGGCCCTGCCAGCGGTAGGTCTTGCACTCGATGAGGGTGGGCCCCTCGCCCTTGCGGGCCCGCTCAACCGCCCTGGAGACGGCCTCGTACACCGCATAGACGTCGTTGCCGTCCACAGCCTCGCCCGGAATCCCATAGCCCTCGGCCCGCTTATAGAGGTCGTGCTCCTTGGTCACCCGGCGGATATCCACCGAAATGCCGAAGAGATTGTTCTCGATGATATAGACGATAGGCAGGTTCCAGGCAGCGGCCATGTTGATGGACTCATGGAAGGTCCCCTCGTTGGACGCGGAGTCACCGAAAAAGGCCAGGGTGACCTGCTCGGTGCCCCGGAGCTTGGCGGAGTAGGCCGCGCCAGTGGCGATGGGGATTTCGCCGCCCACAATGCCGTTGGCGCCCAGGATGCCCTTGTCCATGGCCATGATGTGCATGGAGCCGCCCTTGCCCTTGGAGTAGCCGGTCTTTTTTCCCAGGATCTCGGCCATCATCCGGTCCAGATCGGCGCCTCTGGCCACCAGGTGGCCGTGGCCGCGGTGGGTGGAGCCGATGTAGTCGTCCTCACGCAGAGCGACACACGCCCCGGCGGCCACCGCCTCCTCCCCCAGATACAGGTGCGCCAGGCCTGGCATCAGGCCCCGCTTATAGAACTCAAAGACCTCCTCCTCGAAGCGGCGCATCCGGTACATTACGGTATAGAACTGCTTTGCCAGCTCCTTCGGTTCCTTTTTCGTGCTCATATATTTTACCTCCCAATGTCAGTTGATGACCCGTTCTCGTTCAGACAAAGTCAGCGCATCACCGTGCCGCCGTTGACATCCACGATCATGCCAGTGACATAGCGGCTGTCCTCGCTCGCCAGGAAGCCCACCACGCCGGCCACGTCTTCGGGGGTGCCCAGGCGCCTCATGGGGACCATGTCGTCCCGATAACCGGCGTTGCGGGTCATCTCGGTCATGATGTAGCCGGGGGCCACCGCATTGACGGTCACCTGATAGGGCCCCATCTCCCCGGCCAGTGACTTTGTCATGCACCAGACCGCAGCTTTGCTGGCGGCGTAAATCGGCGAGGCGGCCAGACCGCCCGTCTCGGCGGACTGGGAGGCCATATTGATGATCCGCCCGGACTTTTTTTCTTTCATGGTGGGGATCACCGCCTTGCAGAAAAACACATCGCCCATGAAGTTGATGCCGAAGATTTTGTCCCAGTCGGCCTTGGTGTACTCCACAAAGGGCTTTTTCAGGGACAGGATGCCGGCGTTGTTGACCAGCACGTCCACCGTACCGAACCGTTCCAGCACCTTTTGCACGGCGATGTTGACCTGTTCCTCCTGGGAGACGTCGCACTGCACGGCCATGGTGTCCGCGCCATACTGCCCGGCCAGCTCCTCGGCGGCTGCGACGGCGGCCTCCTGGTTGATGTCCACGATGGCCACCCGCATTCCATCCTTCACCAGCCGCGCGGCGATGGCCTTGCCGATGCCCTGGGCTGCCCCGGTCACGATCGCTGCCTTGCTCATAAGCGCCATGAGAATCTCCTCCTTTTATCATTGCGCCCAGTCCCGCTCCCCCGGCCAGAGGGATTCCCCCGGCGATCCCCGCCCTTTAAGGCGGGGACAGGCAACCGGGACTGGAACGGTCTTAAAACAGCTCCTGATAGATCTTCAGCACCCGCGCCTCGTCCAGGGGGACGAAGTTGTTGGCCATCAGGCGGCCCTGCTCGGTGACCACGCTGTGGGCGAAGACGGGCAGATCCTCCCTGGTCACGCCGTACTCGCGGAGGGGCCGCTTGGGCAGGATCTGGTCCAGCAGCTTCTCCAGCTCGTCATAGACCACGTCGGGCATACAGCCCAGCAGGTCGGCCAGATACTGGTTGAGGACCGCAATCTCCCCGTCCCGGCGGAGCTCCATGTAGTTCTTGAGCACCCCTGTAAACATGGCGTAGTTGCTCTCGCCGTGGGCCACATGATACTTGCCGCCCAGGGGGTAGCTGGTGGCGTGGACGGCGGCGCAGCCGGCGGTGCCAAAGGCCAGGCCCGCATAGTTGGAGGCCAGCAGGAAGTCGTTGAGCAGAGAGAAGCGGCTCTCCGGCCCCTTCTTGGCGATGGTCTGATAGCCCCGGATGATCATCTCAATGGCCTTATAGCCAAAGAGCTTGGTGTAGGGGGTGGCCTTGGGGGACAGGGCGGACTCCACCGCGTGGACCAGGGCGTCGATGGAGCTGGCGGCGAACACCTTGAACGGCAGGCCCTCCAGCAGCTGGGGGATCAGCACCGCGTAGTCGGCGTACATGGCGGGGCTGACCAGGCCAAGCTTGGTTCCTATGCGGGTGCGGGCCATGATGGAGATATTGGTCACCTCGCTGCCCGTGCCGCAGGTGGTGGGGATGATGATCAGCTCCCGCTTCTTTTCCAGATCGGGGGCCTTGTCATAAAGGTCGTCCACCCCCTCGCCGTCAGAGACGGCCAGCACCTTGGCGATGTCGATCACCGTGCCGCCGCCGATGGCGATCACCCGCTTACAGCTGGTCTTGGCCGCGTCGGCCAGGATCGCATCCACCATCACGTCGGTGGGCTCCCCGGCGCCATACTTCTCCTGGAAGATCACATGGCAGTTCAGGTTCTCCATACAGCCGAAGTAGGGCTCATAGATATAGGCGTTGCTGAGGATCAGGTCGTCGCTGTTGAGGCGGAACGCCTCGGCAAACTCTTTGCAGGTGTCGAAGCCGTACAGAGTCGGCTTCCAGATCATTTCCAGCATAGCAATGTTCCTTTCTCGATTTCAGAGCGTGATCGGACTTCTCCAGCCTCTCCGCCTGGTCACACCAGGCCGAAGAGCATATACAGGGCCACTGTCAGCACACAGCCCAGCGTCGTCAGGCCGATGTTGGTGACGAAGAAATAGGGATAGGTCTCCTTGGGGGTCTGGTCGGTGTAGATATTGGCCGTCACATAGCCGCCGGAGTGGGGTAGGGAGTCCAGGCCGGCGCCCGCCCAGGTGATGGAGCGGTGGAGGATCTGCGGATCGATTCCCTGCGCCTGACACAGCTGCACATACTGGGGACCAAGGGCCGCCAGGAACACGGACAGGCCGCCGGAGCAGGAGCCGCAGGCCGCAGCCACGATGGCGGTGGCCACGCAGGCAGAGATCAGTGGGTTCATATCCAGGCTCAGTGCGAATTCCTTGACCAGCTCGAAGCCATGGGATCCCTGGACTACGCCGCCGAAGCCGGTGACCACGGCGGTGTTCATCAGGGCGATCAGGCTGTTGGTGGCCGCATCATTGACCGAATCGCGGAAGGCGTGGATCCGCTTGTGGAACAGGGCAAAGGCCAGCAGGCAGCCCAGGGCCAGGGACTGGATGACGATGTAGTTGGTGCTCCAGGTGACAGCGTCCTTCAGCACCTGTTGCATCACAAAGATATACAGCACCACGAATAAGATAGGAATGACAGCCAGACCGAAGGGCAGCATCCCGGTGCGGTCGGAGATATCGATGGCCTCCAGATCGTCTTTTCGTCCGGGGACGAAGCCGATGCCGGCCGCCTTCAACCGCTTGTCGTTCCACTCCAGCCATACCATGCTCAGAGCGAAGATGATGCAGGAAACAACGATACCGTTGAGGGGAGCAGCGTAGGCCGTGGTTCCCAGTACCTCAGTGGGCATGATATTCTGGATCTGTGGGCTGCCCGGCAGGCCCACCATGGTGAAGGAGGCACAGCCGGCGAACAGCGCCGCAGGGAACAGCCGCTTGGAGACGTTGCCCTCCTTGAACAGAACCAGGGCGATCGGGTACAGGGTGAACACCACCACGGCAAAGCTGACGCCGCCATAGGAGAGGACGGCAGAGGTGATAACCACAATCAGCAGGGCCCGCTTGCTGCCCATCAGATCCACGATTTTACAGGCGATGGATTTGGCCGCACCGCTGCTCCCCATCAGTGCGCCGAACAGCGTGCCCAGGAAAAACATCAGGAAGTAGTCGCCCGCATAGTTCTTCATAAAGGTCCCGTAGTGGGTGCTCAGCGCCTCCCAAAGGTCCATGCGGTTGGTGATGACGACAACCAGCGCGCCCACGATGGATGTGGGGATCATGCCCCAGCCTTTAAAGCCCATCATGATCAGGACTGCCAGCCCCAGGACCAGGCCCAGTATGGAGATAATGTCCATGATTCTCCTCCCTCTTTATTTGCAGACTTGTTTTGATCGTTTCGGGGTCACTGCGTCTCGATGATTACCTTGGTGTCCAGGCCGCGGGCGGCCTTCATGGCCTCAAAGCCCGCCTGGACCTCCTCCAGTTTGATGCGGCGAGAGATGTATTTCTTCACGGAGATCCGGCCAGAGGCCATGGCGCTGATAACGGTCTTGAATTCATCGAAGTTGTGGCCCTTGCTGCCACGGAGGAGCACCTGCTTGAGCACCAGCCGCTCATAGTCCAGAGGGAACTGAGCATGGGGCAGGCCCACGGCGGTGGCCCGCATATAGAACTCCGGCTTGAGGGCGCGCAAGCCGGTGTTGAAGGCGCTGGGCACCCCCACGCAGTCAATCAGCAGGTCATAGCCGCCCCCCGAGATATCCAGCAGCTGCTGCTCCAGGTCGGGGGCGTCGGCAGCCACCACATGGTCAGCCACCTGATAGCCCCGGATGATCTCCCGCTTCTGGGGGTTGAGCTCTGAGACGGTGATCTCACTGGCGCCGAAGGTTCTGGCCCACTCCGCGCAGCTCATGCCAATGATCCCGCCGCCCAGGATGAGCACCCTGTCGTTGGGCTTCACCTGACTGACCTGGATGGCATGAAGGCCCACCGCGAAGGGCTCGGCCATGGCTCCCTCCTCGTTGGTCACATTATCCGGAAGCTTGACCAGACTGTGGGGGAACCAGGTGGTGTACTGGCTGTAAGCGCCGGGATGGCCCAGCTCGCCGCCCTTCCAGGTGAAGACCCTGCGGTTGGTGCAGTGGTCCCAGTCGCCAGCCAGGCATGCCTCACAGTGGCCGCAGGGCTCCTGAAATACGTTTTGGGTGTACCCGGCCACCCGGTCGCCCGGCTTGAGGGCCCGGTTGGTGCCTGGGGCCACTACGACGCCTGAGTACTCGTGTCCGATGACCACCCCACGGTATCGCTCGCCCTCGTGCCAGTAAGAGGTATCCGTGCCACAGACGCCAACATGGGTCACCTGGAGCACCGCGCATCCATTGCTTTTCAGCTCTCCTTCCCGGATCTCGAACCGCTCGTTGCCGCTCAAAACGGCATACTTCATCGTGATCGCCTCCCATTCTTTCGATTTGTCCCCGTGGGTCCTGCTCCGCCAGCAAACGGGGACGGTCATCTGCGTACCGCACCCGGTCTTGTTTTTGATAAACACGCAAATGCCATGCCAACTCTTCCCCTCCGCAAACCCTTGAAAAACCAAGGCAAACCGGGACTTCTCTGCCCCAGTGCGCCACAGGAGTGTGCCACATATGTGACAAAAACTGTGACACAGCCGCACATGGCGCACAGTTGTGTCACAGTTTCATTTGTGTCATACGGTATATCAGATCCGATGCGAGCTGTAGTCGATGTGATACCGTTGGAGCTTTCGATATAAAGTTCTTCGGCTGATACCCAGCAAGCGGGCCGCCTCCATGACGTTCCCGTGGGTGCGGTGGAGCATGTCCTGGATCCGCGCCGCCTCGTCCTCCCCCTCGCCCCCAGAGGGGGACTCTCCCGCCGCCGCAGGCACAGCCGGCGAGGGCGCCGATCCCTGGAAGGCCCGGATCTCCGGCGGGAGCTCGGCGGCGGTGACCAGTTCCCCCTCGGCCAGGTAGACCGCCCGCTCCACGCTGTTCTCCAGTTGGCGCACGTTCCCCGGCCAGGGGTATGCCTCCATCATGGCCAGGGCCTCAGCCGTGAAGCCCTCCACCCTTCCTCCAGGACGGATGTCACTGTACTTGGCCAGGAAGAAGCCCGCCAACTGCCTCACGTCTCCCGTCCTCTCCCGCAGAGACGGGATATTGATCCGAAGGACATTGATCCGGTAAAACAAATCCTCCCGGAAGACTTTGCTGTCCACCAGCTGCTCCAGATCCCGGTTGGTGGCAGTTATCACCCGCACGTCGATTCTCAGCGCCTTGGAGGCCCCGATCCGGCGGACTTCTCGGTTTTGGAGCACCCGCAGTAGGGTGATCTGGACATCCACCGGCATATCCCCGATCTCGTCCAGGAAGATCGTCCCGCCGTTGGCCAGTTCGAACTTGCCCGCACAGCCGTCCCGCCGGGCCCCAGTGAAACTCCCGCCCTCATAGCCGAACAGCTCGGCCTCGATCAGGCTCTTGGGCAGTGCGCCGCAGTTGACTGCGATGAAGGGCCCCCGGCGACGGGAGCTGGCGTTATGTATGGCCTGGGCAAAGAGCTCCTTGCCCGTGCCGCTCTCTCCGGACAGGAAAACCGAGGCGTCGTTCTGGGCGGCAATCTTGGCCATGCGCACTGCCTCCCCCATGGCCGGAGAGATGCCGATGATGTCCTGGAATCTGAAATGGGCTTCGTTGCCCATAATGTTGTTGACCCGCTTGTGAAGGCTGGACAACTGCTCAATCTGCGCCACATACTCCTGGTGGCCGGTGCTCTCCACCGACAGGGAGATGGTGTGCTTGCCCTCTCCCCGCTCGAAGGAGATGGTGCGGTTGGATAGGGAGGTCTTGATATCCTCCGCCGTGACCGCCCCACATCCCAGCACCTCCAGAAAGTCAGCTCCGCTTAGCTCAGCCGGAGCGAGGGCCAGCTGCCGAGTGGCCTGTGTATTAAAGGCTACCACATGGAGGGACTCGTCCAGCAGACACATGGCCGTGGGCACCGTCTCGATGATAGCGGACAAGTTGCGGTAGCTCTTGGACAGCTGGTCGTAGGCATCTTTCAGCTTCAGCTGCCGAGAAATGGCATCTGCTGCGGCCACCACCATGCCCAGAGTGTGATCGTTCACATGCTCCGCCATGCCGGACAGGCAGACCACGCCGCCGATGTCTCCATCGGGCAGAAAGACCGATGCGCCGGAGCAGGCCCAGTTGGCATGTACCTCGTAGTAGTGCTCCGCCCCAAAGACCTGGAGGGGGATCCGGTCCACCAAGACCGTGCCGATCCCGTTGGTGCCCAGCCGGGATTCGCTGCGGCAGGCCCCCTTGACCAGCCCGTTCTCCCGGGCGGTCCGGGAGATGTCCTCGTCCCCCCGGGCGTAGAGGATATAGCCCTCCTCGTCACTGAATAGCAGCAGAAACTCCGAGCCCCGTATGAAATCGTACAGCCCATCCAGATAGGGGAAGGCCACCTGACACAGACTGTTCCGCCGGGCGATCCGCTCCTCCACGGCATCCAGTGGCAGGATCTCCTTATTCCCGTGCTCCATGGGCACATGGGACCCCCAGCAACGTTTCCACGACCGTAGGATCTCCGGCCGTACCGCCTCGTCCGGGATAGGAGTACCGCTGCGCAGGAAATTCTTTGCCTCTTGGATTAATCGTTGACTCGTCAAGATCGTAAACTCCTTTCTTGATGTCCCCACGGCCCCATATCCCAGGGTCCCGCTAAAATAATATTATTGTAGCAAGGCAACATATAAAAATCAATGACACTATCTTTATGTATAGCAAAATCGCTGGTGGAAAGGCTGGTGCCAAGTCGTAGTCGCCGACTTCTTGAAAAGCTGAGATGCGGAGGATCGTGATACCTGTTTCCCCCCGCCGCCCCGTCCCCGAAAAGGTCATTTGCTCCAAATCATCGTCCCGGAAGAAGATGCCCTTCAGGTTGTTGAGGACAATCTGGATCGCCCGTTTAGATGTGTCCCATACCCGGGCGTTGTCACTCCCTTTTGCTGGGCAAGTGTTGACTGTACCTGCCCTGCCGGATCCGGGCCGTATGTCTCCAGGCCGTAGATCACGGCCAGCTCCTGGCTCAACAACCGCGGGGACCTTGTATTTGTAGTGGAGCCGGTCGGCGTCCTTTTCGTACCACTCCCAAAACCATTTATTAAATTCCTCAAACGAGGTAATGACGGAACCGAAGCAGAGGCATTGCGGCGGCTGTAACCAACCTTCTTCTCTACATTGCCCTTTTCGTTGCCGGAAGCCGGATTGCAAAAATCAGCCTGGAAAATGCAGTGGAGCACAAATCGGGTAAAGCCCTCTGTCAGAACACGCTCACCGTCTTTCAATACCTGAGCAACAGCCGTGGTCATATTGTCAAAGCGCAGTCTGATGGGAATACCCCCAATGTACTCAAAAATCCGCTTCATGCCTATCCGCAGGCACTCTTGGTTTTGGGGCTGGAATGCTTACGATACTCCGTAGTTAGATCTGGGGAAATTTGATATACTGGATTTGAGCCATTCGTAACGCCTTTCTGCTACCCCCCTTATGGTTATCCCACCTAAGAGGTAGCGTTTATTTCAGATGCTGACAATGGCTCATTTTAATTCGCCATTAGGGCGCTCACATTTTGGGTAGCCTTTGCTACAATTTTTATTTTGCCGAAAACACTTTTGGCCAATAGGACCCGCCTGAGATACAGGCGGGCCCTATTGCTGTTTGACGTTTAAACAGTAAGGACAAATCAAAGCGGCAAGAAAAAACATGCGGCGCTCGGTTGAGCGCCGCATGTTTTCAGCCTTTTCTCCGCCTATGTTCTATTTCTCCATCCAAGCATATCATCCTACCTTTGACAAAAGGCAGCAAAGTCGATTCCAAGCAAGTATTATACCTCTACCATTCCATACTTGACCTTAATGCGGTCCAGCTTCTCCAGCATGGGCTCTGCCCCAAACCAGAGAAAAAGCCAAGTGGCAGCCGCCTGGATACAGTCGAAGGGAAGTCCGGAGATGTAGTAGGTCAGCAGGATCGTTCCGTTGAGCTCTCCCACCCAGGTGAGGGCGGATGCCGGATTCATGATTCCGCCGTAGATCAGTATGGCGGCCAGCGCGCCAAACACGCATAGCGCGCCCCGGTTTCTGCGCAGGAGTCCCTTTCGGAACAGGAGGCCTGCCAGGAAGCCAATAATGCCCATGGCGAACATTTGCCAGGGAGTCAGCGGGCCCTGTCCAAAGAGCACATTGGAGGCAAGCATGGTCATTGCGCCCACCAGGAAGCCCGTCTCTCCCCCGAAGGCAACACCAGCAACAATCGTTAACGCCATCACCGGCTTAAATTGCGGCAGCATGAAAAACGCCGCCCGTCCTGCAATGCCAATGGCACACAGGACCGCTATGATCACCAGTTCCCTGGCCTGCGGCTTTCTCCCCTCAAAGATCAGGAAAAACGGCAGCATACACTCCAACAGCACCATCAGAGAGATGAAATAGTATTTTTTATTCCCCAAATAGAACACTCCGATATATAGGGTCAGCGGGATTAGCAGTAAAATCAGCACGGCTGCCACAATGGTCCGCTTAGCCAGCTTCCGCTTGGCCCTGGGCACCTGGAGGACATAATCCTTCCGGTGGGACCGGCGCGTAATGCAGGCAGCAAACAGGAACAACGAGAGAATAAAGAGCGCATACAGAAACATTTGATGGTTTGCCAGCTCTGTCATACCGCCTGCGGTGATCAATTTGGTCAAATCTGTGATGTTCATGAAGGACAGGAACAGGAGGAAGGCCATAGCTCCTGTCAGCGCCGCGCCCAGCTTGCGCCACCAGGTCAGCGGTTTTGGTTTGGAGTACGCGCCGGCCTCCTCCGGCTCCGGGAGCGGCTCCCTGCGATCCGGGAGTTCCGGCACAGGCGGGAGCGTCCCGCCGCAGGCCAGTATGACATCCTCCGCCGTCACTGCCTCCGGGATCAGGCCACGGGCCATTCGGTTGGCCGAGGTCGTGTAGAAGCTGTTGCCGGAGAAAAAAGCCCGCGGCGGGGCCTCCGTGACGATGGAGCCGTCGAAAAGCAGGGCGCAGCGGTGGGCATACCGGGCGCAGAACTCAATGTCGTGGCTGACCATGAGCAGGGCAACCTCCTGTCGCAGGAGTGTCTGCAAAATCTCAGCGAATGTCTGCTTAAATTCCGCGTCCAGCCCCTTGGTGGGCTCGTCCAGCAACAGGATTTCCGGTCCCAGCAGGAGCACCTTTGCCAGAGCCGCCCGCTGCTGTTCGCCGCCGGACAGGTCGTAAGGGTGCCGGTCGAGCAGTTCCTCCAGACGGCACAACCGCACCGCCCAAGCGATCCGCTCCTCCTGCGCCTTTCTGGAGAAAGCCCCGCCCTTGAGAATCTCAATGAGGTCCTCCCGGACGCTTTTCTTCACAAAAAGCGCCTGGGGATTCTGCGGCAGCACACCTACCCTCCCAACCAGCTTCACCTCCCCCCGGTAAGGCTTCTGGAGTCCGGACAGCAGCTTCAGGCTGGTGGTCTTTCCGGTGCCGTTGCCGCCCAGTAAGGCCAGAAACTCTCCTCGCCTCACCGTAAGGCTCAACCCTTTTACCACATCCGGCAGCTCTTTTTCGTACTTGAACCACAGCCCTTCCGCCGTGATGGCCGGCTCATCCGGATACACATGCCGGGACTCGGCGGGCAG
>OBXC01000617.1_pt1 | contig 25365 bp, 25 predicted proteins | sample 1538111 | NCBI WGS metagenome assembly OBXC01 (sample SAMEA2580137, study PRJEB22360) | human gut metagenome | biome: human gut; feature: human-associated habitat; material: faeces | place: Denmark | collected 2008/2010
CGGAAAAAGACACGGCTGGCTGCCGTGCCTTGTACCGTAAATATATTGTAATAGGAGGTATCCCCATGCAACACACGCAGCAGGACGAAACCATTCTGCGCACCGAGCCAAAGGAAGACATAGATGACCTGATTTTCCGCGCCGATCCCGGCTGGATGGTCAGTGAGCGATAAAACCGCCCGCCCTCGGGCGGTTTTTTCCTGCCGCTCTCTTTACAATTTCCACTCTTTTGGATATAATATGAGGGCTATTTTATGGAAATGAGTGTGGTTTTACATGCTTCAGTTTGATGAATACAAGGTAAAGCTCAACAATCTGCGCCCAGAGCTGGACGAGCTGGACCAGGCCTTGGGCCTGGAGACGGCCATCCGGGAGGTGGAGATGCTGGAGTCGGAGAGCGCTTCCGACGGCTTTTGGGACAACCTGGAGAAGGCCCAAAAGGTGCAGCAGCGGGTCAAGCAACTACGGGACAAGATTGAGGGCCAGCAAAAGCGCAAGACCCAGTGGGACGACCTGATGACCCTGTGTGAGTTGGGCAACGAGGCCGAGGACGAGACTCTGGTCCCCGAAGTGGAGGAGGGCTTCGCCAAGCTGGAGGCCGAGATAGAGGAGGCCAAGCTGTCCACTCTGCTCACCGGCGAGTATGACGGCTCCAATGCCATCCTCACCTTTCACGCCGGCGCGGGCGGCACCGAGGCCCAGGACTGGGCCCAGATGCTCTTCCGCATGTACACCCGCTGGGCGGAGCGCCACGGCTACGTGTGCAAGACGCTGGACTACCTGGACGGCGACGAGGCCGGCCTCAAGAGCGCCACCATTTCCATCGAGGGTGAGAATGCCTACGGCCACCTCAAGAGTGAGCACGGCGTGCACCGGCTGGTCCGGGTCTCCCCCTTTGACGCCAACGCCCGGCGTCAGACCTCCTTCGCCGCGCTGGAGGTCATGCCGGAGATTCCCGACGATGTAGAGGTGGACATCCGCCCGGAGGATGTCGAGATGCAGGTGTTCCGCTCCTCCGGTGCCGGCGGCCAGCACATCAACAAGACCTCTTCCGCTGTCCGCCTGATCCACAAGCCCACCGGCATTGTGGTTTCCTGTCAGACCGAGCGCAGCCAGTTTCAGAACCGGGACACCTGTATGCGGATGCTGCGCTCCAAGCTGGTGGAGCTTCAGATGCAGGCCCATGCCGAGAAGATCTCCGACATCAAGGGTGTACAGCTCAAGATCGAGTGGGGCAGCCAGATCCGTTCTTACGTGTTTATGCCCTACCAGTTGGTAAAGGACAACCGTACCGGCTATGAGACCAGCAACATCAACGCCGTGATGGACGGCGAGCTGGACGGCTTCATCAACGCCTATCTGAAGGCGGAGGCCACCGGCAACTGGGCTGAAAAATAAATTATTTCCTACACGAATCTTTTGAGCAGCGGGCTCATAAGATTCGTGTGCTTTTTGCACACTTTTTTTCTCCGCCACCTTGTATTTTTGTTTCCAGTTTGTTACCATTAGGATGCCCCAAAAAACGCCTTTCATAGGGAAAGGCAATGAGGAAAGGTGGAATGTTTTCTATGAGAAAACCCGCAAGCAAATTCCTGTCCCTGTTCCTCGTGCTGGCTATGGTGTGCTCCCTGTTCGGGGCCGCCTTTGCCGCAGAGGAAGAAACCGCAACCCCCTATGTCATTCCCGATGTCGATGGTAAGGTTGTTATTCTCCATACCAACGACACCCACGGCGCTGATCTGGACGAGGAGGGCGCTTCCTTCGGCATGGCCGGTGTGGCCCAGCTGAAGAAGGACTTCGAGGCCGCCGGCGCCGATGTGCTGCTGGTCTCTGCCGGCGACTCCATCATGGGCAAGCCCCTGGTGAGCGCCGACCAGGGCAAGAGCGCCATCGAGTTCATGAACGCTGCCGGTTATGATGCCATGACCGTGGGCAACCATGAGCTGGACTTCGGCATCGACAACCTCAAGGCCCTGGCCAAGGATGCCGACTTCCCCATCCTGTGCGCCGACATGACCACTGAGGCCGACGGCAAGACTGTCTTCGATTCCAACAAGATCTTTGAGATCGGCGGCGTGAAGGTGGGCGTGTTCGGCCTGGCCACCCCCGAGACCCTGACCAAGGCCGACGCCTCCAAGATGCCCGGCATCACCTTCCCCCAGACCGACAAGCTGTACGCCGTCGCCCAGGCTCAGGTCGATGAGCTGAACAAGGCCGGCGCCGATCTGATTGTCTGCCTGGGCCACCTGGGCATTGATGACGAGAGCATCGGCAACCGCTCCATCGACGTGTGTGAGCACGTGAACGGCATTGACCTGTTCATCGACGGCCACAGCCACTCCACTACTGCCGATATCATTGCCAAGGTGGGCGACACCAACGTGGTCAACGGCGCCAAGATCGTCTCCACCGGCACCGCTCTGGCCAACGTGGGCGTGGTGATCTACGATCAGGGGACCGGCACCCTGACCGACGAGCTGGTTCCCGCCGCCTCCTACACCAAGACCGACGCCGATGTGGCCAAGCTGGTGGACGACCGCAACACCGCCGTTGATAAAGTCTACGGCGAGAAGATCGCCACCACCGAGGTGGATCTGAACGGCTCCCGCTCCGGCGGCGCGGCCACCGATCCCGTCACCAAGGCCGAGATGACCTTCCCCGAGGGCGAGGGCGTCCGCACCACTGAGACCAACCTGGGCGACTTTGCCGCCGACGCCATCCTGTGGCAGGCCCGCCAGACTCTGGGCGAGGAGAACGTGGACGCCGCGCTGACCAACGGCGGCGGCATCCGCGAGGCTCTGGCCAAGGGCGACATTTCCAAGAAGAGCCTGCTGGCCGTCTTCCCCTTCGGCAACACCGTGGCCACCATCGACGTGACCGGCGCCCAGCTTCTGGAGGCCCTGGAGGCCGCTACCTGCACCACCCCCGAGGCCATCGGCGCCTTCCCCCAGGTGTCCGGCCTTGAGTTCACCCTCAACACCGGCGTTCCCTATGTGAACGGCACTCAATACGCCAACTCTACCTACTACGCTCCTGCCAATCCCGGCAGCCGCGTCACCATCTCCACAGTGAACGGCGAGGCCTTTGATCCCGCCGCCACCTACACCATCGCCACCAACGACTTCACCGCCAAGGGCGGCGACACCTACGGCGTGTTCAAGACCGCCGGCGGCTGGAAGGATGTGGGCGTGTCCCTGGAGGACGCCCTGATCAACTACACCACTGAGGAGCTGGACGGCACCATCACCGCCGAGCAGTACGGCGAGCCCGCCGGCCGCATCACCATTGTGGACGAGCCCGCCAACTATCCCGCCGATCTGGAGACCGGCTCCTGGTACTACAACGCCGCCGTGTATGCCTTGGACAATGGCATCATGAACGGCACCAACAAGGGCTTTGAGCCCACCGGCACCGTCACCCGCGCCACCGTGTACCAGACTCTCTATAACATGGAGGGTAAGCCCGCGGTTGAAAAGGCCACTGTGACCGGCACCGAGGGCGAGTGGTACGCCAACGCCATTAACTGGGCCGCCTCCGCCGGCCTGTTTGAGGGCACTGAGTACGGCACCGACACCGTAATCACCCGTTCCGGTATCGCCACTATTATCGCCGATTACGCCTCCTACAAGGGTATTACCGTGGACACCTCCGGCATGGCTATGAAGGAGGCTCCCGACTACGACTCCATCCCCGCCGCCGATCTGGAGGGCATGACCTTCTGCTATTATGGCAAGGTGATGACCGGTGACCAGAAGGGCAATCTGAACCCCAACGGCCAGCTCACCCGCGCTGAGTTTGCCCAGGTGCTCAAGAACTTCAGCATCCTCAAGCCCACCTATGTGGAGACCGTGGTTTCCATCCCTGTAGCCGCCCAGGACGGGATCCCTGCCCATGAGATTCCCGCCACCCTGACCCTGCCCGTCTCCGCCTCCAAGGACGCGAAGGTTCCCGGCGTGGTGATGCTCCACGGCACCGGCTCCAACCGGGACGAAGCCGGCATGGGTTACGCCCTGGCCGCCCCCCGTATGGCCGCCGACGGCATCGCCACCCTGCGCATCGACTTCATGGGAAACGGCGACTCCACCGCAAGCTACCGGGATTACAACTACACCTCCGCCGTCATTGACGCCAAGGCCGCCGCGGACTACCTGGCCGGCCTGGAGACTGTGGACGGCGGGAACCTGGGCGTCATGGGCTGGAGCCAGGGCGGAACCGACGCCCTGCTGGCCGCAGAGGCCCACCCCGACACCTTCCAGGCTGTTGTCACCTGGTCCGGCGCCCTGGAGCTAAACGGCGCCTCCCTGTTTGCCGGTACCAGCTTTGAGGATGCCTATGCCCAGGCCAAGAAAGAGGGCTTTTATACGATGACCTTTGACTGGCGGGAGCCCTTGGAGCTGGGTGAGCGCTGGTTCCAGGAGGTGGCCGAAACCAACATTCTGAAGGTAACTGCTGACATCAAGGCCCCCATTCTGGCCATCAACGGCAAGGACGATACTACCGTCACCCCCGATAACGCCGAGAAGATTGTGAAGGCCGACAGCCAGTTGCTGCTGGTGGATAACTGCGACCACACCTACAACGTGTTCTCTGGCGATTTCACTGCCCTCTATCAGACGGTGGACGCCACCGCCGCTTTCTTCCAGGCGCAGTTGATCCCCGCTGCCGCCCAGGCCGCGGCCTGATTGATCTCCCCCTACACACCAGGCACCCCCGGAGTCCAACGGCTCCGGGGGGGCCTTCGTATTCCTATGCTTTTCCGTATGCCGGAAGCAGCAGCTCTTTTCAGCCCCGTCGACAGGCCACAGCCCTGCAAAAAGGCCCGGAACCAAATCGGTTCCGGGCCTTTTTTATCTCTGGCTCAGTACATGCCGCCCTTCAAACCTTACTAAATTTCAACGTTTCAAAAAGCATTCAAATAAGTGAAACTTTATAGAGTTTTCAACAGATTATTGGCGGTTTTCTATCTTCAAAAGCCATCAGTGTAATCTCCGTATGTTCACACAATTTTGCGAGTCTTGATAGCTGTTTGGCGTAAGCTGTGGCGTAAGTTTTGCCTCTGTTTAGAGGTTCACCGCAATCTGCGAAAACGCCTTTTCGACAGACTCAAAATCGTTATGTGTGTAAACATCCAGGGTAACGCTGGCATTCGAATGTCCCATCAGATATTGCAGACTTTTGACATCCAGTCCGGCCTGCTGCACGTTGGTGCAGAAGGTATGCCGCAACACATGGGGCGTTACATTGGGGAGCGTATCGCCAAACAGTTTCACATACTTCGCTTGCATACTCCTCATGTAGTTTTCCAAATGCATGGCCACTTTCGGCCTGCCGTCCTTATCCAGAAATACAAAGCCACTGCACCCATCCACCAGCATCTCTTCTTTTACGTTGCCTCTGGCACGTAGCACACGGTGGAAAGCCATGTACACGCTGTCCGTCATAGGGATACGACGAACACCGCTTTTTGACTTGGGCGATGTAATAAAATATGGCTTTTCTGCAGTGCGGCATAGCTGTCGTACAACTTGGATGTAACGTTGCTCGAAATTGATATCTGAGCAGATAAGCCCATACAACTCACTGACTCGCACACCAGTTCCCAACAAAATTACAATATCATCATAGTAGTTTCCATGGCCATAATCCCGAATGAACTGCAAATATCTGTCCTGCTGATCCTTTGTCAGAGCATCACGCACGTAGGCATCTGCCGGAACGACATCGGACAGCTTGAACTTAAACGGGTTTTTGCGGATCATATCATCGTCCACGGCCATCTCGAAAGCTGGACGGATAACGCTCTGCAACACGCCAATGGTGTTCTGCTTGATGCCGCTGTCATGCAGGGCCACAAACCAACTTTTTGCATCAGACAGTTTCACCGTCCTAATCATGCGTTGCCCAAACGGGTCGGTGCGAATTCGGTTAACTGCAGAACCATAGGCTCTCTGTGAATTCTGCTTCAGCCCCCGCTTCAAGTTCATATACCGGTCTACCAGCTCTGACACCGTGATTTCTCCCGCCGCATAGTCGATACCATCAGCTAAGTCACGCTGGATATCGGCCTCTTTCCGTCGTAATTCCGTCAGTGTCTTTGCATAGACACAACGCCGCTTCTTATGGATATCCGTATATCGGTAATCATAAGTACCGTTCTTCCGCTGGCTCTCGCCGTCCTTCAGGACCCGGCCTTTATTATCCTTGCGCTTTTCAGACATTCTAACACTCCTTTCGCGAAAAGCGCATATAGGGCGCTTTTAGTTTATCACATTTCCTAGTGAAATTCTATTAGATTGAGTATGCAGCCTCTAAAAATTTCTCAAGCGCCTTGCGTTTAATCATTCGCTTGTTCCCATTCCACAGAACATAGGGGCAATTACTATCGTTGGTCATCTCCCGCAGCTTATTGATGCCAATTCCAAAATAGGCAGAGGCTTCCTCCATAGAGAGATTTGCTTTCTCCCAGATTGGTACATTTTTCATGGTTTTGCGTCCTTTCATTTTCAATTTAGTGCGTCCAATTATCAAAAATAATGTTCCATATCACATTGTGTTGTTCGTTATGTGTTTTTGGCTGTGTCAAAATACGACAACAGGTTGCTTCGAATCGCTATTTTAACAGGACTTATCTTCCAATTTTATGTATGAGTGTACCAGACTGACACAACCAGTGACTCGGTACTGAGTATCTAATATGTATCACCCTGACACAGATATATATACATCTGTGCCAGGCCAGCGCCCGTTAGGGCGCTGGGGAGGCTTGCTTCCATCCCAGCGTAAACGCATACCTGTTAGGCGTTCGGCTAATCCGACCGTTTTGCACAACCCGGATAAAACCAGAGTCAATCAATTCATTCTTGGAGCGAAGAAAAGTCGAATATGACAGGCCATATCGGATTGCATCACACTTGCTGAAGGTAAAATCAAATTTACCGGCAGCATTCATAGACATGCAAAAGTATAGATACTTAGCAGCAGCAGAAAGGTCTTGGAATTTTTTGGAATGTAGTAACGAGGTGCCGACCTGGATAAAACGCTTTTCCTGATCATTTCCGACTCCAGATCGCGCAGTGAGGTACGGACACATGGTTGGATGAGATTTTCTCCGGGGCATAAGTATGCCCTCCTTTCTGATCAAATTGAAGACTGATGTCTTCGGGTAATAGAACCCTGGTGGAGCAGTTTAGGTAAATCGAAAATTCCAAAAATCATTAAAATCAGTCTTTTTTCATCAGAAAGGCAAATAAAAAGACACAGATTTTTGCTCCTAAAAATCTGTGTCCTAGTAAATATAAATAATATGTCGTTATAAAATCAATACTTCCTTAAGTGTATTTATAGTGTACCATTTTATTTTTGAGCTGTCAAATTTCGAGTTACCGCATCTGTGCAGGCTGGGTGCTTAAGCACTTAAGCACCTAAATCCCAGTCTTAAAAATCAAAAACCTGTTTTCGAAGTGCTTTGTTACCGAGCACAGCTAAGTAACGGCGGATAATCTTCTGGCCGAGTTTCGGATCATCCTTGTGTTGCTCTACCAATTCCCGGAGCAGCAGCGTAGCCGCTTGACTGTGGCGGTCGTCGGGATGTTCCAAAAAATCGCAAAACATACTTTGGAAGGCATATATCCCGTCATAAACTTGGTAGGCATCCGAAAATACCTCAACAAGCGTGCGAATCAGACTGCCCTGGGGAAGCAATGGGCCCTCTTGGGATTGGATGATGTCTAGCCGCTGCCGAAAGTGGCCCAGAAGGCCAGTCATATCTTGAGAAAATGTAATGTTTCCGCCAAGCGTCCAGAAATATGCCCGCTCATCGCCCGAACGTCTCAAAAAGTCGCCAGTGGAAAGCGGTGGAAGAATCGGGCAGTTATCTGGGGTAGGAAACATCTCATGCGTGTTTGGAAAGGTGCCCTCCAGTTCCTTCAAACGATCCCAAAAGTCAAACTCAAATACATCCGCAATAATGCGCAGAGACACAACCGGAGTATTCATGGCAAGCCAAAAACGCAGTTTATTATGGATATCATCTAAATTCTCTTTTACAATCTGAGCTGTAATATCAGTTGCTTTTTGCGGAAGAAGCGACTGGAGCCAGGCTATCTTTTCTTCCTCGGTCTCACGTCCGGTCTGACGATAGGTCATTAATGTTCTATATAGTTTTGTAACTCGATCTGTGATAGAAATTTTGCCTTCTTCAGACGGCCCCTGGTTCGAAGAATTCTCTTGGGCCTCTTGTTTAAAATGCTCGAAAAATTCGACTACCAAGTAATTCTCCAACCCGGTCTGACTGATGGTTCCATTAGGATTTTGGGGAATGAGGTCTACGGCAATTTCCTGCTCCGGGACCCAGTCATAATCATGTAAAAGGCGGTAAATGCGCCATAAATCGGACGCCCTTTGATTGGTATATTTTTCACCAAAAAGATGGTTGAACCAACGGATAATTTCTCGGGCGTCAAATATACGTCCATTCACTTCTGCGATTCCAAATGTAGTACAGTAAAATTCATACAGGACGTACACGGCACAGACTACATTATGAAATGTGCCCCAGCCAATCTTGTTACTGAAAAAAGCAACCTCATTGGTATTAAACCCTGCTGTTTCCCAAAAGGAATTTCCAAAATAATTGTAAGAGAATAAAATATCCCCCTTCTCATTTGCTTTCAGCGGAGAAAGCAAATAGATTGACTTATCATACAAATTGATTGGCTCAATTCGCATCATACCGCCCTCTCGGAGTATGGTCAAGACACGTGTTGAAAATTCTTCCCGAAGCTCCGATGGTACTGATCTATCCCCGTAATAGCCTGCAAAAGTTCCCATAACATTGTCCTCCGATATTTTGATATTATGGATGCTGTAAAATTGTTTTTTCCGTGGCTTTCATAGCCTGGCGCATCATGTTCGCAGTCTCGTCAACCGAGAATCCGGGTTCGCCCCGCAGCCAATCTTCCTCAATGTTAGACAGTTCTTCCCGCAGTCGCAGCATTTTTACGTTCTGCGACGTTCGTTTTTCTTGTTCGGTCATAACAGTTCTCCTAAGCTGTTTTAACACCTATAAATCCCGCTCTACTGCTTCACGCAGCCAGGCCAGGGCGGCATCATGGTGGGTGGCGCTCCAAACAAAAAATTGCTCAATTACACCGGTAGGGGTATATCCTCGTTGACTGCAAAGAGACGAGAATTCTTCCCAAGCCTGATCATCTACCATAACCATTTCGTTTTGGGATGCATCATCATTCACGAGAAAAATAAGTTCCATTTTCCTTCTCCTTCAGCAAGCACTTGATAACGCACATGAAATGTAATATAATTGCATTGCGGGGAGGTGCAATTTTCATGGATACCAATATGACGTTTCGTATGGACTCTGATGTGAAGGCGCAGATGTCCGCAATCTGCAAGGAGCTGGGGATGACCACATCCACAGCCTTCAACCTGTTCGCCAACGCCTTTGTACGGGCCAAGGGGATGCCCTTTCCTGTTCAGCTCCAGGAAGCCGAGAGCGCACCGACCCGCGCCCAGATGCTGGCCGATGCGGACGCGGTTCTGGATCAATACATGGAAGACTACCGGAGGATGGCGGAATGATTTGGGTGACGGTAGAGGATGTGATTGCCCTCCATTCCCGTGTGATTGAGAAGTCCGGCGGCATTGACGGCCTCCGGGATCGGGCGCTACTGGAGGCTGCAGTGGCCGCGCCGCTCCAGTCGTTTGGAGGTGCGGATTTTTACCCTTCTGTCCCTGAGAAAGTCGCCCGCCTTGGTTATGGCCTAGCATCCAACCACGCTTTTCTGGATGGCAACAAGCGGATCGGTGCCTTGATGATCCAGCTGATTCTCAAATGGAATGGGTATGATCTCCAACTTCAAACCGGAGAACTCGCCGATGCCTTTATTGCTCTCGCATCCGGTACAATGAACGAAGAACAACTGCACAACTGGATATGCGAGCATCTGAAAACGGATGAATAAAGCCAGACACAAAGCAAACGGTTGGTGTCTGGCTTCTGTTGTATCAAACATAGAACTCTGCCAGATCATCCAGCCGCAAACAGGCCAATTTTCGGAGATCGTCGCTTCCCTCGCACCCACAGTCGATCCCGATGATCCCGTTACCATGCCAAATCACGCAGGGATCATCAAGCGGACCGTTTAAGATCGACGTCGGGGTGTGCCCCACAACAGTTGTGTAGCCCGAGAGCGGTGCAGTCATACCGGAAGACGGCCGCGCCCAGAGCTTCGTGCGGGTATCGGCTCCCGGCAATCCATGAACCAAATAAAAGCACTGATGATTGGCCTCAACTTCCACGTGATCCGGTGATTCAGCGAGGTATTGCAAAATGTCGGCTCGCTCTGGCTCCGCATAAGAATGCCGCAGCTCCAGAAATGTCGGATGCCCGCCGTTGTGATACCAGATGGAACGCCGCCGGAAGGAGCCGTCCGGCCCAAGCGCATCCAGGCACATCTGCTCGTGGTCGCCCCGGATCAGCGTCATGTTGGGCGCTTGCATGATTTTAGACAGGATCGCTACACCGCCGATGCGGTAGTCGATCACATCGCCCAAAACGTACAGCGCATCTACATCGGAGAAAGATATCTTTTTAAGCATTTTTTGAAAGCGACCACAATCCCCATAAACATCTGACATACAATAGGTAATTTTTTAACACCTCTTTTAAAATTTAGTAAAACCAATCGAGTGTTATCTACTCTTCCATAAAATATAATACAGAAGCGGTACTCGTGTTTCCATAACCTAGTAGTCACATAGCTGTCTAATAGACAATTTGAAAAATAAAAGAGACGCATCATCAAGTAAACGATGATGCGTCTCTTTTGAGCGTGATGCTCACACTTCAACTCACGCACCCTTGCGGGGTGCGACATGACTGTGCCAACCAGGCACAACGCTTATCTGAGTGTCGCAAGGAGGAAAGCGATTCTTCAGATATTTATGATATTACTATGACTCGCATCTCCGCTTAATGGCGGAGATGAACAGAACCAGGCAGATTACTCTGCTACGGGCCCAAAAACAGTCTCATAGGCATCGGCATCCATATGCTCCTCCGCCCACACCTCTGCTTCGATCGGAGACAAAGGCTTAATGGCTTCACCGCCGTGATAGCCGCCACCCTCAGCAGGCTGAGCATACTCAGTACCGGCAGCACCCTCGCCAAACAAGAAAAACTCACCGTTTTTCTTCCGGTACAGCTCTTCGTGGATGTAGCGATAGTCGCGCCGGCAGACGCCGCCAGCGGTAAAGCTACCAATCAAATCCGCAGTGTCCGTATCATACTTGGTTCCGTTGATGATTTTCTTCATGGTAAAATCCTCCTTTAATGCAGGCGAATTATTCTTCCTCGCCTGACATTGATATTATACCACACCGTCAAAATCGCGTCAATAGAAACTTGCCTAAAAAGTTGCAATTTTCTGAAAGTTAAGTAAAATCAAGCAAGAAACTAGGTGAAAAAGTGCCTAGATTCTCAAACACTTCGGTACTCAAGTGCTTAGGTGCTCACTGCATGTAATTTTTCACGGTTACCTCGGCCCTCCAATGCGCCAGATGAAAAACGCTCACCGCCATCAATGCCAGCCGGTCATAGGCCACGGCGCGGCCAGCTCCGTCTAGGCTCCGCCGCACGCACCCCCGACAGACATAGGGGGTAGCGAGCCTCCGCATATCAGGGTTGCGCCGCCAGTCCTGACCGGCCCGGCGGAACGCCTCTTTGATTTCCCGCAGGAGCTGCCCCCGATAGTCCGGATCGGCCTCTAAACGGGAACAGTATCGGCGGTACATCTCCTGAGCGTGCTCCCGGCGGAGCCGGTGAAGATTGATTTTGTTTTTCATCTCATCGTGTAAGAAGACCGGATCATCCGGCTCCAGGCCCACAAAGTAGCTCTCCACCAGAGGCGCATCCACATCGTCAATCCGCTGATACTGCATTTTGCCGCCCTTGCCCTGCTCGACGATCACATAGGCGTGCCCATCAATGTGGGTAAGATCACGCCCCCGGAGATTGCGATACTCGTCCCGGCGCAGTCCGACGACCTTTGCAAAATCGACCAGCCGCCGGTATTTGGGGTTCAGTTGGTCAGCGTCGGATCGCTTCCGCAGGCTCGGAGCAGCCGCACGGCCCTTCCGAGGCGCATGGGTGCGTCGGGGGTGTGGGAGGTCGGCCATGGCCAGTCCAGTCCCCGGGAGCGCCTTGCAGAGCGCCGCAGCGGCCGTGTGTATGGTGCTGGGCGATCTCCCGGTTTGCGCCAAGCCCTGAAGATACCGGGGCACCTGTTCGGCGGCCTCCTGTTCGGAGCAACGCATCTTGATCCCCTGATCTTTGAGCCATTTTGCGTACCGTTCTACCTCCGCCAGATAGGTTTGCAGCGTGATCTTGCTGTGAATATATTGGTGGGTCGGATCGCTCTTTTTCTTCATCCCACGCCCCTTTTGGTAAAGACCATGTAGGGTGGATTGCATCTTGTGTTTGATATTCGCCATATTGCCGCCTCCCAACTCGTAATGAGCACCTTTGTACTGTGGTAGCTCTAACAGCCAGGCCCTCGGAGAGCCAGTTCAGAAAGCAGCAATTTCTTGATCCCAAGATCACGCCGTTGCAGTCCGGCGATTAGCGCACTTTATAGTAAACAACAACTTTTTTATATTTTCACCTCCATAAAATTTCCATCATCCCCCGCTATCTGGTTATTTTCCACGCTTCGCCTGAAAAATAACCCTCAGCGGGGGCGGACGCTCCCTCTCCCCGCCGTGCGCAGCAGCGGGGAGAGGATCGCATCCATACACAAACAACTAAGGAGTGAGTCAGTAAACGAAAAGGCCGCAGTCCAACGACTATGCGCTGGTCTTACGGCCTTACAAGCATAGCAATCAGACTCCGCTTTGCGGATCATCTGATTTGCTATGGAGATATATTCTGGTGCTTAGTTTAATACTTCCTCAATCCTATTTTTTATATACCATTTTTCAGTTTCAAAGTCAAATTTGCCGTTGAAAGCAAAAAAATAACAGGCTCACGCCTGCATCACCAAATAAAATATATCAATCACAGAAAGGAACTACCCGCAGCAAACGCAGTCGTAGGAATGAGTCCCACGATACACACGACGGCAAGAAACATTGCTACAATCCGGGTGCGAAGAGATGTGGTTCTCTTCATTACGCATATCATTCCTTTCTATTGTCAAAGTACACATTTCACCATTTTGCACTAAATAAAGCAATATAATGGTAAAATAACGCCCTGGAACGCTTGTCTACCCTCCTTTGGAACACATATTTGGGCTGTCACAAGGGAATCCTTATTGACGGTTATATTATACCATGTTTTATTATTTTAGTCAATTTTTAAAAAGGAAAGGCGGCAAGCACTTTGCTTGCCGCCTGATACGAATATAGTATCTACAGTTAATCCCTGTCGGTAAAAATCTGGCAGAAATAGTATTTTCCATCGTTACCTAAGGAAACACCAACTCCAACAAGAGACTTAGTGGGGCTAGTCATGGAGCTGAAATGTCCTTCAGAATTTTCCCAAAGCCCCACAATATAGTCGGAGTCCAAAATCGTACTCCAGCCGAGAATTTCCTGATAATTCATTTCAGAAATATCAAGCCCGTACTCAGCGAAAATGCTATCATAAAAAGAACCATCAGGTCGAATGTGACGAATAGTTTCATTATTAGCACTTTCCTCAGCTCGTTGCTGAGCAATCTTCATCAGCAGGTCGCTCTTCGTCAAAGCGGCAACACCGTTCTCGGCCCGCACGTCGTTGGTCAGCTTAATGATTTCATCCTTCACATCAGCGTATTCATCGCCGCTGGGGGTGGGGTCAACAGTAGAAGAGCCTGTAACAGTAACCTTCGCCTCAGCAGTGATGCCGTTAGAATCAGTGACCGTAATGGTAGCGTTACCAGGACCAACTGCCTTAACTGTGCAGCCAACCTTGTTACTGGCTGTGGTCTTAATGGTTGCCACTGAGGTATCAGAGGACGTAAAGGTAAAGGTCAGGTCATCCTTAGCGGAGAAGGGAACGGTGCTGATTTCTACTATAGTGGAAGCGCCGACTTCCAGGGAAGACTTCATAATACCAAGGGACAGCGTGTAATCTACCTCAGGCTTGTTTGTTTCGCCGCCGGGATTGTTAGACTGCCCATCATTGAAGGTCTGGTCATAGCGCATCAGCATGGTGGCCACCTGTGCGCGGGTCGCATTGCCAGCAGGGGAAATAGTGTCGCTGCTCGTGCCGGATACGATGCCATTCTCCACAGCCCAGGCCAGGGGTTCCAGTGCATAGGAGGCGATGTTGATGGTATCAATGAATTTATTCAGCTCAGAAGTGTCGGCCGTGATGTCCTCGCCTGCATTCTCAGCATAGCGATACAGCATAGACGCGAACTGCTCACGGGTGATGTTATTATTGGGATTGGTGCCATCGCTGATGCCATTCTTCACGGCCCAGTCCAGGCCGGGCTGATACCATGCGCCGCCATTGGTTTTGCTGGTATCGACGCCATCCATCCGGGCCAGTACAACCCAGAGCATAGCACGGGTCATCGTGCCCTCGGGAGAGAAGGTAGTGGCGCTGGTGCCTGCGAACAGGTCCTTATCCACTACATACTCAATGGCATCGTGGGCCCAGTGGGTAGAGGGAACATCGGTGAAACGGTTATCAGCGGCCTGCGCCGGAAGGGTAAACAGGCTGACGGCCAAGATCACCGCCAGCGCCAGGGACAGTTTTCTTCTCATCATACTGATTTTACCTCTTTCTATTTGAATTTTGTTTTTTGATTTCTTGTCCTGCGGCTACTATAAATCTCTCTTTCCTTTTCTTCAAGTAGATTATAGCATTGATTGCGAGGTAAAATCAATGGACTATTAGTTTTAACTTAATAATATTGCTGTTTAACTTAATTTATATTGGTTCAAAATGATGATACCATTTTCTTATTAAACTAGGATGTGGTATCTGTGAAAACTGAATTCCCGGATCGCTACCGGCGGCTCGGAATCAAAATCGCATATTATCGTAAGCTGGCGGGACTGACACAGGCAGAGCTTGCGGAACGGATTGATAAGTCTACAGCATTTCTGGGCCAGGTAGAGGCCCCGGGGATCGTGTGCGGGATCAGTTTGGAGACATTATTTAAGATTGCGCGTGAACTCGATATTCCGCCAGAAAAATTGTTGGAAAACAGTGACTAAAATCAAACCACCCCCATGACTCAAAATTCTGAGTCATGGGGGTGATTAATTGTTGTAATGCTTAAATGCGAACACGGAGCCCCACAAGGTCGTGGGTATCTACACCAATCAAATACCAGTTCGTGGATTTCTCAATTCTCGTCGGATACCAGCGGCTTTTGAGCCAAATATCCAAAGGCTGTCCACAATGCAGTCCACCGTAAAATTCATCCAGGCCAAAACGCACATCCATTCGATCCTGTTTTGGATCATGAACTAACACACCTTGCCTCATTTTCATTCTCCTTTATCTACCGCTCATAAATAATTTCGCAAAATGCTCTTTGTCGCAGTGGCAATATCATAGATGATCTGTTTTTGCACTGTAGTACACTCATCCAGGAGATCAGAAATTTCTGCACCATAAGTATGCTGATCTGATCCCGGTTGCCCTAACAGCAAGCTGTCTAATGCCACCCCCAGACTTTCCGCAATCTTTGCCAGCGTATCCAGGCTGGCGGTTTTGACACCGCGCTCGATATGGCTGATGTACGGAGGCGACACGTCGGCTCTCTCGGCCAACTCGGCCTGGGTAAGACCGCGCTCATGCCGGATTCGCTGAATGCGGCGGCCCAACTGGTTGTAATCAATCATGACCTTCCCTCCTCTGATCCAGCTCTGTGATAGCCTGGGACGGCCGTTGAGGCCGTCCGTTACAGAACTCGCACCGTTTAGAGCCGCATACCGGCTCCAGCCAGACATCGCATAATGGACAGTAATAGGCGTCATGTCGCAGACAGAACTTGGACCTACGGCCACACTGGGGACAGATGTAAGGTGGCCGATCGAAGCATCTGCAACGCAAAAGAGGCTCATGATAATCCATCGTAGAACTCCTCTCGGCAGGGCGGCGCTCTGGTTGAGCGCCGCCCAAGTTGTCTCACACGGCCTTTTCTTTCGCGGTTAAATACTGATGTATTTTGTCGGCCAACTTGCTCCGGCATGGAGGCAAAGGTTGACGAATGCCGCGATCAAGTACGCATCGGCTCCCGACTAGAATAACTCGCTTTTTGGCGCGAGAAATGGCGGTGTAAACCATATTGTTGCTCCAACTGAAAATGTGTTCTTTGCACAGTGGAATAATTACGTAGTCATATTCGCTCCCTTGCGCCTTATGGATGGTTAACGCATAGGCCAGATTCAAAAAGCCATGTTCCAACTCACTGATTGGGTAACATACGGTTTCATCGTCTCCAAAATCAAAGCGAATTTGGACGGTGATGCTGCTGTCACCCACAATACCGACGATGGTTCCGATATCGCCATTGCGGGCAACTCCGTTATTTTGGCATTGAATCACTCGATCACCAATACGGTATACAGTCCCATCCACCATGACCTCCAATTTTTGAGGTGTGTGCGGATTTAGGTGAGACTGCACCAGCTTGTTGAGGCGTGCCGCGCTGCATACTCCACCAGCAGACCCAACCGGCGTTAAAATCTGTACTTGATTCCCGTACTGTGCACGTAACGACAGATATAACGATAACGCCAACTGCTCCGTGTCGTGCGAACTTTCAGATTCAATGAGCGCAAAATGATCCTGGTCGTAGGTGAGGCTGGTGTATCTGTTTCTGATTTGATATACATTATCGGCAAGGATGCTTTCCGGCCCTTGCCGGAAATTATCTGTCAGCACATACACAGGCAAACCAGAGGCAATTAAGTCTTTGAGCACCTGGCCCGGCCCAACTGCGGGAAGCTGATCTGGATCGCCGACTAACACAACTTGAGTATCCGATTTTGTGTTGCCGAGAAGTTCAGCCAATAACGGGATCGACAGCATGGACGCCTCATCAACTACGATAAGGTCTGCTTGGATACTCTCCTCATTATGCCTTTGTGCGTACAGGATGGAATGCACAGTGGATGCAGGACGTCCCGTCTGTTCAAACAACCTTCGGGCGGCCTTGCCAGTCGGAGCCATCAGATAGATGCTGGTGTCCTTGCCCTGGGAAGCCTCAAAGGCATCACAGAGGGCACGAAGAACAGTCGTCTTCCCAGTACCGGGGCCGCCGGTAATGATTGCCATGCGGCTGCTCAATGCTCCAACAATCGCGTCCTGTTGAGACTGAGACAAGAAAAATCCCAGTTGCGATTCGACCGTACTTACAGCGTGTTCTGCATCAATGAGTCTGGATGGGGTATTGCATCTGATTACCTTAGCGATCATCCTGGCCAGCCGATCCTCGTCATAGCGCGTGTCCGTGATAGCATATTCATTGCCGATATGAACAAGATTTCCAGACTGACTTAGATTAGCCAGGATCAAGCTGATTTCGTCCGAAGTGATTTCCGGGAATTGTCCCTGGACACGGGCAATAATGCCTGCGCAGGTTTGGTATACATCTCCGTTTTTTTCGTGCTCTTCGATGATTGACAACACTTTTTCTTCCATATCTTTCATGTCTGAAACCTCCGTTAGTTTTAAATTTTTAAATATATCTAAAAAGGCAGTGATTCTATAAATTAGAATCACTGCCTTGAATCTTAAAAATATGATCTTGGGTTTAAACAAATACTTCCTCAATCTCTGATTATAGTATGCCATTTATTTTCTCTCATGTCAAAAATGCTCCTTTTACTGGGGAGTCACCTCAGTGCTTAGGTGCTTTTTATTATTGCAACAGATGACTTCCCCCTCTCTGAAGCAAGCGTCGAATTGAAAAAACAAAAAATCCGACACCCACAAAATTGTGAGTGTCGGACTTTTGTTACCCTATCCTGCGCTTTGTCTGTGGCGTAAGTCTGGCGTAAATCCGCTTTTCTTAACGTTGAAACCCAGTCGTTTCAAGGGCTTTGGGCATTTATCAATACATGCCGCCCATATCGGGGGCAGCCGGAGCAGCCGGAGCGGGGGGCTGGGGCTTGTCGGCCACCAGGGACTCGGTGGTCAGCAGGGTGGCGGCGATGGAGGCCGCATTCTCCAGAGCGGAGCGGGTCACCTTGGTGGGATCGACGATACCGGCGGAGATCATGTCCACATAGGTCTCATTATAGGCATCGAAGCCGTAGCCCACCTTGTCGGCCTTCTTCACATTCTCCAGCACCACGGAGCCGTCGATGCCGGCGTTGGTGGCAATCTGGCGCATGGGCTCGGTCAGGGCCTTGGCAATGATGGACACACCGGTCTTCTCGTCGCCCTCGGTCTCGGCCAGCAGCTTCTCCACGGAGGCGATGGCGTTGACATAGGCGGTGCCGCCGCCGGCCACGATGCCCTCTTCCACAGCGGCGCGGGTGGCGTTCAGGGCGTCCTCGATGCGGAGCTTCTTCTCCTTCATCTCCACCTCGGTGGCGGCGCCCACGCGGATGATCGCCACGCCGCCGGCCATCTTGGCCAGGCGCTCCTGGAGCTTCTCGCGGTCGTAGTCGGAGGTGGTAGTCTCGATCTGGCTCTTGATCTGGTTGACGCGGGCCTTGATGGCGTCGGCGGAGCCGGCGCCGTCCACGATGATGGTGTTCTCCTTGGAGACCTTCACCTGGCGGGCGCGGCCCAGCATGTCCATGGTGGCCTCCTTGAGCTCATAGCCCATGTCGGAGGTGATGACGGTGCCGCCGGTCAGCACGGCGATATCCTCCAGCATCTCCTTCCGGCGGTCGCCAAAGCCGGGGGCCTTGACGCACACCACATTCAGGGTGCCGCGCAGCTTGTTGACAATCAGGGTGGACAGGGCCTCGCCCTCCACGTCCTCAGCGATGACCAGCAGCTTCTTGCCGGACTGCACCACCTGCTCCAGAACGGGCAGCAGCTCCTGAATGTTAGAGATCTTCTTGTCGGTAATGAGAATCAGGGCGTCGTCCAGAACGGCCTCCATCTTCTCAGTGTCGGTGACCATATAGGGGGTGATATAGCCCCGGTCAAACTGCATGCCCTCAACCACCTCGGAATAGGTCTCGGCGGTCTTGGACTCCTCCACGGTGATGACGCCGTCGTGGGAGACCTTCTCCATGGCCTCGGCGATCAGCTTGCCCACGGTCTCGTCGCTGGAGGACACGGTGCCCACGCGGGCAATGTCGGCGGAGCCGTTGACCTTCTTGGAGTTGGCCTTAATGGCCTCCACCGCGGCGGTGGTGGCCTTGGCGATGCCCTTCTTCATGACCATGGGGTTGGCGCCGGCGGCCAGGTTCTTCAGACCCTCGCGGATGATGGCCTGGGCCAGCAGGGTTGCGGTGGTGGTGCCGTCACCGGCCACATCGTTGGTCTTGGTGGAGACCTCCTTCACCAGCTGAGCGCCCATGTTCTCAAACGGGTCGTCCAGCTCAATCTCCTTGGCGATGGTCACGCCGTCGTTGGTGATCAGGGGGGCACCGAACTTCTTGTCCAGCACCACATTGCGGCCCTTGGGACCCATGGTGATCTTCACGGTATCGGCGAGCTGGTTGACGCCGCGCTCCAGCGCGTGACGGGCTTCCTCGCCGTAGCAGATAATCTTAGCCATAACGTATTACCTCCAATTTGAGTCGGGTGGAACTCACCCGGAAGATTTCTTGTTCCAGAGAGCGGGCGCACACTGTGCGCCCCTACACGGAAAATTACTCCACAATGGCGAGGATATCGCCCTGACGGACGATAGTATACTCCTCGCCGTCCGCCCCGCGAAACAGAATTTCGCGGGGACCCCCGGAGATTTCATCTGCGGCCGCCGGAAATGAATTCCGTCGGCCTCCGGCGCTTATCGCGCCGCCCCGCCCCAGGCGGGGCCCCAGGTGGACGGCTTATCCCGCCGTTCCGCTGGGTTATTCTACGATCGCCAGAATGTCGCCCTGACGGACGATAGTGTACTCCTCGCCGTCCACCTTGACCTCGGTGCCGGAGTACTTGCTGGTGATGACCTTGTCGCCCTTCTTGACGGTCATGGTGATCTCCTTGCCGTCCACCACGCCGCCGGGGCCGACCTCGATGACCTCGGCCACCTCGGGCTTCTCCTTGGCGGCACCGGTCAGGATGATGCCGCTCTTGGTCTTCTCCTCCGCTTCGACCAGCTTGATAACCACACGGTCTGCAAGGGGCTTGAGTTTCATAAGGGGTTCCTCCTTCATGTATCATTCATTTTTCTTGTAAACCAATTCAGCAGATTAGCACTCATTTTACCGGAGTGCTAACCTGCTTATAATAATAACCTCACTTGATGGATTCCGCAAGTCTTAATTTTTAAATAATCTGTTAAATTTCCATTCCGCGCGGTTCCTATTTCAATTTAACATTCAAAACCTGTTCAGATCTTCTTTTTTCTCCCGCTCTCTTCTGTTTTCTAATTTCGCACCCGTTTCTCCGGAATCCAATGGGTTCCTTCTGGAAAGAAAAAGTTTACTTTTTTAGCAGACACACGGACAGAGAGCTCAGAATCCACCATCTCCTCACCGTCCAAATTGATCCGGTCGGCCCGCTCACAGGCGACGTGCATCTCCCGGCCGCGGCGCAGAAGGATCCGCGGGATATCCCCGGCGCCCCCCTTGGCGTACTTGCCGATCAGCGTCAGAATGGTCAGCCTGGAGACAGCCGGCACCACTACAAAGTCCAGCAGGCCGTCGTCGGGCACGGCGTCGGGGCAGGGGTTAAAGCCCCCGCCATAGTAGCGGCCGTTGCAGGCGCAAATGAGGGTAAACGCCTCCCCCGGCAGGCGCTCCCCGTCGATGGTCACCCGGTAAGGCCGGTGAATCCCCTGGACAATGGTGCGCACGGCGGAGAGCTGGTAGGCCAGCGGCCCGCTCACCAGGGGCAGCTTCTTGAAGTCTGCCGCACCAAAACCGATGCGGGCGTCGAACCCCACCGAGCAGACATTGAGGGCCAGCCGCCCGTTGCACTCAATGAGATCCACCGGCGCCTGGGGCGCGTCCAGCAGAGCCCGGAGATCGTAAAAGCGGCAGGCATCCGGGCCGAACATCCGCAGAAAATCGTTGCCCGAACCCATGGGGTAGTGGGTCACAGCGGCGTTGCCGAAGCCTGCGGCTCCGGCAACAGCCTCGTTAAGGGTGCCGTCGCCGCCGCAGGCATAGATGCGCACCGGCTCCCCCCTCTCCGCCGCCGCCCGGGCCAGCTCGGCCCCGTGGCCGGGGTATTGGGTGACCGCCGCCTCCCATGGCTCGTCTCGCCCGGCCAAGGCAGTGCGGAGCTTCTCCCGCATCTCCTGGGTGCGGTCGTATTTTCCCGCGTGGGGGTTGATTAAGAACAGGTGTCTCACAGGGCCCATCCTCCTTATCCGTTGGTCAGCTCCACAGGAGCAGGCGCTGCTCGGTGCGGGCCATGCGGGAGACAATGGCTGCCGCCTCCGCCCGGGTGAAGGTGCCCTCCGGCTGGAAGGTCAGCCGGCTGTCCACCCCGGACAGGATTCCCTTGGCGTAGAGGCTGTAGATGGCCTCCGCCCCCTCATCGCCGCTGCGGATGTCGGGCACCGACGCCTTCACCCGGGCCAGGGAGTTGAGTTCCGGCATGGCCTTGGCCAGACTGGTGGCGGCAAAGAGCTCCGCCGCCTCCCGCCGGGTGACAGCCCGTCCGTAATCCCGCTCGGTAAAGTCCCCCTTTTGAATCATGCCGCTGGCCAGGCAGTAATCTACCGCCAGCACATACCAGTACGGTCCGCCTTCGGTGCTCAGATGAAAGTCGTCCCCCTGGTAGCGGCTCTCAATCGTGGCCGCCAGCTTGAGGGCCTCCGCCACGGTCAAGGTCTGATTGGGCGCATAACGGTTCTTCCCCACGCCGGAGGTGAGCCCCACATTGTAGGCGATGTCCACCCAGAGGGCGAACCAGTCCCGGGGGGACACGTCGGAGAAGGAGGGCAGCTTGCCCCGGGTGAGGGGAAACTGGGCGGAGGGCACCCCCTTGGCCGCCAGGATGCCAGGCAGGTCATAGACCGGGATTTTGGTGACTGTGCTCCCTTTGGTGAGGGTGAGCACCTGAGTTCCGCCCTGCTCGGCCACCTGGACCTGGTCATAGCTCAGCTCATAGAGCACATTGGTGGTGCTCCCCGCCCCGTCCGGGAAGGGGAGTATACTGACCACGCCCCAGCCGCCCCCCTTTTGGGCGATATAGAGCCCGCAGTCAATGGGGAGAAGGGTGTCGTACTCTGGCTGGATGAGATACCGCCCATCCTGCCGGATCACCCCGAGCTTGCCGTTGAGGTTGACCGCCGCGATGCCGAGCTGGAAGGACACGATGCTGTCGTACTGGAGAGGGATGACCACATTCCGGCCAGCGTCCACATAGCCCCACTTTCCGGCCAGCTCACACTGGGCCAGCCCCTCGCTGTAGCCCCATACCGTGGCCCCCTCCGGCGCGGCGGAGGCCGGGAGGAAAAACAATCCCGCGCACAGGGCCGCGGCCAGCACCCCCGCCAGGGCGCGCTTTCCCTTTCCTCGCCTCATATCAATCCCCTCCTCCTATCTTCCGTACTGGAACAGGTCGCACTTGAGCATGCCGTTATACAGCTTGCGCTTCTTGTCTGCGGTACGGCCAAAGGTGCGCTCGAACTCCGTGTGGGAGGAGAGCACGCTCACCCGCCACCCCTCCGGCAGCGTGCGCACCGCCCGGCCGAAAGCCCGGTAAAGCTCCTCCGCCTCCCGCTTCTCCAGGATGCGCTCCCCATAGGGCGGGTTGGTGACCACCCGGCCATAGGGCGCGTCCCGGCGGAAGGCGGCGGCGTCCGCCACCTCGAAGCGCACCACGTCCTCCACATCCGCCTTCTCCGCGTTGGCCCGGGCGATGGCCACCGCCTTGGGGTCGATGTCCCCACCCCAGATGTCGTATGCCCCGTCGTACTCGCCGTCCATGGCCTCGTCGGCGGCCTGGAGCCACAGCCCGCTGTCCAGCCAACGCCACTTCTGGGCGGAAAAGGCCCGGTTGAGGCCCGGCGCCCGGTTTTTGGCGATGAGGGCCGCCTCGATGGCGATGGTGCCCGAGCCGCAGAAGGGGTCGCAGAAGGGGTCCCTCCCCCGGTAGCGGGAGAGGAGCACCATGGCGGCGGCCAGCGTCTCCCGCAGGGGGGCGGCCACCCCCACCGCCCGGTAGCCCCGCTTGTGGAGCCCGGCCCCGGTGGTGTCCAGCATCAGGGTGACCTCGTCCCGCATGATGGAGAACTGGATCTGATACAGCGCCCCGCTCTCCGGCAGGGTTTCCAGCCCGTACTTCTCCCCCAGCCGGGCAGCGGCCGCCTTTTTCAGCACGGCCTGGCAGGCGGGCACCGCGTGGAGCTGGGAGTTGAGGGAGTGCCCCTTCACCGGGAAGGCCCCCTCCCGGGGGATAAATTCCTCCCAGGGCAAGGCGCGGCAGCCCTCAAACAGCGCCTCGAAGTCGGCGGCCCGGTAGCGGCCCACCACCAGCAGCACCCGCTCGCCGGTGCGCAGGTTCAGGTTCACCCGTGGGATATCCGCCGGGGCGGCCTTGCACCGCACCCGCCCGTTCTCCGCCGCCACCTCCGGCAGCTTCAGCCGCCGCAGCTCCTCGGCGCACAGCCCCTCCAGCCCGAACAGGGTGGGGACCAGCAATTCCAGCTCTCTCATGTCCATCGCCTCGCTCCGTTCTCGTTCTCAGACAGCAGTATACCTTATTTTTCTCTGCTTGGCAAATCTGGAAAGCGAATTTGCTTCCCTTTTTCTCCGAGTTGTGCTAGGATAGCAGTAGTATTTCGAAAGGAGGAGTGCCCATGCCCATACCAAGCATCTGCTGGCTCGCCGCCCTCGTCGCCCTTCTGGCGCTGGAGGCCGCCACGGTGGGGCTGGTTTCCCTGTGGTTCGCGGTAGGCTCCCTGTGCGCCCTGCTCACATCCTTCTTTGTGGGCAACATCTGGGTGCAGTTTGCTGTGTTCCTGGCGGTGTCCTTCCTGTGTCTGGTCATCATCCGCCCCCTGGCCAGGAAGTACGCCGATCCCCGCCGGGAGAGTACCAACGCCGACCGGGTCGTCGGCGCCGAAGGTGTGGTCACCCAGGCCATCGACAACCTGAAGGCCCAGGGCCAGATCACCGTGAACGGCGCCCCCTGGACCGCCCGCACCGAGGAGGGCTGCCCCGCCATCCCCGCCGGCTCCCGGGTCAGGGTACTCCGCATCGAGGGCGTCAAGGTCATCGTGTCCCCCCTGCCCGTCCCTACGCCGGGACGGTAATTCCAAACCGAGGAAGAGAAAAAGGAGGAATCCCGCATGCCGTTTATCCCCATTATCATCATTATCCTGGTCGTCGTGCTCATTCTGGTGCTGGCCACAAACCTGAAGGTGGTGCAGCAGTCCAAGGCCTACGTCATCGAGCGGCTGGGCGCCTTCCACTCCGTCTGGGGCGTGGGCATCCACTTCAAGGTTCCGTTCCTGGAGCGGGTGGCAAAGGTGGTTTCCCTCAAGGAGCAGGTGGTGGACTTCCCGCCCCAGCCCGTCATCACCAAGGACAACGTCACCATGCAGATCGACACGGTTCTCTACTTCCAGATCACCGACCCTAAGCTCTACGCCTACGGGGTGGAGCGGCCCATGTCCGCCATTGAGAACCTGAGCGTCACCACCATGCGCAACATCATCGGCGACATGGATCTGGAGCAGACCCTCACCAGCCGCGACACCATCAACTCCCAGATGCGCGCCCTGCTGGACGAGGCCACCGACCCCTGGGGCATCAAGGTCAACCGGGTAGAGGTCAAGAACATTCAGCCCCCTCCGGACATACAGAGCGCCATGGAGAAGCAGATGAAGGCCGAGCGGGAGAAGCGCGAGGCGGTGCTCCGGGCCGAGGGCCAGCGCCAGAGTCAGATCCTGGTGGCCGAGGGCGAGAAGGAGTCCATGATTCTCCGGGCCGACGCCGCCAAGCAGGCCGCCATCAAGAAGGCCGAGGGCGAGGCCGAGGCCATCCTCAAGGTCCAGCAGGCCACCGCCGAGGCCATCAAGCTGCTCAACGAGGCCGATCCCAGGGAGGCGGTGCTGCGCATCAAGGCCCTGGAGGCTTTCCAGGCCGCCGCTGACGGCAAGGCCACCAAGATCATCATCCCCTCCGAGATCCAGGGCCTGGCGGGCCTGTGCGCTTCCGCCAAGGCCGTGTTCGACTCGGTGGAGCCCAACAAGCCCAAGCCCCCCGCTGAAAGCAAATAAAGCAGCGAATAAAGCGGAGGCCGCCCTCTCGGGC
>OBXC01000618.1_pt1 | contig 25346 bp, 31 predicted proteins | sample 1538111 | NCBI WGS metagenome assembly OBXC01 (sample SAMEA2580137, study PRJEB22360) | human gut metagenome | biome: human gut; feature: human-associated habitat; material: faeces | place: Denmark | collected 2008/2010
CTACTTCCATTTAGCTTAGTTCCTTGCACATCAATGATTCCTTCTATATCTAGTAGCCTTGCTTCAATTTGACTTATTCTTACTACTACATCGTCCTCTGACCATTTACTCCTTAACTCTCCAAAATACTTTTCTACCACAGCCTCAACATCTTGTCTGACGTTTTTCCATGAAGTCTCCTTAAAGATGAGTTGTGTGGTTATCTGCACCTCCATTTCTTCTGCACCTTCTACTGTCACTTTATGCCCTATGGGCGCTATACCTAAGCCTTCTCCAGTTGTCTCTATGGGATCAACTACCTCTTGAACCATTTGTACTAATTCAGCTGAAGGTACATTATGTTCAGAATCAAGAAGCCTTACCTTAACTGTTCCCCCACCATTCCAAGTGGGATAAACTTTAACCACACCTACCCCATCAATACTTCCAATCTTCTCTTCATAATCACGTTTATTGCCACCAAAAGCCTCCTTTTCAAAACTACTAAAGTATCTTAGCCTTAATGCTTCATCATCTTCTTCATCTTCACCAGCAATCACCACTTCTCCTAAAACTGCACTATCAAGGTTCTCTATGAAGTCCATATTCACCAACTCACCACTATATCTGTTGCCTATTGCACCAGTTTGGTTCGCTTTGGTGAGAAATACACCATCATGAAGCTTTTCGGTGACTGTGTACACCAATTCTTCTTTTGCCCACCTTGAACCAATAGGTACATCCACATTAAAATAAGTTTTTCTAATGGCATAGGTTGCCGGCTTCCTGTAGATACCTCTTTCTGCTGTTCGCCTTTCAAGATAATCACCATAAGCTGTATCTGCAAATACTCTTTTCTCTAGTTCCTCTATGTATAAGTAGGCTTCATAAAGTTCAGCCACACATGGTGCTATTGCATCAAATAAAAAAGAACCCTCAGAAGTATCCATTTGACTTGATACCCTCCTAAGAGCTCTTTCTAATAATTCATCATATGCAAGGGACATTAATATCTACCTCCCCATAAATGGTATTAACTTTGAATTCTACATTTAGTTGGTCATTGATAAGTTGAATATTAAAATTGGTACAAGATTTAATCTTATCATTGATAAGGAGACAATCCTTTATCCGTCTTTCAACCTCACTTACAATCAAGCCTTTTTCATAGTCTTGTCCAATTATTTCTTCTAAGTCCTGTCCATAATCCCAACTATAAATAAGATATCTATAGCGTTTAGTAAGTAGCGTTTTATATATCCATACTTTTAGTGCTTCTTTGCCTTCTAAAGTCTTTCCTGTAAGTTGACCTGTTGCGAAGTCAAAGTCATATTCTTTATGTAGTGTGGGTGTGGTTAAAAGAGATTCTTCCCTCTTATTCATAAAAGGAAATAAACTCATGGTTTCACCACCTTACAAAGTACAATATACATCTGTCTATTTTCTGTAGCTAACAATGCTACTAGATCACCATTCTTTAAATTTGATTCAAATACTACCTCGGCTCTTCCACTTAGATTGTAGGATGCACTAATCTTATGATTATGTGTGGCAAACGAAGCCTCACCTGTTCCACCTGAAGTCGCTTGTGTACTTGAGGTAAGCTCACCACTTGATACAATCTCAGCATGTCGTTTATAACCACTTAGAAGAAGATCTGAAACTAAAAGTTCATCTTGTTCTAGTATTAATTCTCCTGTCTTGACTTGTAATGGTTGTGTATTTACTACTTTTCCAATACATATAGCTGGTATACTATATTTCTTTCCTTGTTCTTGTATGATATTTAATAGTCCTGTATATGGATTTTTTATGATTATCACTCCTTTCAGGGTATAAAAAATACTCCTAATAGCATTACCTACTAAGAGTATCCAAAGTTACATCTCCTATTGCTCTTCAATTAATCTCACTATTTCCTCTTCATTTCTCCCTACAATCACTATGTAATTTTTATTTCCTATTTGATATTGCACTGTCCCAACTTCAGCTTTAAATCCTGGAATTACCTGGTTCACCTTTCCTAAGTAGGATTGATCTGTTTGCAAATTTATTAATACAATAAATTCATCTGCATCTATCTTAACTTCACCATTTACAAAGTTATCTATAGATGAGCCTGAAGCTTGAATCCTTCTTTTTTGCCGAATAATTTCAGCTCCTTTTTTACTGCCTACAATAAAAATATTTTTTTTCTTTTCTTCTTTAGTTCCTCCAATCTCAACATAGTTAAACTCCTTATTGGTTTCATATTTTTCTACAGGTATTCTTTTCATAAGTTTCATAAGAGTATTATCTGCTTCTTCAGTACTCTTAGATTTGGTCATATCATAAACATCCATACCCTTTCTAAGAAGTATATTGTTGTCGGGTAACGTTAAATTTGTCGGTTCATAATCTAGCACAATTTGATTTGTTGTGGAATTCACTAAATACCATTTCCCTTGAATATAGACCTCTACATACCAATGTCCCCCCATAGGAACTTTTTCTTTTGAACCACTTTGTATATGTTTTATGTAGTCAATATTAACCCCCTCTACCAAAATAGCTGGAATCCCTTTTGCTCTAGCCATCTGTGCATAGATCACTGCATAACTTGTACATCCCCAAAGTGTTTTTTTCTGAATATAATCTTCTGCAGTATAGCCTAAATACATTTGATCTTTATTTCCATATATTTTTCTTACCTCTTCTTCAGGCATATTGAGTTCCTTACACATTAACTCGTAAATTTCTTTTAATGTGGAAAAATCTTTGTTATCATTTATGTTTTTCACAAAAGATGCAGTAATATTGGTTATAGGAGAATGTACACCCTCTCTTAGAAATAAAGATGGATTAGTATAATCAACTGTTGTAGGATTCTCTAAATTACATATTTCTAAAGGTTTCTGTGCTTGTATCTGTATGGATTGTGCATAAAGGTTGGGTGAACTTATACCTGCTACTAATAAAGTTGTAGCTAATAATAGAATAAATTTATTATTCATTAGAAGGCTCCTTTGTTAGTGATATTTTTTTGTTTTCCTATTGTTTTAATGGGCTAGCTAGGTAACTACAAAGAAAATATATTCCTAATTATCTATACTTTAGTATAACGAATGAGCTACTTTATTACAACCTCTGTCCTTATACTTGTTCTATATTGTTCTCCATTCCACCTATGACTATCACTCACAACATAACAAAGACTTTCTTCTATCTTTACCAACTTCTTACTCCTATATTCCACATTACCTAGCGTGGTTATCTCAATACTTTGCCCTATCCCTCTAAGCATATTACTAGCTACAGTTCCAGCTTGTTTATCCTGTTCTTTGGTGTAGACATCTTGGGAAATACCAACTAGTTCAATCAGCTCTTTATCTTCTACCACACCTAGATACTGGTCTTGCTCATCATAAATCTTTACTCTATTAATAACATCTTCTGCATTTTCCGAGTAAGAACTCTCTAGGATATTTGTATCTGAACTTATAGGTGTTGTCACAACTTCTTTTCCTACTTCATCCACACACAGCCTCCCTTGTCTCATTTCAATGCTATACTTTTTCTTATTCTGCCTACTTGCACCCTCATAAACCTTTTGAATAATTTCATACAGCCCTACACCATTGCAAAGCATTTTCTGTGGTATTCCTGTAGAAGCTAACTGCCCTATTTCCACACCTAAATCATTGCATACTATTTGAGTTATGGCTTCGGCTGTCTTTCCTTTAAAGTTATATGTACCTTTACTTTTTGCTAGTCTTATTGCATCATCATAGGCTGTTATTTGAATGGTGCCTTGCTCTCCTAGTCGTTCATTATAGAACACTCTTCCCTGAAATAATTCCACATTCTTATCGTCATAGAGAAGTAATTGTTCGCCTATATTGGGATACACTTTAGGAGTGTAATGATCATGCAAAGGATATAAAAATCTTAGTTCTAGCTTTCTAGCTATCTCGTCTTGACTACCTGACCAAGTAATTTCACTTATCATATGTGTTACATCTATAAGGCCAGTTTTGTTTTTCAATAGTACCTTTGGAATTATATCACCAACCTTTGTCCTACCTTAATCAAGTCAGGATTTTTAATGTTATTCTTTTCTACTATAACCTTATAATTAGAACCTTCTCCTGTCACTTTCTTTGCTATTCCCCACAATGTATCTCCTTGATTAACTACATATTCGTTTGGTGTGGTCTTAATTTCCCTTTTGGTTTCAGACACTTTCAAGGTTGTACCATTTGCTGTGGTTGTAGTAGTCACATTACTTGCCTTAATAAACTTATATTCCTTTAGCTCCAATATAAAATAAACATCACCTGTTCCATCAACTTCTGAATAGGTAATGCTTTCTATAGCCATTGCATAATTTATTGGTGTTTCAGTAACAATTACCCTAATAGGCTTTCCTGACTCTTTCCACTTTAAGAGCGTCTTAATGCACTCATAGGGTTGTGGAAAATCTTTGTATAAGCAAAAACTGTATTGCTGTTTTGGAAAGAAAGATTCTATTGTCATTGTAGCGAGTCCAGTTTTGCCTATTAGATTTACTTCACCTAAGTTAGTAATATTAACTGTAGTGTTTTGATGTGGTATTGATACTTCAAAAGAGGAAGGAATGACCGGAAGCCTTAGCCTTTCCTCATTATTATTAAATGAAAGATAATAGTCCACACATACCTCCTTTATGCCCTATTAAAAGCATACTTTTTCATTTTGTTATAGAGTGCGTTAGCAATTTTATCAATATCTGCATCTTCTCGCACCACAATAGTATTTGCTAGTTTTGCAATATTAAAGTTACCTCCACTTCTTGCCCCATCATTGAAAGCCTTTTTGATACTTTCGTCATGTGGATAGACTCTACTTCCTCTTGGTAAGTCCACAATTTCAGCACCCCTATCATGAATCATAGCTGTGCCACCTTGCCAGTTGTCTGTTCCTTTATAAAGCATTGGTATTTCAGGAATACTAAAACCTATTTGTTTGCTACCTAAGAAGTCAGGCAATTTAATATTAGTCAGCTTATTTAGTCCTCTAATTCCTCCATTAATAAAGCCAATAATGGTATTCATAACGCTTCTACATACGCCAACTATACCTTCAAAGATGCCACTAAAGATGTCCTTTACACCTTGCCATGCTTGCTCCCAGCTTCTAGTAAATACACCAACTATAAAATCAACAAGCCCTCCAAACAAACTCATTAACCCATTGATGATATTACCCACGCCTGTCATCATACCTTGAAATGCTCCTACTATTTCATGGCATACCACAAAGATACTCATACCAAAAAATTCAACAAGAGGTTTGATTTTCTCCCATAAGCTCACGAAGAAACTTATTAGTGCCTGTATAGCTAATCCTATAGCTTGTACCACTTTATCAAAGGTTTCCTTCATCTTATTAAAGTCCACACCACAAGCTTCAAGATAACTTCTAATCTTACTTATTAGGTCTAGGAAAAATCCTTTTATAGGCTCCCAATACTTAAGGACAAGTACAGCCACTAAAGCAATAGCTGTCATAATAAGCACAATCTTATTAGCTGGTGAGAAGATCACCTTAAATACTGAACCAGCTTTTTGCACACTCTTTGAAAACTTACTATAAGCTCCAATAGCATCACTTACCCCTTTGACCATCTTGCCGAATATTAAAATAGCCACAGGAATAATAGCAATAAATGCTCCTATCTTTAAGGCTGTATCTTTTTGCTCGTCACTCATGTTATTAAATGTAGTAACGACATTTTGAATACTATCAGCTAATTTTCTAGCATATGGCGTTAACCTTTCTCCTATTGCAAGTGCAAGAGATTCCACGCCACTCATAATAATAGTGATTTGACCAGCCAAGTTATCTAACATGACATCAGACATTCGTTCAGCTGAACCCGTTGAATTGTCTATGGATGTGGCTAAACTATTAAAAGCTTCATCAGAAGTATTCATAATGGCTAACAACCCAGCCATTGCATTTTTGCCTACCAAAGATTCAGCCATTGCAGACCGTTCAGCTTCTGTTAATCCTTTAAAGGCTGTTCTGAGGGAGTTCAATGTTTCTCTAAAGGGTTTCATCGTTCCATCAGCATTGGATGTTTGTATCACATATGTACCTAAGTTTTTCCCTGTTATTTCAAGTGTTTCACTCAGTTCAGTTAGCATCGTTCTAAGTGCTGTACCTGCTTGACTCGCTTTAATCCCACTATTCGCCATTATACCAATAGCAAGAGCTGTATCTTCCACACTATAGCCTAATGCCCCAGCTACCGAACCAGCATAAGTAAACGCTTCACCCATCATACCTATTGTGGTATTGGCATTAGTTGCTGTGGTTGAAAGGACATCTGCAAAGTGGTTAGCCTTATTAGCTTCAAGTCCAAAAGCACTCAAACCATCCGTAATAATATCACTTACTTTGGCTAAATCTTCACCACTTGCACTTGCAGCTGCTAAAATTCCAGCTGTTCCTTCTAAAATATCATTCGTTTTCCATCCAGCTAGAGCCATATATTGCATAGCTTCACTTACTTGTGAGGCACTAAAGGCTGTGGTTGCTCCAAGTTCTGTGGCCTTTTCTTTAAGTAAGACAAGTTGCTCACCTGTTGCACTTGATAAAGCCTGTACTTTAGACATGGACTTATCAAAATCCATCGTTGCTTTTAAACTGGCTGTTCCTATCCCTACAATAGGGGCTGTTACACCTAGCGTGAGTGATTTTCCCATATTGGTTATGCTATTCCCTATTTTATTTAAGTCTTTACTCATCCTTTGTGCTTGCCTTGAATATTTAGTCAGGCCATCCTGAGCTTTTACTAATGTGGGTGTGAAGTTGTCGGTTAATCTAAGAATTGCATCAACAATATTAGCCATTAATCACCCCCATACATCTGTTTCATTTCTTGCTGTCTTTCCTCTATTTCTAGCTTCATAAAACAGGCAAGAATACGTTTTTCTCCAAGTGGTATTTTGTAGAACTCACTTGGTTTCATATTTTTATATTTAAAAAGGAGATACATAAGCTGTAGCTCCCAATCCTGACTTATTGCTTTTTTATTTCTTCTTCGTCCTCTTCTGTTTTGTCATAGCCCGATAGTTCAGTAATTACATTTGAAAGCTCTGCAATCTCACCAGCTAAAAAGAGCTTTTTGACTAGCTCCTTTGGGGTTACACAATCAAAGTGTTGGAGTAGCTTTTTATCTTTAAGTCTTGGTTCAACCACACCATCAATAACTGTTAGTACTTGCATATCAAAGAGATTGATATTACGCACTCCACCTTTTTTATTCAGGTCAATGGATGCCTTTTGAATATCAGCATACCTTTCTCCATCAATCGCCTGACATACCACCTTGAAAGGCTCACCTATCATTTGGGTAAGTCTAGGTACTTCCACCTCTCTTTTTGGCATTTCCATTATCGTTTTATTGTCCATCTGTAATAATTTATCTATTAATGACATCTGTTATATCCTCCTCTATTCTGCAATATCTAATAAGTCCCAATCTGAGAACGTAAAGTTAATTTGTTCTTCTCCTAATGTCTTAGCTGCCCAATTGGCTAAAATCAGTTCATCAAAAACAGCATCCTTTATAACGATACGCTCAGAACCGATTGCATCAGGATCGTCTAATTTAGAGATAATCGTACAAGCTATTTGCTTACCTTGTTTCATATCATCATTTAATTTCTTAATAAAAAAAGAAGATACTTTGTTCATCGTAAGTGAGCCACTACACGAAAAACCCGTTACCTTCTGCGCTTTTGCTAATCTTCTTGTCATGTTGACATCTGTTTTATCGAGTGAAACTTTGGCTTCAAAGGCTGTGACTTCTGCCATATAGGTTCCGTCTATCCACACCTCTCCCCAAGTTCCATTCATTACTTGTTGTGCATTGTATTTATCCATGTTATTCCTTTCTTGTGGTATAAAAAATAGGACTATTGAAAGCCCTTAATATAAAAAATATCTTATTTATTTACAAATTTTATACTTGCTAGAGTTCTGTCACCTCTTACTGATGCATCTATACCTTTAAGGTATATAACAAGTGTATCTTCATCTATCCACTCAAGGATTAAATTATAGTCTATCTCATATCTTTGTTTGCCTTCAAATTTTGTACCATTTCCAAGTAAAATAGGATAACCATGTACACGTATTCTCTCCCCTGTATCCTTCTTAAATAAGATTCCTATTTTTTCATAAACCTCTAAAGAAGCCGTTGGTTGAGGAAATCCTAAAGAATATTTTTTTAGAATAACTTCATGATGTCCTTTAGGAGACTTCATATAACCATAGTTACTGTCTTTCCAAATGCCAGTTAAAAATAAACAACCACTGACTAGTAAGGTAGCTAACACAATAAACGTCCTTACTAATATTAGTCTGCTATTTCTTTTACTTGGGTAGCAAACTAAAGTTAATGGTAAGACAATCCATAATATGTATCTCCAACCATCTATAAGTAGCGTTATAGATAAAACATGCGTTAAAATAACCATCAAGATATTTAATATTAAGACTGTACATAAAACTATCTTATATTTATTATTCATATTTCCCCCTATTTATTTTAAGTAATTGTATCATATACCAAAGAGTATTTAAACATATTTGAATAATTTATAATTTATTGATTCCTATCCTATATCTACGTTTAGTACAATATCCTCAATTACATCCAATATCTTAATCTGTGACTTCAAAAATACCTTATCTTTTGTATTAGCCTTTATTACTACTCCACTCTAAGAATACCTTTTGATTGCTCTATTAATTCAAACTTAAATCCTAGATATACATTAAATGTAGCTGGTGCAGTATACATAACCTCTATTAATTCTTCATCATCTTCCCCCTTTATGAAATCATTAGATATCTCTATTAAATCTTTTATACTATCTTTCTTATATAATGTATTTGCAATTTTTTTGCTTACTAGATAATTATATTTATCACCTTTAGAGGCTTTGAAACATTGAACTGTGTCCAGAGTATTTTTAAATATATCCGGATTATGTTGTGATATTCTTTGGCATCCATATGGATTGATATTAATCATTAAAGGATATCTTTCATCATCACTAGCTATAATAACAACTTCTAATACACTAGCTAATAGCTCTCCACCCACCATTGGTCTTATATAGGCCTTAAATATCGTTTCTCCTGTAACACCTTTCACTCCATTTAATTCAATATCTTCATTCATACCATAGACTTCATAAGGTTGTTGCTTATTCATGTCACATCCCACTAAAGTAAACAATATGATAAAGGCCATCAAAAGAAGTGACATTTTTTTCTTCATATTTTTTACCTTCCTCCTATATTATCTACAATCATTATAGGATATCCTCAAAAAGTTCTCAATATTTCATCTTCTAAATACTTACATTCAACACTATATCCTCAATTGCATCTAATATCTTGATCTGTGACTTCAAAAATACCTTATCCCTTGTATTAGCCTTTTTAATGTCAAGTGCTTTCATATTTTCTATATCCACACCAATACTCTTCAGATAATTTCTTTGTTGCTCTACATCAATCTCTACTACATTCTTAAAGTCAGGGTCGAGAATACCTTCTAGCACTAGCTGGTCAAGATAAGCCTGAATTGCTGTAATCAACACACATTTATTATCATAGCTATTAGAATACTTTCCAATATAACTATCTTCACAAGTCTTTTTTATATCATCTTCAATCCTATGCATAGCATCCACAATCTTTATCTTCTTAAAGGATTCTCCTTTATCTTGTGTGGTTGTGGTAAAGCTATTGACTCCTCTTGCAATTTTAGCCTTTTCTCCATCATGATATAGGATTAATTGCCCTTTGCCTATGGCCTCATCCATTTGCTCTTTAGTCAATTGGTCAAATCCTATTACTTCTTTAAGTGGGGCAAAAGTTGCACTAATAGTCATTGGTGTTCCAGCTAAAAGGCCAGCTATTCGTGAGGTATATTCGGCTGTGTTGTAGTCACCTACACTTGTCTTAATATTTGTGGTAGTAAAGTTAATAACCTTTTCTGTATCTGCTGTGGTCGCATGAGGTAAGACTACTTTGCATCTTTTATTCAGAGATGTCACCCACGCTACTACATTAGCTACATCCCCACTCTCAATCTCAGGTATAGTAAGGTAATCCCATTTAAGAGATTCCAACACTTCCTGAGCCTGATTATAATCCTCACCTTCACTTCCTCTAAAAACAATAATAACCTTCTTAGGAGGTTTGATATATCCCATGAAGGCCAATTGTATATATTCTTTTTGTTTGTCTGTTAGCTGGTCAATACCAGCTGCATCTTTTATATTGTTTAATTCATGTACTTCTTGTGTTTCTCCATTCAATACAAGTGCCACTATACCACGTTCGCCTCTTTGGATGGCTGATACACCTGTCCGTTTAAAGTTAATCATCACGTTTGGTAAACTCATTTATTGCTCCCTTCTATGTGGTGTTCAATAGTTGTGATAAGTTCATTATCAGGTTCAAAATTAATAAGCTCATGATAAGTAATACGAAAAGAAAATTGGTAAACATCCTTTTCAACTTTCTCAATCCTACTATCTTGTATTGTAAAGTGCCTATCATCCACACTTAAGCAAATACCAAATGCCCTCTTTAACTTTGACATTACCTGTAGGCATTTAAGGCTATCCTTACAATCTGAAAAATAGGAAATAACAATGAGTAGGTTTGTTGTTATGTAGTTCTTGGTTTGGGTTTCACTTTCAATCGGTAGTAGTGTGGTAAAAAAACAAGGCACTTTGTAGCCTTCCGTTACTTCATCACCATAAATAGGTATGGTAGGGTGTGTGGTATTAAGTCTCTTTACTACTGCCTTTAAAATATCCTGATAGCCTATCATAAAAGTTTCTTTACCACCCTATTCACCATCTTCTCGGCTTGCTGTGGCAATTCCTTTTCAAACTCTAAAGTAGTCCTCTTAACCATATACTTTCCAGCTACTCGCTTACCCGTATCCCTCTTCTTTCTACCTCTTCCACCTACTACAATTCTATGTCCACGTTCTACTAAATGAAAATGAGGGCTGGTTGACCTAAACTCTACATATAGGTCTTTACCATACCCCTTCACTCTACTAACTTTATATGAATTAACAAGTTTTTTCTTGCTCGTACCATATGGCCTTTCAGGTGTTTTCTTCTTAACTTCCTTTCTAAATTGATTTCCCATTTTAATTAAAAGCTTCTCTGATTCGTCAGGATAGCTCTTAGTAACAAAAGATAATTTTTTCTGCAAATCTGTTACTCCATTCAACTGGAATACATCATTCTTTGCCATCCTTAATCTCCTTTGAAGTCGCTGTAATCTCTAAAGCAAAATCTCCCTCATCCACATTAATGATTTCTGTGATATGAAGGAGCCTGTCTTTATATTTTATTTTCATATCAGGTGTTATCCCTTTATGATATCTTGTTAAAACTCTATAAACCGTTTCAGGTCTTAATCGTTCTTCTAAGGTTTGTTCAAATCCTCTTATGGGCATAATATTAGCCCACACTTGCTTTGCAACTTGTTCCTGTAGGATGATTTGGCCTATAGCATTAGTTGTTTCTATGTGGGCAATAAAAGCTATCCGTTTGTTTAGTTTTCCTACATCAAAGTGCACCTTTCACCTCATTTACAATAAATTCACACTATGCCTCCCAAGCAAACCTTCCAGCATAGTATTCATTCTTAAATTCAACCTATCATTTACATTAATTGTTCTGTTATCATAAAACTCAGCTATAAGCACCAACACTGCAACAGTCACATCTTCATGTTCTTCTAATTGTTCTATACCTTGCCCTGTATAATTGCAAATATAAGATTTTGAAGCTTCCATAATAGCTGTGATTAATCTATCATCCTCATCCCCATCTTGCCTTAAGTACTCCTTAACTAGAGGTAAATCCAACTCTGAAAGTTTCATTCATCACCTCTAAACTGCTTTTGCCTTGCTTCTACTTGCACCACTTGAAGTACCAATAACAAGTGCCTCACCTAAAGCCTTTTTAATATCCAATCGCATATTAGCCTTAATAGCAATCTCATCTCGAATAAATCCATACTCAGTAGATTTTTGAAGGGATAAAGCTTTTCTTTCACCTACTATTAAAGCACGTTTGAGGTCTCCAAAGAAAATAGCTGATCCTGTTTCATTAAGTTCAGCCACATGCTCATTAATAATAACTGGTCTGCCAAGAATGGTTGTATGTGGACCTACTGGTGAGCCATTAAATGATGTTACAAGCACTGGTCTACCATCTTCAAACTTCATATCGGTTAAGGCCTTAGCTGTTTGGTCTGAAATAACCCAAGTTGCTGTGTGGCGATAACGAATAGGAAGGGCAAAGTAGATTTCTGTTAATGTTTCAGGTGTAAGTTTAGCTGGTAACTGTACTTCTTTCACTCCATCATCCACACTAAAGTCATTAAGCCCATTCACCTTATACTCTTCATTCCCTTTTACAATCAGTTCATCTAATGTGATACCATATGATTCTGCTAGCTGTCTCATTAATTCACCTTCTACATTGTAGCCAGTATCTTCAATAGCCTCTTGTGAGAATGTGATAAGTGTTCCAAACTTGTGGGCTTCTAATTTAATTGGTTCAAATGTCGCTACTTGCTTTGTATATTCTGCAAGCTCTTTCATTGGGACAAACTTTCCTAACTTATTTGCCTGCACTGGAATTTGATGTTTACTATTTCCAAAGCGTTCATGACGTACAGCTCCATATAAAGGTGAGATATAAGCTAACTTATCTAAAATGTAATCTGCAAAAGTGGTCTTAGAAATAATCTCAGTTGGTGCATTACCTGAGCCTACTGCAGTATCTGAGAAGGTATGTGTTCCATCTCTTACCTCTCTTGTTCCAATTTCAATCTCCTTATTAGCATCAGCTTGTAACGCTCTGATTTCATCTAAAAGAGAAGGTTGATCTTGATTATCATTTGTTGCTGGCTCTTTAATTGTGGTCATCAATGCTCTAGCTTCTTTTTGAGTTTGTATTGTAGCATCAATCTGATTTACTTCATCTGTATAGCCATTAATTTTATCTAGTTCTTCCTTTGAAAAGGCTCTTGTTTCTACTTCAGCCTCATTCATGATTGCTTCGATTTGTTCAATTAGTTTACTTCTTTTTTCTAGTAATTGTTTCATCTGGTTTCCTTTCAAGTTTAATTTTGGGCATAAAAAAAGTACATCTCTTAGATGTACTATACACTCATTCATTGTTCTAATTTAGTTAAACTATCTATCCAATTCAATATTACAACTTTTAATTTTTCTGCCTCTTGTATCCAGGGAAAATGATTGCAATTTTCTAAGATAACTAAGTTGCAATTAGGTAAAAGATTGGAAAGCTGCACAGCAGGCCACATAGGTCTAATATCCTTTTTGCCATAAATAACTTGAACAGGTATATTTAAGTCAGCTATATTTCTTAATAGCATAGGTTGTTTAATATAGTTATTATGTGAACGTAGTCCCATATTTAATACATCATAATTTATATGAGGGGGATCAATTTCTGGTTGCCTTAAATTTTTAGCATTTTCACTAAACTCTTCACTCCAATCATTATCATTTTGAATTCCCATTCCACCTAAATAAATAACCCCATCACAAGATTTGGTATACTTTAAGGCATAAAAAAGTGCTACACTTGCTCCCCATGAGTGCCCAAGTACATACCAAGTTTTAATTTGATAAAATTGACGAATCTTTTCTACATCTTCTATAACAGTCTCTAGTGTATAGTTAAAATCTTCTGTAGAACGACCACATCCTCTTTGCTCAAAACGAATAACATTAAATCTTGAGTTAATCAGATTATCTATCTCTTCTAAAGAATCCCCAATTCCAGGTCCTCCACCACATAAGCATATATATGGTTTATCTTTATTTGCATTATCTGAAATATTAGTCCATATCTTGCTACTTCCAATTTCAATATAGTATTCCATTAAATCTCCTCCTAAAACAATAGTACCTATTCTCCCTAAAGCTATTGATGTATATATTTTTTCAATTAATATGTATTATAAATTATTTTTCTTAATTTTAAAATATCTTATTCTTAAATAACCATACCTTTGTAGTCACTAAATTTCTTTCACTCTCTACCTCTGCATCCCACTCCCTTATCTCAGGCTTATCCCTTACACTCCTTTTCTCTATGTCCTCACTTCTCACTTGAACAGATGTAGCAATATAAGCTGGCTCAATTGTTAAAAGAGATACTTCTATTAAGTCTATATCTTCTAAAGTCCTTTTAACCACACCAGCATCATCTTGCCAGCTATCACTTAAGGCTCTAAAGCCAAAAGACCAACCTTTTAAATTTCCACACCTAGCCTCTTCTATAACCTCAGTATCACTAATGACTGCTTTCGCATGAAGCCCAATAGTGTCTTCTTTAAGTTCTAAAGTCCCCTCTTCTATACTGGCAAGCTTCCTCCTTACATCATGATTCAGTAGCATATCCACATTACGAGACTTTTCTAAAGCCCTTTGAAATACTGTGGGTGCGACCTTTTCAATAAATTTACCTTTCGAACCGTAAAGTTCCTTCGAATACCGATCAATAGCATTAACATAACCACTAATTTCAAGCTTTCCATCATTTCTCACCTCCACTTGCATTTTTTTCACCTCCCTTCACCACATTACTTTTATTTGCACCATTTTGCACCACATTGGTGTAATCTTGATTAACTTTGGTGTTTGTATTCGGTGTATAGATTTCTCCTGATTCAATATGCATCAAAACATCACCTAAACTCAGCTTAATGAAGTTTAAGGATTCAATTTCATTCAAATCTTCCTCAAAACGCACCTCTGATGGTGTCATAAACCCATTCTTAAGGGCAATTTCATAAGCCTTGAAGCGTTTCTCAATATCCCCCTTGTTGAGTTGTTTAGTATCAAAAGCAAAGTAATATTTACCTTGTTCTTCTGTCGTAAGAAGTGCCTTATTAATAGCCTTCTCAAATTTGTTTACGATTGGCATAATAGCCAGTTTTACAAAAGCATCCCACACATCTTCAGGAATCGTTGAGTTAAATAGATTGACTGGTACATTAAAGAGCCTACAAATATCTGCATCAATAGCATTCTTAGATTCAATCATCTGCATTTCTGCACCAGTTTGTTGCAATTCATGATAGGTAATACCTTCATTTAGGACAATACAATCATTATTTTGTTCATAGAGTCTTTTCCAAGCTTTCTTCAACTCTCCAATAGCTTCTGCAGTCAATCGCCTTGTACTTTGTAGAACGCCACGCTTTACACCTCCATTTCCCATCGTTTGAGTGGTGTAATTCATATTGTCTAAGGCTTGCTTTAAGATGTTATTACACTCAGCTACAACCCCTTTTCCCTTTACTCCATCCATTGTATTCTTAGTGCAAATAATAAAGTTATCAGGATTAAAGTTCTGCCCCTGGATATTTATTGTCACTGTCTTAAAGATGATGTCAGATGAGTATAGAAGGGATATGTCTGTGGTGGGTATGTAATGTAGGGACCACTTATCCTTTGGAAGTCCTTGACCATATATGAAAATATAACAAGATCCATCTAATAGGTAATCTCTCACCATAGCCTTCTTTAGCTCATCGCCACTCATGAGGTTATTAGGAGCATCATTTAATAAGTCTATTCTTCTATCTCCTTTTACTTCTTCCACACTACCTTCTAGTTCCTTGTAAAGCTTTACTTCTAAGTTAGATATGACATTACTTATAAGTTCCACATTCGCATAAACAGAAGGAAGTCCAATAGCCTGTTCTTTTGATAGGGTTTTACTCTTAATCTTTTCATGTTCTGTCCCTTCTAGGTGTAAATCTAATTCTTGAGGGCTTACCTCTACACTTTGCCTATTAAAAAAGTCCCTTAAGCCCATTGTTTTTCACCTTGAGTTAAGGAACCTTCTATTCTTTCTTTAGCCACATTAAAATACTTCTCATTTAATTCAATTCCAATAAACTTTCTATTTGTATTCATACAAGCTACTCCTGTAGTACCTGAGCCCATACAGTTATCTAGAACGGTCATGCCTTCATCTGTATAAGTTTTAATAAGGTATTCAAATAATGGAACTGGTTTTTGTGTAGGATGCAGACCTCTTTCCACATTTATTTGTAATACATTGTTAGGATAATTCGTCCATTCTATTTCATATTTTCCATTTAAACTATCCGAATAAATCCATTCATCATGCTTTTGAGGTCTTCGATTCTTAGACTTAGGCCTCTCTAACTTAATAACCCCTTGTGGATTATATTTAGGTGCCTTTTTGTAAAAGACGCATACATCTTCTACTTTTCTCATAGGTTGATACTTAACAAAACAAAAGCCTGTAGGTGTATTTTTAATCCAGTACCAGCAATACCTAAAGCGTTTTCTATTACTTTCAATCAACTGAGTTGTAAAGGGCTGAGCTGCTGTTAATACAATAGCCCCATCTTCCTTAATAACACGTTCATATTCCTTCCATAGCCTATCTAAAGGAATGATGGAATCCCACTTACACTCTGTTGTTCCATAGGGTAAGTCACACAAAATCATATCTACTGAACCTGTAGGAATCTCTTTCATGACTTCTAAACAATCTCCTTTATATAACTTATACATTCATTCTCCTCTCTAAAATTCCCATTAAAAAACCTGAACAACAAAGTCCTCTTGAAGCCTATCTTTTTCAAGGAGATACATGGCATTAATCAGTGAAGCCACCATATCTATTTTCCCTGTCGATTTCTTCTTGTTGACGTATCTGTTCAGGTTCGTATCATATAGACACCTTGCATTCGCAAAGTTAATTTCTAATAATCGGTTACTTTCATAACCAAAGTGTTGTGTAAGGACAAGTTCCTCTAATAATTTAGTCGGGCTATGTAATACACTTGAGTGCTGTTTAATTTCTGTAGTTTCATAGCCATTAGTTTCTAGCTTTTGCGCTGTACTAAGGCAATTGTAGCGATCAAACCCTATTCCCATTATAACCACACCATACTTCTCTTCTAACCCAAGTATAAAACTTTCAATAAATCCATAATCCACTACATTTTCACCACATGCAAAGCAATTCCCATTCCTAATCATAGCCCTATAATCTACCTTTTCTATGCGAGTCTTTTCTTCTATCCTATCAGCTGGTATGAAAGCCCACACATTCGCATAAACCTTCCCACCTTCCTCAGTAATCATAGCAACTGAACAATTATCCGTTGTCATGGCTAAGTCAATGCCTATATAAACCTGTCTACCACACCAACTAAATGGCTCCTGTAGTTTACACTTTCTTACTTCTTCTGTAGGAATATAGATTTCTCCAATCATCCCATCTAACCATATATTAAGGTGTTTACACTTGAAAGAGGTTAACTTAGCCCCTCCCATCTCAAGTGCTTTTTTATATTCACTTTCTAGGTATTCCTTGCCATCCTCTAAAATACTCTGCAAAGGATTAGCCTTCATGAAGTTCTCAACTGTCATTTCATCTTTTTCATCTAAGCTATAGAGCATAGCAAAGAGCTTTTCATCTTCTACCACACCATCAATAACCTTCTTGCTGTAATCCGTCCACTCAACAAATGGGTTCTGTGTGTTAGGGTAGCTTGTAGAAATTAATATTAAAAGCCTATTTTGAACTGATAACATACCTGAAGTCATCGATTCAATAAGTCCACCATCTTTAGCAGCTCCAACTTCATCTATACATGCAGCTGAAACTCTGAGCCCATCTGTCGTATTATAGTCACTGGATAACGCTTTTAGGGTATTCTTATTTAATTTGCATGTAATGGTGTCCCTTTTAATATCAAACTTATCTAAGATGAAAGGACTTGATTCAATGAGTTTCTTCGTTTCATTGTAGACAATCTTTGCTTGTTCCCTTGTATTGGCACAAAGATAAAACTCGGAATATTTAGGTTCTAAAAGCATCAATATTACCATTATCAATGCACTGTTTACACTTTTTGAGTTCTTCCTTGCTATCCACAGCAAACAGATTTCATATCTACGCTTATCAGGTCTATCCTTCCTTTTCCAGCAAAAGATATTAAGTACAAAAAAATACTGGTAGCCCACACAAGCCTCATATAACGATTGGCCTGCTACAGCACCAGTAGCAAAATTAATCAACTTCATTATATTGATAATCTTATCTGCTGTTTCATAATCAAAATAATAAAGAAGCTCCTCTTGATGATCTATTTCATAAAGGAACTTCTTACATATCGCTTTGATATATTTATTTGTTGGAAACTTACCATCCAATACATCTATTGCATACTGATATGCTTTTGATTCTTTGAAGCTGTAATAATTTATTACCCACCACCTCCTTGAATGATTTTAAGTAGTGGGTCCTGTTTTTCTTTTTCCACACCAACATTAATATTGGCGAGTTTAGCTCTCGACTGAGGGCTTAGGCTTAGTTCATTACAGAGTCTAAAAAACTCTTTCATATAATTAGATTTCATTTTCACATAAGCACTTGGCTTTCCTTCCTTATCTAAAAGACCATTCTCATTTAGTTGCCTTTCACACTCATTGATTCGGTCTATTGTGATTGCTGTATGAGTTAACACATGAACGTCTATATTACCAAGAATGCCTGATGGCATTAGGTAGTCTACTATTCCTTTGAATAATTTTTTCTGCTCTTTAGATAAAAAAGAAGGTGGTCTGATTTTATCAGACTCACCCTTTAATCTTGTTTCCCACTCTAGCCTCTTATTAATTTCTTCTTTTGTCATTAATCCTGTTTTAGTAGTAATACTTTTTGTAGGACGCGCCATTCTTCTCACCCCTTTCTTCATTTTTTGATATTAATTTAACTTTGTTTATATTAATTCATACTTTACGATAAAAATAACACTACCACTATCGAATATTATTAATCGATACGGGGATTATATATGATATTAAGTATTAGCGATTATCTTAACACATATTACTCTTAAGGAGGATTAAAATGGATTATCCAATGTTTTGTTATCAATGTGAGCAGACAGCCGGTGGAAAAGGTTGTACCAAGATGGGCGTCTGTGGAAAGACACCTGAAGTTGCTAATTTACAAGATTTACTCATTTATCAATTAAAGGGTATTAGTTGCTATGCTGTGCCTCTTATGGAGCAGGGTGAGACCATTGACCCTGAAGTACCTAAATTTATTGAAGATTGCTTATTTACAACTTTAACCAATGTTAACTTTGATGCAGATGTCCATGTAAAACTACTTAAGAAATCTCAAGAAATCAAAGAAACACTTCGTAAAAAGGCTCCTGCTAACATAAGTTATCCTGAGTTTGCTACTTATAACTTAAGTGCCACAAAAGATCAAATGTTAGAAGACGCTAAGCGCGCTGGTATTATGTTTGATAAAGATTTAGACGAGGATATTCGTTCTCTTAGGCAAACTATGGTTTATGGCTTAAAAGGGATTAGCGCTTATGGTCATCAAGCCCGCTTTCTTGATTATCACAATGACCAAGTAGACCAGTTCTATATCAGAGCCCTAGAAGTGGCTACAAAGGATGATATTTCTGTAGAACAAATGATTCGATGGGTCATGCGTACAGGAGATATGAGTATTCAAATCATGAAAACATTAGATGATGCCAATACTCAGTCTTTCCAAAACCCTAGCCCTCACAAAGTGAATGTGGCACGCCGTAAAGGACCTTTCATTATTGTTTCAGGACATGACCTGAAAGATTTATACATGCTCCTTGAACAAACAGAAGGAAAAGGCATTAATATTTATACCCATGGTGAAATGATTCCAGCTCATGGTTATCCAGACCTTAAGAAGTTTAAACATCTCGTAGGTAACTATGGTGGTGCTTGGCAAGATCAACAAACCGAATTTGATGGCATTCCAGGATGCATTCTTATGACAACTAACTGTTTAATGCGTCCTAGAGAAACTTACAAAGATCGTATTTTCACTACTAACACAGTAGGTTGGGATGGTGTGCAGTTTATTCCTACCCTTGAAGATAATACAAAGGATTTCACTCCTATCATTAACAAAGCGCTTGAACTTGGTGGTTTCTCTGAAGATGAAGAACCTCATGAAATCTTAGTAGGTTTCGGTCATCATGCCACACTTTCTCATGCCGATCAAATCGTCAGCGCCGTTAAAAATGGTCAGATCAAACACTTCTTTGTTATTGGTGGTTGTGATGGCGCAAGACCAGGTAGAAACTATTACACTGAATTTGCCAAACAAGTCCCTGAAGATTGTATCATCCTGACTTTGGCTTGTGGTAAATATCGCTTTAATAAAATAGACTTTGGCACAGTCGCTGGTCTCCCTAGACTACTGGATGTAGGACAATGTAATGATGTTTATTCAGCTGTGGCTATTGCTACTGCCCTAGCTGATGCCTTTGATACAGATGTAAATGGTTTACCACTTTCTATTATCTTATCTTGGTATGAACAAAAAGCTGTTGCAGATTTACTAGCACTTCTTTCTTTAGGGGTAAAACACATTTATCTAGGTCCTAGCTTACCTGCTTTTATTAGTCCTAATGTTTTACAGTATCTTGTAGATACATTTAATCTCACCCCTATTAGTACGGCTACAGATGACTTAAAAACTTGCTTAAAGCAATCTTTATAAAAACATTATGTTAGAGAGGTGTTACAATGCAACCAATTAATATTGATTCTATTACTGACCGACAAGTTCTTGTTAGAACTGATAAGTACAAAATGATTTGTTTTGTATTTGAAGCTGGTAAAGGTCTTCCTAACCATACTCATAACGGATTAGCTGCTATTCAAATTATAAGTGGCCTAGTAGATATGAGTTTTACTGATGGTACGCAATACACATTAAATACTAATGATGTTCTTGGATTTGATGCAAGCGTTGAGCATAATGTAATTGCTAAAGAACCAAGCAAAGTAATTGTAACCATTATATTATAACGTTATAAGCGCACGTATAATCAACCATAATATTTCAAGGACGTTACTTTATATTACAAAATAAACATCATTAGTTTTTACTATATCTCCTAAAAGAGCCTTCATTAGGAGGCCCTTATTTTTATCTTATTTATTAAGTTATACTTCCGTATTCGGGTTTATTGTAAAAAACTCATTTCTAAAAAAATATGTCCCTAGATAGAGGCGCGTGGTATAGAGTATAAGTTTGAATTATATATCAAGTAGTAGGGGGGCACTCAAACAGTGACTTCTCAATACTGGCTATATATTCTTTTTTATCTTTATTATATAATTTCATCAATATATTACTTACAATTACTTTTAATTTCATATATTCATCAAATAAATTATTCTTATTAATGGTCTTCTTCAAAGATTCTATATCTCCATGTATAACTTTGCTTCTAATATTATACATTTCTTTCAAAAATTTAAATGTTTCTTTACGTTTAGTAGTATCAGCAGTATATGCAATAGATCCAAATAGACATGTTCTATATGTAACCTCTGTAGTTGAATTAACTATTAGTGTTTCTAGACATGATATCAAGCTCTCTATACCTGATTCTACACTACCGCAGCTACATGCATTCAAATATTTGTTAAATGCAACATTCCAAAAATCAATATAATCATTTTGCTCTTTATTATTCAATTTTTTATGATGCATAATTATCTTTGCATGTACATCTTTTAGTATAGCTAATCTGTCAGTATCAATATTTATAGTGTAATCTTGTATAATATTATAAGTACCATTTTCCACTAGAAAGTAATTAATTATATAAGACTTAAAAGAATATAAAACATTATTTATATCTGTTGTACTAGGGTAAATGTGTATTTCAGGTAATGCAATTTGAAGTGCTTGCATTAAAATAGTAGGTGTGTTTTCATGAGAAATTGGCTCACCTCTATGCCAATATAATACGGCCTTTCCTTTTGACTCCTTTAGTGTAAAAAACTCATTAACTTGTATCATATCTCCAGAGTGCATTATAATATTAGCAAACTGTACACTTTGTTCCATACTTATCCCCCTTAATTTTATAATCATTAACTTGTTTAAATTATTTATCTTTTTAGTATATACTAATTTTACTATTTAGTTAATCTAAATTATTTCCAATCCACTACACTACTATCCCCCATCTGCAAATTACAAGTCCTACAAAGCACGACCACATTATCTTCTATTATTTTTAATATTTTACATTATTTTATTTGTATGATATAATTCCACAAATATCTATTGGGAGGAATTTATCATGAAAAGAGTTGGTATAATCTCTGCAATGTCTATTGAGATGAAACTTTTACTTGAAAATATGATACTTGAAAAAGAATTAAAAATCTGTGGTTTTCCCTTCTATGTTGGGGCAATTAATAATGTCCCAGTCATTTTAACTACTTGTAGCATAGGTAAAGTAAATGCTGCATGTTGTACACAGCTACTTATTTCTAATTTTAATGTAGATTACATTATTAATACAGGAATAGCTGGAGGAATATTTAATCAATTAAAATTGAAAGATATCGTAATATCTAGTGATGTAACCTATTTTGATGTGAGAAAAATTCAAATGCAAACTTGTTATCCTCATCAAGAAACTTTTCAAGCTTCTGAAGAACTTATTTCACTATCTAAGAAAGCATGTGAAGCAACTCTTCCTGATACCCAAAATTACTATGTAGGTCGCATAGCTACAGGTGATAATTTTATTTCTTCTCAATCTGCTAAAGAGAAAATTATGGATGAATTTTCACCTTATTGCGTTGAAATGGAAGGTGCAGCTATTGGGCATGTAGCATATCTTAATCAAGTGCCATTTGTTGTTATCCGAAGTATTTCAGATTTTGCTGATGATGCAGCAGAATCCACCTATGAAGAATTCGAAGCTATTACATCCCAACAATCAGCTAAAATCACTTTAAAAATACTAGAGCTACATAATAATTAACTCATCACCAATCCTTAATACTACTGCCTCCGACCTGTAAATTACAGGTCTGGCAGAGTACAGCCACATTCTCTTCATCCAATCTCAACTCAGGATAATCCTTGAATGATTTAATATGATGCCCTTGTAAGTGATCAGTCACAATTAATTTCCACTTACTCCAGCACCTTTCACAATAAGGATGTTCTTTTACTTTCCTATTTCTTAACTTCTGCCACGCATAAGAGGAATAAAAACGTCTCTTCTCATCTGATACTTTTCTATTATATTTGGGTGTACACTCACACCTTTGTTTATGTAAAATGATGTTTCCACATCTACTGCAAACTTTCTTCATGGTGCTTTCTCCAAAATAAAAGCAATAGCCATCATAAAAGCTACTGCTAAACAAGTAATTATTTTATTATAAATTCATTTATTTTATCTTCTTTTACATTTATACTGCTCTGAATAGCTATCTTTCCCTCATTTTCTAAAACTAACTCATACTTTCCAGCTGGTATATCTGTAAATATAAACTCATTTTTTCCTACAATAGATGTAGAATAGCTATTTTCCTCATTTTTTAGAGCTAAAGTTTTACCAAAGTAATTTTCAGGTGTGTTGATCTTACCTTTAACAACATTCTTAGATGTCTTAAAGTCTATCATTATTTCTTGACTAAAAGATTTACCTGACTTGCTTTGCATAATATTTTTAGGAATGATTAATTTATAACTAGTGTCTAATTCTAGTTTTTTACTTGGACTAATAATCATATTATCTTTCGCTGTTACTCCAGGCTGTGCATTTTTAATATTAATTCTTTCACCCTCTTCACTAATTAAATAAATCTTATTTAAGTCTTTAACTTCCTTCATATCTTCATTAAAAACAATAGTTAGATAATCCCATTTCAAGTACACATCTTGCTGCCCATTGTTAGGGTACATATATGTAACATTTAATCCATTTGATCCTTCAAGTGGTTTAACCTCTTCTGCAATGTTATTTTGTTCTATTTCCAAACATCCTTTTTCAGTATTCCAGTTCACTTTTACTCCTAAGATCTTAGAAAACTCTGTTAAAGGTAAATATGTAGTTCCATCAATTACCATAATAGGCTGAGATGGATTAAATTCTTGTTTTTCTACGTATACTTCAAATTGAGCCTCATGTGCAATAGTAGAATTAACCTCCGTTGCATAAGTTATACTATTACTCCCTCCTAGAATAAGTGCCCATAAGATTAATGCTCTTTTTCTCATATATATCCCCCTTTATTTTGATTGAATATCAAAAATATTTTAAACTATACTTAAGTTAAATTCAATATAATAATCCCCCAGTATTTCTACTGAGGGTTAACTTAAGGAATGTAAAACAAAAAATATTTAAGGGTTGAGTTAAATATGAAATTTAAGACACTATTATCTTAACACTTCTGATGTATCATTTATAAGTCAATTTTCCAATCATTTTTGTATCATTTTTATATCATTTTCCTATCACCTAGCACCAATAGTGGAATGAGCTTATCTTTTAAAGCGCCATTCTTTCTCCTATTAAACGTAGGTGTTGTAATATCGAGTATTTCACACACCCTATTGATGGAGTAATGCTTGAAGTAACGCATTTCTACTAGCAATAATTCCTTTTCATTTAGTACCTTTAAGGCATTCTCTACCTTTCTTACTTGCCTTTCTCTACGTCTTATAGCTTCTTTAAGACCATGAACCTTTTCTTCTAGTCTTTCCTCCCTATTAATTACTTCATCTTCCACAGAACTACTAAAGGCATACGTAGCACTTCCAGCTTTCTCATTAGGACTGGCTCCTCTGATGCCTATTATCTCTTGTATTTCCTCTAAATCTATTTGTAGGTTAGCTATCTCAGCCTTTAGTTTGGGTACTTCATATAAGATGCTTTCTACCTTTTTATAATCACTTTCTTTCACGCTGTCCCTCCTATGGTGTCTTTTACTTTAATAATTCTTCTATCAGTTCTAACACCTCAACTTCAATCACACTATTAAAACCTTCTTTAGCGAGCTGTTGCAACTTGTCCATAATCTCATGCAACTTCAGAAAATACTCCCATTCCCACTCACCTTCTTTATGGGCCTCCATGAGTTCAGCTTTCTCCTTCCTTGCCCTTGTTAAATCTACTTCGCCTCTTTCGTATTGCTTGTATAAACCTCTTGAGGCAATATAATAGTTCTGTTTATAGGAGGCTAATCCTTGTGGCAATTCTTCGCCAGCTTTAGCCAATCTATCTAATTGTTTCATATCCATGTTGTTCCTCCTGTTTAGTCATTGCAATCCCCTTGCCCCATCTATATCGCGCTGGATTGCGTAAAGAGTACATCTATCTAGCAACTAATCCACTCACCTGAACACAATACGTATTCACCCATTGGT